>Ga0247733_1000012_pt1 | contig 343919 bp, 409 predicted proteins | sample UWRJL043104R2_FD_180932 | JGI IMG/M metagenome (GOLD analysis project Ga0247733, IMG submission 180932) | Plant litter microbial communities from Arlington Agricultural Research Station in Wisconsin, United States - UWRJ-L043-104R-2 | ecosystem: Environmental > Terrestrial > Plant litter >... | reverse complement strand
ACCTTGGCATAAGAGACACCAGATTTTTCAACGCTCTATGAGCTGAATCAATTGAATTACCACTTTGTTGGTCCACCCTTAGCATCGATAACTGCCTGGCAGCGTTCCTTCATGCTAGCTACGTACTTTAAGAAGTCAGGCAGTTTAATCTTAGCTCATTCCTCCTCTGCAAACCGGCGCACATCTGCTGAATGATAGATACAATATACTATCGGTAGACATCTCTAGTGACCTTGCCCTAGCTCTTCTCAAACATAACCATTGGACCTTTTTTCTAGCTTATTATATAAGCCTAGATTATATAAGCTGAGTACCTACGGAACTTAGGGACGCAACAAGATAAATCGTATTTCTCTTCCGCTAGACATGTGACGTAGACCTGCCCGTGGTAGCAGGTAATAGAGCACTTATCTATCCAAATAACCCGAGACCACTGCCACTCATTCCAATTAACGTGGGGTTTAGCCCATTTGAACCTATTATCTCTATGCTTCTCTATAAGGAAAGGCTTCTCAGTCGCTGCCCGCCGAAAGTATCGCTCTCTCTTGAAAGCTCGATTGAGAGTACGCTGACAAGTAGTAATACCTTTAAGCTCTATAACTCTTAAGTATCCAAGTCGTCTGTAGTAGCCGTCAACCGTAGCTCGTTGAATAAGGCGTTAGCGCAGTGGAGTGTCGAGAATAGAAGGTCTACCTTGAGGCTTCTTCGGCGTCTCAGGAAGGGTGATTGTGCGGCGGACGGTAGAGCGGGCGATAGAGAGCGTAGTGCTGATCTAAGTGTGCGACCACCCAGCGTAGTTGCGTAGAGTAAGTATCTCTATACGCTGTGCAAGGATCCATACGGCGAAGAAGACAGTAGATTTCTTAGAAGATCACGGGATTTGGACAGTTGATTGGCCGCCTTACTCACCAGATTTCAACCCTATTGAACATCTCTGGTGGGCTTTGAAAAGAGAGCTCAATAAGCGTTACCCTCATTTGGCCAATTTCAGTAGAGCTCAGGAGCAGTGGGATCAATTTTGTGAAGCTTTGAAGGACTGTTAGCGGAGACTCCCAAATTCGCTACTTCGCAAGCTTATCTTGAGCATGCCACGTCGAATTGCAGCTATGAAGCGCGCGCGCGGATATCAAACGAAGTATTGAGCAAATATCAACCTGTACAACACCAAGAACCCATGTAATATCTATATAAACACAGAGGGGAGGTCGTTTTCAATGGGGGCTGATCTGCTTCCCGATTCGGATTTATCCTTGGCGAACCAGACTTTTGGCCTAGTACTGTAGTAGTTCAGATCACTGAGAGACCTGATAGCTATCACAGCTTTAAATGAGTAAGTAGGCGGCGACGTGGTTGAACAGAACAGTCTCCTCAAGCTCTTAGGGGGAGAGTTGAAACTACAGGTGTCCTTTGCCAAGGTTGGTGGCGTCGACCAGGGGGGAGGGGGGGCATCCCGTACGAGTCCCCCTTGTATGTACATCCTTTCGGGGTTCAAAATTTCTGGACCATCCTAGTAGAGAGTAGAATGACGAATTAAAGTCCGTTGAGGTTCATCTACTTAAACGTAGGTTTCGGCATCTTATCATACACAGAGACGAAAAGCAACATCATTCCACAGCTCGTCAAATTTCTCTGATCTCGTGGAGCTATATCACCAACTTACATCCCTTTACTCAACATGCCTCTTTCCTGGCTTGTCACCGGATGTACGTCCGGAATTGGAGAGACATTCGTACGAGGCATTCTTAATCGAGGTGACAAAGTCATTGCCACCTCACGTGGGGATTCTTCTCGTTTGTCGACACTGGCCGAAGCAGGCGCAAAAATATTCAGCCTTGATGTCACTGCGTCTCAGACCGAGATCGACGCCGTTGTCGCCAAGATTCTCGAAGAGGAACCGATCGACGTTCTCGTCAACAATGCTGGGTACATTGAAGCTGCATTGGCTGAAGAGGCTAGGTAATTATATATGGCAGTCATTTCGAGAACGAATAGCCGCTGACCATATTTCAGCTACGAAAATTATTTGGCACAGTTCGAGACCAACTTCTTTGGCGTTGTGAAGGTTACGAAGGCAGTGTTACCGCACTTCCGTGAGAAGAAGTCTGGAACTGTCGTACATATTGGGTCTTCAGGAGGTATTGCTGGAGAGCCCGGAGCAGGGCCTGTAAGGTTTGCTAGCACTGAATGCTGGTATCGACGCTAATAGTATCAGTACTGCGCCACCAAGTTCGCCCTTGAAGGCTGGCACGACTGTCTCAGACAAGAGACCGCCCATCTCAACATTAGATGCATTATCTTCGAACTCGGCTTCTTCCGCACGAAGATCATGGATCCAAACAATGTTAAGACATTCCGCGCGAATCCCATTGCGGACTACGACGATACCCGCAGCTTGGTTGCACAATTCGTACAGAGCGTGAACGGTAACCAGCCTGGCGACCCAAAGAAAGCTGTTGAGGTCATGTTGGATGTGGTGAAAGGAGAGGGTGTAGCCGAAGGCAAAGTCATGCCGGAACGACTACCCCTCGGCCCCGATGTTTTGACAACCGTGAGGAAGAGATGCGTGGGCCACTTGAGCATCTGTAACGAGTGGGAAGACGTCATTCGTAGTACCAATTATCATTAGTGGGTACTTCGGGGGCCAATAGATAATGATGTATGTACGTATGCCATAGATGCGCAATGCGCGCAAGATCTGAATGTTAGTTTACAAGTTCCAACGACTCTATACCCCCACATAAAGACTTCAAAGTAGCACTGACTACAGTACTATTACAACTTGTTGTTGACACTTGTACATTGTCTAGACTTATTTGAAGGCAGTGTACGGTCTGGAGAGTCAAAGGCGTCTGGTTTCGTAGCACCGCTAGTTGTCCTCCAGCGGCTTGCCCTTTCCAGCATCAGCGCTGGATATCAATTTTCATGATGGTGTCTGTGAAACGTTTCGACGGGCCCGTAAGCGATTGGTACGACAGTCAATCAATCAAAGCAGCTGCAGCATGGCGAGAGATTTCAAAGACTCGAAGGCTTTTGAAATTTATTGAGAGCAGCGTCATTCTCTTTCAAAGGCGCTACAAATCAAATCATTAGGAAATTGGGAAGCCCATCAATCGCTGCCCCGATTTGTACAGTTCACGTGGACGATATTCCACCATTGGACCTTCGTGGTAAGATACAAACCTATCCCAGGTCTGAAACTCGTGCTCTCTGTGCCGACCATTGCCGAAGGCATATCTTCCTTGCCCCAAAGTCGATCCAGACTGGACACGCATCTCATATTGATATATCAGCCGTGCTATGACGGTCATTATCTCTTGATACGCCAAATTTCTTCCCAAACAGTTCGCGCGTCCAACGCTGAAAGGAGCGTATGCTGAAATTGCGACTTGGAGCTCATGGGGTGTGACGCCACCTTCATGTTGCGATGCTAGGAGCCACCGAGTAGGACGGAAGATGAAAGGCTCAGGATAGTACTCGTCGTTGTGATGGATTGCGTAACTTGCAACACTGATGTCAGTACCTGCTGCAAACATGATCCCGTCAACTTTCATTCCTGAGTCTAGTACTTCGCGTGGAAGTATGCTACTTACACCCGGTGACAAACGTATTGCTTCAGTGATACAGGCCTGCAGATAGTGACATTGGTGTAGCGCTGTCGCAGTGTGGATGTCTTCGATGTGAGAAAATAGATCGATAATCTCTTTCTGGAGTTGTAGATAGCAATCCTTATTGTTTAGGACATAAAATATAGTTGCAGTAATTGCGGAGCCAGTAGTATCCGATCCAGCGATGATAAAGAGTCCAGCCTCAGCAATAAGCTCTTCTTGTGTAAGGTTTCGATTGGTTTCTGAGTCATGCGCTGCTAGCAGTGATCCGAAGATGTTACGTTCCTTTATGTTCGGGTCCTGATGGATGCGCCAGTTGGTCCGTTCCTGGGTCAATCTTCCTTACTTGTATGTGCCTTCAGTGGCACTGCGAAAAAAGATCTTGTCCAACTTCAAATCAAGTATACCCGGCATGTGACCCATCTGTAAAATATGTTAATGAGATGACCAGCATTTTCTCCAGACTGCTTTATAGGTACGACTTCAAATTATCAAGAGATGACTGGACTGGAGAAGGAAACGTGAGCATGATGTGGGGTAAGAACAAGAGACAGTATCAGACTCGGGATGCTTTTGTGCCTCTCCGAGACGGACCTTTTATCCAATTTGCGAAGCGGGCGTGAGACCCTTTGTTTCTTTTCGTCTTTCCGATCTTGATGAACTCTTATGTTGTGAGCATCCGTGGTAAAGCACATCTCGATGTATTTCGGCACTTCTTATTTGATACAAGGCGCCACTCATCTCGCGACCATTAAGCATACGTGCGGTGTGTACCCTCGAAGTATTGTTCGTACTATTTATATTTCCAAATCTCTACGATTCGATTTGCTAGTAGTGCATGATTGTATAACTTCTTACTGGCTACCCCCTCGCATCCACCCTAGCTCCTCATCTCTACCATCAAAATATCAATCGTCTTGAACATCTCCTCCGCCAACCTGCTCCCTTCCTCTCTCCAGCTCTCCTCACAAAGCCGCCCAAATCGATCAGGATGCCAACGTATCCGTTCTTGCCGAAGCCACTCATAGCTGTAAAGCCCACTCGCCCTAAGCAGCCTCTCCACATCGTGCCTGCACGCTCGCAGACCTTTGGGGTCCGACTTGACTATCGTGCAGATCGGGAGTTGGCATATCGTTATGCTTCTGGGTAGGTACGGAAAAGCGGTAAGTGGTTTGACCCTTGGGGCGCTATTCGCGACTGGGGGTATCGAAGATGGCACCGAATTCTGAGAGGGGGTGCGAATCTGCAGTTTCTTTGGTGTGCGTTTTGCGCCGGTATTGGTAGCTAGAGCGGAAGCAAACATCTTCGCTGTATTGGTGGCCCATTTTTCGTATGACGCTTGTGTAGCTGGGTCTGGAGTTAAAAGTTGAGGTTTGGAATTGCCGTTGGCTTGGGCGTGGAAGCCGTTAGTTTGCGGGTTTGGGTTTGATCTGGATTTCGAGCGTGAGTTGGCGAGTTGGAAAAAGTTTGTTGCGAAAGAGGAGAGGGCAATCTCGTTGATGTCGTCGATGGAGCCGGCCCATGTGCCGTCATTGCGGATGGCTATGAATTGGTCGGGTGTTGTGGGGTCTAGAAACACGCACTGCGCAGATCATTAGTCTTGTGCTCGGAAAGAAAGGACACAATGTGGAAACATACCGCCAATTCACTCCACAAAAAGCCTGCTTCACCTCTCCACTCCTCGATCGTCTCTTTCCAGATTGGCCAATCATCCTCTTCCCCTCCTTTTGTCCCAAGCCGATACACCACATCGCCATACTCACTCATAGCGAAGAAAGCATCATGTTCACCCCACGATACCATACGTGGCGGACCAGCTTTCCATCCAGAGGGGGTGAGCCATGCTTGAATTGCATCTTCAAGGCTAGCAGGAAGGTTGGCCCAGCGGATGAATGTCGGGTCCCATGCTATGAAAGAGTCCTGAGGTCCAAAAAAAGCACGAAATTGGGATGTCGGTGTGAGTTTGGCGAGGACAGTCTGCAATCGACGGGGTATCGAAGCGCCCCAACCTATTGGTGTTGGCACAAATTTGGGTACGCTTGGGGAAGGTTTACGTACCGAGATTACTTTTACCGGATGCATCTTTGAAGCTGAGGATCCATGAGTCGGTAATTGGGCCGAGAGCTGCCCAATGTACGTCGAGGACGCTGCCGCCGATGATAAGATCGTACAGGGACGGTGGTAGGTGACGGCTGAGGATGTCAGTATGGCAAACGCTGTAGAACAATTTGCATACTTACTATCTCAGACCCTCAAAGTTCTTCGAGATGAAGCTATCGTCCGGTCCAAAAGAGAAGAAAGAGGTGTTGCTCGAAGTTCCACTCATATCGAGACGCGATTGGGCAACGCCACGTATGACGTCATACAGTGTAGAGCCCGAGCACCGAAACGCAGACGATCACAGAACGCTATAGAAGACCGAGGCGAGAGAAAGGCGTAGCTCAAGGGAATATAGGGCTGTCCGCCACATACGATTGTACCGTGTATTTGTTGACGGCGGCGTGGCTGGAGAGTCGGTCGTTGATTCCTTGTTTGGATCCTGGGCGGCGATCGGCTTGGCCAATGGATCTATCTTATCGACCACCCTTTGATCGCATTAAGGACAACACGCAACATCACCTTCTCTCTGACACTAGTCGGGCTGCCCAAACACTCGTCATGAGTCTAGTTTGCTGCAGCCACGCAAATAACGGAATCAGGGAGAATGTGCGACACAACGTTCGCCTTCGGCCAGCGCGGCAACCACTACTTCCAATGCCCATCGAAGCGGGATCAGTACGAGGCATGCAGTCAGAGATTGGATGCAGATGGCTGACAGAATACTAGTACTCGACTACCAAAGAAGCTTGCGTCTCTTCTGACTTCAGCGCCGCTGCAGAAGGTGCACCACGTGACACTCGGGTTCGAGAATAGCTTTCTACTTACGTGGCGCGACGATGCCGGCTACGACCGAATCGGTACACTACAGCTCGTTCGGAATGTTGATCGCGGGTGCTAACTGCTTTCAGATTCCCAAGGTCTTCCTACAGAGCTCATGAATTTCCTCTACGCCAAGGACGAAAAGGACCAATTAGTCCGCACTCTTTCCAGCCTTCGCCTCACACTCGGTCCCTACAACACTTCCTTCTTCGTGACCGACGGCTCAGCATGTCTCTGGATGAACCTTCCACCTCTCCTACTCTCCGCGCTGCAATCACGCATCAAGAACGGAAACTGGATTGACAAACCACGCATGGTCGCACTCGGAGCAGACCAAAATTTTCTGTTGGTTACCCAGAAACATGCCGCAGTCTGGGATCTAGGTAACTATGCGACCATCTCCAAAATGCTCGAGTTTTCCAAAACGCAACCTAGCGGTATTGAAGAGATGCATTGCATCACGCTACATGCGTACCGCTACCACTGCTTCATTGCACAGTCCCGTAACGGCACCATACTGTACGAGAACATTCCGCCGCATGAATTAGCCGCTGTGCAAGCCATGCAACCTGTGATCCTGCAGGACACGAGTGTGGTGGAAATGAAAGCGAAAGAGAGGGAGAGACGACTGGTCGTGGAGAGACGGCCGAGTCTAAGGCATCAGGCTAGTTTGAGGAGTGAGTTTGGCCAAGGGGAGAAGAGGCAAGAGATTAGGGCGCAAAAGCAGTCAAATGGTTTGAGGCTGTCGCTCAGTTTGAGTGTGAGTGCGAGGGGGCTTGCTGGCGGGTTGGGGCTGGGAAGGATGTTGGGGTAGTTCTGGATATTGCGATCAATGGAGTTGCATTAAGCCTATGTAGAGAAGAGCGACTGAAATCAAGGCCATTGCTCGCTACCCTTAAATCAGCGTCAGTATCAACCCCATATCTCGTAATCCGGAAACCACTCCCTATGAATCCTCTCCGCATACTCCACCACAACGGGAAACTCGTTCTTAATCAAATCTCGACTCTCCGGCCCAGCATCGCACACCATAGCGCTAACCACGAATCCAAACACGGTCGCATCCGCCTCAGTAGGCTGGTTTCCACCGAGAACCCAAAAGCACGCCTGACCCGCCACTTCTCGTCTGCTTTCTTCCAGCATCGCCGCAACACCCTCCCAAATATCTTTGACGAAGGCACGAATCTCCGCATCAGAAAAACGGCCCGTCCCTTGGTCGTACAACTTGCGAACAGTTCCGCGATGGGCGAGGATGCCGATGATGTTGCGGAGGGGGTAGGGTATCGACCAGAGGGCATGGTCGCGCATGGTATAGTAATTTTGGACCCAGCGTTCATGAGCATTCAGAAAGACCAGCCTATCCTCCAACAGCGCTCGAATGGCGAGATCCTGGGCCTTCTGAAACGGGGAAAGGGGACCATTGAGATCGGCGAGGAGTCCGCGCGAAGTGAGGTTTTGGTGGATGATTGTGGAGTCTGGGAGGGTCTCTGGGGGTTGGTTTGGGGAGTGGATGTCGAGGTACGGTATCTTTCCTTTCGGACCGGAGTGGGGGCGCCAATGGCGTTTTTGTAGTGGAGCTTGGAGGTGCGGAGGCGAAACTCGACTTTGGTGACGAAGGGGGACCAGACGTATTTTCCGGGCGTGTCCCAGGCGCGGTAAAGGGTTATGGTGGGTTGACCTTTGGTGTCCATTGAGGGTGGTAGGGTGGTCGGGCGATGTAGTGGTGGCTGAAGTAGATGGATCTGTTAAATCGAGTCGCCGAAAATTGGAATCGAAAATGAGGCTATCAACTTGCAAGACTGTGTTGTTTATGAGGTATGGAATAAGGGTGGTTGGCGCTGCCTTTATGTCACTCTGAACGGTACGAAAGGATGTCCGCTCCGTGGTACGATCTTCGGGTCATGGCTGGGATGCCTTGAGTTTCTCTGGAAGCAGCCCGAAAACTGTCCAGATTGGGCTTTAGGCCCCATAATCATGGCCGGATACTTGTATGATGGAAGCTGCTTCATCTGTGAGTTATTGGTATATTTGCAAAGCGTGGTTGAGGGGACCATGAGCTTGGGCCGCCCGCCGATCGTCACCGGGGTGGGCTGGAAGGCTGTCAGCGGCATCGTCATGGCGAAGCCGCTGGACACATCAGTCGTCGAGGAACACCAGGTGTACCTATACTTTACAAAAGAGGGCTCGAGCTATGGTTGACATCATATCAATCTCGCTCGTCGTGACGCTCGCGCAAGTGCGTCAATGAAAGGCTGACTTTGTAAGCGCGTCCCCCGCTTTCCAACGCGCTTCACCTTCACTGCGTCGACACGACGAGCGAGTATACGTGGGTTACCATGGCCACGGCAATGCAGCACACCAAACAGCGCGTCCGCGCACAAACCCGCCCTCTTGTTTCTCCCAATTCCATCACGTTGTTGCCCCGCACCCAGGAGGCCGCACACGCGCACGCTGTGACCGACGCCTCCGCCGAGCGCTCCTTCCGCCAGGCAGCAAGACAGCCTTGTAGCAATCCACCACACTGGCTTGCTCCACTTCGCCCTTGACCCGATCGCGCAATCGCCCCGGCCGCTCTATCACCATCACTCCACCGCGACCATCTCAGAACCATGGCTGTAGCCCAACCCGCGTACCCCGAGGCCTCGCTGCTGGGCATCCCGCTCGAGATCCGGTATGTGCAGGAGGCCCAGGTGCCGCTATAGAGGCTTTTACTTACCATCTTCCCAGACACATGATCTTCGAGCACGCCTCTATCCGCGACGTCAAGCCCAAGAAAGTGCTCCGCTACTGGTTCGAGAAGAAGGAGGTCAAGGAGCTTATAGAGAAGCTCGCCGCCGACCATCCGAATGGTCCTGCTGCCCGTGTCGTCTACAATGACGGGTACGAGGAGGAAGAGAGCGAGTCCGAGGATGAGTTGGACCAGGACAATGAGGTGAATGAAGATGAGGAGGATGAGGAGGATGAGGAGGACCAGGATGAGGAGGATCAGGATGAGCAAGATCACGATGAAGATGAGGATGAGGATCAAAGCGCCGATCAGGACCACGAGGATGAAGTCGAAGTGTTGGGTGAACAAGATCAGGACGCCGTCGGGGATGAGGCCAACATAGATGAGGAGATGCGCGACCCCGTCAACACCGAGGCTGAGGCTGTCTTAGATTCAGCGGTTCAGACGGTGCAGACTGAAGCTGCTGCCATCTCAGGCGAAGCAGTGGAAGTTACGACTACCGAGAAGGACGACACAACCGTTACGGCTGATCATGAGGAGCCAGATCAGGACATGTCCGACAGTCCGGCGGTGGAAGCTCAGGTGGAGCCGGCCAGCACGGCCGCCTGTCAGAACGAAGACGAGCAAGAGGAGGTGCAGGTGGACGAGCAGCTGCAGGACAGCGGGAACGCTGATGCTGGAAACCAGGATGACGACGATCAGGACACCGAAGACCAGGACGCCGAGGATCATGTTGCTGAGGACGAAGACGACGCCATGGCCAACGAAGACGACATCGCCGTCGCCGCCGCTGCAGCCCAGACGACCCCACCGCCGCCTCCTGCGCCCGTAGTCCGGCCCCATCGCAAGTGGCGCCATATCCCAAAGTTCGTGCGCATCACCCAGTGCCCACCGCCTGTCGAGCTCTTTCTCATCTGCAAACAACTCAACGAAGAGGCAAAGAGTTGGTTCTACAATGTCGCCGTACTCAAGATCGATGCTACGGCCAGCTTCTCGCACTTTAGCTTCTTCGAAGTAGCTCTAGACCAGATTGCCGACGCTGCCTTTTCCCCAATGGAAAATATCCGAAAGGCCGAGGTGACGTTCGTCTGGGACACCACCTGGATCCGTGCCGAGTCCACCGGCTATGCTGCTAGCGTGTTCAGCTTCTTCCTCCAGAGCCGCGCGGACTACGTTCTCAAGATCCTAAAACAGGCGCCTGATTTGGAACAGTTGGTCATACATTGGCACGATTCGGCTGAGGACGAGGAAGCCCAGGGGTTAATGCAAGAGATTCTCGAAAAATTCGTGTGCAACTTGCAGGCCACCATCGACACCAAGGCTCACATTATCGCATCCGACTCGAAGCCGCACTCCAGGAGCATTGCGGGGAAGAGACGTCTTGAGTTTCAGGGCATCGTGGACCACCCCCCAGAGGCCTTTTAGAGGGCTCGAAGCGTCTTCATGATCATCGTGCTCAGAGCTGCAAGACCCAACCCTTCCTTTCCTGCCCGCGATGTTATATGGATTCCAATTTCACGTGTTACACGTTAACGGACATGGGTGGCTACGACTTTGGTTACATTACATGGCGCTGACAATGGTCCATATCGTCTCCGCTGTTCGTACGCGACTTCGGCATATACGGCTCATGTCTGGGCTTAACGTTTGGAGCGGATTTAGCTCACGGCGCCTGGGACGGATATACCAATACGACCCAACACGACATCTAATTCACGATCTTCGGACCAAGTCAATAGTGCAAAACCTCGTATCCTTCGACCCCCAATTCTGCTTATTTCCTCCATTCCGTTTCTCCCTAACTCTGCGTGGTTGGTAGCATTGAGATCAGCGTCGTGTCCTCAGGCTAAGATCACGTTCATCAAGCGTACTTCGCATGACATGTTTTAACCACAGTATGACCGCAAGAGGAACTACCACTTGTTTCTCAGCCATAGTCACACTTACACTCTAGCTGAAGCAGCTCCTCAGCGCTCTCTGTACCCTATCCATCTTCAAATCATCTATACAGGATACTGGCGTGACAATTAAATGGCAGACATGTAATTCGTTTGATCGGCTCCGGCATGCACTGACTGACAACACATCCGCTTGCAGACGTATGCATTTCGTTCTCGGGCATGTAGAAGCGACGTGAAGGAGTCGGCCTGCAGCTAAAGTGCAAGACGGTCGAGTCACCGCAAGTCAACTTACAGACCCATCGGCTACAGTTACATTAGCGATTGGAAAAACTCATTTCGGTCAACGATCAAACGACGCCCTCACTACCGTGCACTAAGACATGAGTGGTATGTTCCGTAGCTGTAGATTGTAAAACAAAGGTTTGACAACTCAACATGGAGACCTCGTGTGCGAAGCTATCTATAGCACATACGTGCGTGTGATCCGGCTTTACAGCCGCATACGAAAAATTGGCCAGCCACACATCGCGACTCTCGCTAAGAGACGCCACAGCTGAACGTCCTGGGAAGGTTGGGCGGGGCATTGTTCAAGTGGCTTTAGACGCTATTTGCCTAGTTTCCATGGTAATTGCGATGCTATTCGCGGGGTTTGGTTCGCGGGGTGACGGATGTGTTTGGGCGCACACTACCAGATACGGGCTGTGCCTCCTCAGCGACCGTTGGCAGCTGATTGAGCGAATCGGTGATTTTGTGTTAGGTAAGAGTGTACCAGCTATCCAAAGCGTTGATGTAGCCCGACGGCTGAGGATGCGAAGTAAGGATGTGTGGTGGCAGTGTGTTTTGCGGTGTGGATAGCGCAATACGGATGGCTGAGATATCCACAATAACGAGCACGGAAGCAGCTGCCGCGATACAGGCGGTGGGAATAATATTGGTTCTTTGCGGCTGTGAGAGGAAGGTCGGAACAAGGCGGTGCAGCGTTGGAGGTGTATATAAAGATGTCCGCTGAGCGAAGAAATCTAAACGCACCTCAGCATCAAAGGCTTCACTACAAGAGTTTGATCTTCAACTTTCCAATCATTGTCCATCCAAACCTCCGAACCTTCTTCAGACATCCCCATCTACCCTCCAAGTCACAACATGAAGTTCAACCCCCTCACCATTGCGGCCCTTCTCGGCCTCACCACCGCGGCCCCAACCCTGTCCCTCGAAGAGCGCTACCCAACCAACCCCAGCCTCATCAAACCAATCTACAACAATGTCTACAGCCGCAGCACCGGCGGCCTAACCTACAATCCTGCCCTCGATTCCTCCATCTTCGACAAGACGACCACAATCAGCACCTTCAATCTACCCTCCGCGCTCAAGGGCCGCAAATGCCGTCTCGGTTTCGTCATCGATGCCGCCGACACGAAGGCTACCCTGACGTCTGCAACAGGCGTGCAGCTCTTCAGCACGAACTCTGTGCCGCCGACTTATGATGTGAAGGCTTGGGGACCACCGGGTAACCAGAGGAACATCCACTATGGGAACTTGAAGTTGAAGAAGCCAGGAGAGGGTGTTGTGGATGATTGGCCGAGATTGTTGGAGAAGTTTGATTGTCCTACTGGATATGTGGCGTGGGAGATTGCGGCGGTGTGGAATGTGGGTGTTGAGTGGGACCCTGTCAAGAGTGGATTGTATGTTGTGCCGCTTTGAGGGGGCGATGAGTGGAGTTGGTGTGGTGCGCTAAGGGCGGAGAGGTTTCTTTAAGGGGGTCTCGGGTACGAAATGCGTTGTAATTTAGGAAGGGGAGCCTGGGCTATAAGATATCAGACACTCAAATTTTCTACATGGTTTTTCCAGAATTCGTATCATGTTGTTGGTAGGAGACGGCTTGAAAAGTGTAGGTGGGGGTTCGATTCGCTGCTTTTGAGCATTAAGACGAGGTGTTATGACATGTTTCTAAGACCGTCATATATAGAACATGTTACTTGAGAAGACTCGCGCAACCGTACGAATAGCCGTGGACTAACTCAGCATGTGTCCTAAATGGTGTCTGAAAGTGCGTGCTACGTAGCCGTAGAGTCGCCGATCAAACATTCGAAACAGTAGCTAGTATTGCACTAGCAGGATCGATCCAGGGCCTAGAGACCATCCGGATATGTTCTGATGTGACCGAATGTAGATGATATAGTCGTTTCGCGTATATCTCGAGCCGCGCAAGTAATATAGCTAACGCACAGTTCCCAAGTGCGGAAAACTAGCCGTCCATTGACAGCATACAGATGGCGTTTTGGTCCTGACCATGATGCTATACATCTTCTCATGATGATCGTGTTTAGCGAAGTCGCACCGATAATGTTGTCCGGAGGACGAAGCGCCGTGTCTAACGGATAACTCAGTTCTGGTACCTCTCCTGGAACGCGGGACATATGACCGGTCATCGATCATAGGTACTGAGGAAGGGAAATATCTCTCAGTTTTGTTTCTTCAATCTTTCAAGGGGCGTAGTCCGGTTATTCCCCCTATGTTTGCCATGTTCTATGGCGGTCTTGCACCGCGGAGGATAACGCGTAAGACTTGCCTCATATTGGGCAAGTATTTGGATGAAGTTGGATTGGTCATTCCGGGCGGCCTCCAGTCGGGGGGTAGGATTCCAACAGCCCGAGGTTTTCGGGCTGGTGCAGCAACGAAGAAGCGGCCGCGTGATCGAGCAATCGGGGGTTCCGCTACCTTCGCTGGTGGCACAACTGAGAGCAATTCTTTTGCATACGCCGCTGCTGTCCCTGCTGCATACGGCTGCCATTTCTTATTCTTGTGCGAATCGGCGTAATCGGATATACCTGAGGGAAAGGCAGATGTCAGTAGTGCTTACATGCGGGAGCGTAAATGCGTGATCTTTTAGACGACCTTATCGAGGCAACGAGTAACTTACCGCGGATAGCAATGCAAGGGAAATTGTTCATCAGTCCAGCTGCCTCCATCTCAAAACATAAGACGCCGCCGAGATCGCGGCTCACCTTATCTCGCTCAAGACCGGACCGCATCACCCTGTTTCCCGACGCTATCGTTCCGTAATGTACAACGACTTCTTCTTTGCGCTTTCGTGGCTGCCGTTTTACCTGTTTCGCAGGATCACACGATTCGCATGTGTCTCCTTGTTTGTGGTCATAGTCGGATTCGAACAGGGTGTCCGAGCCTGCCCTCTCACGCCTGAATCTTGGGTTGCGACGGAGGCTGATGATGCGCTCAGCAAGCTTGCTCTTGCCGCACAAATGGTTCGCTCGCAGTTTGCTGACTGCAGATAGCAAAAGGTGTGGCGGGGTATCAAGCGATCCAGTCCGAGCGAACCCATCCGGGGTATCTTTCCCAAAGTCGTATTGAACGATGCCACCGTGCATCCCATGGGGTTGGCTGACAACTACGTCTCCCAGACGAATATCTCTTGTGCCGGGTACCCCTCCCCCAATGCCGACCATGAGCCCGAATCGAATCGACTTGAAAGTTGCTGTCAACCGCGTCACCAAGGCTGCCGTGCCATTGTTGCCAGTTTGGCCTGCAGGCAGGCACGCGAGGACTACGTTATGCCCTGCAATCGATCCGAGGGTGTACAAATTCTCGTCGTTCTCGGCGCGCTCGAGGTCATCATGCTCCTCGTCTAGCATGAGTTGGGCCGCCTATGAAACGATCATGTTAGGATCCAAATCTTGGACGCAACCCTTTGGGCAGTGTCTCACAGCGAGCTCGATGGGAAGAGCGCATATCCAAGCCACGGTATAATCATCGTGTCGCAAGCGACGCGCGATCCGGAGGGGGGTGTGGGGGCTGTCGACTGTCATTAAGGTGGAAGAGAGACAGATGTACGAGAACAGAAAAGCCACGAAAGACACTTACTCAGCGCTGCCTCGTTGCCTATGCTGAGTGGTTCGCCAGTGCAACTTGCAAGTGTGACTGGTCACGAGGCGGCCTCGCTACCCCACGTACATGATACGCTCGCCTTTTTGGCCAGATGAGGCTGATGTACAGGGGTCATTAATATATTGGGGGGCTTATTGGTCAAAGTCCAAATTTGATTGTCTGGGTGAGATCAAGTTCAGTTGAGGGCTGCTTCTTCTCTAGGACTCACCAGGCAGCTGTCTTCAGCATTGTTGAGGATATCTCGAAACGAAATGCATACCTAACTTGGATGTTCAAGCTGCCAAACGTTGAGGCACAAATCGTGGTCCTTAAAGCGTACATCGAGAGGTTGGATCCAGTACGTATCATCTCGGACTAAATGATCCCGATGTGTTTGGCTTTTACGACCCATCTTTGACCCCCTAGCTGGGCACCTATCCTCAGGACATGCAGTATCGCAATTCGACTAGAATTCTAGTCTTCAACCCGCCACACAGCATCCGCCATCTTAGCAACCTGCCCCATCTCCTCAACATCATGCACTCGCACAATATCCGCACCACCCTGAATCGCGGCCGTCACAGCAGCAGCTGTACCCCACTTCCGCTCGCTCGCCTTCGTAACCCCCGTAATCCTCCCCACGAACGCCTTCCTGCTCGTTCCGACCAACCACGGGAACCCCTGCAACCCAGGGAACCGTCTCAATTCGCCCAGCCTGCGAAGAAGCTCAAGGTTCTGCTCTTGAGTCTTTGCAAAGCCGATGCCTGGATCGAGAATGATGCGCCAACGACGTATACCCGCTGCTTCGGCTGCGCGAACGCGTTCGAGGAGCTCGCGGCCTACGGTTTCGACGACGCCGTCGGGGTAGTGGGTCAGTTTGTTCATGGTTTCGGGTGTGCCGCGCATGTGCATGAGGCAGACTGTGCAGCCTAGCTTTGCGACTGTGGAGAGCATTGAATCGTCCATCAAGCCTGCGCTTACATCGTTGACGATGTGTGCCCCTGCTTTGATGGCTTCTTGCGCGACGTCGGCACGGTAAGTGTCAACACTGATGGCGACGTTTTTGGCTTCGGGTAGAGAGAGCATAACTTGGATAGCAGGTAAAATTCGGGAAAGCTCTTCAGATGACGAGACTTGCGGAGCTCCAGGCCGAGTAGATTGGCCGCCCAAGTCGAGAATGGTGGCCCCAGCGGCGATGTGTGACTTTATCGTTTCCGTAAGGGCGGATGACGATGTGTTGAAGTGCTGGCCGCCGTCAGAGAAAGAATCTGGTGTGAGGTTCACAATGGACATGATCCGCGTGTCTCGGCTAGAGTAATCCGCTGTGATACTTGGAATAGAGGGCGCTAGTGGAGTCATTGGAGAAAGAGGATCTTCTAACGGCGGCAAATGGGACAAGTGGTACTGCAGTGATCCATCTGGTGATGATTCGTGGGGAGGCAGACTCTGCTCTGGTATCAGTCTATTCACGTTAGCCAGAGCGTAGCTCCTGGAAATGTAGAGTAACCTACTCGCATAGCGGTCGAAGCACAAATGCTCGCTCGAGCATAAGCTTGTGGGGTAGCTGAAGCCGCTCATCCGTAAATGTCTGCTCGTCATAAAGGAGTATGTCCAGATCGATATTTCTCGGGCCCTTGTCAATCACTTTGACGCGTCCCATGCCGTTCTCAATCGCTTGAAGTTGGTCCAGAAGTTCAAGTGGAGAGAGCGTAGTTTCGACCTACCGACTATGAGCAGCCATCACGTGAGAATGCTGTGCGGGCCAATCTCACTTCGCAGACACCATTGACAAACTTGTCTTGGTCCAGGACGTACATGGCTTTGGTCTCCCATAAGCTGCTCGTTCTCAGAACCTTCACCTTCCCTGTCCGGTCCATCTCTTTACATGCGGTTTCGATCATAGCGACTCTGTCCCCCAGGTTGCTTCCCAACGCTATGAATGCGCGGTGCTCGACGGGTATGGCTTGATGGAGTAAGCGGCTACGCCGGCGAAAGAATCCGCCAAGAGCATGTCGTCTGAAGAAACCCAAATGCTGTATGGAGTCCGCTACGTTGGGCTGATTACTCTTCCTCGCGGTAGCCACATTGACGGGGGGTGAGATGACTCGAGTGGAAAATTTGCGTCGTTTCGAAGCCCTGCACGCAAAGCCTACTGCTTGCTCCAGCTTTCGACACGATGCTAGCCGGACACTACTCGAGGATGAAAACATAGCAATACGCAGCAGCAAAAGCGTCGTTGGCTTGTGACGATCGACTTCGGATGCGCCGACGTGCCATGACAAGCGGAATCCGGCCACTAGCGTACGGTTCCCCAGATTCTGACACCGACGCTAAGCCGCATACGGATGGGACCTCGGCACGCGGCTGTTGCACTGAGAGTCGCCCGAGACTCCTCAGTCCTCTTATAAGCCGGCAGTGCCTCCATCGCTCCCACGTCCGTCTCGCTGCTCTCTATCCTCTATCTGCCTTAACATCCATATACCCGTCTTCGTCGACGTATCCTCCTTCACACGACCGCCATCATGGCAGCTCCCCGTACGTCACCCGCCGCCGCGATCACATGCCTCCAGCTAACGGTACATCGCAGAGCAAATCCGCACGAAGCTCACCGACCTGCTGAAGATTCAGCACCCCATTCTGCTTGCGGGCATGAATGTCGCCGCAGGTCCGAAGCTCGCCGCCGCCGTTACGAATGCCGGAGGCCTCGGTGTCATCGGAGGAGTCGGATACACACCGGATATGCTGCGTGAGCAGATTGCCGAGCTGAAGTCATACCTGAACGACAAGAGTGCGCCGTTTGGCGTCGATCTGCTCCTCCCCCAGGTTGGTGGAAGCGCACGCAAGACCAAGTAAGTTTCAAACGCCGGACAGTGGCCCATCACATGTTATTCAGGTTTCCAGGCTAACATGTTTAGCTACGACTACACCAAGGGCAAGCTGAACGAGCTCGTCGACATCATCATTGACTCGGGTGCCCGCATGTTCGTCTCGGCCGTCGGCGTGCCACCCAAGGCCGTTGTCGAGAGGCTCCACAAGCACGGCATCCTTTACATGAACATGATTGGCCACCCTAAGCACGTCCAGAAGTGCCTCGATCTCGGCGTCGACATCATCTGCGCACAGGGTGGTGAGGGTGGCGGTCACACGGGAGACGTTCCCACGTCCATCTTCATCCCGACGGTCGTAAAAATGGTCGAGGGTCACAAGTCGCCTATGAACGGCGAGCAGGTACAGGTCGTGGCTGCCGGTGGTCTCTTCAACGGCCAGTCGCTCGCCGCCATGCTTACTTTCGGCGCCACTGGTGTCTGGGTCGGTACGCGCTTCATCCTCTGCGAGGAAGCCGGCGCGCCCAAGGCCCACCAAGAAGCCGTCCAGACCTCCGGCTTCGACGACAACGTGCGGACTATCATCTTCACCGGTCGTCCTCTACGCGTACGCAATAATCCTTACATCAACAACTGGGAAGAGAACAGACAAAACGAGATCAAGGAACTTACCAGCAAGGGCATCATTCCCGCCGAGCACGATTTGGAGAAGATGGGCGATGACATTGATGATGACACTATGGACAACGCACGGCCATTCCTCATGGGCAAGGCCGCGGCTGTTGTAAACGAGCGAAAGAGCGCGAAAGAGATAGTTGATGAATTTGTCACCGATGGTGTGAAGTGGCTGCAGATTGGTAACCAGTATATTGTATCGAAGGCCAGGCTATAGGTGAGAGGGATCGTTGTTGAGTTTGCTGGGAATGAATTGGGTTCTTATCTATAGTTGTGCCATATACTTTTCACACTTGCCCGACTTCCTCTCCGCTCACGCTTTCCTGTCCCAGTCAGTGATTCGTATGTGGCCACTGCCCTGGTGTTGCGCGGTTTCCAAAATGCATTTACACGGGCAATCAAAACTTTAACGCATGATCAGTACACTATTCTTGTATAATTAACAAACAATCGTCTGCCCAGCATGCATATTCTAATTTCGTTTATACAGTCTAGACGCACTACATGCAACTTCGCCAACGTAACCACAGCCCCTGATACATCCACACTTTTTCTGCATCTTCCCGCACAATGACTGCTGCTCAACCAAACTCAAAGAATGCACTGGCGTCTACATCACCAATCCGTATAACACACCTGCAGAATCGAACAAGAAGCGGTATCACCCACGTGGCGGTGGTTTCAGCTCTCCAGGGCCGCTGGAGAGCTGGTTGGAAGTGATCGTGGGGTTGATACTACTGGAGGAGTTGGTGGAGGTGTCAATGAAAGAGAAGGGACTAGAATGTAAGGCAAGAGTAAATGAAGGGTTGAACAGCTTTCCGTGTCGAAGCGGAATTGTTCTTGTCTAGTTCGGCGACTACTAAAGCTGTCGCCAGGCGACGAGGCGCATTGAGGTGACGAGCCAACCAAACACCATCCCTAGCCAACACCGACATACGGTGTCGCCTCGGGCGAGCGCATCTAGCGACTACAACTTTTTAGGGGACACATGTGATTAGTGTAATTTTACGCCTTGATCAGGCAGCCACTTGCCTTTTGCTGCGGCGCCAGGCGTTCGCCTTGCATAGCCACCAAGAAGGCACTGCAACCCTGCGCACCAAGAAGGAAGCAAGCAAGATGAAAGCATATAAATCCTTGTATCGCTTACTTTATTGAACAGTCCGTCAACAGTCCCTATTTCTGCGGCGACGAGCACACAAACATCGCGATTTTGGACCCCCTTACACATCCGCACCAACGCAACAACGCAGCCTGTGCCAACCCAAACCCAACAGCCAACCGCTCATCCGATTCCGAACCTTATCTTGCACATCTTCACCCTTCCTCTACCACAAATCATGGGGTCCTGTAGCTCCACACCTACATCTCCCGGAGACCCAAACTACCGATCGGCAGTTTCACTGAAACCGCCAACTAGATACACAGAGAATGAGTCTTCGTCTTATGTGGCCCATTCAGGAAGACGTAGGAAGGGTGCCCGGTATGGAGATAGCTCAGGTGGTGGGTATGCATACGGTGGGACGGGTGGAGGAGGGGATAGCGGGTTTAGCGGAGGAGATTGTGGGGGAGGGAGCAGTAGTGGAGGTGGAGGTGGAGGTGGAGGGGGTGATTGAGGTTGCGTGGTGGTGAAGTGGGTGCGAGATATACAGTATACAGGTGGACGACTACACAGTGAGCAATTAAGTGCTTTGGACATTACGAGGTTTGTGGGTGTCCGGAAAGTTCGAGGCGTTGCAGTGTAAAAAGAACGTAAACATTTGAAAACAAAATTTATCGAGGCCGACGCATCTGTTACTCACAATTACGTCCCCTCCGCATTCACAACTGAATGTCTGTGAGAACTGTGATTTGTTCGAAAGAGTATTTATTTTGATCGTGTACTGTCTATCTGCATAATTCACCGCCGCAATTGTGTCGCCACTGCATTGATCATGTAAGAATTCTCTAAACAGGTAGATGAGCCCTCTCTTCCTTGGTGTTCGAAGACGTAATATGGATATGCAGGCTCAGGGAAGCAATGCGGTACGGCAACCTGTCATCCTGTTCACGTCGTCTACCCTGCTAAATCGAAATTCTGGCTAACCCATCATAGGTGTGGGTTCTTAGGTTCACTGCGGGTGTAGTTCATGCTAAACATGGCGCGCGAGATACACATACTCATACTCGACGGCTGCCCAGATAGCAACCCGATGACGCCTTTGCTTCCTCGTCAGGGTACCTTCCAATCTGAAACCAAGATGCTCAAAGCCTCTGGCGCCGTAGATTGTATTCCCAACCATCTTGTCAAACAACTTTCGATTATCTTAGGGCACATGGAATAGAAAGACCTACTTTCGCTCTGGTACTCGTGGGACACTTGTAAAGGAAATTCCAGCTCCCTTTTATTAATTATCTTCCTACTGTCATGGATGGATGTATAGTAAATCAGCCGATTGATACTTACAGTACGATTCGGATAGCAGATTTGGCAACTCACGAGCCCAGGGTAGTCTGGGCGACGTATTCACGGTCTATGGAGTACTCACCTGGAGTTGGTGGTATATACGGAGGTGACCCCGTGCAAGGGGGTGGAGGCGTCGGTGGAGGAGATAGCGGCAGAGGCGGCGATGAGGGCTAAGAGCAGAAGGGGCGGGGTTGATGTTTGAAGCGTTGAGAAATTTTATTACTAGAAACAGATTTCGTTAAATGGCCTTTTAGTAACGAGTTCTCAATTTTGAGCTTTGATTCACGGAGAAAAGGTCGTAAAGAAATAAACCAACTTGAACGTTAAAAGTACTGAAATACTACCCAAATCCAACACAACAGCGCAACCATACAAACGCCGCCCCCACATCGCTCGCTGCTGCCTATCAACTTTGCCTTCTAGTCCACAAACACAGTTAGCCCTCCGGAATGCGCCTGGTTATGCACAGCCCGGTATCACGGTCACCTATCTAAGCTTTAGCTTCAAATAATATAACGCGCGCCTTGCCTAACATCGCCAATGCGCCATTTACCATGCCTAGTGCGCCGAACCTCGTTGTGTTTATATACCACGACCGTCGACATCGGATTTATATTCCAGCATATTCCAGCAAGATCTCACCCAGCGCGCCAGCACCACATCTACTAAACTTGGTTACCTCACGATAATCTCCACTCTACAGAGCAAACATGGGCTGCAGCCTGTCCAAACCAAACCACAAACTCGCATCTCCAAAACAACAAGGCCAAATCAGTCCCCTCGGAAGTCCGCAAATTCGACTAATAACACCCCCTCCGCGGTCAACGTCGCCCCCAGCCTCCACCACTCCGCTGTCAACATCGCCCCCAACCTCCACCACTCCAAAATTTAAACCACCTCCTCCAAAGACGACACCAAAGACGACACCAAAGCCGAATCGATATCCAACTGTTCCGACAAGCAGATCTACAACTACAGGTCCAGGACACACGAGTTCGGGATATTCGGGTTCGTATACCCAGAGTTATACGAGTAGTTGGGGTGGTGGGGGTCATGGAGGGGGAGGGGGGGATTGCGGGAGTGGAGGAGGTGGTGGTGGTGGCGGAGGAGGAGGAGGAAGTAGCGGAGGAGGAGGAGGAGGAGGTGATGGCGGTGGTGGTGGTGGAGGAGGAGGAGGAGGTGACGGCGGGTGCTGAATAGAACGCTGGACTGATTCATGGAAATATACATGCGCATACATTCAATACGAAACAACATTAGAACACAAGGATCATGACAGCACTTGACTCTCTCGCCAAACAAACCAAAGTGGATGCATCCGTTCCACAAGCGCCAGCTCCAAAAGCGACCCAAACATGCACTTGCTCCTACATCCTAACGATCACCCACGCGCCTAACGTTCAGTCCGGGCCGATCCCCCCTCGTCATTCTTTAACATCCACCTCCTCCACCGCCCCCATCACCCCCGCCATAACCACCCCCTCCATCGCCTCCAGAATACGTGAGATGCCCAGCATGCCCTCCTCCACTATCCGCGCCACCAGTGGTATACGCGGCGCCAGCAGGAACGTAGTTCATAGCCGCCGTGTTGTCGCCGGTGCCGCCTGAGGGTTTGCTCGACATGCAACCCATAGCGGTGGACGAGATTCGAATTGTGTGCTGGGTAGCTGACTGGCGAATACTTTTGATGTGTGCTAGCTTTGTGTTTCGGGAGCTCTCACTTGCGGAGGCAGTCGCCGAGAAAATGGGGCGGAAGAAAATAGCGTTATGGTCAACAAGACAAGTCACGTCTCTCGGAGAGCGCCGTCTGCGTTAACAAGGTAGACTTTCGACGCAATGCGTCGGTTTTCGTGGAAAGCGTGCTGATGTAGCCGTACTGCGGAGGTTCAGAAGCAAGGGGGCTGTGCGCAAGCCACAAAGTAGGGCGCGTGATGGCGTCAAACCAGAGTATCGCCGAATACGAATCCGCGAGGCATACGTGTGGATAGTCGCACACCTAAACACTGCATTACACGTAGGCTTTCTACGAGGCGCACACAGACCCGCGGGAGCGGGCGAAAAGCGACAGGAGAGTAGCGTGGAAGAGGCGACTCAGGGTTTGGAAAGGATGATAGATGACTACTATCATTTGATGGAAAAGGTAGAACAAGAACGTGGGGTATGATATCAACAAGAACTCGTGATACAAAACTACAAAGCGCACTCAACGTGTCTACAGGAAACGAGAACGCTAGCCCAAAGGTATGCATTGTGACGAAGACCGACCCGAAAAACGAATAAGAAAGTGCGCAAAAATAAGTCATTTTCCACCCAGAAGTATATGCCCCGAGGACGCCTTGCGCGGGAGATGGCTGAACGAAATGAGCGCTATGCATACAGACGATGGCAAAAGGGATGCTGGAAAGCTGAGCTGCAGCTGTCAACAGTGCGAAATCGGGCTATTTGGGTATGTCTTACCGAAGAGGAGCGATTGATAAGTGTATTAGCATCTTCGAGAATGCTGAGATGGCCGCCAATCAATGCTAGCCGGATGAATTGTAGGTCCTGGAGGCGCATGGAGTACAGTCGGGCCTTCCAACGTCTTCGGACCGCCGAAGCGAGTACTGAGGAGCCGTCGTCGAACCTGGCTTGACCCGTGAGGTTTCACGGCTATCGCATGGAGCTGAACCAACCTCAAAACGTCCCCACTAGAAATTTCCAGGGAAAGTCGCTCCCACTCATATCAAATTGCGGATGGACCTTCCAAGGTGCAGGCAACGTATCCGTCCCATTAGCGGAGCCATTAGGCTTCAGCGGCGGTAACTCATGGAGGAGGGAAACAGTCCGTCCCGAGCCAGTCGCAAGCTCGAAAGTCGGTCCATTCGGGCTCGCACGACCATGTGTGTTCTTCACCGCCATCTTCATGACCGCCGTTATGCGCCGAAATCTTTCGAACAAGTCTTCGCTATTGTCCTGAGGATCCCGCGGACGAGGCATCTGGGAGCAGAGCTGATCGCGAAAGTACTCAAAGCTTTTGGCAATCTGAAGCTCGGTAGGGTCCCAGCCGGGTAATGGGGGGGCATGCAGGGCAAGCTTGCCGAGTGTGGTAAGACTCGATGCGAGGTTGAGCCAGTCGACAATGGAGAGGAATTCGAAATGCTCGGCTGGGAGCTGGAGGGCGTTATCAAGATACTGCTCGATGCAACGCAAGCATGTGATGCGTTGTGAGAGCTGCACACCGGATGCTCGTGGAGTGCTCTCTCGGTCGGGGAGCTCAAGCGAGGCGGCAGTCCTGTAGAGATGCATCCGGGCAGCGAGCTGTATCCACTCAAGCGTTTCTATAGGAGCGTTAGCGAAGCAGTAAGCTTTCCTTGACTTGCTTACTATAATCAGTGGCTTGCGCTTTAGACGCAATCCGCATCTGATCCCACTTCTCGCCGAGCCTTCTTAGCTGGGCTTTTGTGACCAGCGCCGGCTCCAATTGGTCCCGAAAGGTCTCTTCGATGTCTTCCGTAAACTGGCACGTGTCGATGAGGATAGGAAGAATGGCATCCGATCTATGCTCCCATGTTGAAGCCAGCTCTGAAGCGTATGCTCGATGTGTATTGGAGTACGACATACTCCTGGCCCTGCCCGAATCCAACAGCCCAAGATTCGTTGCCAGATAGTAGCATCCCAAGTACGCTCTTTTCCCCTCTCTTTCGCGAGAATCATCCTTCTGCAACATACTCTTTCCAGCCGGCGGCAAATAGTCTAGGCCGAGGTCACTTGCAAGACCAACGCATATCTGGAGAAGAAGATTGATCGAGATGGCCTGGGCATCCATATAGTGATGATGCCAGGCAACGAACACCAGTAGTCCTTGCAACAGATCCAAGCTCTTTTCCCCGTTCATGAGTTTCACCATGATGACCTTGCGAAACTCCCGGCTCAGTGTCAGCTGCAGTAGTGCCGAGTCGGACGACGCCGCTGTGAGAACGGCGAACATCAACATGGGCCGTTGCTGAATGATATCTTGGCAGAAGGACTTTTTCGGCAACATCACAAAAGGAAAGTATTCGGCCATAACCCGATACGTCTCGAGCAGATGTTGCATGTGGATCACGCCGATGGAACGGATTACGGGATCCAGACGCCCGACCCCAGAAATGGTATCGTTCAAGGACTCCCAGAAGGACAGTGCCGATTCGGGAGTGGATCCAGGATTAGGCAGAATGGGTGGTTTGCTAACAGGTAGTGGTGGTGGTGGTGGAGCTGGGGCTGGAGTTGGAGTTGGAGCCGAGGATACTGCAGGGGCGGGTGTCGGCGTACGTTGGACGACCTCCCCCAACTGCGACGGAACGATGCTCACCGGAGGCAGAGTAGGTTGAGGCGCCGAGCTGGGCGCAGATACTGCGGTAACAATGGCAGACAGCTTGTCTATTCGCTTCTCCATTTCAGACACACGGTTTGGCGTCTGTACGACCGTCCTGGGTTTCGCTGGCCTTCGCCGGGCCACATGTTCGATACACTCGACCCGGGCCTTTTGACACCTGTAGCACGTGTTAGGCCGAGCTTTATACAACGAACGGATAAAAGTTACCGTTGACAGATCCCATTGGTGTCAGATGGAACGCACCGTACCTTGTGCTTCCGACACCTTTCGCAGGCGAACGCGTTCCCTATTCTTCCATCTCTTCCTTCCATGGCGACGACGGGGGTCGAAGGCGAAAGAGACATATTCCCAGCGGGTTGGTGGGGAAGTCCGAGGATGCCAAGACGGGTTAGATCGAGGGTAACGGAGCGCGAGGAGCGTACCCAAATGGTCGATGACACGCTCAGGAACCGGTTCAACGTGTCTCGCGCGACGTTTGTTATTGCATACCGAAGATGCTGACCTCGTAAAGTGGAGACCGTGGTACTGTCTCGTGTAGATGGTCGATACCCGAGGTCGGTCGAATTATGTTCCGAAGCTCAATCCTGCGGATGTCGGTATCCGCTCGGTGGCTGCCTGCCATCGGGGACTACTGAAAGTCCCGAAGCGGCGTATGTTCCATTTGCACCGACACTTGGTGGCTCCGATGCGCTCCTAACGTCCATCCTGTAGCGATATCAAGCATGCGTGATGAATTCGAACCCAGAATCCTCGTTTCTCGTCGCTAATCACCCTACACACTAATTCCCGAGAATTGCCGGTCGGCGGTCACCTCCGACGACGCCGCCGCATCGACGAAGACTTGTGGACAGGTCGATGTGATGAGGGAACAGGGCAACACACTCTCGATGTATCCCGCCTCTTTTCTGGTCTCGTCTCAACGCGAAAGCATGTTGCCGGACGTGGTCAACATTCCTCCGATGCCTCAAAAGCCTCCCAAGGACGAGAGCTGGTGAGACTCGGGTGAGATTTACGGAAGGCTACCAGCCTTTGCCTGAAGCCTTGGACAATGAGTCGGATAGTGTCGCGATGATTTTCGTCTCCAAGGCGCCGATTCGGGAAGCATTGCTGCTCGACATGGCAGCATTTCGAGGAGGGTACCGCTTGACCTAATTAGAGCTTGACGAGAGCCAGAACCGGATCGAAAGCGACAGGAGCGACCCTCGGGCTTCTTCGTAACGATTATAGACAGCGACCGCCGATCCCATTGATGGCGTCGACACGAAGTAGATGTACTCAATCAATGGGATGTTAGCGACGCAGCCGGAGCGATCATCGGTACGGATGCTTCGTGCAAAGCTTGGCGCGCAATTGGGAAGCAACGATTGACGCCAGCATAATCGTGAATGCGGATGCGGGGATAATGGAGTACATTTTCGTCGTAAAGGGGCAACAATTGAAGACGGTGTATGCTGTAGTTAAAGCCGCGACGCTGTGGTTGAGAAGCTTGAAGTTGGGTTGAGAATGAGCCATGACTCGCTTTTTCAGGGATCTACTCTCTCGTCTACATAACTGGTGCGTCATGAAAAGAGGATCACCTTGATGGTTGGGATTAATGCACGTATCTGGACCCCGCGCCGCAAAGGCCAAGTGACCTAGCTAACGATTCCACATTGCAGGGTGTAGACATTTAACGTGAGAGTCCCAGAGCAAAGTCGCGATACCAGATGATGGTCTAGAACATGTCATTCATTTGAGTTCATTTCAGCATGTAGGTGGCACAGACGCCCGCCTGCGCATTACCCAGCCCGAAAGCGGTAGCTTTTTGCTACCGTACATCCACCATGTCTAACCCATTTCCACTCTTGATATCCGAAAGTTTGACTGAGCATTTTTACAGCCGCGACCTTCAACCCTGGACCTTCTTGACGACAGGCACGACCTGCTTGTACAGCGGGTGGTCCTTCTCCAGGCCGGTGATCTTGGTGGTGGCGTCCTCAGCGGAGTTCTCCTTGAGGATCTTGGCGAGCTCGAAGGACTCGTCGTCACCCTCGACGTTCTGGAAGCGAAGAGCCATCTCAATCGCGCCGAGGAGGGCGTCGACCTTCTCGCCCTTCTCAGCGAGCTGGGCGGCGGGGCCAATGAAGCGCTCCTTGCGGGAGAGCTTACGGAGCGGGGCGCGGCCGACACGGGCGACATCGTCCTTGAGGGTGGGGTTGGAGATGCGGGCGACGATGGACTCGACGTAGTCGTCCTGCTCCTTGGCGCTAATGCCGTGCTTGTTGACGATCAGGTGGGCAGTCTCCTTGACGGCGCCGCGAACGATGTCGTGGAGCTCCTTGTCCTGCAGAACCTCGTGGATGTAGGAGATCTTGCGGTAGTAGCCGTAGTAGGCGGCTGTGGCGTGCGAGGTGTTGACCGTGAAGAGCTTGCGCTCAATGTAGGGCTCGAGGTCGTCGACGTAGTGGATGCCGGCAATTTCAGGCTTGTTGCCACCATTTTCAAATGGCTTCTGCTCAACGCACCATTCGTGGAACTTCTCAATCTTGACGTTGAGGCCGGCGTCGGGCTCCTGCTGGGGCACAATGCGGTCAATAGCCGAGTTGGCGTACCGGGCGCGCTTCTCGATATCCTTGAGCGTGTCCTTGTTCAGCTTCTCCTCGATATACTTCTCGATGAAGCCCTTCCATGTGGTGGTGGCGTTGATGGCGTTCTCGCAGGCAATGACGGCGAGCGGCGTGCTCTTGGTGCGGGCCTCGATGGCCTTGGCGACGGGCTCAGCGACGAACTTGAGGATGTTGGGGCCAACGGCGCAGGTGACGACATCGGCTTCGGCAATCTCCTTGACCACTTCCTCCATGTTGTACTTTGAGTTGATGGCCTTGTAGTGGTCGATGGTGAAGGAGCGCTCGCCATCCTCACCGATCTCGGTGACGGTGTATGAGGGGGTGCTCTGCAGCTGGTTGATGATGGTGTCCATGACATCGACGAAGGTGACCTCGTAGCCCGAGTTGTGCAGGAACTCGGCCACGAAGCCACGGCCGATGTTGCCACCGCCGAAGTGAACAGCCTTCTTGTCGTAAGACATGGTGGGTGTGTGTGTGTGTGTGTGGGTGTGTTGGTGTGTCTGGGACTGGGGTCAATTGAGGGTTGAAAGGATAGAGGAGTGGGTTGGGGGTCGAGTTGAAGGGGTGGGTGAAGAGTTTTGTCGCGAGTGGAAGGAAGGATGGTGGGGTATTTGTAGGGCTGGGCAGGTGCCACGCGCGGGAGCTATTGGGGAGGGCGGGCTGGACTTACTTGGCTCAAGGTTCGTGTGCCTGTGTCTGTCTGTGCCTGTACAAGGGTAGCGGGCGGTGTGCAGTGTGAAGTAGAGGCTCAGGGCGAGTGTTGTGTTGTGTCGTGTCGTGTCGAGAGTCCGTGTCAGGGGCGAGATGGGGTGAGCTTTCGTGACCCCGCGGTGACGTTGGAAGCGGCGCCCATCTCGCGTCATTGGCCCGCCGCCTGCGCGAAAAGCAATACTAATTAGTATGCGAGGACGTGCAGCGAAGACCGAAATGCAAACCGCCGTGCTCTTCCGCTTCCATGACTTCTTTCATTTAAAGTAAACAACCCCAAAAACAACCCCAACAAGTGATGCCTGCTACCCAACCTAAGTGTCACGTCACGCTCTACCCTCTGCCCTCACAGCGCGAGAACCACAGCCACAGAACCACGATACCCCCACCAGTCCGGGCGTCGACCACCGGTAGCGGTGTGCGACCAGACTCAACACTTGCAGTAGTTTGGAGTGCGAGGTCCAGACGAGCATCGTGAGCTGGCACGGGTCCTCAGAAGCGCCATGACGACGTCCCGCGGCCCAAGGGCATGCGATTGGCCCCATGCACACTTCCTGGCAGTCTGCCAAAAGCAAACCACAGCGACGCTTCGTGGAGCGTGGGTGCGAGCCTGGAGCACCGCGCAGCGAAGATTAATCCCGCAGCAGCACCGCCCAACACATCCGTCTCGGCCGTGGACTTCGCCGTCATGCCTCAATACTTGCTAACGGTTCACTCGTCTCTCTCCTCTACGTCATTGCAAACGACGGCGCCTGGTAGCCTCGGAAGCCATGGTTTAGTCCGCGCCAAGGCCCTACCACGGGAGCGGCCAACGGGAGCATGGTCCAACGCTGATCCTGGTGGAGATCGATAGAAGTCATCAATGTATTATAAAGGTATCTCGATTATTATTTATACTGTCCTCCAATTGCACGGCCCTCCTCTTCTTGCTCCTCACTTCCACTAGGCGTGAATGGCCTGCTGAACGTGCGGGTACACTGCGATCATCTGGTGGTACAGGTCCGGATGGTCCCTCATCAGCACCTCCGGGTCCCAAGCCATGCCGACGAATAGCGTGTCGATACCGCTGCTCAATGGCGTCGTGAAGATTTGACATATCTGCAATCCGATGAGGAATGCAAAAGCCACGACGACCGGTGTATACCCGCCGTCCTGGTTGTACGCCGGCGATGTGAAGATCAGGTAAAGGTATGCAAGCAACGCACACGTGTAAGCGATGAAGAACGCGCCCATGGACAGGACCGGTCCGATGAGGCATTCGTTGACCAACGCATCGATGCCGCGATCTTTGATCATCCTATGCCCTGTTAGCCATCGCCATCTGGGGAGCCGCGAGGTTGCACTTACTTCCAAGTCTCCTTGGCTGCGGCAAAATAGCTCTTTCCGTAAAGAGCAATGTACGAGAATGCGTAGCGGTTCAAGAATTCCACCGCCCAATTCAAGATGCCGATCAGACACTCGAGGCAGCAAAAGAGGGCCGCTCCAATCATGTTTCCATCTGAAGAGGCACTATGTCGAGCCGCCGAGCAAATCTGACGCAAGAACTGAATGATAGCTACGATCAGACTTCCAAGACTGATACTGCCGAAGCTGTACGTGAGAGCTCGCTTGAGAGCACCGCGCGTCGCGCCTTTGGGGAAGTTGTTGTTGCCCATGAAGTACCAGGAGCCATACACGCCGGAAATCGTTACGTGGATTGTGTTCTTCAGCCATCTAAAGTGCGGTCAGTGGAGAACATCACAGGCTGACGAGCACAGTGCTTACTCGGTGATCCAATACATGGCGAAGGTTACGAAAACGATCAGTCCAATGACCTTCCCGCTTGAGCATCCTCCGGCCCCGGTGTTGCACGCCGGATTGTTTCCCGGCTGGTACTTGACGTAGATGGCAGTCAGCGTTACCGAGTACCACGCGCCGAACGCAGCAGCCAAGAGGCCTCCGATGAGCGACACCATGTAGACGTGTCCGTACTTCTTCGACACGTCGATCGCGGTTTGGAGCATGAGGACGGAGAAGGGGATGCGCGGGATCCAGCTAATAAAGCAAAAGATGTGAAAGATGGTGAAAAGAAGGAAAACGATGCCTCCGGACCAGTATTTGCGGGACAACATGTACAGAGCGGTCACGAGGCCGAATACGATGTTGAGGATGCCGGTGATCCAGATGAACTGTTTCGTGAACTTCCGGGCCAACCACATGTACGCATAGCTGAGCACCGTTGCAACCGCGAGGATGAAGGCGAATAGAACGATCGTGTTGGTCGATAGTCCAAAGTCGTTTTGGCTGCCATAGATTCCACCACCGTTGAACGAGAACGTCTTCGCATAGCCTTGAATGGCGATTCCAGAGGCGGCCGCATACCCCAGAAAGACAGCAATGAGCTACCAACGTCAACAGAAGTCTTAGCCGCCTTCACTAGCTGCACATACCAGGACTCCGGCCCACCAATCGTTCCACTTTGGCTTTGCAATCTTGAATTTCTGGTCAAAGTTCGGTTTTTCGCCATAGTCTTGCTGTCCGTAGCTATTCTGCTGTGGCGGCGCTCCTGACGGCTGCGCGAAGTTCTGTCCATATTGCGGTGGTGCTTGCTGTGGAGGCGGATACGATGCTGGCTCTTGCATCTGATAGTAGTTGTTCTGCTGGGGCGCATTGTTGTAGTAGGCCGCGGCCTCGCCGTTATGAGCCATCTCGCGATGATCGGACGTCGTGAGAGCGCAGAAGAAGTGAACAGGAGAAGAGAAATTTGCGAATAATAGTCGGGCGTCACTGGCGCCTTTTCAGAGCTGCAGATGGAATGGTGGCTGTTGAACGAGTCCGTGCACAATATCACAGACGTCATTGCCGGGTGGCCGTCTCAGGAACCACCTCTTCATTGCACTATTCGCTGCCGTGCGTTGCGCTCGAGATGGGTAGAACCCTGTCTAGTCGGTGCTTCCACGTTTAGTGTCTGAACGTGGTGAGTGATCCTGGCAGTTTCACAGCAGTGTTTGGACCTCCAGGCCGCGCCACCTGTGGCGCGCCTCGAAGCGAGCCACTATCACGGCGAAAGCGTGCCGGCTTCATCGACCATCACACATTCGTGCTGGGGTCCCATCGCATGCCCAGGGTTCATGTGCCGTAGCCGTCTTGAGCATCGCCCTCCTGTGAACAAGGTTGCTGCGTCGCACCTGCGCACTTGCGTGGCCTCTCCAAACCTTTGTGACCAACAGCCTCCATATGCGTACCACAGGCATCCGAAATAGGCATCTTCAGGCCGATGAGCCATCCGAGCGAACGATATAGTAAATACGGCTGAGCAGACCATAGCATCAGAACCGTTTGTCGTTTCTTCGCAGTATGCTTGTCAAATGGGTAACGGCTTCGCTGCCTCAAATGACTCCGGGCATGCACTACACTTCGAGCAACAGGCCCACTGTGTACAGGCAGACAGCATCCAGGCATCCGGTCGCAAATTTGGCGATTCGCCAATTATCTCGGCTAGTAGCAGGTATTGTTGATGCGATCGACGGCAAAGTTCCATCCGTCTAGCGCCGAGTAGAACGCGACTTGCGCGTCGCGCTACTTGTGGAGTGCTTCAATGTTTGCATGATACGAATCATTGCCACTTTCGTCGCACCGGATATTTTGCAGCTTCAATATCTCATTCAGCTCTGGTTGAGGCTGGGTACGGACAGTGCCAGCATCTCCAACTAGACGCATACGAGCGAGATAATGTCTGCGCTATACCCCCTCTTATCCTGTTTCACAACCTCTGTGACTGCATAAGTACGGGTGTAAGACGTCGGGGAGTCGGTTTCGACCTCGGCGGCGGATTGGCATGCACGGGTGATGCCAAAGTCGGCGATGTAAACTTTCTATTTCTCGTGTTTTCTGACGCTGTGAATTCGGTCCTTTTCGCAGGTGACTCGACGGTTCAACTTTTCGGCTCGATGTCCCTTTGCTTCAGGTTCTTACCGTGAAAGAACTGTATCGCAGAACTGATACATCCGAAGAACGTAATGATGCTTCTCTGCGTGATTTTTCCACGCTGAGTGGTATATTATTTACCTCCTTAGCCGGGTCTCCCAGGTGTTGTCGTCGACCGGTTCAGTCCAATTCGTTCTCCGGCTCCAAAAAATGCTTCTCGATCGTAGGTGCTCTGACCATCTGGTGCTGAACACTTCGGTACAGTGATCAAAGTGAGGTTGGCACCCGATATAGAGTGGCTTCTGCCTTGAGAATCCACGAATTGCTGGAGTTGGGCAACAATGAATGTTGCAAGCTTAGGCTTCTTGTTGCGGTCAGGCTGGATTATCAGTCGACGGATCATCGACAATCCGATCTAGTGTCATATGAGCTGATAAGCCAAAAGCGCCTCCAATTGTAAGGCTTCAAATGGCTCAAGAGATATGTCTGTAGAAGAAAGGAACACTAGCGACCAGACCCTAGCCTGTGTTGACATAGAAGCAGAACCTCCTCATCCATCAAGATGTTCATTCAGTAGAAGCACTCCATCAGTCTCCACTTCCGTCAACACCAAAATTCACGGACGACATGGGGTCAACTTTCGCGTCAGACAGGGCTTTTCCATGGACCGATATGTGATAACTAGATGATAAGCCCAGAATTAAGACCCTGCCAACTACTCCTCGCCACAAGTGCGTTACATTCAAGCATCATCCCGTCCAGACATCGGGACCAGGGGCTTTATAACCGGCCAGATTCTTGGACTCCGAGACAGCGGTGCTGACCAGAATGCCTAAACTCCGTCAACTCGCAGCTCCAATTTAGTGCATATGTACTACTCACCTGGACTATCAATTCGGTAGGTCCCTGGAAATTTTGCGAAACCGGACGGAGATCCTGATCGAGCGTCAGGTCTCTACACCAAATGTATATTTTGTATGTTTGGTGATAACATACCTCCTCCAGGGCCGCGGATCTCGACCTGCGCACAATTGACATACCACTGACTGCCCTCAGCATAGTCCGCAGGTGCGAAAGCTTCAATCCTTAAGAGATAGAATCCAGGTGGCGTTGTTTTCGGAATCTTGAACCTAATCTGCTCCTCCATCAGCTTAGGTAACATGGTCTCAGAGCCGTGAAGCGTACCTCTTTCAATCTAAGGGTAATCCAAGCCGTATCGTTCTTCTGTGCAAAGCTCGCAATTTTAAACCACTGCGCACTCGGTTCATAACCAGCGAATTTCTTGATGTCCATCCCCGTGGGCACTTTGGCCATATATATTTGAGCCGGCCCTCCATGAACGATACCCAGTTCGCCTTGGTCAGTATTGACGTGAAAGCCGACTTCGTCTCCAGCAATCAGAGTCGCCGTTTTCGTAGAGGAGCCATATTGGGTTGCATTTCTTCCACAAGTAATGTTATTGGCAAGCAATTCACTGCCCAGCTGAGGGGCAACGCGATTAAGGTTGCCAACCTTGCTGCTGTAATAAGGCGATATCGTGTGTCTATAGTCCTCTTGTTAGTACATTGTAGCTTGAAGATGCCGTGTACGGTTCGAAGGCGGCGTTACCTAACGTATTCGAACTCCTTGCTGATAGTGCCATTGAAGACGAGGTAGGGCATCGTCCCTGAGATCAAATTAGTCTCGCGTACTAGATCAGGTAGGATGTTGCCTACAATGAGCGGTAGCCTCTCTACCCATCAGGGCTGCAGCGAGAAGGATGACCGACAGGAACATTTTGGCTCTTCTGTGGGGTAGCCTGAGATCTCCTGAACATCATCGTGAGCGCTTAACCTCCGTGAAACCCTAGATATATAAGCTATTCTGGAGCCCCGGGTTGGTCCTTTTCCAAGTGGTTATTTCCATGCGTGCCCATTGCCTATTCTTGATCACTCCATACTATACACTATAAAGTAGGTGGCACACTACGAATGTGCTGACATTTGCTTGGACAGGCTAAACGCCGCAGCTGCATGATCAGATAATAACCGACGCATCCATTTTCCCCCAAGCTAAGCAGCGAATACTCGCGACTTTCTTGGAGAATGCTGCATATAGTCAGAACATTTCTTTGGTTCCTGTTTGAAACTTGTTGCCGACAGTGTGGAACGATTAGTTTGCACTTCGCAATAAACCCGAAAGGACATGTGAACGGTTTCTCGGCCGACGACCTAGGAGCCAGAACATTCCTCGGACCATAATTTGCTAGGCCAATCTGCGCGTCGCAATATAACGACCGGGCATATATCGATATACCAACGTTACCGCGTTCTCGAGTAGTGTTGCATACTGAAAAGACCCCAGCTTCCCCACTATCACCATATCCCCGGTTCGGCATACAGATAAAGCGCACATGGCATTTTGCCGTCCGAATGTTGTGCAGCTTTTGGCTCGTGACTGTCGAAGACCGTTGAAATGTTCTTCAAGTGTTTTCTGCACTGATTGATGTCTGGGCAAAACACAGACCCGATGCGGCGTACTTGTCGTTTATTAACAAACTAGTGCTTGAAAGAGCACTATTCCGACAATTATCTCCTACTGTTCGTGGCTTTTTCAGCGTCATACTGTGTAGAGGTCGGGAATGTACAATTTCGTGTGCCTAGTGCAAGGCTTGCAGTAATTCCTACAGTCAATCTTAACAGTACACTGTTTGAAGCCTCGACCACTCGAAGTGTTACTCATCGATGAAATTGTACCTATCTATCTTGCTCCCGCATAATTTGCACCAATGATGGAGCCATCCCTCCTACTGGTTACCTCGCTGACGGACTTCGAGATCACACGCGACCGAATTGGTGCGAAAATGCAGCAAGGCAGGAGTCCGACTTTCCGCGGGGATAAGTGAGAGCAGCTAAACTATATATGCGTGACTTTCTTCTACTATAATTTCGCTTGTCTTCGTATCGTGCGGCCAATGTGCATGGACAGTGCGAGGCAATGTGGAATAGAACGCTACAAGGACATCGAACGTGTCGAGCTTGGCATGGTAGGTACAGTACTCAAGTTGCACATTGCCGATGACTGCGTTTAAAAAAATGCAGAGGAAGCTAGCGTGACTGAAAGGCAGAGTTGCCAGCTCGTGTGAGTCTATTACGGACTAGCGTCTAGCTGACCAAAGTCGCACCGGTTGACGCTTCCTCCTATAGGACTGTATTCGACCCGGTCGCTCTACATCAACTGTACACTGCTTTGAGCGAGTAGTTTCGTCCCCGGATTCCCTCTAACATTCTTTGTTCCTGACTCACTTGCACTCTTGACCGGCATGCGACAGTGCACACGAGTGGCGTTCGTTGGGAGAACTCACGTCACTGGACCGCATAGTGACAGGCTACACGATCTGCACTCATGCTACCTCTTTCATTATGCCTCCAAGAGCATATATCCATACCGAATTTGGCACATGAAGGCGATACGAATGTCTCTAATTTGAATTATGAAGAATCCTCTCTTCGCTTCCGCTCTCCGCCATCACATGACAGCCACTTACAATCACCTCTTTCCTCAGTGCGTCCCCGGAGGCTAAACAAACCCGGACCAAGCTAGATCTATTACGGAGGAACTGAGCTGTTGATGGTTTGGGGGCTCACGATAATCTGGGGAATGTGGCTGTGATGGAGGTCGACCCAAACCCCTGCTTGGTACCATGGATACATCGCGGAGAAACGGTCGACTTTACCGCAAGAAGCCTAGCTACCCACAGGACATATGGAACAGCATAAATTTCGTGGGGATGATGACGATCGGGATAGAAACACTGCCACCCCATCCCATGGAATCTGGCGCTGTTGAGACCTGGGTACCGCAACTAGCTCAAAATGTCCCTTTCTTGAAAATGGATTATTCGACTTCTCATCAATACAAAAGGACACCTATTCCTTCCTCCGTAACTTCGTCTTCCAACTTCGGTCTTACATTAACCAAGCAGTTACAGCCTTTTCCAAGTAATCACGATACATTATCGTGTCAGCCTTCACGTTTACGCAAAACTTTCGACAGCCACCACTGACTCCGCCCACCATGTCTGAGGTCTATAAGGCGGAAGAGGTCACCAACACCGTGGCCCGCACCCGCACCAATTCGGACGATTCCGCCTTCGTCGACGGCAAGAGGGTCTTGCGCGAAGCGGATGCCGATGCCCAGCCGCATACGGCATACTCCTGGTCCCCTCGCAAGAAGTGGATACTCCTCACCGTTGTTGCCCTGTGCCAGACGTCGATGAACTTCAACGCGGCGATCTACTCCAACGCAGTGGAGCAGATCAACGAGCACTTTGGCGTCACCACTGCCCGCATGGGTATGGTGGCTTTTCTAGTGCCGTACGCGTTCGGTTGCGAGTTGTGGGCGCCGTGGTCTGAGGAGCTTGGTCGCTGGATCATTATGCAGCTCTCCCTGACTGGTGTGAATGCCTCTATTCTCATCTGCGCCCTGTCACCATCTTTCGGCGGCATCATCGCCGGACGTGTCATCGGTGGTCTCTCTTCGGCTGGCGGATCTGTCACTCTTGGGTAAGCTCTTCCCTTTTATTGATTTTGACGTTAGCTAACGAGCTCTAGTATGGTTGCGGATATGTTCGACCCCGACTCCCAACAGCATGCCGTCCTCTGGGCGAGTTTGTGGAGCTGCCTGGGTGCGGTTATCGGCGGCATCTGCGGTGGTCCCGTCCAGCAATACCTCCCGTGGCGATGGAACTTCTACATTCAGCTCATGTTCAGCGTCACCACCCAGGTGGTTCACTTCTTCATCGCCAAAGAGACTCGCGCTACGGTGATGCTTGATCAAGAGGCTAAGCAAAGACGCAAGAACGGTGTCGAGGAGATCTACGGCCCCAACGAGATCAAAGGTCATTTCTGGAAGCGCTTCAGCGGCAAAGAGATCGGCAAGACGATGTGGCGCCCCTATCAAATGCTCATGTTCGAGCCCATCGTCCTCTTCTTGTCCCTCCTCAGTGGTTTCGTAAGTAGTCTCCGACCGTAAAACTGTTCCAGAACGAATACTAACTCCTCTAGGCCGATGCCCTCATCTTCTCCTTCTTCGAGAGCTACGGAATCGTTTTCGCCACGTGGGGCTTTACCCCAGTCCAAGTCAGCCTGGCGCTCATTCCCCTCGCGGCGAGCTATGTTCTCGCCTACTTCTCCTTCTTCCCCGTCGTCAAGCGCCACACGCACCGCCGTGCCCAAGGCGAAGTACTCGCCCCAGAGAGCCGCCTCTGGTGGCTTCTTTTCCAAGTAGGCCTCCTTCCCATCGGTCTCCTCGGCAGTGCTTTCGTTGCCTCCGGCCCTCCCCTCCACTGGAGCGGAATCATTGTCTTCTCGGTCCTCATCGGCATGGCGAACTACTCCATCTACTATGCCACCGTCGACTACATGGTCGCCGCCTACGGAGAGTACTCTGCGTCTGCCACCGGTGGTAACGGTTTCGCGCGAGACTTCCTCGCTGGTATGTGCGCGCTTTACACCGGCAAAATGTACAAGAGCCTCGGTGTTCGCAACTCTCAGCTCGTCCTCTTCGGTCTTGCCTTCGCTTTCTGCCTGCCGGTATGGGTCTTCTACTACTATGGCCCTCAAATCCGTGAGCGCAGCAAGTTTGCACAGAGTCTCGCTGCGGAGCAGGATAAGCGCGCTTCCGGGAAGGCCAACGCTCGCCACAACGAGCAGCAGCGTCAACTACATGTTCAGTCCGCTTAAATTTAAGCGCCTTCTGAGATTTCATGGATGTTTAGCAGATGGGCGGATGCAATAACCGGATGAGGTAGATGCCGTAAATTGACAGAGCTCGGCTGTGTGGCGATACTACCTTACCTTGATAATGAGTGTGTGAATCATGGCTTGGTGTTATGTGATTCATTCTGATATCCCGAGTAGCCCCCTTGTATTGCCTTTGGGGAACACATTCGCCATCATGGCAAAGGCCACAGTATTCGCGTCGTAGCGGATATAGACGAGCAGCCTCGTCTCCCACATATTTTAATTTAGTAGATTTATCTCTAACGAGCAACGTCATCGTCTAAATTTCTTTGCTTAGTATATAGTCAATACAATGAGATACCTCTGCCTTACCTTCAGGGTCTGTATACTGTGACTCAGTAATCCTCTGATCCACGCTCTTGGACTTCAAGGGTGTTTCCCTTGCCTGATGACTACGGCCATGGCGTGGTGTGATAATTGAAGAATCGCTTCAAGCGTAACATGTTGTGCTTGAGGAGGCAGTTTGAATTTCTGGATGCTCTCGTTTTTCCCGATGCTAGTCGCTATCACCTCACTCAACCTTCTTGCTCACCAACAATCCGGACATACCAGCTCTCCAGTGACCGTCCCTTCGTATCGCCACGATGCAGAAGTAGGCAGACCTGCGACTACCCAATCGGAAAATCCAGTCGCGCTTCCTTCCAAATCGCAGTAACCATCCTCTTCTCATCCAGTCACACGCTCCCAACTAGTGACAAGACCGCAATTCCCGCTACCGTCCCTACTACTAACATCCTCACCGCCCCCATCCTCATCTCCTTCCCATATCCTCTAACAACGCCACAGACAGCTACCGGCTAACTTCAAACCAATCCCACACCACGAAGCATATTCTTTCGAAGGTCGTGCTTGTACGCACGATAGCATAAGTAGATCTTGTATGTCATGGTAGCAAATTGAGCGTCAGCTACGTCAAAGACACTAAAGAGGACATAGGACACAGTACATATTGTGCCTACGAAGAGGTTGGAATTCGCTGTCAAGAATTTGCCTGAGTTTATAGGAGAGGATCTGGTAGCAAGCTAGGTGCCACAATCTCACACACCTGCAAGATGACCTGACATCCTGCAAATGAAGAGATCTCGAAGAAAGGCCCTAGCAGAGCACGTAAATCCATAACCCCCTCTCGCAATCCTTTTTCCATGTCGCATAAGCATCGTGACCGACCATTGACGCCAATGACCATGCCGCTCTAGCCTTTGAAAGCCATCTTGCCTCATATCTGCGAAGGCGAGCACACCTAGACGCGCTCCATCTCAGCGCCCTCCTTAGCAGCTTCCACCTCCGCGACCGCCTCCGCCTCCGCCTTCTCTTTCTCGTAGAGATCAAGCACTACACACATTAGCCAAACCGCCAAGCCCCCAGTCCAATCAAAACTTACGCGTCTGCGAATGCAGCAGGAACTCATTCAAGGTCCCACTGACCGCCTCATACCGCTTCGCATCCGTCTCCGTAAGCACCTCCTTCACCTTTTCACCCAAGCTCCCGACCAAAGCCTGGAACCTCAGATAACTCCTAGTCAGTCCCTCCACGATAACCTTCTCCATGTCGCCCCCATGCGGCGGACTCGTAGACAAGCGCATCGCATACGTCGGCTTGCTCGCCGCAATCTTCTTGCTGAAGGTCGCAGACTTCAAGTACAGGAACTTGATGTTCTCGGCACGGTCCTCCCAGAAGCCGATGAGCGAGAGGAGGGCGGCACGGCAGCCGGCGGAGTCAGAGACGGACACGGAGTGGTGGCCGGGCAGGCTGCAGATGCGGCAGAGGGATTCCGGGGCGTGCGGGCGCGCGAGGAGATTGAAGCGGTGGGGTGGGTCTGGGATGGTTTTTGTGCCTACCTTGGTCATGTCGCGGATGTGCTTGCAGAGGTCGATGAGGTTGCAGCGGACTTGCTCTGCTTCTGAGGCGGCTGTCGGTGCCATGACCGCGAGTTGCAGGCGAGTTGTGGTGGACGTTATTGAGGTGTTTGGGTGTAGCGTCGTGAGTGAGAGCGAGGGAAGGTCGTGCTATATAAATCGAAACATTTAGACGTTGCTGTGGCGAGGGAAAGCTGAAGAAGTAAGCGGTGAATCTCGTTGCTACGAGAACGGCATACAGTCACTCCCCTTCGCTGCGAGTGCTATCAGAAAAAGTCATCGTGTATACGCCATATTGCTTTTTTTCGAGCTGCGTGTGAGTACTCCTAGTGCCAGCATTTATAATCACCTGAATGTTCGCGATTGTGTTTGTTCTCTCATCCGCATTGCATTGCTTGCACCAATAGTCTTAAGCAGACTATACTCTGCGAAGTCGCTTTCACAGGGGTGTCCATAACGGTCCGACCCAGAGATACCCTCCGGAAAGACCAAGACACCTGCCCATGCTAGCTCATCATGTTAAAAAACTCCAGCGCGTCCCAAATGAGTTCCCTAGATCTGTCCTCCCATCACCGGTCCGTGGCGCTGGTCCAGGTGGTCGTAGTCGAGCTCGAACTCCCTCTGCATGAACGTTAGCTTTGCGCCAATGTGTTTGTACCGTAGACGTATACGCACCCTCTCTCGCCTCCAGTTCGTCACATCGAAGAACAGATACCAGCCACGCTCCACTTTTGGTGAGACGCGGATAGGTGCCGGAAGATCGGGGTCCTTCATCATCCACTGCTGAAGCTTGATATGCCATCTCCAATCCCGGTTGTACAGCTCGTTCGCGGCAACCTCTTGTATTATATCTCGCGGATGCTGGTAGAAGATCGCAAGCAGCGTCTCTGCAGAGAAACTCGCCACCTTGGTATGTAGCGGGGGCACATTTGTCACCGTATATGCGGCCGGGAGCTTGAAATCAGCTGGTATCACTGCCTTAGCGTTGGATTCCACGAAGGGCGAGCCGAACGTGGGGTGAAGCGGAGAGTTGCTGAAATGATTAGCAGCCTTCATCAAGTAGATAGTAGATTGAACGCTTACTCAGGACGGCTCAGGTCAAGACCCAACACCGTGAGATCTTGACCGACGGCGAGCGAGGAATAGTCGGGGCTTTCCAACGGAATCATCGATAACAGCCCCGGTAGGCCATATCGTTCCGAGTCGGTCATGTCGGCTAGCTTCTTGTGCTGAGGTACTTGGGTATTTGGCGAACCAACGCTATCGGCACCGAAAGCTTGCTCAAATTGGCTTTGATGCGGCCGCTGGCTCACAGGTGGCAGGTTCGATGTTGTGGAGCCTATATACGAAAGATTTGGTACACTTCCCAGCGTTTGACCAGTGCGCTGGTTGCTCTGGTGAGTTGTTAATACTGTGCAATTTGAGGCGGGGCGTGGACCTACGTCTTGTAGCCCTGTGGGCGTGCCGCGCAAGTTCTCGAAAGGTGTCCGTGACGCTAGATAGACTTTAGCAAAGAGACATCAGTGCAACCTAGGAGACATACCACTGCTAGCATTGAGACCTCTGCCGAATCCAGATCCAATCTGCCGATCTTGCTGGCCCTCCGTTGGGCTTGACATTCCATTGCGAGTTTGTCCAAGACCTGGGAAAGCACCCGCGCTCGCATTTGCCCCATACGCCGCGGCATTCTGTATCAACCCTGTCCTCCGGTCTGGCCCAATATCTCCGCCGCTGCCTCCTAATGGCGGGAATTCCTCGACACTGCCCGTTTGAGGTTGCGAGCCCGACAGCTGCCCCACGCCCGCCTGTCCTCCGAACCGATAATCGTCACTGCCAGCCGAGAATTGCCCTGGAGTAGATCCCACTACTTCGTCATGCCCAGATGTTTGTATCGGTTGAGGTCCGACCTGACCAGCTTGTCCTTGGGGAGCGCCTTGCCCTTGCGGTCGTTGAATAGTGGAATGTTGAGTTGAGCGTAGATTCGGATTTGACCACATCTGCTGGGCGGAGGTATTTTGTTGCGCTTGCGGTGCGCCGGATAAGGAGGGAAATTCTCTGTGGTCGTGCACATTTAGCTTGAAGTCCGTGGAGGTTGTTGGTGCGTCTCTGCGTAGAAGCCTCCGCGCTGCTTGGCGAGCCTTCCTCTTTGCTCCTTTTTTCGCCATGGCTGGAGAGACTTACTCTAAGTTCAAGGGGTTTTGTGTCTGCGAACCGCCGATTGTCTGCGCGAAGCTTGACAAAGCGCCGCTGTTTGCGCGTGGTTGTGCATTTGGCAAGCCTGGGGCGGCACCCATAGGACCTCCAAATCCCCATTGTGAACCGCTGGCTACAAACAACATTTCATCAGCTACAGCTCCCATCGCAGCTGCCTTGGGTGTACCCTTACCCAACTTTCCATTCTGCAACCGGTTTCCGCTTAAGGGTGCGCCGCGGGCGGCATTTTGCTGGTTTTGGAACATTCCGGCAGGTAGACTTCGTAGTGTTTGGGGGCCTGGTCCTGTATAGCAACGAGAGTCAGCGGTCCGTTCGCTCGATGAGTGGTTTCCTCAGCGGAGGGAAAGATGCGCGAGGTGATGAGGATAGGCTGCGAGTGAAGCTGTTCCCGGTCGGCCTTAAGTCGCTGAACGTCGTTCCGATGCGATCGACCCAGAAAGGCAATTGCAAACAGCTACTGGGAAGCCCGAGGTGCTGCAGCGCTCGTTCGGACGTGCGATTGTGCGAGGCCGGGGACTCAGAGGGCGCGAGGAGAGACAGACCTGGACGATTCATGTCGTGCAGCGTGGCGTACAGACCTGTAGAGTGAAAGCGACTCTTATTTCGATGTTGAGGAGCGTTTAGACGGGTGCATTGGTCGGTCTTTTCACCAGATAGATCGCGTGGAGTTGAGAGCTGCAGTCTTGGCGTTACGCTACGCACGTGCCACCTTCGTCAAGTGGTAGCGCCATGTGCAGCTAGCTGGTTGAGCTGGGGAACCCAACGCCATCACTCCAACATTTCGCAAAACAGATGTTGAACATAATATCCGAACTCAGCAGCACTCCACGGCTGAACGAGGTCGACCATCAATGACTTAAACTTTGACACTCGACAAAGCAGGTATTCCTTTCCAATACCTGACAAAAACAAAGTGCGACCCGGGGCTCGACGTGAAACCGTAGAGACATAACCGGATTGCAAATACCCCTTTCCACGAAGGAGAGATTGGAGAATGAGCGGATGCTCGAGCAAGACTGGTGTCGAAACGGAAGGTTATAAGCCCACAGTCGTATTAGCGCTAGGCGCGATCATCGCGACAGAGCATTGTGCTTCGCTACGGTGCCGCGGCCGAACTCCACGTGGGATTGTAAGAGGAGTCTGGTGTGCATAGCACTGTCAGATGGGCTCTACCCCGCGCAGTATCGTCTACATTGTAGGAAATAGTATGTGGTCGTCGGAGGTCGCTCGGTACCCATGGGGCCGACCAAGTCGAGCAATCCCGAAAGCAAACCGTAATTACAGAAGGCATCAAAGCATGCCAACTGAAGACGGTCGCCGAAAGGCTCACCTGATACTATAATTTCTGAGGGCAAGGTGCCAACGCCATACCCCTGGAAGAGATGCAGATGTCGGATCGCGAGGCTCCATTGCCGAGCTCCACCGAAACTGAGCCTCGCAATTCCTTCATGCTTTCGGACTCCTGATCATATCACCTTTGCAGTATCTTCTAGGGCTAGTTGCATCCCGAAGCGCTGGTACCCATGGCCAAGCGCATCGAACCAACCCAAACCAAACCTCAAAGATCATGAGATCTTCGCTTAGCGCAGCTCAGATGATGCGATCTAGCATCGCTTCCGCAAACGCACTCCTCATAGGGCTTAGCGTGAAATGACTCATTCTGAGCGCAACTGACGGCGGATGAGCACCAATTGACGCCTGTTGGCGAGAAATCCAGGCCCCCCGCATGGTTTGGTGGGGACAACGACTCCCTGTTCACGATGAAGGTTTGGTGTACGAGATCTGGTGCCGCGATACTGAAAGCGTCGTGTAAATGTATAGAGCACGCCAGTGCTTGCCCCGATCGACTCATTGTGATAACAAGTGAGGGGAGATTCATACACCTATCGACTCATCGTGATGGAAAGTGACGGGAGACCCCATGCCCGGACATTTTATCTTGGGGACAACAACCCCATGTGCGCGATAGAGGTTTGGTGTACGAGGTCTTGTGCCGTGATGCCGAAAGAGTCGTGCAAATGTGTAGAGCATGCCACTGCTTCCTCCCATCGACTCATCGTAATAGAATGTGATGGTAGCATTAGAACCAGTGTATAAAAGACGAAGCGTAGGATAGTATAGACACAAATTCAATTCAACAACTAACAACGAAACCAACAATCAAGTGTGAGTAATAAACCCTTCCCGAACAACAAGCCTTCAAGATCGAAAACTATTTTGCCGAAGTGACGCGCCGTTTTGAACAAACGCGCACTGATCTCACAACCGACATCGTCTGACACAAATGGCCATTTGAAGCCGCAACAAAGGAGACAAAAGCACCGAAGAAAGCTAACTTGCTCCACAGAGCTACTTCTGGGCGCGGAGGAGTTCGCGGAGCGTCTCGACCTCGCCTTCTAACCTCGCGCATCGGACTTTGAAATCATCACGTTCCGATCGGGTCTCTTTGAGTTGGTTTTCGAGTTCAGTCATCTGGTCAACTCGCTTTTGACGGTAGCGGCGAGCCGCCATCGTGTTGGCTTTCCGCTTTTCGACGCGAGAAGGCTGGCTGAGTGGAGAAGAGTCTTTTGAAGTCGAGTGTTGGGTGTTGGTAGACGTCTCTGGGGACGAACTCAGGTTGTGGGAGCTTGTCGTTGTAGAGGAACCAGAGTTTGAGAGACCTTTGATTGTTAGATATGAATAAAGCGAGAGTTTGTGAAAACTATACCTTTCTCCATGGGTTGGGACAGGAAGGTGTCGTGAACATGGTCGGGGAAGGAGGGCATTGTTATAGCATTCAGACCGGCGGTTGATACCAAGGAAAAGGACGATAAGTCATCGCACGTGAAAGCGGAAAGGTTGGCGGGTTGGGAAGCAAATGTGGTCCAATCGGAAGTGTCGCAGAAGGAGTTTTGGGAATCAAATAGAAGGTCGCCCGTCAAGGTAGCCAGCGAGGTAGTAGATGAAGGAAACAGAGAAGAATCGAAGGCGGAGGAGTCATATGCTGGCAAATTCAACGACTGACTCCAGTTAGAGGCCGTTGCCACGTCTTCGCGGTGAGGCGACGGTGTGGAGTTGGCTGGGGACGGCCATTGTTGCGATAGAGGTGGTCTGCATCCTGGGATGGTGGGCGAGTTGTCAAACCCGCTGTGAAGATCGAGGTACTCGTCAAAGGGAATTGGAATGCAGTCAAAAGCCCCCTACTGTGGGAAGAGGGCGGAGATTTTGGGTGAGGAGCTGAAGAACCGGGCGCGGGGCCTCATCTTTATGTGTTGCGGCACGCCCAAGGGCGGAGCCGGGAACGAACTAGCAGGGGTGCCCGTTAGCGCTGATCCTAGATAACTGGTGCGCTGCATGGCTGCGACTTTTGTCTGCAGCACAGCCTGCGTCGCCGAACCCGTCCATCCAACCTGAGCCCGACATGACGGCCATCTCGACACTTCGCACTTTGCGGCCGAACCTGGCTTCGACGTCCACCGAAGGCGTGCTTTCCTTTCTTGCGCCCCCTTTCCAGTGCCTACGAGCCGCGCCAATTGCTCAATTCTCTACATCCCCGTCGGCATGGAAAGCAGATAACAACAAGTCGCGGGGAGTGTCTGCAGTCAGGCGGACAGGACCTCGAAAGCGCCAGACGCTGTCTGTAAAGGACACTGCCAACTATGAGAACCAACAACTGCCAAAGCCAACGAAGCGCGTCACCAAGGTCGAGGGCGACCCAGAGCACGGCCTGTGGGACTTCTTCAGGAACAAGAAGCTGCTAAGGACACCGGGAGAAGAAGCAGCGCACGGTATGGAGTCGATGGCTGTGACCGCTCGATAGGAGACTAATAGCGCCCAGGGAGAGAATGGACGGTCCATGAGCTGCGCGACCGAGATTGGGAGACGCTCCAGAAGCTGTGGTGGGTATGCGTCAAGGAGCGGAACCGCCTTGCAACCGAACAGCTTGAGCGCAAGCGACTAAAGGCAGGCTATGGCGATATGGAGAACAAGGAGAGGGACGAGGTGGTGCAAAAGACGATGAAGGCCATTGTCGATGTCTTGGTCGAGCGAAACAACGCCTACCAAGAGGCCTACAAGCTGGCGACACACGACCCTGAAATTGATCTGAGCCGGACCGAACACCAGTACCAGCCACCATCGTCCTACGAAGCAGAGGTAAGGAAGCCTCGCTCACTTTTTCGGACACGGCTAATTGGCACAGGAAATCACCGACGACGAAGCGCTGAATGAAGGGTTGGAAGACCCAGCCGGCGCCGTACCTCAAGACGTGAAGCAGCAGACCGTGCAACCGGATACTACCAGCATAGAGGTCCCCACTATCCCGAGAGATGCGAAGGAACAGACAAACAAGCTATAGCGAGCTGAAAGTGGATGCTGAACAAGGCTGGGCGCGCCAACACAACTCGCAAGGGCGGTTGCAAAGGTCTCGATATTTGTACTATATAACGCGGGGGGAGGCAGAGGGACGATGTGTGGGGTGAGAAGATCACTGTACAAAGCCTTGTATAATACTACTGGTACGATACGTACCATGTTTCGTTGTCTGCTGCATTTGAGGGCGAAACACGGCACGAAGCATGACGATGCAAGAATAGATCTGTAAAATGTAGACATTTACACCCAGCAGAGTAGCGAATGAGTCTCGAGGGCAACACACAGGCGGCGGAACGGTGAAGTGCAATCGCAATTTTGCAACCAGTGTACGACGGGATGTGTTTCTCAAGGTCGCTATAAGCATAGACGAGCAATTGTGCAAGATGCAGCACCCCCGCGCATGCACATAATTCCTTGTGAACAATCTACTAGCCCATGGTTCGGAAAGGTGCTGGTGCATGAAAGGCTCCTGCGTCACAGCAAATGGCGAGACGAGTTCAAAGAAGCTATCGCCGAACCCCACATTGCCGCTCACCGCAACACCTCCGCCCGCCCACGCCCGCGCAACCACGTTGTTTACACCCAGCCAGACTCTTCGACTGAACATACCACTACCCTTACTACACTTTGCCCATCATGGATGAGATCGCGCCCGAGTACGACGTCGTGGTGCTGGGCACAGGTACGCCGCTACCCCGCCACCCCAGGCGCCAGAAGCTAATGCTCCGCAGGCCTCACAGAATGCGTTCTCTCCGGGTAACATGCGGTCCGCCACGTGTAGAGACATGGTCTAATAGTGCACAGTGTTCTCAGTGTGAAGGGCAAGAAGGTCCTCCACATTGACCGCAACGATCACTACGGAGGGTGAGTGATGTCAGATGCCATACCGGAGACCTGCTAACTTGCTCTCCAGCGAGGCAGCGTCGGTCAACATCGAAGCGGTATGTGGCTACAGTCAGGCGCAGGCGTAGGCGCATAAACTAATCCGCGCAGCTCTTCAAGAAGTACGGCAACACCGCCGGCGAGCCATGGAAGAAGTACGGCCGCGCCAACGACTGGAACATCGATCTCGTCCCGAAGCTGCTCATGGCCAACGGCGAGCTGACCAACATCCTCGTCTCCACCGACGTTACAAAATACCTTGAGTTCAAGCAGATTGCTGGCAGTTATGTCCAACAAGGAAAGGGCGCAAAGGCGACCGTGGCCAAGGTCCCTTCGGATGCAGGCGAGGCTCTCCGCTCGCCATTGATGGGGCTGTTCGAGAAGCGACGAATGAGGAACTTCCTGGAGTGGGTTGGTGCATACAAGACTGACGATCCGGCGACACACAAGGGTAGGTGGCATGTGATGATACCGAGGAACCCATGCTGATATCCACCCAGGTCTGGATGTCAAGAACTGCACGATGAAGGATGTCTACGACAAATTTGGCTTGGAGGTGACCACGAAAGACTTCGTTGGCCACTCCATGGCTCTATTCCAGACGGACGACTACCTCAACAAGAAGGGCGCTGCCAACGACGCCATCGAGCGCATTCGGCTCTACGGCAACTCAATGGCGAGGTACGGAAAGTCGCCGTACATCTACCCACTGTACGGCCTCGGCGAGCTCCCCCAGGGCTTTGCCCGTCTGTCGGCCATCTATGGCGGTACCTACATGCTCAACACCGATGTGGACGAGTTCTTATACGACGGCGACAAGATCAGCGGCATCAAGGCCACAATGAAGGAGCGGGGCGACGATGGTCCGGGCATGACGTTCGAGACCAAGGCAAAGATGGTTCTAGCCGATCCTTCATACTTTCCTGGAAAGGCGCGGGTTACTGGCCACCTGCTCAAGGCGATCTGTATCCTGAACCACCCCGTTGCCAGCACCGACAACGCCGACTCTCTGCAGCTTATCATCCCGCAATCTCAGGTTGGCCGAAAGCATGGTAGGTGACTGCTCTACGGGAGAGAAGTTTTTGCTAACATGTGCAGACATCTACATTGCCGTCGTTTCGTCTGCTCACAACGTCTGTCCCAAGGGCTACTACATCGCCATCGTTTCGACCATTGCCGAGGGCGACAGCAACCACCACCTCGAGCTCCAGCCCGGTCTTGACCGCCTCGGTAAGATTGAGGAGCAGTTCTTGAGCGCGCCTATCCCGCTCTACGAGCCGGTTGAGAGTGGTGAGAAGGACAACATTTTCCTGTCCAAGAGCTACGACGCTACGAGCCATTTCGAGACTACGACCGGTAAGCTTGACACCCCCTCCAAAAAACGAACACTGACAGGCCACAGATGACATCAAGGATATCTACCGACGCGCCGCGGGCCAGGAGCTCGTAGTTGAAGGCCTTAGGGAAGGTGCGTTCAACGTGGAGGAGTAATGCGATAGAACAGATAGCGGAGGAATGGGAGAGAGAGGCGATTTGGGTATATTAAAGGCGAGTGCCAGCGATTTGGTATATAGCAATCAAGTATATGCAATCCTCACTAACAGCCTGACAATTGTTACTCTCTCTTCTACCCCATCCTTGCATGTGTAAGTGACATCAGCTCGGATTAACCGAAGGGGCTTGGCAGGGATGTGTCGCCGCCGCGCGTAACTTTAATTCTGGGGGAACACCTGGATGGTGAGGAGGGTACTCACTCCTCACCGCGTCAAGCCTCCTGCCCGCGTCTCGTAGAGACATCCGCTCCTTTGACGCGTCCACAATGGCACAGCTCGGTCGCTATCGGTTCCTCGCGATCGCCGTGGTGTTCCACCTCATCTACATCTACAGGTCCGCACTCAAGATCCTGAGCAATGCGCATCTGCTAATGTTGGTAGCATTTTCTCGATTTATTTCGTGAGCCCGATTGTCCATGGCATGCGCGAGCACCGCGTGGAGAACCAAGAAGCGCCTGCGAAGAGATTGGTGCTGTTTGTTGGTGCGTGGCTTTCATCTTGCGGAGCTTCAAGAGCTAACATTGGTTGCAGGAGACGGCCTCCGCGCAGACAAGGCCTTCCAGTCCTTTCCCGATCCCAAGCCTATAGACCCAGAGTCTGAGGACGCAAAAGTGTCCCGCCCGCTTGCGCCATTCTTGCGATCCCGCGTGCTCGAGCATGGAACTTTTGGCGTCTCCCACACACGAGTCCCTACCGAATCTCGCCCCGGCCATGTCGCTCTCATTGCGGGACTATACGAGGATGTGTCGGCGGTTATGACGGGGTGGAAGCTCAACCCGGTGAACTTCGACAGCGTTTTCAATCGGAGCAGGCATACATGGAGCTGGGGCAGCCCGGATATTCTGCCCATGTTCGAGCAAGGTGCGGTGCCAGGAAGAGTTGATGCAGATACATATGGCGCTGAAGAGGAGGACTCCTCCAAAGATGCGTATCATCTGGATGAGTGGGTCTTCGACAAGGTCAAGGCGCTGTTCGCGGAGGCCAACACGAATGCGACGCTGGATGCGCTGTTGCGGAAGGACAAAAATGTCTTCTTTCTCCACTTACTGGGTCTGGATACTACGGGCCACGCGCATCGACCTTATTCGTGGCAGTACCTGCACAATATTCAGATCGTCGACGAAGGTGTACAAGAGATTACCAAGCTAATTGAGGACTTTTACGATGACGGAAAGACGGCCTTTGTGTTTACCGCAGATCACGGAATGAGCGACTGGGGTAGTCATGGTGATGGACATCCGGATAATACTCGCACGCCGTTGATCGCTTGGGGTTCCGGTGTCGCAGCGCCGGTTCTGAACGTGTCAGGAACCGCAAAGGGCCATGAGGATGCGTTCTCTTCGGACTGGGGGATGGACCATGTGCAACGGAATGACGTCTCCCAGGCAGACGTGGCAGCCCTCATGGCATATCTGGTTGGTCTGGCATTTCCTACCAACTCGGTAGGAGAGCTCCCGCTGGCCTTCCTCGACACGGACATGAAGTCTAAAGCCGAGGCGCTGTTGGTCAACGCAAAAGAGATCCTGGAAATGTATCGCGTGAAGGAGGAATCGAAGAAGTCGACCGAGCTCTCCTACAAGCCTTTTTCGGGCCTCGGCGACGAGATGCATTCCGTGGAATACCGGGTGTCTCAGATCCAGCAGGCTATCAGTCAAGGAAACACAGAGGACGCTATTCAGCAAACCAATGAGCTCATCCAGCTTGGTCTTCAGGGTCTCCGGTACCTGCAAACATACGACTGGCTGTTCCTCCGGACACTCGTAACCGCTGGCTACATTGGCTGGATCGCGTTCGCTATTACCACCGTAATTGACCTTCATGTTCTCAACGAGGAGTCACAAACTCTGAGGACGGTGCCGAGCGTGGTCGTCTTCACTTCCATTCTGGTGGCTCTTTACTCTGTTCTCTTCGTGCAAGAGTCTCCGTCTGTCTACTATGCCTACGCTTTCTTTCCAGTCATGTTCTGGGAGGAGGTATGGGCTCGACGAAGCGCTCTCATCAAAGGCAGCAGAGTGCTCTTTGCGCATGTAACAACCCAGAGGGAGATCATGAAACTGATCCTCTCTACAGCAGGTTTCTTCGGGCTTTTGCAAGCACTAGTACGTTTACGCTGTCGCCCTTGAGCTTTGCTAGCTAACGAATTGGCAGGTCCAAAGTTACTTCAAGCGAGAGATATACACCGTGTGTTATCTGCTCGCCACGGCTTGGCCGGCCTTCTACGGACTAGAGTTTGTGCGGAAGAATATCTTCACTGTCTCTAGCTGGATTGTTTCGTGTGTACTCATGAGCGTCTTCACGACTCTTCCCGCAAACAAAGCGGAGAGTCTGAATTTGATGTAAGTTCGCTCAAGGAACTTCTTGATTAATAACTGACAAAAAACGATAGCATGTACGGAGGCACTCTCATGTTCGCGGTCGGCGTGCTCTACCTCCTGGTCGAGACGAGTATCATCGCCAACGCAAGGTCGTCTGATCCCAAACTGTCTGTTCAGGCACTTGACACCACTGCGCGAAATATCCTGGGCGTACAAATTGGTCTGGTCGCTCTTGCGATGATTGTGACCAGATCCAGCGTTATCACACTTCGTGCAAGGCAAGGACTCGGGGCTGGCAACATCTATGTCGGCTGGATCACACTTTGTATGCATACCCTCGCGCAGACCGAGATGCACCGCTAACAGCTATAGTGGCCTCCTTGGTCCTTCCACTAGCCTACGCCCGCCAACCGGACCGCCACTACCTGCATCGTTTCCTCGTCATCTTTCTACAGTTTGCACCCACGTTCATCATACTGACCATCTCCTTCGAGGGGCTCTTTTACTTTGCATTCTGTCTGTGCTTGTTCAGCTGGATGCATTTGGAGCACTGTGTCTATCTACATACGACCAAGACGCCAACGACGGCCGCCGTTTCTGTAAACCCGATCACGCCGGCCGTCGCAGCGACCACAGACCGACTTACGTCCATGAAGAAGGGCGATTACCGCTCTCTCACTCTAGCAGACGCTCGCATCGCCCTTTTCTTCTTTTTCTTCATCCAATCCGCCTTCTTCAGCGCCAGCAACATTGCCTCGGTATCTTCCTTCTCTCTCGATGCCGTCTACCGCCTCGTACCCGTCTTCGACCCATTCTCTCAAGGCGCGCTTCTCTTACTCAAGCTCATGGTTCCCTTTGCGGCCCTCTCTGCCAACTTTGGACTTCTCAACAGGAGGATTGGCGTTGCGCCGAGCGCGCTGTTTATGGTGGTTATGGCTGTGAGCGATGTCATGACTTTGAGTTTCTTCTACATGGTCAAGGATGAGGGGAGTTGGTTGGATATTGGAACGACGATTAGTCATTTTGTCATTGCGAGTTTGCTGGGGGTGTTTGTTGCGGGGTTAGAGTTGGTGAGTGAGTATATTATTGGTGGGGTGGAGGTTGAGCAAAGGAAGGAGGAGGATGTGGTGGAGGATGATAAGATGGAAGGCGAGAAGAAAGAAAAGTTGGGGAATGGCAAAGCACAAAATGATAGGACACGGAACGGGAAGGCGACGGTCGGATCGAATGGGAAGATGCACGCCGGTGCCAAGTAGAGTTGTCACGGGAGATTACCATGATATTTGTAGAATGAATAGGTGCACTTTTCGGCCATGTACGGGCCCTTGTCGAGGTGTGGATGGATGCTGAGACAGGGGGGTCACACGAGATGTACGGATGGACCGTCTTGCATGATGTTGTCGGTGCACAGCAGATTCGATGGTCGCAGAACCACATTCTCTCCACTCACGGCGCGAACTCGCGACTGAAAGGCAGGAGCGCCTCGCAAGCGCTTCGATGTCTGCGCCGTAGGGGCTGTTTTGCGCCGTAGTGTACGCGAACTCTTGGGACGGCTGGGGTGGTGGCTTGAAGTCCGTGTAAAGCGGAGCCGAAGCGAGTATGCACGGTCCACCTCCCCCATGTGGAGCTCCATCACCGTCATGAAGGTGGCCACGAGGTTCCCGGCGACAGGACAGCTGCAGGCGCCGTTTGTCTGTTCTTCTGCACCGGTGCGACACGGGATTTCTCGTGCGACCAAACCATTCCCTTCCGTTCTGTCTCTCCGGAAACCATCTCATCGGAATATAATAGTCGGGCGCGCCACGGCCCAACACGCCGACTATCCAGCCATCCCCCAACCTCGCCATAATTTGCCAATAGCGAACAGGAGGATAACCACCACAACGCCCTCCAGCCTCTCCCACTAACTCTTATCATCCCCTGAGCTGAGCGCCTCCTGCCGTGCATATATCCGGCACATATTCTTGCCTCGCGCCTTCCGTCTCTTCTTTCTCTCCACTATGTTCTTCAAACGTCGGTCGCGCGCAAACAGCTACGTTGACAACGACCCGCCCCCACGCTCCCAATCCTACGACGACTACGACAAGCAGCGCCCCGACAGCAGCAGCACACAGAAGCACCAGCAGCGAGTCTCGAGCCCGACTGAGGAAGACATGTATCCCCGACCGCAGCAGCCGCAGGAGACGCAGCAGCAGCAGCAGCAGTTCTCAAGAGGTGTCGTGCCCGGCATGGGTGGAATGGGCCAGCCCACGCCGCCATTGAACAGTGCGAAGCCCGAGCCGATGCCGGATCTGCTTGCGCAGGCCTTCAACCAGGCGGTGCGGCCGTACACCGAGAAGATTGAGCAGTTGGAGAGCCAGCTTGCGGATATGCAGGCGTGGATCGAGCAGCTCGAGCAGCAGCGTGCCGAGGTGCATGGCTGGATTGACAAGCGTGGACTGCGACCAGGTACGTTCTCATCCTTTTCCTTCGAATGTCCTCGCGATGCATTGGCTGACAGCTTGACTGAACAGACGTCCCGCCTTCCATTGCAAAGATCATGGACACGACCACCCCCGATGCAGCCGTCACTCTCAACGCGCAACTCGACCGCAAAATCACAATCGTAAACTTCGACCTACACCGTCTCCAGGACGACCTTAACGACTCCATTTCTTCCGCTCACTTCGCCTCCGCTATGCTCAAGTTCCTCCCGGACATCCAGCGCCTCGCACTGCTACCCGCCGGACCCCGCCATGCCTTCGACCTCGTGCTTAAGCTCGGCGGAAACCTGAACTCGCACGGCGGCCTGGACAATGGCGATGAGGATGACATCAATGCGCGTCGCGACTTCTATGGAAGACTAGACGCGGCCATGGTGGATGTCGTGAGTCGCAGGTTTGGCGAGGGCGAGGAATGGAATGTCGCGCGGGAAATTAAGCGCATTGAGAAGACGGCGCAGTATCTTGTTACGTTTGGCATCAAGCCCTACTTCCCGGATACGCTGGACCTTATGCGGAGAGAGGTTGGATACCAGAATGGCGCGCAGGGCCAGAATGCGGGACAGAGTGCAGGAAGCGAGCCGCCGCGGTACCATTAGATGGTGATGCCTTTTGGTGACTTGCTGGGCTGACTTTGGCAGTGTAAGGACGCTGTTGGTCCGGGGCACAAAGAGGAAGGCGGTGACTTTCGTTTGAGCAGCGGCGTGCCGACTTGCTCGCCTGTCTAGCTGGACCCGTTTCCTTCGGCCAGCCCTCTACGATCATGCTCTTCGGCTTCTGCTCGGTATTTCGCCTTCGCCGTCGCCTCGACCATCATCAGACCTCGATTTTGAAGTCGTTTGGGGGTCCCTTTGGGAAATTCTTCTTGTACAGTGCGCCCACTTCTGCGCCGCTTCTTCGTCTTCACTAGGGCGGGATGGATATAGGGCAGCTCACCGGCACCAGGAAGAGCAAAGGCATGACCTGTACTTATTAGCTTTACGATTTTCCTTGTTGCATTGGCGCGTTGGCGTTGCTGTGGGCGTTTGGTGGGGTCGTGTCGAGTTTTATAAGGACTAGGGTTAAGAGACCGAGTGGCTTGAGGTACATATACCTGGGAGAGGGAACGCAAGGGAGGATGGAGGTGGGTGCGGATTAATCAATCTTGGAATGCTTGACGGCAGGGGGATGGGGAGAACGCAAAAGTATGAACAACTTATTTCAGGACCACGATTTCGTACAACATACTTCACAGTGATGCTCTGAAGGTGAGCTTGTTGCTGCGTGTTGTGTATTACTCCACCAATTCTAGACATATCTGAAAAGCTGTTTCCGTTCCTTAAGACGCATTCAGTTTCTGCAGCTCTATTCGACGCACACCTTCGCAGTGCCACTCCTCAGACAATCCGCTACATAGGAGACGTTCTGCACATAATCGCACAACAGCTCAGTCGACGTACTTATGCCTCTGACGATCTCTGGTCTAGAGAGACGCTCTTCAAGATGTAACCTTGCTGATTGACAGGGCGCTCGTCTGGCAGTGACCGGATCGAGTGCATCGATTCTGCAGCCTCATGGGACATCATATCGGTGTCCGACTGGCCCTTGACCAGGAAGCCAGAGCGACCAGATGGCTCGCTTGGTGCAAGCCTCGTTCGCACATTACGTCGGCCGAACAGTCGAGGTAGTAGCGGTAAGCAACAGACGACGAGGCCGGCGGATACTTCGGCAACGCTGGACATGGTTGTTAGGTTTGCTGGTTTGCTTGGGAATGATAAGGAGTCCACTTACGCCCACAGAGATACTGAGAATAGCGAGACGGAGATGTCTGGGTTGTTCAAGCTCCTGACGCTCTCCACTAGACGCATGACGCTCGTTAAGCAAGCACTAAGTCATGTCAGTATAAGGTTCAAATTCTGGTAGATACATCGACTCACAAGAACCCTGTAGCAAACACCATCGAAACGCCCACCTTTTGCCTCGTCTTCAGTTGCAGCTTCCACGTCCACACGAGCGGGAAAATCAAGATGATGAAGTCGTCCACGACGTTGATGACGCTGCTGGCCACAAAAGTCTTGTTTATATCGATGCACCGACCGGGTATCGTCGGATGCCAGATCTTCTCCCGCGGAACGCACTGGAAGATCTCCAGGAATCCGAGCGTGGTGAAGAACACGGCGTTTGTGGCGATGAGGGTCGCGAGGCTGTACCAGCGGGCGTTGCGCGCGACGCGCGGGGGGACGAAGATGTCCATTAGTTGGAGGAGGATCGCGAGCTTTGTGAAGAGGATGGCGGGCATGTAGACTGTTTGCTGGATGTTTAGGAGCTATTTCACAGTCAGTAAAGGTTTCCGGATTTGATGTTGGACCTACCTCTGCTAAGCGCGCGTAGGACTCCTTGTGGAGCTCCCAGGCGTGCTTTCCCATGCCGACATTCAGAAAGATGAATCCGAGGGCGATCAAGGCGATGAAGTTAACCTAGAAGCGTATGAGCTACAGCCTTGCTAGTCTTTCCGGAAGATCATGACTTACGAAACCTATCAAGCAAGTCACTGTACTAGAGTCAGTCGTCGAGCATTCGTTGCTTGAGCGTGGAGTCATACCGTCTGTCATCTTGAATGACTTCATGATTGCTAACTTCGTGTAGACACGTAGTGGGACCGTGATAGCAGGGAAGACTAGTATCAGTACCAAGGCCACTGTGTAGGTGGTCCGGAGTGGGTTGTGGGAAATGTCGAAGTCTGGAGAGACTCCTGGTGGAGCTGGAAGAGCGCCTTGAGACTTCATTGTAGACATTTCAGTGGTAATGGCGATAGATTGGGAATGGTGATAGAGTGGATAAAAATTGACTTAAGCGTGAGCTGAACAAATATTAGCTATGAGGACCTTCCATTTAGGTGAAGACGATTCGCACACCATCAAGATAGTAAGATCTACACTACGGAGTTGAAATCACGCATACCCGTACTTCCCTGCCTGTTGAATACGAATGGGAATAATGCTGTGTAAGATAAGTGCCGATGATCTCCAAACCAAGATCGACTGCACAGACGTGTTATAGCGGCGATGAAGGCAGCCAACCGTCGTGCATATGCAGTAACATGCAGCACAGCGCGAATCCCGATGCAAGTTTGACAACTGGGAAACGATTTTCGATCCTCTTCCCAGAACCGAGTACGAGTCGGAGTCCGTGAATGTTCCACAGCCTCGAGTATATGAAAAAGGCAGAGTCGGAAATAAAATTTCCAGCAGTAGCATTCTCAAGATGGAAGTCCGGCGACTATGATCGTACAGCTTTAGCTCGTATGTGAATCTACCGGCAGACAGGTTGCCTGCATCGCTGAATTCGGCTACCGGTACATGGTCGATCGGTGGTGGCGTTTAACGGTTTGGACCCAACGGTGCGGACCGGCCCCACTGCGCCGCAATCTATGCCGCTGTACTTTCGAGTTCGAGGCAGACGTGAAGCATGCGCGGCATTAGGAGGGCTGCGCCGCAATGACATCAGTTGCATCACCTCACTTAGGGACGGGAATCAGGCGATTCTCTGGGCATTATTCTTCCCCTGGCGCTGAGCTCCTTTCGATTTCTACTCACGAACTTTTTTGAAATTTGAACTTCTTAAACCTGTAACCTATAACCTGGATGCAAACATGAGTGACGCGAAGCAAAACGTCAAGGCGTATGACTATGTTATCTGCGGGTGCGCACAACCTTTCGAAGAGACTCTGAAACTTGAACTGATGAAGCAGTGGTGGCACCGCTGGATGTGTAATTGCCGGTCGACTGGCTGAAAAATCGGACGCGTCTATCTTGTTGATAGAGGCGGGACCGCCGAGAGAGACGGTCCCTGCTTCTGCGATTCCTGCGGGGTAAGAACGGCTGCCACGCAAGCCCTCAGCAAACCACAGCTTACATGTCGGACACATAGGGTCTCGCAAATTCTCGGCACCGAAGCGGATTGGAACATTCAAAGTGAACCGTGCGCCGAGCTCAATGATCGGAAGTTACACCTGGGAAGAGGAAAGTAAGTGATTTGGCACGGCTTCTTGTGCGAAAAAGTTATGGACGCTGAGCTTTGACAGGTTTCTGGGTGGTAGTAGTGGGACTAATGGAACACTATGTGTTCGCGGGGTTCTGCAAGACTACGATGACTGGGATATGGAGGGCTGGAGTGGGTCCGAGATGTTTGGACACATGCAGCAGGTGAATTGAACAGGCCTCGCAGCGCTATACTCGAGCAAAATTAACAAAAGCGACAGGCCGAAACCTTCAAGAACAAGAATTGGTTCGAGGCCCAGACGACAGCGCACGGAATGAATGGCCCACTGACCACTGCACCCCACGATCCTGCCCCGATCTCCAAGCTTGTTCTTGCATCACTCCAGTCTAAAGGCTTTCCGCTCAAAGAGGACATGTTCACCACTGGAGAGAGCTCCCATGGTTGTGGTCACGCCGTCAGAAGTATCCACGAGGGCATTCGGACTTGTTCCACCGATTATTTGGGGACTGAGAAAGCGAAGTCTCGGGTCAATATTCTGTCCGGACAGTACGTGGACAAGATTATCACCGAAACCAACGGCGACAGCAAAGATCTCCGGGCCACTGGTGTGCAAGTCCGAGACGCGAGTGGAACAAGCATGATATACGAAGCAAGGAAGGAAGTCATCCTTACAGCTGGTGCATACGGTAGCCCAGCTATCCTTTTGCGCTCCGGTATTGGGCCTCGTGCGGAACTCAATGAACTTGGAGTCACACCAACTCTCGATCTCCCGGGTGTGGGCAAGAACCTCATGGACCATTTGGTAAAGCGTCCACCCATGCAGCTGCAGAAGAATAAGCGTCTAATTCCTCTCAGGTTATGCTCAGTTTCTATGAGGTCTCTAAGCCCGGACTCACCAACGACCACCTCATTTGGCATACAGGCGCGCGCGAGAAGACAATGAAGCAGTACAAGGAGTCTCGAACGGGGTTTCTATCGCAATTCCCCTTCGGTGTCTTCGCATTTGCGCGTCTCGACGACCGCCTCAAGGACGAGCCCTTGTGGCAGAAGAGCAGCCAAAACACAGAGCGCGACGCCTTGAACACGCTACCAAACCAGCCGCACATCGAGTTCTGGAACACCGAGTGCTACAGCCCCAAGTACATGTTCAAAGACTTCCCGCCGGACAATAAATACGCGTTCGCTATGGCTACCACGTTCTTCTCAGCCAAATCACGAGGCGAAGTCACGCTAGGCTCGACAGATCCGTTGGCAAACCCCAAGGTGCAGCATAATTTCCTTGCTGACCCGCTCGACATGCTCGTTTTCAGTGAGGGGTGCCGACTTGCCAATGAGATTGCACTCGAAGGGGCGGGCACGAAGGACATCATCATTGGTTCGTGGCCTGCTGCTCACGGCCACGACAAATTCACGCAACGTGAACAGTGGCAGGAAGCTATCCGTCAGCGAGCTGACACATGTAAGCTTATGCTCCCGACCCTTCGGTTTGTGAGTACTGACACAATATAGGCTACCACCCTGCCGGTACGTGTAAGATGGGGAAAGCGGATGACGGACTGGCGGTCGTCGATGGGGACCTTCGTGTGCGGGGTGTACGCGGCCTTCGCGTCGCTGATGCGAGTATCATGCCCACCTTGATGAGTGGACACCCGCAGATGGCGGTGTTTGCCATCGGTGAGAAGGCGGCGGAGCTCTTGCTGAGCTCTTGAAATTAGAAGAATATGCCCCAGTCTGATGTAACTTTCGTTCTACTCGTTTGAATATTATACTTTGTCTGGACGCACGTATTATGACTGAAGTAATGCAGTGATTTCCCATCAAAAGTCTCCAACTCGAGTAGTACCCCTCTACCCCCAAGGATCCAAATGCCCTTTCTGCTGAAAGTATCTCGTCATGACAGGAAAATAAGGAGAGTCCTTCGGACAATACGCATACCGCTCAATCGAATGTGTAATCGAGCGATAGTCACTCAAAGCTTTGTGACACGCATTCCGCTCCGGCGCATATACCCACTGCACAAGCTTCGAATAGTCCCGGCACATGACAGTTTGCTCATCCCCAATCGCTCGCGCGTCTTCGCCAGTAGGCATAGGAGTGTCATCAGCGATGCACTGAACATCCTGCCGGAGGCTATCGAGGCAGTGATGGACGTGACGACCGTCTAAACTTGGAGTAAGTCCTCGTTCATAGTCGGCGAAGGCTCGACGGATGAATTTCTAAGTCCTACGGTAAGTTTCTGAGGGCAGTTTACGATATACATGTGCTTACGAGGCAGTGCAGTTGGTGAAAGACTTTGATGAAATAGCGGCCTTTTTGCTCGTCCCATGGGAAGCGGTCTGAGCGAGGTAATCCATGGGTGTCGGCGAAGTTATGGTCGAGTGCGACTACCATTGGATCGGTATCGATCTCGTCCCAGAGGGCATCTGATACAGTTGTGTTTTTGCTCCAGTAGTCGGTGTGGTGGTGATGTACAGTAGGTGTGTCGAGAGACAACCCCGCTGGGTCGCTGTTAGAAGGGTTTAGACTTGAGTATGGGATCCTTACTGTATGCCGAAGGACCCATGAGTGTTGAGGCTGCAGAAACATTGTGTTTCTCCGAGAAGCTCTCTCGAGTCGCAGAAGCGACAAGTAGATAGACGTTCAATGCGGAAGAGAGAAGACCGAAAAGTACTAATGGTAAAAGCCATTTATGAGAGGACCGCGGACGCAACAAATTGTTCAATGACGGTTCTTCAACATGAATGTCATCGCCCTCGGTCGTAGGAAATGCCAATAACGGCTCCGTATACACGTCCTCTTTGGCCATGATGAATGGGTAGCCAGCTCTGCTCTGGACTGAATAAAGAGAACGTGAAGTGAATCTGATTTCGCATCAGCGCGGCGACCGAGTTTGCCATGGAAAATGCTCATGTTCCAGTGCAGTATCCTTGCGATTCCCGGCGATGCAGCGTCAACGCGAGTGGGGATCCATGTCTTACTCGTGACGCCGCTTTAACGCAGCTCGGCAGCGTACAAGTGGCGATCAGCACAGCACCGAATTATGTTCGGCACTACCCATGTCGAAAACATGCACGTTGAAAATAGGATGACCCCGTATCTCGGATAAACACCCATATGTGAAGAAAGGCCGATGTTTTCACGTTGACCAGTCAGTGGTATCATGACGCAAATCAGGAGTTGATTGGCTCGATGTGCGGAGCAAACGATCGATCTCTATCAAACAAGACAAGCATGTGCCACCCTCTAGCTAGTAGTCGGCTTTCATGTCACCACCCTCTAGCTAGTAGTCGGCTTTGATGTCACCAACATCCTCGTCAGTACCCTCGTCGCGGCGATAGTCAGCTTTGATATCCCCCGGATCCTCGTCTCGGCGGTAATCTGCCTTGATGTCTCCAATATCATCATCATCGTCACGACGACGATAGTCTGCCTTGATCTCGCCTGGATCTTCTGCATAGCCACACAGATCAGCGTAGTTCACCATTTCCTACTCACGCAATCACACGTACCCTGTGCAGCTCGCTTTGTGCCATCGTATGGCTGAACCGTCGAAGCCACGCTACGGCCTGGCCCTGAAGCCTGATGTTAGAAAGTGCTTGCAATACATTCCTATATCAAAGAGAGCTTACCAGTCGGCATTGCAACGGTGTGGGCAACAAGAGCCATGGCGATGATGCTGAAGACCTTCATGATTGATGGTGTTGTAGCGTTGGTAAAGTCGGCTGTGGAGAGATGGTGAGATCGATGAGTTTCGCTTGTGCTATTTGTACTTGACTCTTTCCTGTTCATCCCCGGGATGACTTGTCAGATGCAAGGGACCAGAGACGATCATTCCGAAAGCGTGTCTCGGGAAGACGTAACCTGGTGTGTGTGCCTTGCGATATCCCATTACGGCGTTCGACCCAAATATGAGTACCAATGTTGATCTTCACTGTTACTCGGGACTATTTTCTATCGCGATGCTAGCATCGTCGAAGTCCGAAGATAAATTGTTCCGGGTAGATCATATACGCCAAGTCTACGTGTAGGGATATGTGTGACAAAAGGATGGCTGTGGGGCGGGAGGAGGTCTACTGGAGTTGGCAGTTGAATGTTCAGCTGACAGTCTGGACTCGGCATAGAGAGAAAGGGGTGACGAATCCCCAATCGTCGATCGTCGTTTGAGGCTCAGACTTCCGAGGACCACATGTGCTCGTTCAAAGTCTTCGAGTGCTTTCATCTCCTTCACGATCATACTGCGACGTCATGGAGTACTTCCGGAGAACCGAACCAAAGTATACTGCTCTGGAAGAGGGTGAATACGGGAGCACGACAAATGAAAAACGCCGACATCTCTGGGGCAGTACGCACTGGATCATTTCTGTTCTGGCTGTTGTTGCCATCAGCGTGTGCGCCTACATACATTGGCCAACGCAAGACCACACGCAGCCACCTACTGAACACGGCTGCGATGCAATTACGCTGCGAAAAGAATGGCGAACGTTGACCTTGAGTCAAAAACACGAATACATCAGCGCGGTCCAATGTTTGAAGACGAGACCTTCGAAGCTGAACTTGAACCATTCGTTATACGACGATTTTCCGTGGGTTCACAGCCGTGTTGGAGAGTACGGTGAATGCGTCCGCACTTCCAGACACGCGGAGCCAGTACACTGACCCCGTGTAGTTCACAACGCTGCACCGTTCCTGGCCTGGCACCGATACTTCCTACACATCTACGAAACTTCGCTGAAAGAAGAATGTGCCTACACAGGCAGTATGCCGTGCGTCCTACCCAAATCTCTTGCCAACGCACTTACCACCTGCTAACGACAACAGCTACTGGAACTGGGAGCTGGACTGGACCGATGTCACCAAAGCGCCCGTGTGGGATTCGGAAACTGGATTCGGCTCCAACGGCGAATCGTCCATCTCACAAGGCACCGTTCTCAACGGATACTGCGTGGACGACGGACCTTTTCGACACCTCGAGATACCATATCTGGACGAAAAGTACTACCCGCACTGTCTGTCTCGAGGTTTTCTTAGCGGAGACGAGCTCCGCAATCAATCCGAAAACCTCAGTCCGCAGAAGATGGAAGAAGTGCTGGGCTTAGAGGACTACAACTCGTTTAACCTCGGGCTGGAGAATGGTCCACATCTCGCTATTCCGAGGAGCATCAGAGGCGACTTCTCCTTGTTGACAGCTCCGTCAGGTAAGCGCATACGCCCAATATGAGCAATATGGCTCTAATCATGTGCCTAGACCCTGTGTTCTTCCTCCACCACGCTCAACTTGATCGCGTCTGGTGGCGGTGGCAAGCGATCCGTCCGGCACGGAAACTGGAGTATGAAGGTGCTGCTTCGCATGGATCTGAGGAGTTGGCTGATGTTACCGATGTATTGGACATGGGGGAGTTGGCCCCGATGATATCTGTTTCCGACGTCTTGGACGCAGCTTCTGGAACGCTCTGCTACACTTATTGAGAATTGAAATCGGTACTGAATGCGTCCTGGAACTGCCTAGTACCAAAAAATTCCACTCGTACGATTCGTGGCTTTGTACCTTACAGGAGCTTCGGTAACGAGATTCCATACTTTACCCCTAGCCCTCAATGCGTCGTCGACACCCACCCGCGGCAAACATGCATACCCGACGGGCCGAGCCAGCCAAGACAAACCGGGAATTTGGCGGTATAGTGTCTAAATTGCGCCCGTGAAGTTGTGCGCCTCGATGGTGTCAAGATGCATGTGTCTTTGTCCGGCGGGGCCGACCCGCATTCGGTCAGCAAATTGATTAAGACCCTCAAGTTCAAACGGAAGAACCTTGGCCCGGCGATCACGGTAGCTGCGCTCCTGCGAAGCACAGTGCTGTTCGCCGGTTGTATTTATAGTGGCGACGTGTGTCGTGCTTGGTATGAATGGGAGCCATCAGAAGAGTAATCACTCCGTAAGTGTTTCCGGAGCCCCGGATACTGATGTATGTGTTCTCGTGAGGTCAATACAGAGGCAAATACTGCTCTTGGGATAAACACGCTCCTTGCCAGAAGTGGACAGACGTGTGGACGGCACATCTAGATGCTTGGCATCAAGCAAGGCGAGGCGTCGGCATATGGTTGGGCTCCAGCATTCGAGAAGATCCCAAATGAATGCGGGTTCGCTCATGCTCATGTGAACACATTGTATGTTTCTCTCGAGCACAGATTCGGCGAAGGAGTAGGGAGCGACTGGCGCTTGCAACCGTATGTTTGCCATATAGTACGCGCGCGCAGTGTTTCTTCGTACACGTGTACGCTCTATTCGATGACCGAGGAAGCGTTCCCCTTCGATATCCTGCTATGTCTTCTCCTCGTCAGCGTCCTTGGCCATCTCTTCAGCCAACCACTGCGCCTCTCTTTCCATGACCTCGTCACTCCGCGGCGTCCGCGCCTCATCTGCATCCACCGCCGGGAACTTGGCCCTATGCTCCTCCCCAGCAGCCTTGCTCTCTTCATTCTCCTTCAGATGCCTCCCGACATCGCCCTCCTCGCCCTCCATCATGTTGTAGATCGCATCCGGCTCGGGTAAATCGTCCCTCTTCCTCGGAATGATGTGAGCATGGACATGTGGCACGCTCTGCCCCGCATCCTTCCCATCCTGTATCGCGATGTTCAACGCGGTGGAGTCGTAGACCCGCTCGATGGTCCGCGACACGCGCTGCACGGTGAGGAAGAGGTCCTGCACCTCTGCTGTAGAGAGGTCGTTGAAGCGTGGGACGACGCGGAGAGGTGACACGAGGACATGGCCGGGGAGAAGAGGCTTGAGATTGACGAGGGCGTACGACAGAGGCGTTACGTGAAAGACCTGTTGTCCATTGCGCAGGTCAATATGGATACAATATGCGCCCCCCACGCGTGGAAGCACCCCGCAAAACCATCTAATGACGCGCATCTCCCGGTACGCACCTGGCCGGTAACGACAAAGGTGCCGAATTTGATGACATGTTTTGTGCGCGGCGGCATGCTCGCGCCTCCGCTGTGGGCCTCGACTTGCGCCGTGTTTGGAGAATGCAATAAGTCGCTGCAGGCGGGCCAAGAACTGAATTCGCGGGATGCAACAGCACCGCTCCGAGATAACGGCGTCACGAAACAGCAGCAGGAACAGCGCGGACAGGGAGTCCGCAAGCGACGGGCCCAGATTCCAGGGCCGCCGGCTGCGACGTCAGCTGGACACACCTCAGCCGCCAACCAACTCGCCGCCTGTCAACAACGCGTGCTCCCGTCCTGCAAATGTATTCGCGTGCTGCCCTCGTCCGCCGGCGGCGTCGTCGTCGTCGTGCCCGTTCGCGCCCATGTCCTGCATGCACACTGCCATCATCACACATTGCGCAATGCCCCCCTCCGCGCAACAATGTGCATGCTCCGGCCCCGCTTGTTGCACGCCGCCGTCGTCCGCCCTCACTCCCACACTGCCCACTCCCCACTGCCTCGCCTTATAAGCTCCGCGAGCACCCGGCCGAGAGGCCCAGCGTGGGTTCAACACTCGTCGTCGATTCGCCTGCGCTTCATTCCTCCCTCGCAGCCCTTATCTCAGACTCTGTTAGCGGTGGACCCTGAAGGCGGCCTAGAGTGGAGCCGCACTACTCGCCTCCGTTCTGCCCTTTCTTTCACAAGCTGCCGCCGAAACGAGCTTGGCTGTTGAATATACAACACAACACACGCCAACCCTCCGAGCTTCAAACGCCCCCAGCCCGACTCCCCACCGACCTGCGACTCTCCAAAGCTCTTGCACGACCCCCGCACCCCGTTTCGCCGCAAAGCTCGCATTGATCCTCTCCTCAGACAGACTCTCTCTCTCTCTCTCTGCCTCCCCTCTCACACACGCAGTACGCCTCATCCAGCGGGGCGGCTCGTGTCCATATCTTGAAGGAAACAGCGTTTCGCTCGCCTCCAGACGCCTTTATAAAACGCAGACATTTGCCTCGTGGAAGAACCTTCGCTCCGCAGCTTTCCATCATCTCTAGCCGCGAAACCTTCGTCTTGCGCCTCCACACGCCGACATCTCGCCGAAAAGGGATCTGAACGTCGGAACCAAGGTTTATAAGCAAGTCACCCAGCGCTGCTCGGGGTCCCGCGTACCAAAGTCGCCATCGAAGAACATCATTGTCGCCTTCGAATCCATAAAGACTCCGCCCGCCTCACTACACCTCTCGACTTCTCGTCACCCACTCGACAACAACTTCGACTTCGACCTCAACCTCAACCCCAACCTCGACACAAACCCAACACACAACCACCTCCAACATGGACATCACCGCCTCCTCCCGCGCCTACTTCGCCATGCCCTCCCCCACCCCCGAGGAGAAGATCTCCCTCGCCGCCTCCTCCACAGTCTACACCTACCACTGCCTCTGCACCCACCTCCTCCTCGCAACCTCGACGCCCCTGGCCGCCCTCCCCGCCCGCCAAAACTCCAGAGACAACGCACACGTCATGCCACTCCCCCCACCACCCTCCGCCCCCGTCAAGGGCCGCCCAGTCCAGACCACCCCAAACGACCACTACGGACTCCTGCTATCCACGCGCCTGGACGCTCGGCCCGAGATGGTGACTAGCGACGAGGGCTTCGAGAAGCGATACCTGCAGCGCTGTGGACGCTGCGGGCTCGTCGTTGGGTACCAGCTTGATTGGCAGCAGTTTACTTCTGACCGGGCGGGCAGGCGCGAGGATGTGGTTTATCTACTTCCTGGCGGCTTCATGACCACCAGCGAGATGATCATGGGCAAGGCCCCCTCTGAGGGCGCCATCGGCATTGTCAGTGTCGCAGAGGTCAAGGTCTGACCTGCATCTCGCACACCACTACCCTTTGACGACATTCCGGGCGGCAAGAGCAGGAGCCTGGAATCGGAGTCGACGTTACGAATTTCATAGACCTGTACATATCACGACTTGGGTGCGGCGTTTACGGATCAACTTGTTATTGTTTTCACGACATGGGACGGATACATCTCGGACGCGGTCGTTCGTTTTTCCTTCTTCCTCTACAAGATACCCCATTTCAGCGAAACGCGCGGGGCTTCTCATGCTACCACGAGAGAGCCTAGATAGACTGCGTTTGCAAAAGTGGACCCAAAAACAAAGAGTTCATTTCCTCATTCAGGTTCTGTACCGTGCAGTGCCGTGCCGTGCCGTGTCCCCATCCGCGCTACTCCTAGTGATGTTTGTGAAGAGACCCCCAAATGTACATTTCCAACGCCGGTGTGAGCATGCTAGTAAGAAAGCCCTTCATTCGTACATGCCGCCGCAGCGGGCGAATCCTCTCCGGCCGAGGCGAAAAGGGGGAAAGAAGCGAAGAGTCAAAAAGTCAAAGTCTCGCGCAAACCCATCAACTAGTTCTCAGCGATGGTCTTGACGAATTCTGCAGCCACACGTTAGCCAATATGCCCATTTCATCAACTGCCACATGTCTGCACATACCCCTGTAATCCACCTCGTTGTTCCCCGTATCAATCGTGCTCTTGAACAGCTCCTCGACCTCCTCCTCGCTCATCTTCTCGCCCAGGTTGGTGAGTATGTACTTGATCTGGCCCTTTCCGACGAAGCCGGAGCGGTCCTTGTCGAAGACCTGGAAGCCGCAGATGTATTCTTCGATGTCGAAGGGTTCGCGGAAGCCGCCGGGGCGGTTGAGGATTTTGCTGAAGGTTTCAAAGTCGACTGGCGGGGGTCAGCGGCTGTGCGTGGGAGAGCGGGCGGAGTGAGGACGGAGCGCTGGGGAAGAAAGCGACGGGTTGAACTCACAGTCTGCGCCGACACCACGCTCCAGATCGCCAATCTCGGCGAGCGTGGGGTTCTGCCCGCAGGCGCGCAGCAGGTCGCCCAGGGCGCCCTTTTCGACGCGGCCGTTGCCGCGCTTGTCGAAGAGCTGGAAGGCTTCGCGGTAGTTGGTGGAGGCCTGGTTGTGGTTATCCATTGCTGTTCTCTACGTTGTGTGGTGATGCGCGAGCGAGTGGCGGAGCGATGGACAGAGTGCGGGTGCGATGGTGGTTGTGGGCGTGGAGAGGGGTGTTGTGACACAGCCAGGGCCGTGTTTGTGGCGCCTCGTTGCCGTGGAGCGAGAGATGGGCTCGGAAAGAGCGATGCTGCCACTCCAGCGGCGCGGAGAAGGAACGTGGGCGGGGCGACATGTGATTGCCTGGATTGTGCGGGCTCAGGGTCTTAGGGTGGACTCACCATGGCTGCTGTCCGGTACTCGTTTCTGTACGAACGGCGGAGAGGAAAAGCTGCGGGGGGATTTCGTGTGGAACGTGAGGTGGGTTTTCTTACTGGGGAGGGTTTGGAGGAGCAGAGGCCTTTCTTTTGGTGTTTGATGCGGGCTGAGCGTGGACCAGGGAGTGCGTCGAGCGCGTGTGTTGGTGCCAAGGGTTCTTTGGGGAGGCGTTGTTGTGGTAACGGGCGACGCTTCAAGCGGACAGACGATTGCGAACTTGGTTCTTCTCTCGCGTCCGATTCTGCGATGGTCAGGGTGGTAAGCTGAGAATTAGATCCGTCGTAAGTCTGACTGACGAGTTTTCTTTGAGTTGTGCTTGCCATGGCATCTCCACCGCCTTGACACAAGTGCCACATGGCGGTGAGCAGACGCCTCGACGCCGCTTCGGCGTACGATCCGCTTCTCTTGTCGACATGTTACTGCGACAACGACTATGTCTTCTTTCGCCATCTCCACGTTTTGCTGCTCTCGCTATTCCTCTGAAGCCATGCGCTCGTTCGGTCGCTGCCCACTTCAACGCTCCCTTGGACTCGCTTCATGGATGGCCCAGGTCACCTCTACGAGCACGTGGAGAAGAGAAAGACGTTAATTCTGGCAATGAATAGGCATGTGCACATCACTACAGAATTGTTGAAGTTCCGTCAATCAGCTCCAGCGGATGTACAACATCTCTCGCTGGACGCAGAAACAAGATTAAAACTCGCCCATCGCTTCCGCTCTTTCAACATGCGAGAATATATGACGGAGATGCAAGCTATTTGTCTTGTCAACTGATTGGAGACTTGTCTATAGCTCGGTCCCAAACTCTTTCTCGACAGCCCACTGGTTTCATGCAGAATACGACATCTCAGCCCCTCAGCCTCGCCTGTCCCAACAACTTCTCCGCATCTGGCTCCCAGCTCGTTCCCACTTGGCACACTACAGCTCAGCCTTATAGTTTACTCGCTACCGACGATGTCGTGAATGCAGCACGCATCGAGGATCGGCTTGTGCGTAGCGATGAGCTGAAGCCAACGTCTGATGCCATTGGACCCATCTGCATCAAGCACAACATGGCGCTCAATCAGGATCAGCCTTCAGATCGCTGGGACTGCGGGCGAGGCCGGCTGGATTTTGTTCAAGCCATGTAATCTTGTTTTCTTGCCTAACTAAGGATCGAGCTCGTTTCCCCTCTCGTTCCCCTTCTCTTTCCCCCTCTCGTTCCCCTTCTCTTTCCCCCTCTCGTTCCCCCCTCTCTTTCCTATTTTATCCTCTCTTCCCCTCCGATCGCTTGCTTCAATTGGCTGACTCCAAGTCAAACATTCGATTTCCAACATGCTCCGCACTTCTCTCATCCTCGTATTAGCCCTCACATGCCACGCCCAAACCCTCTTCGAAGCCTTGACCAAACAACCCAACCTCTCAAATTTCACAGCCTTCTACCAATCCAATGAAGAATTCGCGAATGCTCTCCTCGGAAACTCGTCGAACTACCCCATCACGTTCCTCGCGCCCAGCAACGATGCCTTCGCATCTTACGAAGCCCAAACCGGTACTCCACTCGAAAACGCCGACCTAGACACCCTCCTCGAGCTCTTACAATACCACACCCTTGTCGCAAACCTCAGCAAAGACGATCTCGGCAGTGGTGGAGCGGAGGGTCTTACTACGCCTACCTTTCTGACGGGTAGTGAGCATAATAATCGGAGTGTGGGCCAGGCGCTGGCGAGTAAGTACGGGGGACCGCAACGGGCGGCCGGACAGGTCGTGTTCATCAAGAACACAGACTCAGGGTCGGCAAAGAAACGGTTTGTGTTGAGCAATCGGCAAGACGGCGGGGGGCAGAACACCATCCGCTCCGGCCTCTCTTCAAACGTCATCGTGGACGCTCTAGATGATGAAGAGGGTTTATGGGAAGGCGGCCGATTCCACATCATCGACGGGTTGCTGACTCCCCCTGAGCGCTGCTCCGCTACCATCCGCGGCGCCAAACTCACTGGTCTTGATAACGCGTTGAACCGCTCCAAACTCTGGAATGCTCTTGACAGCAGCACTAATCTGACCTGCCTTGGCCCGAACAACAAAGCCTTCAGTGATGCAGGGAGTCCAGATGCGAATTTGAATGCGACCACACTGACCGGAGCGCTGCTCTTCCATACCCTACCCGAGGTCGCCTATAGCGATTACCTGGTCGACGGCCAAGAGTTCAAGAGTTTGCAGAATGGCACTGTGAGAGTTAAGATTGAAGGCGAGGGGGTGGACCGGACGATTTGGTTCAACAACGCGAAGGTCGTTGATGCAAACGTGCTGTAAGTCGAGTTCTGGTATACGGATGGGGAGGGTGGTTGTTGACACTGCGTAGAACGAACAATGGCCTCATGCACGTCCTCGATGCCGTCATGGTGCCCCTCGAACAGATGAATACCACGGCTTCCCGTACGCCCACCGGTACACCTTCAGCAACGGCTTCGCCCACGAGTGAGAGTGCGAACCCTGCGAGTAGTACGGGGGTGGCTTCGACGATCGCGATTGGGAAGGACGGCTGGAATTGGACGTTGGTGGTTATGTTTGGGGCGGCGGTCATATTTGCGGAAGGGCTGGGTGGAAGGTACTTGTTGATTCGATGAACGAGATAGCTTGTGGACGAGAAGGCGTTGATATCTCCCGGGTCATAAAATTGCACAGGTGATAAAATGCAGTAAATTGTTGTCGTCGACTTAGTTGGGAAAAGTTCAAGCATTCTTCACATCCATGCGTAATGCTCGCAGTTCACCCACAACGGAGAGGTCCCTTGAATCCCTTCTTCGTTATCGTACCACAATAAACTCGCGATATACTCTTCCGCACGTTCTACCTCAACATGCTCCAGCCCGCTCTCCACCAGCATCTCCTTAGCTAAAGGCGTAGGGTCCCATATTTGAACGCCGTCGAGCTTCCACTCGGCGGCTTCCGCTTGGGCAGCTTGCAACACGGCGTTGAACGACTCTAGAGTCGAACCGTAGAGTTCTGGGCTGGGTCGCAAGTGCGCGTTGGAGGGAAGCCGCGTCGCTGTGGGGTCAGCCTCAATAACTAAGCGAAGGATGTATAACACATTGCTGGCCTTTTCTATGCTGGGGTTGCTGTAGTATCTGTGTGTCCAGATGGCCCATACACGGTTCTTTGGCGGCCCGGCAATGGCCCCTTTCGCAGTAGGTATCTTGCCAAAAAGGAAGTCACACGCATACTCTTCTTTAGCGTGGTGCCAGAGCATGTGGTCAACATCTGGGATAATGGTCATGCACAGCGGCTGGTCTAGTGAGGTTGCTGCCATGGACTTTCGCAGGATGTTCTCGTCGCTCTGGCAAAGTTCATCCATAGTGCCTGTGTGTATTGGGACTGCGGTAACGGGCCAGGACATATGGATGGGCTTGAGCTCGAAGTGGAAGTTTGTGACATTGGGATGCCAGCCGAGCTTCGCGTAATATCGTCTGCCAATATCGGAGTAGAGTATGCTTCCTGCGGAAGGTAGATTGTGTGTTTGCCATGTACGCAGCTCTTTTGATAGTTCCTTTAGCAATCTCCCCGCGTACCCTCTTCCTCTGAGCTTCTCCGGGCAGTATACACTAGCGACACCGTGTACGATCCTTTCTTGCACTTTCCCATCTGACGCACTGATCAAGGCACGTTTCCGGTAGGTCTCGCATGAAGATAGGATCTGGCGTTTGTCTGGAGAAAGTTTTGTGTCAACGAGAACCCAGGTTGTCATCCCACCATCTTTTGCCAGAGGAGCGGTTGCAAGATGGGATTGTTCTTTGAGGTAGAGCGCGGATGGGAGGGCGTCGGCCCACGTGGTGGATGTGGACATCGATATTTGGGTACATTCTTCGGTGGTGGGGTGGCGCAGGGCGAGAGAAGGGCTTGTGGATAAGGGGAGGGAGGTGATTTGGGGTGAGCTCATCTTGTCAAAATATGTAGAATGATTACAAAAGAGAACAAGGTGTTGTGCCACAAACTTAAGGCAGGACGTCAATCCATAGAGTGTGCACAGACCCGCTCACGTGAGCGCGCGATAACGCGACTTTTCGCGGGTGGCGACCGACCTTCCCGCAATCGAGTCGCGCAACCGTCCCAAAGACACTCTCATTGAGAAATTCCCCAGCGCGAGTCCGACATGGAGCATTCCGAGCTCATGAATTGAGAGACAGTAGCGCGCTTTCTCGCTAAATTGCCGCTGCGTCATAGACCCGCGCCACCCTTGAACGCTTCTCTCTGCACTTTCGCAACACCACCATGCGCCAGCGATGCCCCGATTGAAAGCAGCATCGGTATCGGATCAGGTCGTCCGAAGGAGAAAACGGAAAACGCGCGAAGATGAGGCACCAGCGATAGGCCCGACCCCAGATGTTGAAGTACCGGCCGGTGATGATGCGACGGAGACGATAACGACGACCACCACAATACCTACGAAGACCCACGATGGCGGAAAGAAGCCTAAAAGGACACCGAAGAAGGACAGCGGGCTAACGCCGAAACTGGTACGGCAGGGCTCGACCACAATTGTGGAGACATCGATTCCGTGGCCGGAGCATTTTCAGAAGCTCGGCCTTGTTCATCGCGCTCTGAATATCGTGTACACGTTTTGTTGCACGCGGAAACATCTTGCGACGACTTTGGATAATATAAAGAGCGCGGTAGAGGGGCATATCAAGCGCGAGCTTGTGATTGAGGATGTGGCGCAGATTACGGCATTGATACCAAAATCCATCAACTTCGCATATGTCGATGAGGCTATGCTGCAGATCAACTTAATGGGCGCGGAAGAGAACGTAGGCGGGAAGAAAGCGAGGGACTTCGTCATCGCGCAACCGGAGCTCGATATACTGGAACATAAAGAAGTGCTCTTGTTCGAGTATATTGACGGTGATCTGAAGAGGCAGGTGTCGCATGCGAAGACGGGCGAGCCAACGAAGGCGGTACAAAAACTCCGCAATGAGGATCTGAAGATGCCGGTGTATAGCCAGAAGCAGATGATGAAGCTGATTGAGAAGAGGAACACGAAGTTTACTTCTGCTGTCAACGCTCTCCTCAACAAGTGCGCCGAAGATGGTTCTGATTCGGTGGAGACGATCCAGGAAATGTCCCTGCCCTTCATACCCGCGCCGGAAAGTAGGTCTTCGACTCCAGGTCCCGAGCGATCGTTGCTACCATCAACAATACCAACGGAGCGCAAAGCTATTCCCGAGATTATCGACGAGATGAAGACGCTGGAATGGTACACTGGTCAGATTGTTCCAGACGGTCACAGAGTGTTTGATCCGCAGCCTCCGATTTACGGTGAGCTCAACTTTCAAATGACCCAGAGCTTGGTCAATGCCCTTTACAATACGCGAAACATCGAACAGTTGTACGCGCACCAAGCGGAAGCTATCAACAACCTGTACGATGGTCACAATGTCATTGTTTCCACGTCGACCAGTTCCGGAAAGTCACTCATCTACCAGATACCCGTTCTGCATCAGCTTGAGCAGGATATCAACACAAGAGCAATGTACATATTTCCTACGAAGGCTTTAGCTCAGGATCAACGGCGCAGCTTGAAAGAGATGCTCCGCTTTATGGATGGGCTGCAGGATATTCTGGTGGAGACATTCGATGGCGACACACCCATGGCGGACCGGAACTACATTCGAGACGAGGCCCGGATTATTTTCACAAATCCGGATATGCTACACATTACGATCTTGCCGCAAGAAGAGGTATGGCGGTCATTCTTGCAGAACCTGAAGTTCGTTGTGGTAGACGAGCTGCACGTCTACAACGGCCTGTTTGGAGCACACGTCGCACTCATCATGAGACGGTTGCGAAGGGTATGCGCAGCGGTTGGGAATCACAACGTTAAATTCATCTCTTGTTCAGCAACAGTCGCGAACCCGGAGGCGCACATGAAAACCATCTTCGGTGTCGAGGAAGTCAAGTTGACCGACTTTGATGGGTCGCCATCTGGGAGAAAGGAGTTTTTATGCTGGAACACGCCATTTAAAGATCCTGGTGATCCAACGTCTGGACGAGGTAACAGCATGGAAGAGTCGGCGAAACTATTTTGTCAGTTGATCCTGCGAGGTGTCAGGGTCATTGCATTCTGTAGAGTCCGGAAACAGTGCGAGGCACTGCTCGCCGCCGTCAAAACCGAGTTAACGAACCTCGAGCGGCCCGAGGTGATTGCTAGAGTAATGTCTTACCGAGGTGGATATACGCCGCAGGACAGACGTCAAATCGAGCGAGAAATGTTTGATGGCAAGCTCGTTGGTATTGTTGCTACGAGTGCCTTGGAGCTGGGTGTCGACATCGGATCGTTGGACGCCGTCATTACTGTCGGCTTTCCCTACACTATTGCCAACCTTCGCCAACAGAGCGGTCGGGCGGGACGGAGAAACAAGGACTCTCTATCGGTGCTTGTGGGAGACAGCTTTCCCACCGACCAGTTCTACATGTCGAATCCGGACGAGATCTTCACGAAGCCAAACTCCGCGTTGCAAGTAGACCTCGAGAACTTACTTGTATTGGAAGGGCATATCCAGTGCGCTTCATACGAGATGCCGATCAATACCGAAGCGGACCAGGTCTACTTTGGTTCACTACTTCCAAGATTGGCGAGAGAGCGCATGCGTAGAGACAAGGATGGTTTCTATCACTGTAATGAGCGTTTCCTCCCTCAGCCGTCCCGACATGTTGCCATCAGAGACACCGAGGATACGCACTTTGCTATCATCGACATCACACATGGCAAGAACACCGTCCTGGAAGAGTTGGAAGCTTCCCGCGCCTTTTTCACCATCTACGAAGGTGGCATCTTCTTACACCAAGGCAACACCTACCTCATTAAGGAATTTAGCCAAGAGCGCATGATTGCCAAAGTCGAGTTCGTCAAAGTGGACTGGACGACGCAACAACGCGACTATACGGATATCGACCCTGTCGAAACGGAAGCCATCCGCCGCATACCCAACTCCCGCTCGAAAGCTTTCTACGGTCCCATCAAGATTCAACAAGTCGTCTTCGGCTTCTTCAAAGTCGACAAAAAGCGCCGAATCTTGGACGCAGTGCAGGTAGATAACCCACCCATCATCCTCTTCTCCAAGGGCATGTGGCTCGACGTCCCAAAGTCAGCCCTCGACATACTCAACGAAAAGAGACTCAACATCGCCGCCGCCATCCACGCTGGCGAACACGCCGTCCTCTCGCTCATGCCAAACTTTGTCATCAGCATGCCCGGTGACGTCCGCACAGAATGCAAAGTCGCCCTCAAAGAATTCGCGAAAAAGGAAACATCGCGGAAACGACCTGCCCGACTAACATTTTACGACGCAAAAGGCGGCGCGAATGGAAGCGGTATCAGCACCAAAGCATTCGAGTTCATCGACACGTTACTCGACCAAGCTTGCCACCGGCTACAAGCTTGTCACTGTCTGGAAGGGTGTCTGGAGTGCTGCTGTGATGAGCGGTGCAAGCAGGCGAATCAGGTCATGAGTAAGGCGGGGGCGCTGGTCATTATCATGTGTCTGTTAGGGAGGGAGAAGGAGATTGATGTTGATGCGCTGCCGTTTGGGGATGAGGAGGCGGTGCCCGCGGGGATTGAGACGGTGGTGCCGGCAGAGGAGGTCCGTATGGCGAGGGGGAAGTATAGTCATGGGATGTTGATAAAGAAGGAAGAGGATGAGGAGGAGGATGAGTTTGGGAGGAGTATACAGATGTTTGGGGCGGATCGGACGTTTATTGGCGTGCATCGGTAGATGGTGGTTGGTGGGAGTAGTGTGTTGAGAGGGGAATGTCATTTGGGGTTGGTAGTCGTTAGTAGAGCTTCGTGAGTGAGTTTCACGAGAGTGTATGAGAGCAATGCATTACTGAGGTCGATGTGTCAACTTTACCCGTTTGTCGATAGTATTACATCTCTGCGTTGTTGAAAGTTGATTGTTCCGAATTAGTCGCTGTGCGGTATTGGTTTATGGGGACAGTACAATGAACGTTTCGCTTCATATCGAATCACGGGTGCAAGAGGATTACCACATGAAGACGCGAAACACATGTTACTGTAACAGAATGCGTACAATTGTGAACGATGCTCGAGGTTCGATCGTACTAATATCGCATGATTGTTGAGCGAACCACCTGAACTGTGATGCTGCTCGACTACAGACGGACCGCATTCACGGTACAATACATTGAAATCGTCGTCTTGAATGATCACTGTAGTACAAGGTTTCATCAAGGGGTGTCTGATATGAGGCCATATTTGAAGCTGCAGAGCAGACTTCTTTAGACCACTTTACACCTACCAAGCTTACTACGTTGTTGCATTATTTGCGGATTATCCCTTTTCTTTGAGGAAGGCATTGCGATAGCCACCTCCATATAGGAGATCAGACCTGCACCGTGATACTCGATAGTCAGATTTCGTAATCAGAGGCTTTAAGCAAGAATTAGCTAAGCTGACGGAGATCGCAGAGAAGAAACAAGCGTTGATGCCTGATAAACCGGAGTTCCCAGAGGAGGCCGAGCTCGCCAGACTTCACCCGCGAATACTATCGGAGAAGCAGAAAAGGAAAGATCTGAGCAAAAACAATTGCTCATTACATGAAAAAGCCGAAAGTTAAGGAAGTCAAGCCCAACCAATACCAGGTGTTGGCTCCAGAGCAGGCTCAGACTGTTCCAAATACAAACGTACTAGATCCACAACAAAGCTCAGCAGGCCCTAGAGCACAAGCTGACTTCGGTACTGTCAGCTCTAGAGGGCCTCCAAGTACCCCTAGAGTACCAATTTTGAGGTTTGTAAACCAAATTTTGGCTTCCTCCGACGGGAAGCTATTGGCGGAGGCGGTCAATCATCTAGGCTCGAAGGCAGGCGTAGACCTGTGATGGTCAGACAGTTCCAAGAGTTGATTAGCGGCGAGCTATGTCAAATATGTGCTAGCGCGCTCTCTACAACTTCTTATCTTCTGCCCATCTCAGCTCTCACACGCACTTCAATGTGCAGATCGCCTATCGACTCAGGACACCATGCCCGTCGAACATCCGCACAGCTGCGATAGGCGGCATTCGAGCTCCACCACGCGTGCATCTCCTTCGCACCTTCCAAGCCTTCTAAGCGCCGGTACCCACCTTGCTTCGGCGCGCACCGCTGTAATGACTAACTGTTGTTACCGAGCGCTTACCGTGCATCGTTGGTCGCTCTTCAGTGCCCGGAAACTAACGCGAAGCAACGTACTTCGCCCCCGTAACCGCCGGCGAGGCTGGGTCCAAGAGCTGTGCCGCAATATGTTCTCGGAGACGAACTCCACCGTGTAGGGCCTATTTCGGGGCAAAGCTCAAATTTGGCTTTAAAGGACGGCTTGAAGCTTGCTTGCAGTCTGGCACATCATCCGACTTCGTCAACATGTCGCGCCTTTTCTCGTTTGTCTCTTTATGTTGTTCTTGAGATACTTCAAAAGGGAAGGAACAAGTGGCATATATCGCATTTATTGAATTGTGCGCAATTTCACACAGTTGACAGCAATGGAGAACAGCAACGGCCTCCCAAGCCTGGTTTCTCCGATTTTAGAGCCCTCTATCTCGATACTTCCCCCGAGGACCGCAGAACAACCTCCCAGCCTCGACAGAACATCAATTCCACCGAACACAGGGAACATCCCGGTCTCAACATTATCGCGAAGTGGGTCGCAAGCCACTCGGTCGACTGGTACTCAACACCGATATAATGAGCTCTAACTATGCTAATCGATCTAGGTCATCCTGTCAGCAGAGTCAGGGCGGATTGGATTCCCTTCACACTTCGCTGGTACTTCTTGCTTCTTCCTGTCGTGGCTAGCTTGTGCTTTTCCATCGTCCTCGCCTACCTGTGCTGGTATTCTCACAGTAGGCACGGACTGGGAGGAGACGATGGTTCGTCCGGAATACTCTTTGGCTGGCGGTTCACTCCAACTCTGCTTGCTGTGCTCTATACCCAGATTACGGTAATCCTATTCGAAGACATCAAGCGCACGGAACCGTTTGCGCGACTCGCCACGGCCTCTTCCGGCGGGGCATCTGCGTATGGCACGCTGCTTCAAACTCCAAAGGCTTGGTGGACAGTCTTCTTCGATCTTGTCTTCAGGCGGAAGGAGATGGGAAAGACAGGGTGGAGTCTCATCTGCAGTACTGTGCTCAACATGCTGGCCTTGCTTGCCATCTCGCCTTTGTCTTCCGCCCTTCTTACATCTGAGGAAGTCGCTCTCTCAAAGCCTTTCGACTTCCACAGACTTGCCCCCATGAACGAGACAGCGCTTTCAATCAATGCGACTCGGGAGACATATTTCCGGACCATGGCGGCCTTGACCAGGAATATATCGACTTCTGCCTGGGTCTCGGACACATCGCTTACCTTTCCTTTTTGGCCTTCTACAGAAGGAGCACAATTGGGGCCCGAGATCTCTTCTAGTCACGGTTCGTGGCAAGTGGAGACGATTACCTACAATGCTAGTCTCATGTGCCAAAACATGACAGTCGAAAAGGCACAGATGCAAGACCGAGCTTACGAGGCGCCGGATTGGCACGGGTTCATGTACAATGGCACTCAGCCCATGGTCTCGTACGTTCTAGTGTCCGAAGATGGGTGCAGATATGAGTTAGATGGTAAGATCGCCTGCATATCCCCGTCTGGCTTCCACTGTATCATGCGGTGTGCGCCCGGAAGCCATCTCAAGATCGTTTTTCAAACCCGATGCTAACGCCCCTGCTGTATCTAGTACATCCTGCAGTTGATTTGGCTTACAATGGGGGTGTTATGTGGTCCGACGCATCCACGTTTCATCCTATTGAGCCTCAGGGGACACTTGGTGTTGATGCCCTTATGATCAATGCAAACGTCAGCGCGAAAAGCCCATACGCTCGCGTCAAATCCTCGAATGAGTGCAAGAATCGCGAGATCCTTATCATGAGTACCCCTTGGAGTGTACCGAGACCCTTGTCAACACTTTCAAGCCTTCGTCTCAACTCGTCCTCTTACGAAAAGTCGGCCGACTTCCGAATGAGAGCACTTCTTTGCGATTCTCAATATACGCAGACCAGAGCTCCAATCGTAGCATCAATGACTCCAGGCGTACACACTACGCTCGAGAGTGCTGCTGGTATCATCGGCAAAACAGAGAACCTTTCTACCGCCCTTGTGGACTTGCCTGCATTTCAAAAATTGAGCCTCGGAGACCAATGGCGACTGTATGTCGACTCATCGAGCATGGCAACCGATGCCACTAGGTCGGATGACAAATCAGCACAAGAGGACGATGAAATCGTGCCCCAGATACCTGGCTTCTCTGGTCCGGGTGTTATTCTAGGTGCTCTGTCCGATTTCGACCTGAAGTCCGTTTTAGATGATCCACGTCTAGAAGTACGAATAGAGACGATCAGAGGTCGTTTTTTTGCAGAAGCGCTCTGGGATCTCCTATCCGGGTCTGGCCCAATACAACATGAGAACATGCAGGGGCTGGCAGTCGTCAGTGAAGAAAGGATCATTGTGCTGCAGGAGATTGGGATAACTCTCTCGTCTTTGTTCTTCGTTTCGTTCTTGCTCTTCGTCGCGCTTATTTGGTTCTCTCGTTTGCGACGACGCCCACTCCACCTGCAGTCTGATCCGAGCAGCGCCGTGGGGTTAGGTGTTTTGCTCAATCCTGAGCGAACAACAATGTCCACGATTAAACAGATGCACAACGCACCAAGAAACGACATGTACACTGCACTGCGCCAAGAGAGATTCTTCACCTCTGATTATACTCTGCTAGAGAGCGCTAGTGGTACAGTCGCAGGTAGTGTAGTACCCTCCAATCTCGCAAGGATCTCATTGACATTTAATCTAGGTCTGTTGCCAAAGACGAAGACGAAGACAGCCAGGTCAAACTGGCTACCACGGGCCATTCATCTGTGGAGTCTCTTCGCTTTGGGTTTGTTTCTCTCGTTGATTCTTGCGGCAGTCCTTGTCTTGAACGAATACGGCGCAGGATCCCGACTTTATCAGCAAGCGTTCACCTATCAAGCCGATCTCTCGAAATATGGGTTGAGTGTGTCGTCATTCGCTCCAATATCCATTGCGCCCACTGTAATCAGCATAGCAACTACGCTATGGTGGGATCAGGTTGATATGACGTTTCGTATTCTCCAACCTTACATTGCTATGACTCATGAGCCTACTCCGATTCGCAACGGGGCGGGACTGACATATCGATCCAAGACTTGGTTCGGAGCCGCGGTCAAGGCAGCCAAAAACAAACATTGGCTCTTGTTCATGGTCGCTATCGGTAGTACACTGTGCCAGGTTCTCACAGTGTCCATGTCAGCTCTCTTCGAGAGGCGATCGGACAACCACATTCAGCAATTATCTATCAACAGAACTTTGCAGATGCGCCACTACCCAGTCATCACAGAGATCAAAACAGAACCATCATATGCGCGCTATCACGCAGAGTTGGTTCTGGACAAGATGTACCTTGTAAGTCCATACACGATGCGAGTGGCTGCGATAGCATGGAAATATAATCCTGGGATAGCTGTTTGCAGTGCAGATAGTATACTTTCAGCTAATCACTCCTGCAGAATGCTTCATCAAACTGGCTACATTCGGCTGCCATCCAGGTCTCCATGAACGGATCTCGACCTCAATGGACCTATGAAGAGTGGAGCTTTGTTCCCGTTGACTTTGCGCAAATCTCAGAGTCTTCGATCCAGTCCACGCTCAATGCTGAAACGAATATTGCTGCCTTTTCCCGAACCAACGTTACTATTACCACTCCTGCTATCCGGGCTACGCTCAATTGTGCCCCTGTACCCGAGATTGCGAACATATCTTCCTGGTTCAGTCAAGACGAAGTCATGGATCCCGACGGGGCTTTTGATGCAACTGGGGTGAAGAACATGTCCGCTTTGAGGCGCTTCATTTTCGAAGACAGCCCGGCTTACACAACAACTTTTACCGATGCAAATAGGATCCAATGCTGTACTAATGGATCAAATAAAGATCCGGGGAGGTCTATAATCGGTTATTGGTCGCCCACAGACTCGTTGGACTTCCCGTACGCGGGTAGAACGTGGCCACTCTCGATCGTACCGAAGTGGATAGTCGGAGTAAGTCAATTTCTATGATGCGCCACCAAAATGCCTTCGTAAGGGTCGGTATGAAACACCCTGCTAACCTGTACACAGAAACCACGTAGTGTATCTCTTGGTGCGACCGGTATGGTCTACGATCTAGTTTACGAGGAGACACCTTCGCTCCAAGCTGCGCTCTGCACGCCTATCATTGAGGTAGCAGAAGCAACCATCTCAGTAGACCGAGCCACGAAGATGGTGCATTCTTACGCACTGAATGGCCCTCCGCTTGCTTACGATCCCGCATGGTCAGAGGTGTTCATCAGGCACGAGTTGTCGGACACCAAAAAGCGTTATAACAATCGAAATTACACCGGGTCGCTGAATGTCACTACAAGGCAAGTGTGGTTCTAGTCATGTCTTGAGATTTTACCGCTAATCCGAGGTAGTTTTGGGATCCTCTTCCTCGACGCTATGTTTGGTGCTGCCGATCGCGGCACTGGAATGTTAGAAAACCGACAGATGAACGAGAAGCTCAACGACAACGCCTTCAACATTCGCGACCAGGACTTTGGACTCAACATGGACCTTATGACATACTCTATGTACACTCTGGGGCGCAAAGACCCAGAAGCCCTCTTAAACTATACGACTCTCACCAATCACGCGAATCGTACACTGCAAACGTTCTTTCAGCATTTTGTTGCGCACGGATTATCTACGACCGGGGGTGGATGGGTCTATCAGAAAGTGGATGACAGGAGCATGGAAGCATTAGGTCGGGCGGTGGATGCGAATGGCACCATCATCCCCGACTACGTCTACCCCGTCGTCAACACCGATCGCGCTATTATGGCTACCGTCTCCAACCGCATTCAGGTACTGTACATGAACCCCGTAGCGACGTACCTTTCCACCGCCATCTTAATCTGGCTCATTGGCACGGTGGTGGTAATCGTGTGCTTGCAGCGCAAGTACACCAGCTCTATGTTCCGCAATGTGGAACTTATCGCTGACGTGTTGGTCCTCGTTGCTGGAAGCGAGAACTTCCTGAAACTCGCGCAGCGAGAGGGTGTGATGCTGAAGAAGGATGGCGATATCAAAACGAAGTTGGGATGGTTCAAAGGCAGGGATGGTTCGGTGAGATGGGGGATAGAGGTAGTTGGGGGGCAAAATGCTGTGGAATGGGTAGACGCCCCGAAACAGTAAGATGCGTTTTGAGGTGGTCGCGAAAATCCATGTACGTTTTGGCGTCGTAGACTCGAATGACTTGTTGATTCAGTACAGATATGCAGTTGAGATGTCCGGGCGGCAGACGCTGCACGTGACCCTCATTGGTAGTGCCGAACAGCCCCAACAATGCGCTCATCTCAACAACTTCTCCAGCACAAGTGCTCGCTCCTTCCCCCGAACCGGCTTCCAATCGTCTCTTCTCACGCGACTTACGGGTGGCACGACAGCGACATCCTAGCTGGTGTCCTTGTGTAGCTGCAACATCGGACCCCCATGCAGTCCGCAAATTCGCCTGAATGCACTCTGCAAGTTGGCGACTAGAAGGAAGAAGCCCAGCAGATGATGATCATACGCAGCTTTCTTGACCTCATCTCGGGTTTTGCTTGGAGCGCGCGGTAGTCGATATGTGGGAGATTACTCGAGGACGGACCTCAGCCGAGGGTCTAGCGACAGCGCCCAAACATGATCCACTCTATCGATACCAATGGACACTTCGGTTGGCCTCTCGCGTTGGCCTATCGCCATGCGCTGCAGGTTGTCGGTGCCACCGGACACCGGACACCGGATGGCGATGCGTATTCCACGTCAATAGAAAGACTCTATCGACCTGCCACTTCGAAGCGACCGCGACACATGTTGACCAGTGGAGACTCCTTTCCGAACCTGCGATGCTAGGTCTTTCGGATCAAGTCCAGCCTCGCCAAGGGTGTCTCATTTCGTTTTGCTCCTCCAAGAAGCGCGCGATGGCAGCTGTCCGCGCAAGCCTAGTTGTCCGACGTGTCTCGGCATGCAAACTCAGCATTTGCACCTGCTCCAATACGTTATCATAGTGCGACGACACGTTTTTCAAAGACTGCTCAAAGACGAAGACTCTGGACAGCTGTCGAGCAATGTGCGACCGAGCTGACCACCGTTATTCATTTCCGCTTCGTAATTGTCTCCTTTTCCACAGCTTAACCGGCGAGTGGCAGCTGTTTTCGGCCAGTAGCACCGACGAGCCCTGCCGATCAGGGACAACGGTCGTCCGATTGGTACGCCACTGCTTAGCTGGCTCGGCGCTATTCCTATTACGGACCAAACACTCCATCCTGGGCCGCCACAACGTCTTGCAAGGTTCTGCGAGATTTGCGATTGTCGCCAATGTGACCGGCCATTCGTCCCATGGCATGCATGGCAGACGGCTCCGCTGGCCTGGGCGTAGCATGGCTGCAGCTAGGCAACAAACTTGTTATTAAGCCAGAATCCCCCATCCCCGTCAGCTTTTTCTCCACCGCACAAAGCAGGACTCCTGAGACTTCGTCGCCGCTGCATAGCTTCACTCTTTCAGCTATCAGCATACACTCGTTCCAGTCTCCTCTTCTAGAACATCAACTTCCAACTCAATAATCAGATACCCATCCTATCACCCATCAGCAAAATGCATCTCTTCACCCTTGCTGCCGTGGCCGCCCTGAGCGCGACCGTCTCCGCGAACGTCAAGACCTACAACTTCAACGCGACCTGCAACGAGGCCCAGCCAAGAGCTCGGATCATCAACCGCTGCGATTATGCCATCTATGCCTGGTCGGTCGACTCTGACGATACCTCGAACGACTGCGGATTCCAGCCGCCCGCGATCATCAAACCCGGAGGCATCTACCAGGAGAACTACCGAAAGAGTGCTGTCGGTGGAGTTTCCATCAAGCTCGCTAAAGAGGAGGACTGCCTATCCCAGGGCAGCATCACCCAGCTAGAGTACCACATCGAGGAGAACAGCGACGGTCACAAGTACGACTTCAACTCGCTCGACGTCTCGTATGTCGATTGCCAGAACGAGGACTGCCCGACAAGGCAGGAGGGATACTACCTGGTGTCTGGTAACCATGATGGCAAGTTTGAGACCGCCGGTTCCGATGGCGCAATCTGCCCCATCATCAGCTGCTCCAACGCAGCAGAGTGCGGACCCCATTCGTACATAAACTGGGATGACGTCGCCACGAAGACGTGCGACAACAGCGCCAACCTCGACTTTTACATGTGTGGTGGAGAAGCGCCTGGCAAGGAGACCAAGCCTTCCAAGGCTCCCGTCGCAGAGAAGCCCAAGCCGTCTAAGGCTCCGGTTGTCGAGAAGCCGTCCACCTACGAAGCGCCTGCTCCTACCACTACCAGCGCCCCAGCTTACGTTGTGGACGTTGCCGCCGCCCCCGAGGTTACCGAAGCGCCTCAAGTCGTCGAGGACGCCGTCAAGACTGTCTACGAGACTGTGTTCGCCTACACCACCGTCGTGCCCCGCGCACACCGTCACAGGCACCACCAAGACATTCACGCATAAACGATACTTTCGTAAACGTGTTCGCATTTTGAGTTAATGTTTTATTCTGGGGTTGGGAGGTTTGGGGCGCGCGGCACCTCGCATTTCCAAGATACCACTTTTGCGAAGAGTTTGAGGGACCGACAACATGGTGGAGGAACTATCATTACGTTCAACGGCGGGGTAGACAGCGTCGCAGGCAATCCAGTTCTATTCTACCCCTATGTATACACTATCGACGCACCCCGCCTTGCATTGTGTTAGCACGACCCGACCTCCTTTTCTCCGATGTACAGCGACCTGGATCCTGTCCATCTTACGATTCCATGCCTTGATATCCCATTTAGCGTGCTGGAGCAAATCTACCTGCCTTCTGGAAGCGTACGCAGTTACGCCTTCTCATTCTTTATTTATGCACACTTAGGGACAGGCGCATAATCAGTCTGAGTTTGATGCACTACAGTATATAGTTTCTCGTCTAGTTTTTTTCCTTCTTGAATCGAAAAGTTCTTAACACTGAATGCTTCTCGTGTGGTTACGCTTGGGACTGTGAAACCCGACTTGAATCGCTGGAATCTCCCGACTCTAATCTGGCGTGCGACTTGAGCGCGTGGTCTGCGCGCGGTAGACACGCTTCAATGAATCGCGGCTCCCGGTTGTACTTGCGCAATTTGTAGGGCTCGTGTGACTGAGAAATTGCATCGCGATTGCAAAGCGTCGATTTGTCCTCGCGTTTTGTCACATCACTCAATTCATCTCATCTAAGATGAACACAAGGCCATGCTTTACGAATGGTCGTCGAATCAACCTCACAGCACGAAACACGTCAAAACCTAACCTTAACCTTGATTTTGCGGCGCGGTGACACCCCCTTGTCGAACGGATCGTGTTGTTTGTTTGAGCTTTGCCGTGCGTCAGCACAACAATAACAGACTAGGAAGGCCAACAACGCGTTGGCGCGAAGCGACTGCGCAGCAACCAACGAACGCACCAACATCCACAATGCGCGCAAAGACGTCATATGAAGATGCAATTTCCGCGGCAGTTGATCGAATCAAGCTCGGGACTTGATCGTCGGAGAATGGTCTTGGGTTGGGGTGACGAGCGCGTTGTGGAGTGGGAGCATTATTGAAAGGAGATGAGATGGAAGGAGCGCGGCATTTGAAATGAGGTGTGGCGGTGATTTCTGAGAGGAGTGTGTGCTAGTGATGGTCTTGTTAATAGCTCATGGACTTATCATGCGCGATGCTTATCCGAACCATGGTTCGGCATGCGCGACAGTTACGGGTACCAATGTTCTGTTCGACGGAGTAACTCGCTACCAGGAAAAGATGGCTGCGGTTTCGATGGACGTCTGTCTTCTTTCTTGGCTCGACAGTTTTGGAGAAGCAGCATGTCGCCATGTTGAACGGTTTACCGTCGTGTGGTGTTTTGCTAGGGCCCCACTAGGGGATATCAAAGCCACCGTCTTCGAGTGTTCTTCGGCCAAAGAGTCAATGTCCCTCTTCTCACGGACGACAATAAGCGGGACGGTGGCGACATTCTCCGCAAAACTATGGAACACAGCATACGAGGTATATCAAGGTCAGCTTTCTGGTCGTGTCGTGAGTGCTTTGAACAGACCAACATTCACCGGTAGATCATATCTGGGATCGGAACAACGATCCTATCTGCCGGCACTACCTAACAGTACCGATGATGTCTAGAATATCCGTAGGACCGAGACAGTTGGCCCTCAAGGGCTCGAGGGAAGAAGAGCAAGGAACTGAATTGACGTGGCATGTATCTTGTTCCAAGTTTTCCATTCAGGCCTTGGGACCGAGCACCCATCTCGGCTGAATGCGGTCATCCATGATGCTAGAGATGAATACCATTATCAACTTATCAGGTCTGGGAATGCCCTGTATTGCTTCGGAGCACAGGGCGTGGATTCGGTCATACAACATGGCTCACAGATCACGGAGAAGTACAGATTGGGCGTCCGCACTGACGGAGCGTCTTGAAGTTGCTTCCAGGCAAGCTGGGAGCCACGCCGATGCACCTCTCATACACGTACGAAAAGCCAGTCTAATGAAGCATTGGACCTTGGAGATTCGAGCAGCATTTCATCAAGACATAATTGGTTACTACGTGATGCCGACGTGGAGCTCGGTCGCGCCTCCCAATCTCACTGCTTCTGACGTCACGCGCAGGCGCGCCGGTACAAATCTTGAAACCTCACCTCACACCACTTCCCCAACACGACAACATTACCATTCCTGCTACCACTCCTGCTGGCGCTACCGTCGCCGCAAGTATGGCCAAAAGCAGCGTGAGACATTTCACGGCCATGCCGACCCGCTCCTTCCCAGCATACGAGCTCTCCAATGGCATCCGCTAGACTACGGCACGACCTTGAGTGTCTGGTCAATCCATGCAATTCTTTGACAGCATACGTACCGAGGAGGCATTCGCTCAGGCTTTCAGTACCCGCGAAGCTGTGACGAAACCTTGTAGGATTAGGGAACGCGACACTCTCGCTCCTCTGTGCACGAACCACGAGGGTTTGTACATCTATATCTAGCCCGAACGACGTGGGTCTCATCTACTTCGACATCGAGGAAGGGAAGCAAACAGGGACTCTTTACGGTAGAAGCAAAAACGTCGTGGCACTTGAAGGCTCGTGGCAGTGGTGGAGATGGTCGATCCGTCGAAGCTGGTTTGTGTTAATGCCCGTTCGACGTCGCATTCACTCCGATGCCTGATATGGAATGCTTGACAAGGCGCCTCCAGGCGGAATCGCGCAGTCAGCAGTATTCTGAAGCCGTGGGCGTCAAGCATGCATGATGCAAAGGCGTTCGCGCTACCAGCCCTATGCACGCCCGATCTGCACCCGCGACCGTGACCGTGACCCTGACCGTGACCGCATCCAGGTAGCTCGACTCTCCACCACCACCCACTGGACAACCATCGCGTCCCTCTCCAATTCGCAGATCGCAGCGCGCACCGCAACGCGCCGCAGCGCGGCATCACCCACCACAATGCAGAACAATCACCCCCCTGCAGATGCAGCTTCGCCTAGCAACAGCGTCCCCGCGCGCCCATCAACAAACAACGATACGCGCCTCCTTTCACACTCGTTGAAGCGTCTTTCTCTGCACACGGCCGCGCACCCACCGCTGCCCCAGTCGCCGGGTATGCAGTCGCCTCGCCACCGTCCCGAACCGCATCGCATACCATCGTCGCCCCGCAGCTCGAGCGTCATGAGCAACAGAAACAGTTCGTCGCCGTCTAGGCCCGGCACCCCCCGCGCCCCCTCGCGCCGGTCGAGCTTCAACCCAAACATGCCCTCACCCGCGCTCGCCGTGGCCAAGTCGCCGTTGGGCATGCAGGTCGAGGAGAAGGCACCACTTCGTGCTTGCGACATTGCCGAAGAACTGTTGTCTCAAGAGCTGGCCAACACTGCCGATGCGGGCACCCTCGTCCTCATCCACGATCAGTGCTACGGCCACCGATATGCGCGACCCAAGACGAGCAAGGCCTTGCTGAGCACCATCATGGAGCGCCCGGAGCGGATGCTAGCCAGCGTGAGGGGTATCGCTGCCGCCTACGTGCGCCTGGGTGGTCGCCATTCCGAGGGCAGCAACCCGTTGCGGCCAGGCCAGCACCCGCCAGAGCGCATCCCTTTCAAGATCCGCAAAACGGCACGCGCTGTCGACCTCCGCTCGCAGGCCGTCGCCAACGTCCATGGGACGAAGTGGATGGCCGAATTTACGGCCCTGTGCGAGGACGCGGAGCGCAAGCTGGCGACGACGGGGAAAGAGCTGGCACGGGACCCGCCAACGGCACCGCAGTTCCACCCTATGGATCTGTACCTCTGCGCCGAGTCGCTCAATGCCATCCAGGGCGCTCTCGGCGGAGTTATGGACGCCGTCGACGCCGTGTTCCAGGGCTCTGCGCTCGACAACAGCGTCTCGCGCGCCTTCGTCTGCATCCGTCCGCCCGGCCATCACTGCTCCGCAGAGTGGCCATCAGGCTTCTGTTGGATCAATAACGTCCACGTGGGCATTGAACATGCCATGCTCAACTACGGAGTCACCCACGCCGCCATCATCGACTTCGACCTGCACCACGGGGACGGCTCCCAGGCCATCGCCTGGGACCGCAACAAAAAGGTACAGACCATGCACAAAAACACGCCCAACTGGAAAAAGACCTCCATCGGCTACTTCAGTCTGCACGATATCAATTCATTTCCATGCGAAGACGGAGACGACGACAAGGTTCAGGCCGCGAGTCTGTGCATTGACAACGCTCACGGCCAGTCCATCTGGAACGTCCACCTCGAGACGTGGTCGACACCGGAGCAATTCTGGGCGCTATACGAAGACAAGTACCTGGTGCTCCTCGAAAAGACGCGCAAGTACCTCCGCTTCCACACCAACCGTCTCCGCAAAGCCCCGAACCACCCCGCCCCCAAGGCTGCCATCTTCCTCTCTGCGGGCTTCGACGCGAGCGAATGGGAGACGGCTGGCATGCAGAGACACAGGGTCAGCGTCCCCACCGAGTTCTACGCCCGCTTTACTCGCGATGTCGTCAAATTGGCGCAAGAAGCTGACACGGCTGTCGATGGCCGTGTCATCTCCGTGCTTGAGGGTGGCTATAGCGACAGAGCACTTTCGAGCGGAGTTCTTAGCCATCTTAGCGGCCTCTGCGACGGCCAAGTGTGGTCTGATGAGCCCCGATCTGGCAGTCTAGCCCTGGATTTGCAGCGGCGCATGAACGGGTTGGGTGCGCGAGAGGAGGATGATCTCATGAACGGTATCGCTACCCCCGTCACGTACGACCCCCTCTGGTGGGACGAAGCGCGGTTGGCAGAGCTAGAGAATCTCGTCACGCCACCACAAGTTGCTGCACCTAAGAAAGTGCGAACAGGACCACCGGCCCATTTCTCGTCGCCCACCCAGTCATTCAGCGCCAAAGTCGTCGATCCTACCAAGCTCCACCGCACTGTCTCTGGGCGATATCCCTCCGCGAGTCCTTCTAGAGCGCCAACCCCACCGCCGCCCGAGGTCGACTGGGCCACAGCCTCTCACGCCTTAAGCAAGCTGCTCATTCCGTCCGACCGTCAGACGCAGAGCTGCAAGCCAGAAGAGCTCACCGAGCCGAGAATCAAAAAGGAGAAACCCGCGCCCACATTGTCCTCTGTACATGTAGACCCCTCGGGGCGTCAGCTTCGCGGAAGAAGGCCTGTGGCAGCCTACACAGAGCCGGGCTCCGATGACGAGATGAAAGCTGTACGTACTGAGTCCAGAGCGGACCGTCGGAGAACCATTGCAGATCTTCCTCTCACAACAACTGAGCCTCTGGAGGCGAAACGAACAGCCTCGCGTCGCATGAGTATCGCATCGACTTCGAGTTCCGTGGCTGGTGACATGAGCACAAGCCGTGCCTCCAGCGTTGTACCCGGTCGACGAAGTGTAGCACCCGCCATCAACAGCACGAATGGAGTCCAGGTTAAGAAGGCTAGGGGAACAACAACTGCTGCGTCGCGCATACCTAAGAACCAACCACCCTCTGTACCGCGGGTGCCGTCGAACTACCTGAGCAAAACAGCCTCAACAAAGGAGAAGGAGAACGACATTGATCAGCTTACTTCTGCGGTCAAACGCATCACATTGAAGCTGCCGTCGAAGGAAGAACACGATGCCAAGGAGATGGCGAAAGAGGCGGAGAGAAAGGCTAAGGCTCCAACGAGGAAAACGGCAGCGCCGAGGACGACGAAGAGTACAGGTGCAAAGCCTGCAGTGACGAAGAAAGCTGCAGGCAGACCAGCCAAGGCACCAAAACCCCCTTCGCCCACCGAAGCAGCTGCTCCCAGCCTTGCACCCGATATGCCATTATTGGAATCTGCGGCAACAGCTCCGCTAGAACAGCCTCAACCTGTGGCGTCCCTTGAAACAAGCATTCTCGTACCAGCCGCCGACGGCCCTGCGCCCATAGCGCCAGTACAAATCCCCAGCGAAGTGCCCCGTCGCCAATCCTCTATTGTGCCCGAACCCCCAACTGATCTTGTCGAAATGAGCCTCACACCGGACCAACTTCCCAAACCTTCCTTCGTCGATGTAGTAATGGAGGAGCATTCGCCCATGATGGCTATTCCACCGCGTCCGGACACGCCTCCTGCGCCTCCGCCAACGATGCCAGTGTTCCACAATCAACATCCGCACGCTTTTGGTGTTGTGAGCCCACCGAGTCAGATGTTGATGCAGAACGCTGTGTCACGGGGACCTGTGATTAGCGATACGGCTTCTTTATCGACTGCGCCCGTGGCACCCGTTAATACGGCGCCTCCCAGTTCAGGCGCACCGACGAGTGCGCCGAGACCGGTGTCTGCGGCAGGCAAGAGGGCGGATCTACCCGTCTTCACCGCGAACGGTGTCATTCCTTTCGCTACAAACCCTAATAATGCGGCACCCAGCGGACAGCAGAGTGTAGGTGCGGAGGTAGATGCAGTCTTTGGTGCGAACGATAAGGTTGACCCAAAGGGCAAAGATGTCTGGGAGGTTCCAGATACGCCTGCGCGCTAGATTTTGAGCATGCTCACCGGGACGAGTTTCACTTTATAAAGTCTTCGGGTCCATCAGTAGGGGTCGTTTTAGGAAGGACTTTTGATTTTATGCGTGGCACTCGCTTGGGCTGTGTGGCTTCTTGTCTCTTCGGCTTTGGCAAGACAGCCTTCTTGTATACTTGTAATTTTCCCTTTGTGTTTGAGTTTTGTGGTAGGGGTTGAGGAGCAGTGCTAGAGATACCCGCCTTTGGATAGGCTTGCGGGAAGTTTAGGCGTTCCTTGAAATACCCAATTTGCTATTACGGGATTTGGTGCGTACGGATCGGCCTATATGGTGATGTGTATCATTTGTGACTTTCGCGGAACTGTGAGGGGCTTCCCCGAGCTCCCTAGTCTTTGCATCTTAGGCGCAAGAATGGAAACAGCTCGTTTCTACGTATGGGATGTTTGTTCGCTTCTGGCTGGTTGACTTCGGCGAGTGTAGGATGCAGCCGTAGCGTAAGGTACGTAAGCACCCATCCAAGCGCGCGGGAATGTGCTGTGCGACTGGTGGGTCCTTGAAGGAATAATGGCAGATGGAGCAGGTACGTGGATAGATAGGCATTGGGTGGATGTTGAATTGGGGCACTCTGATCGAGGGGTAAAGGGCATGGTGACTGGATGGGTAGTTCTCGAGGTTGAGTAGTGTTGAGTATGGATTACGGTGGGAGCGAAAGGTAGTCCGGACACTAGATTCTATTATGATGCTGCTGTTGCTGCTGCGCTTTTCATCGCCTGCTAGGCCTGAGCGCGAAGTGAGAGAGACGCCCAGTCCATTGGGGGCTTTTGGGGGCTTCGGCGATGTTGCTGCGTGGCGTACTGTTCTTCTTCCAAACACACTGATGACGAATCTGGATTGTGTTTAGAAGGAAAGACTATGGTCGCTTGCCGATGTTAGGAATTTGAAGTTAGGGTTTTGATCCTCGCAGTAGTTGGTACGACGACGAAGGCTCGGTCAATTCAATAGCTTGGGCGACGTCCCACAGAAAGTGTCATCCACAAGGTCCCGTGGTCGCGTTTGGAGTCAGCCGGGTTGCCTCGGTGGCGGGCGCTTGGCGTTTCGGCGCAAGGCGCAACAACATTCAACCCAACCACCTCCAACGCTCACCCTTCATTGTCACTTCCATCTAACATTGTTCGAGATGAGGACTCAGTCAATTCTTCCCCTGTGCGCCGCCATTGCTGGCACTGCGGCGCTTCAAATCCCGCTGCTCTCGTCCTATTTGCAGGCGCCCATCGTCGAAGGCGGCCATGATGAGAGCAAACCACGGATCAACTCGTCGGCGCTGCAAGATCTCATCAGCGGCGACCGGCTGTTCGCGCGCGCAGAGAAGCTGTACAAATACGCGAAGTTGAGCGAGGACGAATACAACCATCCCACGCGCGTCATCGGGAGTGCAGGTACGCTGCACGTGCAAGCTGCAGGTACACGGAAGCTGACAACACGCAGGACACATTGGCACGCTCGGGTACATTTTTGATACCATTCTGCAACATGGAGACTACTTTACCGTCGATGACCAGTTCTTTCCGGCCGTCAGCGGTAATGTCTTCGAAAGCAGGTTGGTTATTGGTAACGAAGTGCCCAAGTCGGCGGTACCCATGGGCTTGACGCCGCCCACCAAGGACAATGAGCCAGTGTACGGCGATATTGTACTTGTCAAGAACGAGGGCTGTGAATTCAGTGATTTCCCTGACGCTGTTGCCGGCAGTATTGCCTTCATCAAGCGCGGCACGTGCCCATTCGGCACAAAGTCCAAGTATGCCGGAATGAAGGGTGCCATAGCCGCCATCGTGTACAACTCGGAAAAGGATGCGGTCCAAGGAACCCTGGGCACGCCATCACCCGACCATGTCGCCACCTTTGGCTTGTCTGGAAAGGAAGCCGCTCCTGTGCTAAAGAAGCTCGAAAAGAATCAAACGGTCGACGCCATCGCTTACATCGACGCCGAGGTCAAACAGATCATCACCCGCAACATCATTGCTCAAACCAGGGGGGGCGACCAGGACAACTGTGTGATGCTTGGAGCGCATAGCGACAGCGTTGCCGAAGGACCAGGCATTAACGACGATGGTTCAGGCACGATAAGCTTGCTCGAAGTTGCCACACAGCTCACCAAGTTCAAAGTTCGCAATTGCGTTAGGTTCGCGTGGTGGGCGGGTGAAGAGGAGGGCTTGCTTGGATCCGACTACTACGTTGCTAACATGCGAGCGGAGGACAACCTCAAGATTCGTATGTTCATGGACTACGACATGATGGCGAGCCCAAACTTTGCGTACCAAATTTATAACGCTACCAACTCAGCCAACCCCAACGGATCCGAGGAGCTCCGGAATCTGTATATCGATTGGTACGAGGACCAAGGATTGGACTACACCTTCATTCCCTTTGACGGCCGCAGCGATTACGACGGCTTCATCCGAAACGGCATTCCAGGCGGAGGCATCGCAACGGGAGCTGAGGGTATCAAGACCAAACATGAAGCGAAGCTTTTTGGTGGCAAGGCGGGCGAATGGTATGATTCATGTGAGTGGGCCCATGGTTAAATTGCATTACGATCATCAAGACACACATCCTCTAGGGAATTTACACGATACCTCTCTCGAGAAGCTTTGCTGACTTTGTTCTCTCTCATCTAGGCTACCACCAGCTCTGCGATGACCTGTCCAACGTCAACATGACTGCGTGGGTCGTCAACACCAAGGTATGTAGACAGGTCCGCTCATGATTGGTAATATACTCACATCGTTTAGCTCATCGCTCACTCGGTCGCGACCTTTGCGCGCTCGCTCAAAGGCTTCCCCAAACGCACGTCTACCGTCGCAGCTGCAGCGTACGGGAGCGAAGTCAAGTATCATGGCTCTATGCTTTACATCTAAGAACACTTCCCATTGGTGTCTACTTTACAACAAATAATTGTATAGCATCGCTGTTTGTCATCTAAGTTTCTTGGAAGAAATGTCGGCATCATCTTGCGATCATTTTCATTAATAGATGATATTGCAGGAATACAACTTAGTCAATACGCAGGAGATGTGATGTCTGCTAGAGGACAAATGGTAATTCACGTCTTTTGAACCCTCACCACAGGCCCTTCCATGAGATCGTTTTCATCCAAGTATGCTAGGTTTGTTAAACTTAGTCGTCGGAGCTGAATGTACCGAGTGATCAAAGGCGGCGGCATTGCCGGTCTTCGTCTATACAGCAACGCGAATCAGATGCTGCCGGAGCCCGAGTCTACCGACGCTGCCCCTGTGAAGTCTTTGTCCGTCGCACGAAGAACTACCTTGCGCATCTTTGAGAGTTCGACATGAAAAGCGAATGGAGTGTACCCCGAGAAGACCTCCAACTGCTATCACCAGACTGCCGGTGAGTAGCTCTACTGGACGATGCGAGATACTGTCCGTCGCCGATACTTGGCACGGTGAGTTACCTCTCAGTGGTCAACCCCAACACCACAAGCGCACGTATTGACACCATTCAACCTACAAGACGCACGTTTCACCATAATCGGTGCCTATATCTTCGTAGACGAGCTAGCCAATTCGCCAGACAACGTGCCTCACGCCCTCCTACAATACCAGAAGGTACTCCGCCTCTTCGTCGAACAATGTCAGAAGCTGCCTCCAGGCGCACCGCAGATCGCAAGTCCATAGGCGAGGCTTGGAGTTGGGACGTTCAAGGCCATGGCCGCTATTGCGTCGACAAAATTGGTCCGGAAGGTCGGGGCTGTGGTTTCTCGGGCGTTGCCCGAGGCTTTGACAGGGAAGAAATGCGAGCCGCTCGAATGTGCTGCTTTGAAGGAGTGGTGACCAGTGATCTGGATGGATACGTTGGCTAATTTCGTAGAAGGCTGTATTGGGTAATGCCAAATCAGGAGTCCACTCAGGGCTATGCAATGTGTTTCGTAACGTGATGAGTGCTGTTATAAACGGTCGCAACGCGCCATTGCGTGAAGGCAATGACCCGCCATGCATTCGGTTTCTACCACCCCAACGAGCGAGCTCATCATCCTCATTCACTTCTCTAAAAGTATTACGCGGACCTTAGCATTCTCGCACGTTAAAGAGACAGCTGATTTCTACGTGAGCTTCGCAACCGTCTTTTCGCAATTTGCCGTATATTGCGCACACCAGCGCCGATTGGCTGGGCGCGATGAGTATGCCTGGATGTCGGATCAACATCAGGGATTCCCCAGATATTCGCTACAATATGTGTGATCATCGGCAATTAGTGCAAACAACAGTTCGGGAACTTACACCAACTAGACGGCGAGATCCTTCCAGGGCCATGTTTGGAAGATACTCCCCTGGTAGTTCCAATATATACGTGCGAATGGAATCTCGAATGAGATGGTATCTTATATCCCAACCCGTGCCCGATGCCAGGACATCCAGGCCGTTACTACGTACTGCGTTTCTCACAAACCACACCATGCGTCTCCTACTCCTCGGAGCAGCTCTGCTCTCACTAACCGACGCTGCGACTCTCGAAAGGCGCGTAACGACGCTAATTCCCAAGACCGTCTTTGACACAACTGCCACCCTCGAACAGTACTTTACGTACAACTACCCATGGGGTGGTAATACCCACAACGGCGGCGCACGTATGGACAAGGCCCATGTCTCCATCTCTAGTCCCGGTACGCTCACCATTACCGCCCAACCCGTAACCGGCCAACCACCCGCTACCCACGGCGGTAAACAGATAGCCATTAACTACCTCTCCGGCGCCATCGGTGCAAAGCAAAAGTTCACGATCCCACAGGGTGGTGGTCTGCAGTTTAGCGGCAGTTTCCAGGCGACGACAACGAAGGGGACGTGGCCGGCGTTCTGGCTCACCGCGGTGAACGGATGGCCGCCGGAGGTGGATATGGCTGAGTGGAAGGGCAGTGGGAAGATCAGCTTCAATACCTTCAATACGTCGAGCGTGTTGCAGTGGAAAGATGTGACATATGGGAATTCGGCGCAGTACCACGATATAAAGTGTGTAGTGAGGGATCGCGGGAATGGGAAGGATGCGCAGGTGAAGTACTTCATGGATGGGACTGAAGTGACGACGCATTATGGGAAGGACTATGTGGGCAAGCCGCTGTATCTGTATGAAGTCGCGATAGCTGGTGGAAAAGCGAGTGCTAATGCGTTCATAGAATTATCAATCTCCAGATGGAAGGGAGCAGTGGGAGTCCGGGACCTAAGACTAGTGAGTGCAGTCGTCCGTCTGGTATTCACGTACTAATCTTGATCAAGCTACGACGTACTCGGTGAAAAATCTGGAGGTGACGACGCTGTAGAAGCGAAAACCTGCCATGCAGTCTGGAATTCACCGCGCAGTTGTACATAAGGAAGTCCATCATCGCTCGTTACCATGCAGTCGTAGATCTACCTTTCTCCACTTGACCCCGGAGCTACAGGATCTCTTGCTCGGCACCTCCATATACCAAATTTACTTGCTAGCAGCTTGGATCCTCGGAGCCTTGCTAGTGGGTGGCACGTGGCTATGTCTGTTGTACCTGCGTGCATGTATAAATATTAACATGAACTGCTGCGTCTAGGCTTACATCTAAACGGGGAGGTGAAGTCCGCGGCATATGGACTTTTTTGCAACGAAATAACATGTAACGGAGGCCCCAGTCAGTGTTCGAGAAACTGTTTCATGAGAATCCGTACTCATACACCGAAGGAGATCATGATGACCGGAGGACATTTCGCACAGAAGAAACATGCGAAAGCGGCTCCGATATTCGATAGGCTGTTTCAAGAACCGCCCTCCAGCCATCGCCGACTCCGAGTCGGCTCGTTGCTGGGTGGTGACATGCTATGCTACGGTGGTGGCTGAGCACGCGTGTGTGTCCTTTTCGCGCGAGAGATCTCGAATTCTAGTTCATCGTTCTGCGCGTCGGCAAACAACACTTCGGCGACCAACATTCGAACAAGCGTATCTTTTTCACTGCGTATTGCCGGAGTAGTGTGTGCTTGTGGCTTTCAGGTGGGGTTTCGGCGAGGCACAAGTGCTTCTTGCCATGACCGACGGCACGCTAAACAGCGCGGTCGATCCCGCGCACCCGCCCCCGGTAATTAATGCTATTCACAAGGATACGATTCCATCACGGCTCACTGCTTCGTCTAGCCTTTAAGAAAGGCTGGATCCTGCAGATTGCGGAGATCTTCTTAGTCTCATAATCACGACTTGCCTGGTTGCATGCGATGGTTTTGCACAGTATTGAGCACCGGGGTTTGCAGTCGCCGCCGTCGAATCAACACGCTGTCTTGGTGAGTGCGCGTTCTATTCACAGATGCTGCAGAACGCTGACGGTGATCAGGCTGGCGCATGGCTCATTGCGACTATCGAGACGATAGCCCTGGCGGCCCGTCTGTACGTGCGATACTGGAGGTTCACCCGCTTTTACTGGGATGACTTCTTCTGCGTTGTGGGATGGGCATTCTCGATCCCCCTGGCTGTTCAGACTACACTCACCTCCGACCGTCACATTTTGTTGGACTCGGGCGCCGATAGCCTCTTTCTCGGCCGACCAATGACCCAGTTCCTGTTCTACACCTCTCTATGGTCGATCAAGATATCGTTCCTGATCTTCTTTCGTCGGATCGGCATCTCGGCGTTGGAAAACCTGAGAAAGTACTGGATCGGTGTCTTCTGCTTTACTATACTGACATACGGATTGATCTGGACACTCAATCCGTTGACCTGCTGGGCCAAGAAGGGGCTAATGGAGTGCGAGCGCGATCCCAGCAATCATAGGATGAGGCCTATTTCCTTCAGTATAGCGACGATGTTCGACATTTTATCGGACTGCCTCAGTGAGTTGCTCCTCTTTGTTGTTGCAAAAGCTAATGCGTCCAAGTCGTGGTGATACCGTTCGTAGTTCTATCTCACATGCGACTTACCCTACGCCAGAAGCTGGCCCTGTACTCACTTTTCTCGCTTGAAGTCATTACCATGCTCGTGGCCATTATCCGGTGTGCGGTCGTGGCAACCGGCATGAGTTCAGAGACCATGGACGTGCTCTTGCTACTAATTCTCACTCAAGTTGCGGCAGGTACATGTAAGTTTCCGCGCTTGCACAAGCACGATATATGTAACAAACACTGACGTGGCACTAGCTGTGGTGGTCGCATGCATGAGCTCTCTCCGCAGCTTGTTCACCCTAGACGCTCACTCAACAACCCCGAATTACGAGAGAGGTAGTCGGAGACACCAACTTCCGACAGACCTGTCACTTTTGGTAACCTCGCCATGTCCTTCGCACCAAGGCCCGTCCCAAAATGGCACATTGGATTCGCCAAACGCTCAGTCACTGAAGGCTTTCGAGGTCGATATGCCCTTCGACCATGGGGGTCTGCTGAAGGCGCACCCTTAATTCGCTACGCTGAGGATATCGGCCTATTGGCCGAATCTATCGAGCTGCTAGGAACAATGGGACACTTCAAAGCCGGGAGCTATTTCAACATCCGAAGGCCATGCCGCAGTTCCAGGGATGGGAATGGCAACTTCTTCGCGCTCGGGTGCATGCATGCATGCCGCAAATCCACCCATCCTACGTACTCGACCTCACCGATACGGAAAGACCCTCGAAGGATGTTATCGCAAAATTTTGTCCATGAGACTCGGCGCGGTGACCTTTTTCCGTTATCTCTATCCCGGCTGCACCCACCCGATCCTCCGAAAGCCAGCGTCATTGTTCGCCAAGCGCCTTAGGCAGGTCCGCCTCCACAACACGTGGGGCTATCAGCCTCATCGGTGTTAGCTTTCACAGTCTCCAAGCCTGCATCTAGTCTTATCTCTCAATTACCATCGGCGCACGACAGGATTACAGGCGTACTCGGCGATTTTGACGAGTCATTTCGTGCATATAACATGGCGCGCAACCAATTTACGAATGATCCGAGAGGATCAAACATCTTCGTCACTACAACCAAGCATGCGGTCTTTCCAAAGTCTTGGAGTTGGTGCAGTACTCCTACAGAGTGCTCAAGCGGCCATCAGACCCGACTACCAGTCTTTGGTGTGGCAGTTCGATGGGAACAATTTCTGGGCACCGTTGGGTCTGAATAGCACGACCTACGCTCTTGAGAGTTCGAGTGGAGCAGCCCCTGATGCTTTGAACAAGCGGGATGGCAATTCGGCTGGAGGCACTCAATATGTCCCTTGCACTGTGGTGACATTGGATGGGGTGCTCTCGTCAGAGACCTTGGACTCTAAGTTGGGAGAGTATCGCGCAGTAGGAGATGATGTCTGGTCAGGGGAGCAGGTACGTTCAACAAAAGTGATAGCCGCCTATGCACGACTAATTACTATGCAGTTTGCAGAATGCATCTTTATCCAGTCGACCTCGAACGCCTCCTCATCGGTTGATCTCAAGTCATTTGGAAAGTTTATATCGAACGGCAGCTTGTCTCATGTCTTTGTATCTGAATCTTACAACATTACCGGTCTGGTCACTTCGTCTGCAGTCAACGTGGTCTCTTCCGCTTGCGACCTTGCGAATGGACCGTATGTCGCCTCCACCAGCCCGTGCGGAACTGGTCTCAGCCTTGCCCCGGTATATGGGCTTTACGAAGATGTGTGGGAAAGCTTCATGTCCGGGTCCATCCCTAGTAATGCGGTTGCGGATGCCCATCTCACGATGCAAGTCTCGATCCCTGGAACTCGCATGCCAGCCATCATCACTCCCTCTCGAATTGCATCCGCCGTTACAGTGGAAGAGGCAGGACCACTTGCAGGCTTGCGCTTCGCGGTCAAAGACATCTTCCACGTTAAGGGGTTGAAAACTTCCGGTGGATCCCGTGCATACTATCAGGTATATGGACCTCAGAATTATACGACAGATACCGTGGCAAAGTCTCTTGCCGGCGGCGCGCAACTTGTGGGCAAGACGCGTACTATTGCCTTCGCGCTCGGTGCTCCCAACAATGGAAAAGAGATCGACTACCTCGACCCATGGAACCCGCGTGGCGACGGCTATCAGACAACGGGTGGAAGCTCAAGTGGTAGCGGCTCCGCTGTCACTGCTTACGACTGGCTCGACTTCACTATCGGCTCAGACACGGGCGGCAGCGTTCGTTTCCCCGCTCGCTTTGGCGGCCTCTACGGGTACAAGCCAACGCATGGCATCTTCAACATTACTGGCATTCTTGTCGCTATTGCCGAGCAAGACACCCCGGGCTTCCTCACAAGATCACCACTCATCTTCGGAAAGCTCGGAAAGTGGTGGGCGAAAGACACACCTCTTGAACAGGCCGCCGGAGCAACGCTCCCCAACAGCCTCCTCTACTACGCTGACGAGCCTGCCTTGACTCAACCGGAAGCGGAAGCCATGAAGCTCTCCTTCTTCGCTAACATCTCGGCTGCTTTCAACATGTCCACATCCTCCATCAACGTCACCGAGACATGGCTGTCCACCGGTCCTTCCGATGGTGAGCCCATATCCACATACATGAGCTACGTTTATTCAGACCAAAACTCCATTCAGTTCTACGAAAAAATCGGAAAAGACCTCGCAGAACGCTACGCCGCTGTCAACAATGGTTCCCATTTTCCGTCCGACCCGGCGGTGAACAGCTCCTGGTACGACGCACTCAATGAAACCACAATAGCGCGCCTTCCTACCTCGATCCGCAAGCGTGAGATCTTCGGCGAATGGTGGAACAATAATATTCAAAAATCTTCGAACACTACTTGCAGCGAAAGTTTCTTTGCGCACAGCTACCACAGTGCTCCCGCCAAGGAGAAGGTCACTTACAGGCCGGATGGCGTAGTCACGTACTATTACAATGGTGTGTGGGCCAATTATGCGGGGATACCTGAGATTGTGGTGCCGATTGGCCAGATCAAGTATTCCAGTCCGTATACATTGAGGGAAGAATGGCAGCCGGTTACTGTGGCATTGGCAGCGGCGAAGGGGTGCGATCTTCAGCTTTTTGAGCTGGTAGAGAAGCTGGTTGAGCTGGGCTTGCTGAAAGAGACGTTGGCAGGGAAGGTGGCGTATCATACGGAGGAAGTGTGGTAAGACAGTCTGCCAATGAAGATGTTGGTCCACGAATAATACGTTGACAATACAATAATATCGAACGTTTGCGAGCAACAAGATGTGACTTCATGTTTCTCCTACAAAGAGCTTGGTTCCTTCGCTTTCGACGCAGCTTTGGTAGTCTGCTAATCAAGCTGCAGCACACGTACATCATCGTTTCATCGTCGAGAGTGAGTTAAACCTTGATATTGAGATGGCTGTCTAAAACGGAAAACCCGACTATTGGAGAAGAAATAGTAACACCAATCGTACTATATGGCGGAACGTGTACTACTAGGGTATATCTTACAGAACACCCATCTAATTGGCCTAGCGTGTAATGAAAACAAACGCATCTAATGCACTGCCCTCATGTTCCCAATGCAACATCGCTCAAAGGTCGACAACAACATGCTTCGACTTGTCCAAGGCAGCTCGTTGCTGGAGTGCGCGTCGCTGAAGCCCAGTGAGGACGAGAGCGCCATCGACGATCTGAGCATTGTTCGACTCAGCAGGTGCATTTGCCTCCTCTGCAGGGGTTCCGGTCTGCTCTTCTCCTTCTCCCTCTTCCTCATCTTCGTCACCTTCTTCTTCGTCGCTTTCATCAGAAGAGCTGCTATCGTCGTCGTCGCTCTCCTCCTCTGCTTCGACCTCCTGGGGTTCCTCTACAACCGCCGCCGTGGCAGTGGGCTCGGCCGCAACCTCGGTAGTAGAAGAGGCAATTTCGGAAGCCGAGGCCTCAGCAACGGAAGTGATCTCGGGGGAAGATGCTTCAAGGGCGGTTGCAGTGGTCTGCTCTGCAGCAACGGCTGAAGAGCTGACGTTGGAAGCTACTTCGAGGGCGGCAGCAGTGGTCTGCTCGGCAGCAGCAGTGGCGGAAGTGGGGACTTCGGCGTCGGGAACGTGGTAAGCGGAAGCATCAGCAACGATCTCAACGGGCGCTACAGTGGCTGCCGGAGGTGGAGCAACATGTGCTGTAGTGGAAGCTTCTGCGACGATCTCAACGGGTGCTACACTAGGGGCAGCGACGTGTGCAGCCGAAGTGTTTGCGACATGCGCGGAGGTTGCGGGCTCGGCGACGACCTCAACGGACGCTGCTAGAGACGGGGCGACGTGCTCAACGGCGCTCGTAGTCGCAGCAACGGCAACGTGATCAGTGGTGCTGATGACATGTGCCGTCGTTGCAGGCTCAGCAACAACTTCAACAGGTGCTGCAGCAGTGGGCATCGCAACGACATGCTCCGTAGGCGCAGCGACCGGATGCGGAGGTGGGGCTACCTGCTCCACTTTCGCCTTCTCCTGTTCTGCCTTCGCCTTCTCTTGCTCTGCCGCTACGTGCATAGCTTCCATTGCATCAGCGGCGGCTTTGTGCGCGGCAGCTTCGGCATCTAGCTTGGCCTTGTGTTCTTCTTCGGCTTTCTTGGCAGCTACAAGAGTCAGAATTAGCTATAGTACTTGGAAGCGGAGAGTATGGGGGTGAGTGGTAAGGGTCCACGAACCTTCTTGGTCGGCCTTGTCCTTGGCTTGTTCATTGACGATGTGCATTTCTTCCATTGCGGCCGCGGCTATGTGACTTGTCAGCGAACGGGAAACTGTAAAGAGGATTAGGGGCCCTGTACCTTCTTGGTGTGCCTTGTCTTTGGCTTCAGCCTCAGCGACATGCATTGCTTCCATTTTAGCAGCAGCTAAGAGAGGTGGTCAGCCATGATCTCGGAGAAACATCAAGTCGTGCACATACCTTCCTGGTGGGCCTTGTCCTTCGCCTCAGCCTCAGCAACATGCATAGCTTCCATGGCATCCGCAGCTATATCGATCAGCAGCCGTTCAAAACGTACTCCACACTAGAAGGTGCAACGTACCGGCCTTCTCCTCCGCAGCCTTTTTTGCCTCCGCTTCTACATCCACCACGGGCGGGGCAGGCGCAGGAGCCGGGTGAACTGGTGCTGGAGCTGCCACAGGAGCCGGGTGAACTGGAGCTGGAGCTGCCACAGGAGCCGGGTGAACTGGAGCTGGAGCTGCCGCAGGAGCCGGGTGAACTGGTGCTGGAGCAGGGTGAACCGGTGCTGGAGCTACCGCAGGAGCTGGAGCAGGGTGAGCTGGTGCTGGAGCCGGGGCTTCTCCCAAATGGTCTGTCCTTCGGAGCAGTCCGGCATTGCGAATGGGTACTGGGCCGGCTGCGACGAGCGAGATTGAAAGCAGGGTAAGGAGTGAGTAATTTGCCTTCATTATGTCTGAAGTATTCGGGTCTAAGTTTCCGGGTCTGTCGGTTCAAAAGGCGGCCGGGAGGCGCTGTGTAAATAAAAACGGTGGAGGCTCGAAAAGGGACAGTCGGTGGAAAGAACGTATAAGAGCACTGCTCTAATGTATTAACAATTAGTGCCCTGCACCGAAAGAAGAGAAAGCGATTAAGAAAAGACTGGGTTTGTTGAAGAATGAGAAACGGCAGACAGGCTAAAAGTAGGGCATCGATATATATGGTGCCTCAGTTGCTAGGACCACATGGGGGGTCTCCGCCGCCGCGGTGGTTCGCTCGGCCTTCTAACTCCTTGGAACCGTTTGACAAGAAGCCATGTGCGTCGTTCAGGTGCATAAGACCGGATGCCTTGAAGGCGGTAAGGTTCTCGCCCATCCCATCTTGCGCAGATCTCCACAAGTCTCGTACACTGAACGAGCTACGACTGATGCGCCCAGCCTTTCGCATATGTCGTGGTTGGCTGATTTTATGGAAATGTTTGAAATACTCGCGGTTTGGGCGAATGAGAGAGGCCGACGCCGCAAGAATTGTTTTCGATTGGGGATTCGCCGCAAATTACGGACCAATGAGACTCTTGGCGGAACACTAGGCGTCACAGCCAAGCTAGCCACAGGAGGAATGGCACCTGCACTTAACCCCTTGCGGCGCCGCTAGCGTACGCGACCCACGCACGGCTAGTCCTCTGAAACCCAGCCCGCCTCATCAGACTGAAGTGGGCAAGACATTGAAGCCTCGCATGTCAGGGCCGCGGCGCACCTCGAACCCATCAAGAATTGACATGACGAGGATACAGCCCGTTTGTTTATCTTGGCTTCGTGATGACGGAGTTTTGCATGGTTTCATTTCGGCGACAGCGGCTCGGGTGCGACGGTTTCCGTGGCATGTAACGGACGCGTGGTGTTATGTGGGTTTGTGGCCTGCTTATGGCCTGCTTGTGGATGTGAACCATGGCCTGGGGAGAGTTCTGCGTCGACCATTGAAGGCTCTTCCTGGTTTTCTTGGAAGAAACTCCTCGAGGCCCTTGCAAGCCTACTGACTTTGTACACCCCTGAATGCCTGGCAGGACGGTGTGCAAGAAGCTAAACCTCATGAGCCAAATATCATGATTCGGCCAGGTAGCTTGTAGTAACCGGTGCTTCGCAAGTGCATACTAAGAAGGGGTAGCAGCCATCATAATGTAACACTGCTTCTAAGATGCTTCCGCGTCGGAAATGTTAGTAGACGAAGGCGCAAAGTCGGACGAGGAAAGCTCCACACGTAGGCGGATGTGAGTTGCATGGCAACGGCAGTAGCAACGATAAAGTCGAAGGCTAGCACGAGGATGAACTGGTCCCGCAACAACTCGGTGAAAGACAAGATTCAGAAGCGTTGGACGCGTTGCTCCAAGGAGTGCTCATACGACATCCTGCTACAAAAGTCAGTGGAAACGTCGTCGAGACAGTTGGGAAAGCTCACAAGAACCGAGTGCGTAGATGCGTTGGCTCTTGACTATATGGTCTGGTAAAGGTCTCTGGGATGCCTTGTTGACGTGAAATATCGGGACTGGGGGGTCGTGTGGCGCGACATCAGCCGTTCGTCGTCCAACAACGCATGTTCTTGATATACGTGCTTTTATTATTGTTGCTTCTCGGTGTGCTCAGTCCGACGCTTCGTCCTATTATGCCTCATCCTACCCGTGTGCGCAGCCGAAGTACACACAGATGAGCACATGCAGAGGAACGCGAAGATTGTTGAATTGCCTTTTAAGGCCAACGCAAACTGGTCGGAGGAAGACCAGCTCGCGCTTCTATGTTCGAGATTCGCGGCCTGATCCGTCGACTTTTCGTCACGGAGCTACTGATGTAGAATACCATGCTTACGCCTCGTGCGAGCATGGTTCCCCAGAGTAATGGCGATGTTCGGTGTGAACGCGCTGCAGATACGATGATGTCGAGAGTCACAGGCCTGGAATGCGGAACGGGCTCGATGCAGCGTGCAGCGTGGTTTGAATTGTCACCAACAATAGCTGTGAGGTTTGATTTGAGGCTAGATGATACGTTAAGAGCCACACCTACTTACCACGTGCGCCTTTTGAGGTGACTGGTCGAAGGCGTACTACGAACCATGGAAGGCGCAGCCTATGGCTTTGTGTGACCACTCGGGTCGACGTAGATCAAGTTCACGCTGCCTGTAGTTACGACTAGTAGGGTTGCCGTTTGGGGACACTCGCGTTGCGGGATGAGACGGTCCCTGACTTTGGGTAAAGCCAGAACGAGACTTTGTGATGACCAACGGTAAGAGACGAAGAGAGTTGCTAGTGCGGCCGAATAGCGTCTACCTTCGTGGTCGTACTATCCGTTCCTCCGTAAAGCCATGGGAAAGCTTGCATTAGCTCTTCAGGTGTGCGTCCCCGCACCCCGGAGGCTATCGATTGCGTGCAGCAGTGGCCAGACGCCTGACATGAGCCGACAAAAAGCTAGAAGATGTCTAAGCAGTGTGAAGCTGGATACGGTCAATTCCGTAAGGCTCAAGGTGGGCTCGGACTGTCGCCGTAGCCTGATCTTTGAAGCTGTTCAATTGTGCAGGGCTCCAGTCTGTGGGTGGTGGTGATGACGGAGCAGTGGTGTGGCCAACTTGAGCCTCACCGATCTAGATGGCCTGTGGCGCTCTGGCAGCCACGTTTCGATCTACATCGGCACACACTAGTCCCCAAATAAAATTAGCGCGCCGTCTTTTCGCCCGCCAGAATAGAATGTAGCGTGGACAAGTACATATCACACCCCCACATTCCGACCGGCTTGCCTAGTGGCTGTACCATAATTGCAAATCTTTCCGTATGGTCCCCACGACGCCGCTGCGTTGCGTCTGGGTCAGCTAGCACCATGCCCGTTTCATCCAAACCCACCTCTTTGGGAAGTCCAGGCTCCATCTCCATCCCCGCTGTGGCTCCCGCTTTGGAGCACTACTCACCAGCGGCGCCTTGAGCGCAGAGCTTATGCGCTAAAGCTCCGCCCGAAAATGATCAGCTCCCCGCAAACAAGCTCAACCAAGCAACGCTTCGCCTGCGCTCTAGGCTTGTGATGTTGAGGAAGGAGTTCGCGGTCATGGCTATGAGATGTCTAGGAACGGCTACTGAAAGGCGCCTTAGATTCAAGATGGACCAAGCCACTTGCATTATGCACCAAGTGCTTCCAAATGTTCGTAGGGACGTCAAGCAAGCACCCATTCTACACATCGTGCAGCCAGACTCCAGCCATCTTGAGAAGTCCACGTCCAGGTCTCGGAAAGACCCATCAATGGTTCAGAAGCTGACTTCCAGCCAGCGCCTCGTTGCTGCAACTCCACATATATAAGATGATCCAACATCTGCTCCAGCTTCTCATCATCGCATCAGCCTGTCGTGCATACTCTTCCACCAAATCCTCTACTTCCAACGTGTTGGCTTCTGCCATATTTGGACTACCTCTCGTCACAATGCATTACAAAAACGTCCTTCTTCTCGCCTCCACCACTTCAGCCATCTCATTCCCTAGCCTTTATGACATATCAAGCGGCTTCAAAGACGTCTTGAACCGTCGCCAGACCAACTCCACCACTAGTGGCTGCCCTGCTGTATGGAACAAGGTCTCTGCAGAGCTCACCACCATGTTCCTTACGGGCGGTCAGTGCAATGATGATGCACGTGCCGCCATCCGCCTCAACTTCCACGAGTGCGGCTCTTGGGAGACCAAGCTTGGTGCCACCGGTGGCTGCGATGGAAGCATTATCTTGGCCGAGGGTGAACTGGGTCGGCCGGAAAACAAGGGCCTCGCGACTATCGCGGGCAAGGTGAAGGATCTTGCCACCAGATACGGGACTGGAGTAGGCGGTCAGTGCTCAAGTTATGCTCCATGCTCTTCCAAAACTAACATATAGCTAGACATGATCGTGTTCGCAGGCTCGCATGCAACCGTGACTTGTCCTGGAGGACCAGTCGTGAAGACATGGATAGGTCGCAAAGATTCATCGGTTCCGGCACCTGACGGTCTACTTCCCAACGTTCAGGCCTCCGCAGATTCACTCTTCACGCTCTTCCAGAACAAGGGCTTCAACGACGTTGACCTTGCCGCCCTCCTCGGCGCCCACTCTGTGTCGAAGCAGTTCTTTGTTGACGAGACAAAGGCTGGCCAGCCACAAGACAGTACACCCGGCATTTGGGACGTCAAGTACTATGGCGAGACAACTGCACCACCCGCAGGTGATTTTGTGTTCCCGTCCGACGCCAAGCTCGCGGCCCACGCCGTTGTCGGGAAGCAGTTCAAGGGTTTCGTGGGCAACCAGGGCAAGTGGAATGGAAAATACGCCGATGCTATGGGCCGCATGAACCTCTTTGGCGTCGCGAACACGAAAGGCTTGGTCGACTGCACCAACGCGCTCCCCAAATCGACCAATGTCAAACGGGAGATGCGTGCCATGCCTGTTCACGGCAGGACGACATAGGAGTCACTTCATTTGAATTGCATTTAGATTGCGGAATAACAGCGCGGCGTTGGAGCATTTGTTTACACCGACATTTCATCGTCGTCGATTAGGCGTTCCACGATCAAAGTCATTGTCATTCCATGGCATGGGCCACTTGTCTCCCACATACTTTTTCCTACTGTGACATACTGCGACATTCTCTTGCGGAATCCCACAATTCAGGAGTACGGCCTGTCAACATCGGTTCGCATTACTGGAAGAGTGTTCGAAAATTCAATATTATTTACGTCCAGGTTCGTGTCCCCAAGCGCTGCACGCCCATGACAGCTGTCACCACAGAGGCGGCCCACTCGGGGTTGTCCGAGCGCTCTGGTTCGCTCTCCTCCCAGAAAGATTCGCACTTGGAAGCAAGTTTGCCGATAGCGCGGCGCCAGCAGTCTCCTAGAGCTGCGAAATCTCCTACCAAGCCCTGTGCCATAATCCGTCGCCGACACGTTCTGGCTGGTCGGAGTCCCCGTCCGGCGTGTACGCATGCCCCACTAGCGAACGGGGCAGCGGGTGGTGGGATTCATAAGGTTCGCCGTGTCCGTGCCCGCGGGTACGCAACCATGCTCAGCTCTCCGAAGCTCAGGAACGATTCGCTTACCCGCAGACACCCTCCATGACTGCTCCCTGCTAGGCGGTCCTAGGCTGATCAGTGTTGACCATCGCGTGGCCAGAACGTGGCTAACAAGTCGAGCCGGGGCACTGCCAAATTGGCCATGGGTGCTAATAACAAAAGGAGGAGCTGTCCTCTGCCTCCGACCACCCTGTGTTCTCCCATCATACAGCACTGGCATCCTCCTCCTCGCTAGCACCATGGCTCCTTCCAAGAAGGAAACGTCGATTGACCTCTGCCAGCGGGTAACCACCCAGGGCAACACCATCTCGATCCGCATGCTGGAGTACCTGAGCACGGCGAAACATCCCGTTCATGGCTTCCAGAACCTGGCGAATGAGTTTCTGGAGCTCAGCCGCCTCGTCTGGTCCATCGAAGCCGGCCTCACAGAAGCACAGCACAAGCGCAACATCTTCCCCTCCGATGTTACGTCGGAGCTCGACAAACGCTTTCGGCAGATCAATGACGAATTCATCGTGGTCAACCAGATGATGCACAAGTTCCTCGACAACGAGAACAAGAAAGGTGGCTTCGGTAAGGCATTCCGCATGATGTTTGCCGATACCGATGTCGACAAGGTGCGCGCCACCTTGAGCAGGAGTCGCGATGCTCTGCGGATGAGTTCTGCCATGTTTCGCTGGAGTCTTGGAGACGCAAAGGCAGACTCTGCCATGAGCATTGGCTACACCGGACTGGCAGCTGCGCTCGAGCGGTTGAACCCAGCCAAATCCAACATCCTTCCACCTATGCAACCTCCGCCTTCTCAAGCGCCACCAGAGCCACCGCGGAAGCAATCTCCAAACAATCAAGCGGTTCCTTTGGACCAGTCTCATCTGGAAAAAGGACACTTGGACCGCTCACCAATGGATCGTAGTCTCACCATTGATCGTTTCTCTCCTCTCGATCGTGCCACGGCGCATTCTGACAGACAGTCTGATCGCCGGCCCGCTTCGCCCATCCGGGAACACCCTTCCGCACACGACCTCAGGGACCTTCGAAGAGACGACCACCGTGGACTGTCCGCGAGTATCGTCGATCTGCACAACAATTGGCGAGCGCCGAGCGTACATTCAGGCGAGTCCACGCATTCGATTCGTGACACTGTCTACATCAACAACCACAGCATGCACAACAGCAACAGCAACAGCAACAATGGAGACTATCACAGCGTACCAAGCTATGGCGAACACTCCTCGGACGAACCCTCACGAACTCGGAATTACGACTCCCGAACGTACGTAGACGATGAGTTGAGCAGTCTCGCCCTGAACGATCGTTTCTCAGTCGACGCACCCTATCGGAAGACCGAGTCTGCCGCGTCGCCACACTGGACACCTAGGCAGCACAACGGTTCGATGCAGGCCGGTGGAAAGGCGGCTCTAGTGGATGCTGTACAACAAAAGCGACCCAGAGTTCTGGAGCAGCTACTTGAGGGTGGCGCTCGTGCGGATTCGAGAGTTGAGGCCGGTATGCTGAGGACCGCAGTGCAGAATCGTGATGCTGAAAGCATCGCCTTACTTCTCCGTCATGGCGCCAACGCCAACGGCACAGACAATGCTGGCTACACACCCCTCTTCGCTGCCACACAGATGTCCTTCTACGATGCCGCAAAGATGCTGCTCAAGGCTGGAGCCGACCCCAACCTTGGCGCCGGTCCCGAAGCAGAGACGCCTTTTTGTTTGGCCGCCTGTGAGAACCGAGTGGACCTTGTACAACTATATCTTACGCACGGCGGCGACGCCAACTTCATCATGGAGAACGGCAACACCACACTAGTCCAGTGCATGAACAAGACCGTGTCACCCAAGCTCGTCGAACTCATCTTGAAAGCCGGCGCGGATGCCAACGCGAAGAGCGGCGAGGGAGCAACTGCGCTTTTCCAAGCTATAACAGCCAACCGCATAGACCTCATGACCGTCCTTTTAGATAACGGCGCCAGTCCCAATCTCCCTGCACCCAAGCACCCGCTGTGGCCGTCGACGTACAAACCCAAGGCTCTTCAGTTAATGCTATCGCGAGGCGCAGACACCAAGAAGACCCCGGGTATTATGGAGCTCGCATCCAGCTTGAAGAAACTGGAATCTATAAAGATCCTTCTCGAAGCCGGCGTTTCCCCTAACGTTCGCAAAGATGGCGTGTACACACCTCTCTGCTCAGCCATCCGCGATAACAGCGCCGACATTGTTACCTATCTTCTGGAACACGGCGCAGACCCCAACCTCAACGCAGCCGAGTACCCGACTTTCAAATGCATCACACATTCACGCGTACATTTCCTTCCCCAGCTTGTAGCCGCTGGCGCAGACCTGCGCTCACCAAAGGGTATCATTGAATGCGCCGTTGCCCACAACAACAGAGAGGCACTTGTTTATTTACTCGACCAAGGCGTAAGTCCCAACGACCGCAGCCCTGAAGGCAGCACACCTCTCACCACCGCTATCCGAGACGACCGTGTGGACCTCGTGGATCTACTCCTCTCGAAGGGTGCGGACCCTGCCGTTCGTGGATCAGACTGGCCTCTCTGCATGGCCGTCAAGCAACCCGCCATCCTCAAGAAGCTCCTTGTCGCAACCCCCAACCCACGAGCCTTCCGCGGAGTTGTCGAAATGGCCGTCGTGGCCAACCAAATCGACAGCATCAAGATGCTGCTTGCGGCTGGTGTCAGCGTCGAGGACAAGAACTGTGGTGTATTCTCGCCCCTTACTACAGCGATTCGCGAACGTCACAAGCCTATCGTAAGGTATTTGCTAGACGAAGCAAACGCCGACCCCAACTCACCTGGCGAACATCTTCCCCTAGTCAAGGCCCTCCGACGACTTCTCCCCGGCGACACAGAGGTTCTCCAGATGCTTCTCACTCGCGGCGCAGACATCAATAAGATGCACCGTGGGTGGAACGCCGTTCTCCAAGCCGTCGAGAACGGAGATGCAGACATCCTCCGCCTCATGATCGAAAAGGGTGGCTCCGTGGATCTTCAAGCACTCGATGAAAGCGGACGTCCAGTTATCGATATTGTGACGGAGAGGGGATGGGAAGAAGGCCTTGCCCTACTGTTTCCCAATGCTCAAAAGCAACCTGGACGGCAGTAGGTATGCACTTGCCGCGTGCGTCCTCCAGCACAAGTCTCACGCTGACCAAGTGTTAGTCGCAGTCTCAGTTTATCAAGCTGGCGCTGGATCACAGACTCGATCCAGAAAGATGGGGAGGTAGGTGTTGGTGGAAGAGACCGAAGTAGGGACAGGAGTGACTGCGGCAGTGAGAGTAGTGGAACGTTACCCGAAAGTTCCGAGATCACGCTGGCACGGAAGGAGGCGAGACAGTCACGTGTTCTGTCATAAGAGCAGGAGTAATGGTAATGCATCTGGTCGGTGGTGCTGCTACTTAATTGGTCTGGTGCAGGCGTCTTTTTAGTATTTCACGAGATACACGTTTCCTTTGTCCAGCGATCGATTTACTGTATACGTACGCAGGACTTGACTCTTTTCTTTGCATATAATTTCGATGTACCTGTAGAAGATTGTACAAGTAGTGTTTAGAAGCCATTTCGTCATTTGATAGTCTTCTCGGTATTGAGTACTTAATGATTGCTGTTCTAGCCTTCTCATACGAATATCGAAGCTCAATTCACAGTGAAGAAGCTCGGCGTGCCGATCATATCATCGCATTGGCTTTGAGAATCCCACTTCAATTTCCGTCCAAGGTCATCCCTGCCTCCTTCACACCATTCCCGGACACACGGCCACAGACCTGACGGGTTCCCGCAACTTCCACACCCGCCTTGCATCCCACTAAAAGGCATCGTCAATTGCGGGACCAGGGATTGCATTGCGTTATCGTTCATTGAGGCTCACCAAGATTTGCCGTGCTTGTGATCACAACACTAATTACAATAGTAGGATCGCGTAGTAGTGTACCAAAATTTTGTTCGCGTTTGGGCCATCATTGGGACGGTGCTGGGAGTAGCCAGGGGCAACTGCGGGAAGTCGTGCTTCGGAGCTTTACAGAAGCGGTTAGACAGCGGGAAGGGTTCATCTTCAGTGGTAGCGAGTCGAACGCTAACAAAAACCATCACCTCGGGACTTCGTACGTTCTGTCTAGTGATTTATGCTAATCGGAAAAAGGGCAAGCATGTGAAACCATCAATTTACTGGGCAGCGGAACTTCCCAGCATCGCGACAAAAGTTGCCCGTGCCGTTGGGTAGTCAATGCACGGATCGCCCAGGAGCGACACCGCTGTGGCGTTCATGTGGGTCCAAATCGACGACATGCTGCTGTGCACATTCACCATCGCGCAGGATCACTTGCAGGGACTCATATACAATATCGAACGCCGATCAGTGATGTGCAGGAATCTCATATCCGTGCACTCCCGCCTGGCATGTCATCGCTTATCTGGGTCTACATTCAATATGCGTAAGTGATATTGTTGCTGATATTGAGCCTAATCCCACGAATCGTTGAAGAGACAGATGACGCAAAGAATGACACTTGAGCATTGGTCAATGTTATTGCCTTTGACAGTGTAATGGATACGCACGAGTATAAATTCCTTACGCATCGGATGCATACTCTTGACATGACCAGCTAGTCGCTGTGAACACTCGATCATGTCCGGCCTCCTCAAGAATGTGAATCGCATAAACTAGGAGCATACAATGTGATTTCTTCTTTCGAGCGCTCGCGAGGATTTAGCTTCGTCTCGTTGGATTTCGAGAAAAGACCAACGAATAGCAGCCGGTCCTATTCGCGCGGTGGACATCTTGTACATCACTACTTCTCAACGGTGTACCTAGGCTTAAATTGGAACTGCCAGACACCTTGTAGTATGATTCGCAACGACTTTTATCTATAGGTCCATCGAGTGTCTCATTCATAACCTCAGAAGTCACCCCCGACCTGGAACACCTCGAGCGTTATCCGACTGAGCATGTTCGAATGCATGCTGGGATCTGACACTGTCCGAAGCTCAATAATGTCTTTACTACGCAGACTCATCCTTCCATGAGACATCGATCGACAGCTTCTTCCTCGGACGGAACGCGCAACGAACGGCACGTAAATATGAGAAAAAGTTCCTTGATCGCAGCTGCTTCCAGCGAGTACCATTTTGAGCGCATCGATAACGGCATTGATTAGGTTTGGATGTTTCTTTTACAACAATGTCATTACACGAATAAGAGTTGGTATCAGGATTCACAGTAGGCCCTGTTGGACCGGAAAAGGCGGTAACGTAAGGGATGCGCGGATATCCAAAGTCGCAAGCAAACCATCTGCCTAAAAAGAACACAGAAAAGAAATGTTCGCTCAAGAAACTAACGTCGCGATTTCTCCATCAACGTGTCCTACCCAGCACAACATCTACATCCTCCCAGTCGGCAATTCGTTGACCGCACCGTTGTTCGCCGAGTACTGCGGCACTGGGCTCGTCGGGCCACTCTCACTGTTGATATAGTACGGATTCGCATTCACTGTAGCTGCAGGTGTCTTCTCTGGCACGTAGGCGCCCGTCGACATGTGTGGGTTATATCCCATCGGTGGTGGCTGTTGCTGCTGCTGATCCTGTTGATAATAAACTGGCGGTACGTAGGTCCCGGGAGGTGGCTGTTGTTGATATTGTGCGGGAGTGTTTGGAGCGGCAGCCGCGCTACGCTTCTTCTTTCGGAGGAGGAGTATTACAGCCACAACGGCGAGAGCAATGACGGCGACGCCACCTACTACGCCACCAACGATAGGTCCGACTGGGGTAGATTTTTTCTCCGAAGCCGTAACGGGAGGTGGAGTTGGTTCGGGAGTGGGTGTGGTGATGGGAGTTGCTGTAGGAGTTCGGATAGAAGGTGTTGTGGTAGTCGAGTCTTCTGTGGTAGTTGAATCTTCTGTGGTGGTTGATTCGTCCGTAGTAGTGGAACTATCTCTGGTAGATGAATCGCCTGTATCGAAATTGAGTCAAACATTCACATTTTCGACCTCGCATATAGGTAGAGACTGACCGCTTTCTGTAGTTACTGCATATATGTCCCACCCATCCAGCGTGGAAGAGTCGCACCAATAGTTCGTCATCCCCGCGAAGTCCGAGAGATCTGTGTACGAGACATCGTAGCTGCACGTCAAGCCACTCGAGGTACCGCTGCAAAGTTACCAACATCAGCTTCTTTCTCTGATTTTGTATAATGCCAAATACATACCAGTATGTCGAGCTGCTCGCATACACTGCGTACTCGCTATTGCACGAAAAGAATTCGCACGGGCTGGCTGTGTTACAGATCCTGTACAGATCCGACGATGTGGCCAAGATCGCGTCTTCCAGATTGTATGTAACGGTACCCCCTTCAATCGCGTTAGTCCATGGCTTATCACTTTTTCAGCGCGCAAGACATACACAACGTTGATCCACCGCTATAGCCGGTCGATCGATACCCAGCAGTAGTCACGACTCTCTTCACTAAAGGCGCCGGTGTGATCGTAGCAGCTGGCGCCGAGAGAACGGCGGCTGAAGCGAAATGGCTCATGGCCATCAATAGAAGGGCTTGAAACATGTTGACGAGATCTCTTCCTCTCAAGCAATGTCAAAATGGCGAGGAAGTGGAAATAGGTCCAAGCTGGACGAAAGAGGGGGCCGACATAAATAAATACCTATCCGTATCGCGACTGCTGCGTCCCGCACCCCCATGCTAGTCGGCCCTATGGCGGTCGCCAAGGAATAGGGTCGAGAGGCTGAGTCGTAGTACAGTTGTAATTGATGGAGGAAAATGAGCCACACTTGTACTCGGGCTGTACTAGAACGGGTGGACTGCTTGAGCGCATATGATCTGGTACCTTCCCGTTAGAGATATTCTTTCCGAGAGCGACTCTATTTCTGTGTTGAACGATTGTTTGCTATGGGAATTGTTCAAGGAGGTTGAGCAACCACCTCAGCCGCACGGCGCGACACAAGAAAGTAAATAAACAGTCCACCAATCACCAAGCTGCACATGAGCATGCCGAATACGAAAGTCCAGATCCGTCGGCAGCTAGCGTGTGCTGCTCGAGTCGGGTAGAGATGCTTATCCAAGTAAATATATTAATCTTCCCGTTCAGCAACCTTAAACATACGTCCGACGCATCGAGCTCGCATATAAGATTAATCTCTTACCATATCCGAACGACTCTCCAAGAGATCGTGACATTATCGGAGAGGTAGCAGAAACAATTGTGAGCGAACCCCTCACTTCAGCTGAACTGCATTAAATATGGTGGCGTAATTTCGCGAATGCGCATTCGCTTATTCTCAACCCTCATAGGCTGCGATGCTTCCAGCCTCCTCGATGCTCCACCCAACACGGACACGACTGCAAGCCGTCAATTGCCGCAACCTGTTGTGGAACTAGACCAACGCATTTCGACCAGAATGTACACCGGTCGGCACTGCATAGCCGTGCCGCAAACGCATCTACATCCACCTCAAAGTTTTGCGTTCATCGCATAGTTTCCTACACTTCCTCAAAGCAGTCAACGACGGTGGAGTAGAGAGCACCGTTCCTCATGGCCTCGTACACTGCCGATATCATCGCTCCCATAGAGCGATACTTGTACCGATTGTTGAATTGACTCGTCCCATCATCCCACTCCGCCTTGCTGAGATAGTCGCTCCCAAAAAAAGGAACCTCCAACGTTCTTCTAACATACGTATACATCCTCCTGCTTGCCTTGCCCAGAATGGGTGTGGCATCTGGGTTGCCCAAGTATCTCGCTCTTACGGTAAGATACGTTGCGCTCACCTCGTTCACACAGTCATAATTCCATTGCTGCACGGCTTCGAGCGATTGCTGCGTGGTGGGTACTTCGCGTAAGAGGCGCGTTTGCAGGTAGTCCATCGCGGACTCGAAGCGCGCGCGGGAGTCGAGCTGCGTTGTGCGGTTGATTTGCTCCGAAAGGTGCACCCAAAGGTCGTACGCTATTTCAGCACCGCCGCCCTCACTGCTGGGGGTTATCTCCTCCACGCACTCGCTCAGGCAACGCCGTGTCAGGATTTTGAACTTTGGCGCTAGCGCGTAGAGAAATTGTATATGGAGCGCGCGGAGGTCGAGAGCTTGGCATAGAGCGACGAGATGTGCGGCGACCAGCTGCGTGAGCACGTCTACAGCTGTGAGAGTGTAGCGGCCTGACAGCAGAGCGAGCGAGTTGATCCCTTGATACCCCGTTTCGGCGAATTGAACATGTGAGCTGACTGGGTTTGACAGAAAACCAAGTTCTGATTGTAGGCCTGCGATGAGAATGTCTGTGCCTTTGAAGGTGCCCGACTGGCTGGGCTCATCAATGACTAGGTTGGGAGGAAGACCTTTGTTCGATGCCGGGTTGATGAGCTCAGTGCACTGTGCGAAGTGGATTTGCCCGAGACTTTGGCATGCTTGCCGGACCTTTTCCATGGCGGATGCTATGGATTTGGCCTGGAAGTTCCCGCCATGTAGCATCTTTCCGGAATAGTCTATTATGGGGCTATCGGTTGCGGAGTTGATTTCTATGCAGACCTGAGAATGCGCAAGTTGGAGGTCTTCCAGCACTGGGCCAATCCACTGTGGCGCCGTACGACAAGCGTATCGATCTGAGCGTGCGAGGAACTCCTTCGACTGGACATCGGTGACTGTGAGTTTTGAGCCAAGGATGAAGCTGCGTAGGTTGTTTGCACACTCGGTCTGTCCAGGATGTGGCTTAAGCTCTGAAATGAGTGGGTGGAAAGATTCTTCCGATGTACAGAGGGCTTCGGCACTCATTGCGGTCTAAATATTGGACAACATGGTCAGCAAAGTTCTTTGGGGCGACCGACAGGGCCATTCTTGAGACTTAGGGAAGTGCTCCCTAGCATTACCTACCAACACCTGAGCCAGGGCTGCGAGACACATTGCTTCGTGCAGCGCGAGAGAAGCAATACCGGCCGATGGTGCTGTACTGGCAAAGATGGCCATTCCTTCTTTTGCGCGGATCTCCAGGGGCTCGATCTCAGCGTAGTTTAGTGCTTCATCGCCCGGCACCAGCTTGCGACCTCCTTGTATTCGGTCTCCTACCCAGGCTTGCGTCGCAGGCTTTCCTTGCAGAACACCACCAATGTACGAGAGAGGGCAGAGATCACCGGCTCCAGAGATGCTCGCACGAAGCGGAAGCCTAGGGATGACGTCTAGATTTAGAAGCTGGGTGAACTTCTCGAGCAAGACTGGTCTCACGCCCGAGGTTTCGTAGGCCAGGGTGTTTGCTCGGATAATCATTGTCGCTCTGACCCAGGACTCAGGCATCGACGTCGATTCAACTGGGTCGCTCAAAGGGATTGCCGATGAGAACATTCTCAGTGCGTGGGCGTTGGAAAAATCGGTCTCGCCGGACAGGATACCGAAGTGGCTGTCGCGAAGCAATGCCCGCTGGATATGCTCCATGGCGGCTGGTTGTACATGGACGCCTTGAGATGGTGTACCGCCCCAGCTAGTATGCCTGCCTGTGATGGTTGTTAGTACCTGCTTCTTGTTCCGCCTGATCAAGCACACCATACATACCGGCGACTGTCTCACCATCTCTCAACACGCCATAGATCTTCTCAGTATGCTGGCGCATAATCTCAACTGTCCTCTCGCCAAGGCCTACATCCTGTCCATACCTGTTGCTATGTAAGCTAGATGCAGGCACATTCGATCACGTGAAAACATACCTTGCACATGCAACGACCGCCGCCAGGCTAAGGTTCTGTCCATCAATGGTAACCTCCTCGTCCTGATTCCTCAACATACTTTGCAGGTCTCGCCAATGCGATACGAGCGCTCGGCTGAACTCCCCGGCGGCCATCTGAACAACGGTTTCGCACCTAGCCTACCTACGGAGAACTCGAAGTCGATACCGTATCGATACCAGGAGTGCGCAGAAGTTCGGCGCTGAGCGGTGCACAGTGGCTGTTCAAAAGGGTGCGCTCCGCCTGCCTCACCGACTCGAGTTCCGGTTTGCGGCGTCACGAGCTGTCTCGGTATAGGTACCCTGGTCAGTTCTCGCGCACCATTGCCGCACGACAGATTTTTCTGGAAGACGTCTTCTACTGGAGAAGCTGAATGCATCGGGGATATGCGTGCGCCTAGCCTCTTTATTGGTAAGCTGTTGGAAATGCCTACTTGGCTGGCCAATGAGTGGGTGCGCAATAGTGCTTGAAGATAGCGGAGACATCTCGATGTCTGTGGGCGCGATTTACCCGGCTTACGGCGGATAGAATGCGGTTAGAACCAACAGTGAGGCTTACAAGCAGGACAGGAAGGTCAGTTACATTGGGTATCGTAGAATACTTTTGCTTTCCAGATCGATGTGGAAATGTCCCATGCAGAACAGATCGACTTGGTCATTGCTCATCTCTTCCCACAACGTCGGTGAGCGGGATGGATCGGGATTGCATCATCTTGAAGCATGGAGGAACGGGGCGGGGTTCGAGCTCAAGTCCCATGCAAGTCACAAGCTCTACAGGTGGCGCTATTTGCAGATCTACACTCTGACTGCATGCCGAAACCTGAGTCTGGGCTTAAGAATACACTTTCCCGAGCTCTCCCCTCCACACATTTATTTGACCACTAGCTTGACGCACTTCCGAATCTTCGTCATTTCTACCATTTCCAATCAATGATTTCGCCATTGGTCCCGTCAACGCATTCTCGTCGTACCGCTTTCATCCCTCTTGCGCCTTTTGTGGTCGGTATGACACCGCTACCTTCCAAACCACAGAGTCGGTACGTTTGGGCTACTAGGGACCGAGGGTTCACGATCTTGAGAGGAACCACATTTCTTAGTATTCTTTCCCTCTTGACTCTGAAATGCGCTTTTAGCGTCGCGCCCGGAAGTGCCGAGGTAGCACCTCCGCTTGTCTTTTCATCCGAGAGGATGAGCTGTGCCCATGAACCGCCAATGGCACAGTTTCTAGATCACTACGACTATCGTAACATTGCATAGCTGCTCCGGTTTACTAAAGACTGTTCGCTGATCAAAAGTCGCCATCAGCATCCATGATTTTCATATAGCGACTACCACTCGACATGGAATGCGGTACCAATGTAGAATCTTAATCCTCAATGTGAAATGGCATATTGCCCATAGCAGACGCTAGCACATCTTGTTGCGTAGACTCCGTTATGTACAGAATGAGTGCACTTGAGCACCTTTCGCGCAACAAAGCTGTGAAAGAGCTATGACATTTCTAGCAAGTGCTGCAAGTGCTCTTTGAACAGAAACACTAACGCGTTTGTCATGAATCTTCGTGTGCTTTTCGATATCAGCACGGCGTCCCGTTCGAACGTACTTAGCTGATTTTAGGTAGATCTTAAGTACGCTGACGCAAGGAATTGGCTAGATTCTTTCAGTCGCGACACAGCAAATGTCGTCCTTGCTGGCGTTCTTGATCACAGGGTAGGACTTGCACGATTAATCAACTAGTTTAGAAGTGGAATGATATGTTATAAAAAGGCTAAAGTAGATTCTCGAAAATATAACAATATCTTCTATAACCAGTCCACTTTGAAGAGGAGAAACTCGATAACACCGTTGCCTGCCCATTCATGCGATTCTTATCTTTAGGCCTCGGCCGTACTACAAAGAAGATACATTACTACCTTATCCCAAAATGCAAAGGTAAGACTCACATCTTACAATAAACCAATCGTCACATCGCCCTTCACTCGCGCGTAAATCTCAACCTACGACTTACATCAGCCCGATTGTAACATCACCCTTAACTCTGGCATAGATTTCTACCTCGACTTCCAGATCTAGCTCGATCTTGATCTTCAAGCTGCTGTCTTTCTCGCCGACCTTCGGGGGCCGGTCTGCAATGCGGGACTGATGCACGGGTACCATGCGGCGACCGCCGCTCCGTCGCGGGGGCGCAATGGGCTCTGGGGCGTCGAATGGGTCGTCTTCGTCGTCGTCGTCGTCTTGTTGTGGTCGCTGGGCTTTTTGGAGTTGGCCTTGGCTTTCCTGGCCGCCGTCTTGGCCGATCTTCTTCGGCTTCTTGCGCGCGGCGGTGGGTGTGCCTGAGTTTGCGTTGTCGTTGGGATAGTCTGTGGCAGGGGCACTGGATGAATGTGTTAGTGACGAATTGGCGCGACGCGGGGATTGGCGCGTTGAAAGGTGAGCTAGCGCGACGTACTCGGAGGACATATCTATAGCGGAGTCAAACCTCTTGAGGGGAGGTGGGGTGGCCGTATTGGTAATAGAGGGTATAGTTGATGAGTGGGTAGGGTATTATGATTTTCACAATTCAGTCCATGGCGTCTCTTATAACTCAATAAATACACCTGAACTGGAAGCACAGCGCATGATGACGACATCGCATCTTAAAGCTGGAATTCAAAACCTGAAGGCCTCGACTGAGCCGCTTCAATCAAGTTTATTTAGAGGCGCAGAGACGCGCAGGTTTAGTTCCCCGCAAAAACGTACGCGCGACGTAGGGTTACTCCACCTTGCGGGAACCGGACTTCATACAAGCGCGCCTGGCCCATGTCGACATTCATGCTGTTCCGAGACGAATGACAACACACCAACTCTTGACCATCTTTACCTAACCATCCTCAGGCTAGCTACTACGACGTTCCTGCACGGAAAATTTCCATCGAGTTGGTATCATGGTGCTGGGTATTTTGACGGCTATTGCTGCTTGCCCAGCGATCATAGGGACCACGGAGGCAGTGCGCCAAGGTCAGCGACAGAACGCCAGAGAGAAGCATCGGGGCCTGAAAACGAATATTTCTGTAAAGTGTTCGAGGGCCACGAGAGGTGGACGCGAAATTAATGGATGTGCGGTGGTACTGAGCGAAGACAAGGTGCGGCGCATCCCATCCCACGACCGCACGGCGAAAGGTACCCCGTATCCGGATACATGGAAACTGACCATGCTGCAGCTGTATGTCGCGGTGCCAACGAACGAATACCCAGAAGGGCGCCCCGAGGACCATCCATTTGCAGGTTATTTCCTGCCGTACCCAGATCAGGACTGGGGCCGGCAAGGCGAAGGCATGGTTTCGACCATTTCAGACGATCCGCCGCAACTCAACTGGATTTACGTCGACCAGGACACGTGCGAGGTCAAGTACGGAGACCGCCTGGCATCCGAGCCGCACATTACAGGGCCGTGGGACGTGACCAAGATAGACCGAAGAGTGATGCTGACGGGATGGGAAGGGTTCCTGGCAGTGCGCTACGGGCCCGGCGAGTGGGCGCTCTACTTCGACGTGGATGACAACGGGTTGGAGGGCGTGGTCGGAGATGAGATGCTGCGCATCGAGGTGGAGCTGGTGCGAACTGAGATGCGACAAGCGCGGACTGGTCCGGCTGCAGAGACCGAAGCGCCCGAGCCCGAGCCCGCAGCGGAACTAGAATGACGTACCGATGGCGATAGGTATGACCTCATGCAAGTTTCATGTTGGCTTGGCGCACATTTGTTTACAGCTCAAACGTTGGACATCTGAAGAACCGTGAGCGTGGAGAAGGGCGGAAGTGGAAGGTCGTGGAGGCCGGCCGGTCTAGCCGAGTTCGGCAAGGCGCTGGCGGGTGCTTACGTGTACGTCGCGGCCATCGGACCGCAACTTTGTGAATGTAGACTACCACCAGATCACAATGCGACCCTTCTCTACCACCCTGAACAGACATACCGCGGTGCCGAAGCGTCACATCACCTTCGGCGCGACGCTTTGGCAATGTACCCGAAAGCCTTTCACAAATTGGGGTTCGGTGCACATTCGCGGTCTGCGTTCATGAGGGTTGTGAGAGTGCAAGTCGAAGGACGCTATCACCGGAGGAAGACGAGATTTCAACGTATGCACCGCACACGGAATAGCACCCGAGGACCGTATCTCTCCGCTCGCCTGGCTAGGTTGTGACATCTGAGGTCATGACGTCCACTTTATCCTACGCCAGATAAGGCTACTTCTACTCAGGAACTCCGTACCGTACCCGGACATTGGGCCAAGACCTTTTGTATCTGAACCTCGTACTCGACTTATATGTGCCGCCGAGACGCCTTCTAGGCAGCCCGTGGGTCGGGCGAGTGTGGTTTCACACGACGGCAGTGCCCATACCGAGATGTTCGCTTGCGAACATGGTCACATCTTCGACAAGTTCGCATGGAAATAGATGGATGGTACTCGCAGCATAAAGGATTGGTACTATGTACACGCATCTGCCTCGTGGCCTGAGGGGCGTGGCTGCCTCTATTTAGCCGCATCCACGTCCGCGCTTTAATCTGGATATAGTGCACCTTACTTGATCTGGCACTCTGCCACGCAATTTGACGACTTCTGAACAGCTTCTGGAACGATTAAGGGACATGGCCACGAGCGAGTCTATCGGTATCCGGTATTGGAACCTAAAATTGGAGTACTGCGATGTGACGCGCATGCTACACGAGGCTGCTCACGAGAGGAAGACGTATAGATAAGGCAGGCTGTCGCGGCCAACGAAAATTACTGAAACGTTGGTATTCTCGTCGATTTTGGGTGTTACCAGGAGTAAAAGAGTCGAAAGAGCAGAATGTCGATTCTTCTCCCGCTTTACATCTACCCGTGGCCCGGTGCATGGGAACCATTGTACTGGGAGTAAGGTTCACCACGTCTTCTTCTTCAAGCACCAGACTTCACACTATTTTCTCTGCTAATATTCTCCTCCGTAGAGCACACAAGAACCCGCGATTGAATTACACCGTCATTCTGAACCCGTGCTCCGGGCCGTGTCTGAACTCGTTGCCGGAACAAGCCTACATTGATGAGATACCTAAACTAGCCGCCTACCCCAACATACGGAAGCTGGGCTATGTGTCAACCAACTACACGGACCGGCTGCTCGAAACGGTGTTGGCGGAGATACGCCAGTACAGCCTCTGGCCGAGTGTGATGAACGACACACGGATGAACGTGGACGGCATCTTCTTCGACGAGGTGAGTGCAGAGCGAAGCACTGGTGAAGGCGTATGCTGATGGGCCGGCTTGTAGACGCCAGGATTGTACGACTGGCGAAAGCATGCTTACTTGACAACTGCGGCGGCGGCCGTGCGGGCGGACCCGGGTCTGGGCCAGCAGATAGTTGGTATGTGGTTCTTTTCCGTGTCTCCTCGTCACTCTTCACTTCACGCTCGATTAACAGTCACTCAGTGCACAACCCTGGCGTGCTACCAGACGCGGTTTGGAACTACCTCGACATTGCCAACATTACCGTCATTTTCGAGAATACGTTCGCGGCCTTCATATCCGCGCCCACCTTCAATGCGCTCAAAAGCTTCTCGGCGGCGACAACCCTCCCGAAATCGGCCTTTTCGATCATGCTGCATAGTTTGGGAAATATACCGAATGAGCTGGTGGAGTGGACGGCGACGGAGATGAAGACGATGGCGACTTGGAATTTTGCAACGAGCACGAGTGCGGCTGGAGAATACTGGCACAGCTTCTCGGCCATGCTGGACACGTTTATCACGAGTTACGCGGCAGGGTAGTGTACATGGTAGTATACAGATATCAGACGTGGCGAAGATTGATGGAGTGGACTTCGGGTCTTTGCACAAAGCCCGAGGGAACCAAAAATTGAGAAAATCAGCAAAGAAAACGATCATTTCTGTGTGAGGGTCTGCGTCGTCCGATGAAATAACGTGAGAGAAACTGTGGGTTTTGCACGGACCACCATATATCTGCGGGGACAAAGTATTTCCGAGCGGCATCATCTGCGATCTGCAAAGGGCACCTGGGTAGATTGACGCTCAATCGAGAGATTCAGGCTGATGGCACCCACCCCGATGCCCGCGGCGCTGACGTTTGAGCTGCTGGGCAAGTGCTCGGTACGGTCCATATCTCCCAGTAGCAGCCAGACAAATGCCTAATGCTACGCGCAGGTCACCAAAGCACGCGCTGCGACGCTCCACCTCCCCCATGGCGCCGTGCCGCTCCCCATCTTCATGCCCGTGGCCACACAGGCGTCGCTCAAGGGCCTCACACCGGACCAGCTCGAGGAGACGGGCTGCCGGCTATGCCTGAACAACACGTACCACCTTGGCCTTAAGCCGGGCCAGGCGACGCTGGACGCCATGGGCGGCGCGCACAAGTTCCAGTCGTGGCCGCACAATATCCTCACAGGTGCGTGATGCGAGCACTTGAACGAGGACGGGCTGACGGCTGCAGACAGTGGAGGGTCAGTGATACGATTCCCTAGGTTCCTGCACGCGTAGCTGACGCCGGGTCAGTTTCCAGATGGTGTCGCTGCTTAAGCTCGCCAACGTGACTGAGGAAGGCGTGCGCTTCTTGAGCCCGCACGATGCGTCGCCCATGCTGCTCACGCCCGAGCACTCCATCTCGCTGCAGAACTCCATCGGCTCCGACATTATCATGCAGCTCGACGATGTCATCGCCACCACCTCGCCCGACCTCGCCCGCATGACCGAGGCCATGGAGCGCTCGGTGCGGTGGCTCGACCGCTGCATCAAGGCCCACAAGCACCCGGACCGCCAGAACCTCTTCTGCATCATCCAGGGCGGCCTGGACCTAGACCTGCGGCGGGAGTGCACAAGGGAGATGGTGGCGCGCGACACGCCCGGCATCGCCATTGGCGGCCTCTCGGGCGGCGAGGCAAAGGACGAGTACTGCAAGGTCGTGGAGACATGTACGGGGCTGCTGCCGGAGAAGAAGCCGCGCTATGTCATGGGCGTCGGCTATCCGGAAGACCTTGTCGTCTCGGTTGCATTGGGCGCCGATATGTTCGACTGCGTGTGGCCTACGCGGACAGCGGTAGCTATTTGAACCCGACTTCTGCATGGCGGGATGCTGATCTTTTGCAGCGCTTCGGCAACGCCATAACCGCCCACGGTGTGCTGAACCTCCGCAATGCGGTACATTCCGCAGACTTTGGGCCCATCGAAGAGGGCTGCCGATGTGTCTGCTGCCGGTCGTCCGCGGACGGCGGACTGGGCATCACGCGCGCGTACATCTACCACGTCACGGCAAAGGAGACGGCAGGTGCGCATCTCCTGACTATGCACAACGTGCACTACCAGCTCGACCTGATGAGGCGGGCGAGAGAGGCAATCATAGAGGACCGGTACCCGGCGTTTGTGAAGGACTTCTTTGCCGCGCTTTACGATAATAGCAGCAAGTACCCAGATTGGGCAGTGAATGCGCTGCGGGGTGTTGGCGTGGACCTACGGGGTAACGAGTGAGAATGTCACCAACTCGATTTCACAATGTGCCTATATTTGCATGTCTGTACTGAAAAGACGATCTATATCCAGGACGCTGTATTTATAGGCGTTAAGCATGAGCAAAAGTCTTGCTAGAGTAAAAATTGTAATTCTATATAACAATACAACAACATGAAACAGAAAACCATTGAAGCATCCGAGTGGTATCTGCACTCAGGCCCACCATGAGATACTACTACGGATCTATGCCCCTATCCTTGATCGGGTGCCTCGATCAAAGACCAAGAACTGCCAAATCAAGGAGAGAGACTTGGACAAAAAAGAAGACTTAACCTCACCAAGTATCAAGGAGAATCTCGATCATGGTAAGGGCAACCCCTTGTAGAAAGGTGAAAAGGTAGAGATTAGGAAACCAAGGGAGGGAGTATTGTGTCGTCGTGTACTCATTGGTAGCTCGCCATGCTCATAGGTAAAATCCTGGGTGGAAATTCTTACTGGTAGTGTGCCATGAACCTTTATCCTTTGACGCGGCATACTTCTCGGCCTCTTCCCTTTCGAGTCTCTTCTGCTCTCGCTCTCTCGCTTCAATCGCCCATTCTGCATCCCGTTGGTCCTCGCGTTCCTGTTGCTCTCTCTCCGCCCGGCGAAGATCCTCCAAGTGTGTGTCCCAGAATACTTTCAATTCCGGATGGCGTATGTGCTTATGACTGACCCCGAACAGTGCGAGCGTGTCCATGTGATACAACTTGAAAGGAACCAACGCTGGATGGCAACTCCCCGCTTCCCCGGGATCGTATTCCAGTGGCTGTACAAAATGGTCGTCTGGCCAAAATTCACCTTTCTCAGGGCGTGTAAAGATATTAAGGTGGGACCATTTGCGCTTTTGATCGAATATATATTCGTTTTCTGGGGTGATTGATTCCTTCCCGTCCTTGTTGTCATCCTTAACCTGGCAATTGAGACACTTTCCCGGAATAAACATGTCGGTAGCCGCTCGCCCAGCCACGTCCGTTGAGTAGTCTCTCGGGTCACGCGCTAGAACCCACTCGCTCGTCGGTGGTTTGACCAAGATGTCGCAGGACCGGGGGGGCTCTTTCTTTCCGATATACTTCTTAATCATGGCCTTGTACTTTGGGCACACTAGTCCACGAGGCGCAATATCGATGTACCAGCACCAGTGGTCCTTTCCGGCCTCCTGCGTCTTTCCATTTTCACCTTCCATCAAGTATTGGGCACAATTTTGTCCACTTGCAATGCGCAACTCGCATAGGCAATCTCCAAATGCACCTATAGTGTGATTCAAGATTTTGTTGTAGTCATGGAAGTCTTCTCTGGACTCAGCATTGTTGACGATATCGTCGACGACTTCTTGTGCTAGAGGTCGCACCCTCAGATCCAATGCGGTACGTAGTGACACAAGCTGTCTTTCGTTTCCATCATCGTCTGTCAATTTCGGCCAATCTGGTCTTTCGTCGATTGCTCTTTTTTCAACATGCGGTCTTCCTTGATCAGAAGGTACCTCCCCAGCCCATCGGGTATGGAGTTCCTCCGGATAGTTTTGGTGACGGTTCATGGTATTCCAAGGATCGAATCCGCGACTGACCACGTTATTATTTGTTCTTTCAGTGAAAAATGTACGTACTGTAGGAGCAAGCCGGGGATGATTTGAGGTGGTGGTGGTGGGTGCAAATCGTCTGATTGATCCATTATTCGAGATCTGAGCGGAAGTTACTGGATCAACGTGGTCGTTGTGATTAATGTCAAGTATAGAAATCAGTTTCTACAAGTGCTACGTTGCCTTTTGCAATAGAACTGAGACGTGCCGAAGATGTTTGCAAGTGGTAGATAGAAAGAGTGAGCAGCTTCCGGAAAGCCTCTTTTTATACCATTGTGTTACTGACTCCTTGTATTATTTGACTCAACCGGTAGACTCAGATGTCAATATGACTCTATAAAAGGTACCAAACAATGACCTCGGAGCGGGATTGCGGTCAGACAAACAGTGTCGGCTGCTTATGAAACATCGATGCAAGTTCCAGTAATCAGTGGTTCTTGTGGATGGAGCGATTTGACGTTCTACTCCATGGATTCAATACCCATGGAGTGTGGGGGGTCCATGGATTCGAGGCGCTTATCTAAATAGGTAGTAGAGTAGCCCAAAAGGGCAAAGCTCACGTAGGTAGTCAACGTTTGGGAGGTGTATAGTGGTACCGAGCTGTCACACAAATCTTAGCAATATCAACCATTTGACCTCACCGAAGGATGGTTGTTCTTACATAGTACTCTACACTTATCAACTCTCTCAGTATACTTAATAGCTATCAAATTTATAGCCTATAAGCTTAGGAGTCAACGTAGAGCCCTCATAGAGGTTAGTGAAGGTTCCCGCCTATCAGCGCTATCATCACCGCCGCTAGGTAATCAGACGACAAAGGATCCCTATCACTATTCTCAGCTCACAAAAGGACGTGAGACTACCGATAGACAGTATCAAGTAGTTAGCAATTGAAATATTTACCTTTGAGACTACTACACTCACTTCGGTGATTTATGAAACCCCAACACTAAGCTCAAATTATCACTAATTACCCGATTAAGAAGGTTCCAATCCATGGAGGCTCCATGTATCCATGGATTCGAATCCATGGATTTGAAATCCATCCATAAGAATCACTGCCAGTAATTGACTGCTTTGCGACCTCAAAGGTATCAATGGAACATGATTTGTACTTTACGAACAACACTCGGATTTTACGATCGTGAAAAGATGTTAATACGGTAACCTGATGTGATACTTAATGCTCCTATCCTTGATTGGGTGTCTCGATCAAAGACTGAGATCTGCCTAACTAAGGATGGAGACTCGATAAAAAAGAAGACTTAACCTCATCAAGGATCAAGGAGAACCTCGATCAATGCTAAGGGTAGTCCTTAGTAAGAAAAGGAAAGTGAGAGATAGGAAATCAAGGAGGGGAGCTTTGTTTCGTCGTCTACTCATTGGTAACGCGTCATGCCTCAATAATAAAACCCTGGGTGATGACTAGTACCGACGCAGTGCCATGAACCTTTATCCTTTGACGCAGCATACTTCTCGGCCTCATCCCGTTCCCGCGCATGGGCTTCAAGTTCCCGTGCCATCTTTGAGGCAGCCTCCGCACTAGCCTTCAAAGCCGCCTCGTGAGCTGCCTTAGACTCCACTTGGTGGTCCCAGAACTGAGCAAGGCTCATATCGATTTCAGGGATATGGATATGCTCCGGAGGTATAGTTGTGAGCTGACTTGGAGCATACAGCTGTCCCGGCTGAAATAATGGGTATGCTGAGAAATTGCTTCCCGGTAGCGGCCGGTATTCCACAGGCGTTTCATAGAGGCCTTCGGGCCAGCCTACTGGGGGTATGCTAGGGTATTGCCTATCTTCCACAACGTTGATTTTATACATCTGCGACTTGCGTAATTCGTTGTCGTCGCTCACATCCATTCCTTCGCACCTAGGACACTTCCGATCCACCCAGACGACGTCGGTGGCAATCCTACCGGCGATTGTACCCTTGGGATCATCAGGGTGTTGCTCGAGAGCCCATGATGACTTCGGAATGGTTTTCAGTATCTCTCGACACGCTTGATATCTCTTGCCGCTCATACTGCCTTTTGCCCGTATCGCAGCGAACGGACAGACGATTCGATTGGGAGCAATGTCAAGATACCAAGCCCAATGTTTGTGTCCTTCCGCGACGGTCTTACCATCTGGTCCGTCTTTGTTCTTGACGTAATACTCTGCACACTTGGTCGAACCAATTATGCGTAACGCGCAATTGCAATTGCCCCAATATGGCGGACCCATGATGATGTTGTAATCGTGGAAGTCTTCCCTAGACTGAGCGTTGTCGGCAATATCTTGCACGATATTATCTGGCAAAGGTTTCAGAAATAGAGGCAGGTTGGTTCGCTTAGACTTAGGTCTGTCGCCAGTCCAATGATCGCTTTGAGTTGGCCAATCTGGTAGAGAGGGCAGAGGAAGTCGTTTTCTACCAAACCAGGTTGTACCGCCATCGAAAGACATTTCTTCATTCCATCTCTCATCGATCTGCTCTGGATACTCCTGATAAGATACATCCGTGGTGTCAGTTCTTTTCTGATATTCACGGCTGCGGTATGGTTAGAAGAGGCCCGTCAACGCAGACCACACCTACTTCCGGAGTCTGCCGATATTGCCCTCCATGGTTCGCTGTCAACACGGGACTGTTTATGTGGTTGTTGTGGTATGGAGTGAAGGTTTGTGATAGTGTCACTTTGCCTTTAGGAATAGAATTGTGAAGTGCCGAAGATGTTGGTGAGTGGTAGATAGAGAGAGTGAGCAACTTCCGCATGGGAAAACCTCTTTTTATACCATTATTTTCACTGACTCCTTGTATTGATTGACTCAGCTGGTAGACTCTCAAGAGGCCTGCCACATGTTTCAGGACCAAGCTGCGCGTGTAGGGAAAGGTGACTCTCATGAAAGTAGGGTCCTCAAGGTGGTCTATTCCATGGGTCATGACTCCTGTACTTTCACTGAGCAGCTACCACTTGATCGCCTTGACATTTGAGACTTGGGTCATCCATAAAGAACATAGGATGGCGACTAGGGTGTGCCTTGCCTGTTGCCGCCAACACTGGCTCAAGCTTAAGAACCAGAACACTGCCCTAAAACTGCGCTGTTCCGCCCACTGGCTCATCCTTCAAGACCCATCTTCTCAACAGCTCATGCTTAAACGCCCCCCTATTGCTCGGAACGACTTGTGGTACCTCCACCTTTGCCAAAAGGTCCACCACGAACGCGTGTCTCGTAGGCAATTTCATCAGCATCTCGACAAACAACATTCCCCTACACTCTAGATCCCAGTTACGGTCCAACCAAGATTGTTGCAAAATAACATGACAGTTTTGGAGTTTAGTCATTTCCTGAAGAATGCGCTCTGCGTCTCTCCATTCAGTCATGGACTCGACGATATAGTCCGAAGTGAAGAGAACGAGGGAAGTTATGCGGGAGAGATGTGCCTTGGGGAGCGAGCGAGCAAAGTTGGTAAAATTGTAGCCAATCGACGTTGCAAAGGTATTGCGGGAGTAGAGAAGGTCGATGGCTTCCGTGTAGCTGTTACGCGGTCAGTCGATACTCGATTCTTTGTGAAAGTAGGCAAACGCAGTACTTACACGCGCCAGCACGTTGTGAGCAACGGCAAAAAGGCAGACCGTGAGTCGTTCTCGCAGACGTCTGTCGTATCTTTCTTTGGTAGATTAGACAGACGTCTCGGAACCTCATACATCTCCAGACACTTTCTATGCTGTAGCGCCCAAGGCAGAGTCTCCTCATCTTCGCACACATCTCGATCCGCAAGTTCCTCCGGGGCAGAGCCATCCGCCTTCAGAAATCTCTCGCGACCTTTTTCCGGGACGAAGCAATTCGCAAGCGTGAATTTTCCACTGCCTTTCTTCCACCTTAAACTGATGTCTGGAAAGACGTGCAAGAACGACTCATCGTTTAGCATAAACCCAAATATTCTCAGTCGAATTTCCGTAGGTAACTTTGCGAACAGCGGGGACTTCCTTTGGTCACAACGTCGCCCCTTTTTTGTGAAACTGAAATTGCGCAGCTCACTCAAGGACTCCCGTCTTTTTAACTTGTGCTCTCGATGTTGAAAGTGTATGCCCAGCATGCGCTTCGACTTCTCTAGCTGCTTATTAAATCTGCTAGAACCGCATTTATTTGGCAAACGCGCAAAGCTATCGGAGCACAGAATCAAGCACGTGCAAGGACAGCAGAGAAGGTAGATGCCGCACTTGAGGCAGTGGCCTAGGATCGGGTGTCTCCATTCCAGGTACTCAAAATCACGGTGAAGGTGATCGATTTTGGCGGTGACCAATGTTCTGATGGTGAGATTCTTTTTCATAGCGAAGGGATTGCTTGCGATCTTGGAAGGAGGTTGGAGTGTACAAGGAAAGGGAGTAAGTGATTGAGGTCGATGTGGGCATTTACGTTGTGGTTTTAAGGAGATCCGGTGAGAGGCTGTGGCAGTGCGGGGCGTAATGAAGATTGCGGCAGGATCAAAATGAAGAGCAAAGCTGCTGCCTTGCTGCATTTCAACAATTCTGCAACACACAGCGCACGTGTCGTAAACTGTCTTCGTGCATTTTGGGTTACGATCTGCTTGTCACATGCAGTACATTGCTCTTCTTCGACAGCTCCTTCTCGTCGTGCAAAGCCAACGTAGGATGCTTACACTCTGGTTGCAGTAGCATATGTATCGCTGGGCCGTATGCTCAAGATCCCCATGCTTGATAATTTCTGCTTTAGGCCGCAAAGCCCAATAACCTGTGAAAAGTGCGTGTCAGACCAGGGTCTGTCCACAACAATACCATACTTTAAACTCGTAATTGCGCATCTTACATGTTCCACTGCGACTTGAAAAGGTAATTAGTCCATGTCAGTCAGTCAAAATGGTCATCATTGAGGTTCAATGTTGATGTTGCATAAATGTCAACTGGTGTTTCCACGGTTCGCCCCAGCCACCCGCCATCCCCACACGAGCGGGTCTGCCGCCCCTCGACCTTCAATCGATCTTATCCTCTAGCCCCCAACTGGCCAACCATCATCACGGTCGTGCGCCTCGTCTTACCCAATAAAGCTCGGTGGGCGCCGTGTTCTCGCATGTACCATTTCCCCGATATGACGTTACCAGCACAGCTTCACCCCACTGCCGATCGCGCTCGGTGCGGTGTCCTCGCAGCAAAAATGGCTACACGCTTCGCATGCACGCAGCAGGTCGCTTGGTCGCCTTGCTCTATACAGAAGTATATCAGGTTCAGGCCATCAGATGAATGGTGTGATGTTGCATGGTGAGGATACGGCTGGACCGAGCTGCATATTTGATTGAGCTGCAGCGAGCTGACGGCGATTGTGGCACGAGCCTCGAAATGTCATTGGGGGCTATATAGGACTCGAACACCCCGTTGTTGGTACTGGCATCTCACGACAAGTCATATTTCCATCACACTCGAGATAATATTTTCACTATACACCGTCAACTCACTCAACCTCAACCTCAACACTCGCGATCAAGCTCAAACCAGCAACATGCGCGTCTCAACCACCACCACCCTCCTCACCGCCATCATTGCGCTCACGGCAGCATCGCCCCTCACCCCACGAGCTGGAGGCCCCGCAATCAAACCCATACCTTCTACGTGCACCATCACGAACCCCAACCCCACCGGCACGGCCTTCGTACCCGCCCTCCCCGGGGGCGAGCAGCCGCTGTACTCGGCCTACTACCCTTCGTTCTCCACAAACACGACGCTGATGTCGGAGCAATGTCTCCAGCAATGTTACGGTTACGGAGATAGTACACAATGCCACGCAGCATTCTGGGCCGAAAATGTGGAAGTGCCAGAGGGCTTCCGTGGAGCTGGGTCCTTCCTGACGGCGTGTGTGCTGTTTAGCCGTCCGCTTACGGCAAGCGACTTCCAGACCGCGCCAGCAGGACAGGCTCCGAATGCGTTCGCGAGAGATCTTGCATGCTGAAGCAGGGCGCGGTCAATGAACGGCGAGGAGCGGTGATAGCGGTAATGGGTGCATGTTAGGGAGATAAAAGCGCAAGAGGCGTCCTGGGATTGTTGCGCGCGTGTTCTTTGGTATGGACGGGCGGGTATAGCATGGCTTTGGTGCGGTTGGATAATACCAAACGCGCTCGGTGGCACGGCTCCGATGTCTGAAAACAGACGAGCTCTGCGATAATCGTTAGTTTGTAATATGCTCTTCAATAGTCGACTATTGAGAAGGGGGAATCCATACATTGTTTCTCGTATCCGTGTTTGTCTCCATTGCGCTATCGTTTCATCTCAACATTGAAGCTTCCGAATGCGGCACTTCGTCTTAGCAGACGGCGATATCGATACCGAAGTTGGCCGTGTGGGGCAAAGGTTGCATCATGGATGCAAACGGACGACCAGGCTTTTATGTCTCCAATGTTTCGTAGGGTGCATTTGAGAAATGATCCACAATCTAAAGAAAGGTCAACTAAACCCATGATAAATCTTCCTACAGCAATCGAATCTCCGTTGTCTCGAAGCCAAGTGCAGCGCACAGCCACAAGGCGAGCCTTCGCCTTTCGCTTACTCTCCAGCTCGTCCAACGTTGTGGCGCACCACCCACTTTCTGCTATTTTGAGGCTCTGCTTTAAGCTTTGCATGCCATGGTAGCATATGCACGTGCAGGCGATACCCGCAGACCCACCACGCATTCAGCGCGCGACTCGCAGCCAGCAATCGAGCGTTTGCCTCCCGCGACGGAGATTGGAGAGAAGGACCTGCACTGATACCTACACAAGCCCCTCCGTGGCCTCGCCCATCGCGACTGCTAAAAACAACAGCAAGCTACCGCATCACTGCATACACCCCACAGCCCTACTGCAAAAGAAAAAACAATATTGGCACATGGTTTGGAATGACGTCGACTGCATTCAACGCCCAACGCTGTCACGATGGCGGATTTCTATTCTGGCATACAGCGTCCGTGCGCCGATGAAGCGAGTCCTAATCCGGGCTGCAGTCTTCCTTGCCCCGTGCGTATTCTTGGCTACATGTACTCTAGTGTAGTCGCTAGCTCGCCTGCCAGTACGTTATTCGGTAAGGCGGCCTGCAAGAATAGTAACGGGTAACTATTGAGCAGACAACCTTTGCTGAACTGCATTCCTAGTTTAGCAAAGGTTATCTGCTCCGTTCAGGGCAAGTCTTGCGTGGACGGTTAATGTTTGTGGAAAGAAACAGCACTACCGCCGAACTGGTTGGTTCAGATGTTGGCCTCGTATATCTGAAGTACGCTACCTCACAGCTGAACACCGAGGTACTTGGTTGGGGAAACCACCGCAACACATGTAATTGGTGGAGCGGATGTCCAGAGGAAACGGAGGGAGCCATGCCAGAGGTAGCGACCGCACGTTTTCAGCCGTCATCCCCATCTCACAGCGCCTTCCATGCGTCCTTCCACACCTTCCACGCATATGCACTTCAGCCCCGTCGCTTACCGTAAGGCCATGCACCTCGCTAGCCGTTGCCCCATCCGTCGTCGTCGCACCACCACCACCTCTCATCGCGCATCGGACCTCGCGTCACCGTCGACTAAAACGCTTGGGGAACGCTGGTGAATGTTGAAACCCCGGGGCATACTAGTGGCGGGATGGACCGTGGACCAAAGAGGAAGGATGTTGGAGCCACTGATGCCGACTGGGCAAGCTTGGACGCCAGCCCTACACCCTACCGAGCCCCTGCGCGTGGAACGGCCGTAGACAGGCGGTGGGAGAGGGGCCAATCAACGAGAACAGGCCGCTCGTGAATGCAGGGACCAGCCCGAGGGTGCGGGATTCGCTTGACGAGAAGGCGTCCACGTGCCTTCCGCTGTGCGTCCTTGCTCTTCGCCTCGGTCCGCGAGAGACTGAGGGTTGAAACAGAGCGGGATGTAGAGGCGTGTGCGCGCCTCAGATTATGGTGCGGAAGTCACGATGGATGAGGAGATTGGAAGGTTGGTGCGTTTGATGCGGCTGGGGAAAGGTTGGACGGGGCTAGACGTGGCTAGATTACCCATTCCCAAATTGCTGATGAGACAGTAGGAGGAGCCGTGGCCTGTGCAGCCAGTCTTCACGGACAGTGCATGTTGATCCTCCCGTATCATCCTCCACCCTACCTTATTCGTACCACCGAGTCGGTCAAAGTGTGCAGTCCGTGCCTTTGCTACACTTCACCACCTACACCATATCCGGCACTAGCCACAGGGCGATGCCTGATTCCGCGATCTAGAGGTCTAGGGCTCGGAAGGCTGAAGCAGTGGTCTGCGGAGCCCCCAACCGTCGACTCCGAGGGTACCCCTCGCTCCACCGCCTCCCCGTCAGCTCGGCCCCATGCACGCATACGATTGGCGCAAAGTGCACAGTTGCTGATGCCATCCCTCCCGCAAGCGGCACATTTCTGACCCCCAGACTGAGGAATGAGAGACGTGCCTGGCAAGTGGCAGGGGAGAGGCAAGGGAGAGGCAAGGGGTCGGGATAGCTGATAGCGATCAGCTGGACTGGGAAATGAATCCGTCGGTTGAGCAGTCGATTTGTGTTTGTCCAGTATGGGTAGGGACGGCTAGTATGGAGATGTTGTGTGGTATTATTAGTGACTACGTATGGTACTATCGGCGGCCGTGAATCTAGGTCGTAAAAACGTTTCTTCTACATCATCTGATGGCGCTGGTTCTTCCTGCCGCGCGTACATGCAGACGGGAAAGGGCGCCCATGTCGCAAAACAGACTGTTACCCCAGTGGGCATGAAGCCTCAAAAATCCTCCCACGCTGAAAGACAAAGTGAAGAGAGAACGGAATAATTGAAAACGCCAGAAGCGCCCGGCTACATGATTGAAAAGTATGGTATAAACAAGAAGAAGAGGTAGCACTGTAGCGATTTACCCACGCCTATGCGCCTTCGGTCTTGACTGCCACGCCTTTGAACTCGCCATGGAGGATGTCCAGCAGTTTTCGGAGTGTATCTGTATTGCTGCTGCGTCGCCTGACGGACCGGCCCTCTTCGTCCTCGCCCTCGGCATCGTCGTCTTGAGTGAGGAGTTCAATAGTCTTTCGGAGCTTGTCGTAGGCAGCATTGAGTTCGGTATGTGATGACTCGAGCTTGTTGTACTTTTCGTTCAGGACAGCGAGCTGGGCTTCGAGGTCCCGGGCGTGCTTTTCTTTGCGCTCGCGAAAAGCGCGTTGAGCCGCGCGATTTTGGGCTCTTCTCCTCTGCATAGCAGTCAGTAAGATGTTCACTGCTTCTGAGTAGCACTAGACTTACCCCTGAGGTGGTGTGTGTTCGCTCGGTAGGCGCGGACGCTGAGGCTTGTGCGAAGACTGGCTCGGCATGTGGTGGTGGGCGCGGGCTGCAGTAAGGGGTGTCGTGATCTGAACCGAAGTCGGATGGAGTCATTGGAAGCGGGTAGCTGTTGAAGTGCATCGGTTCGCCGGCAATCTGGGGGTAGTATTCTTGGGGCAGGGCTCCGGGAAACTGGTCATATGTGGAAGAGACCTGGAGGCTGTTAGACTCGTGTTCGGTCACTCGTCGGTAACTCGGCTGTGACTACTTACAGGAGAGCCGCTGAGGCTGGGAACTTTGGACATGTCCGGAGGCAGCTCGAATACGGTCGTCTGGTGCGGGGGCATATAATTGCCCTGCGAGAGCCAGTAATCGAACGACTGAGAATCCATTTGGGTTGTTGTGTGTGTGGGTTGACGAGAAAGGTGGTGAGGCGGTGACGCAAAAGGCTGGGCAGGCTGAAGCTCTTGTGTCGTCGCCAGGTAGTTATGTAGGATGCTTTGCGGATGATGGAAGTCGGTACGGGGTAAGGGGTAGACTTTGAATGTTGCGAAATGTCCAAGGCTGATGTGTGGAGTGTGGGCTTACACCATCGAGGGCAAGCTGAGGTCTTATAGCACGGAGCGGACGCGACTCCACGCGCGGGAGTAAGGCAATGGATGGCGTGCAGGGGTGGCTGCTATGGAATTGTGCGAGCGCGACTGCATGGCTGCATGGCTGCAGGGCTGGCTCTTCGAGAATGCCTGCACCATGGCGCGTCGCCGGTGCCAACGCCCAACTCGTTCTTCGGCTCACAGTCCGGAGACGAAGCCACTAGTGCAGAGGAAGAGGCTTTGGGTGTCTCTATTCTTGAACTCGAGTGGCCCGCGACGTTGCACTGTGGCCCGGGGTGCGCATGAAGGCGTGCGTTAAGCCTCTTCGGGTCTTTGATAAACCGTCCAACCAGAGGGGCGCCCACGCGCATCCAAGGCCGTTGCGATTTAGTCATGTCTCGTGCAGTTAGTCAGGCCACGGCTCGTCGTCGTCGTCTCTGCGACGTGCACCACCCTCCAGAATTGCCTATTGCGGCCGGGATAGGGCCGCAAAGGTGGTTCGGAGTTGCGTGCTGGCGGCCGCCACCCCATCTGCGCTGGAGATGAAGCGCATCCTCCTCTGCGCTCCACCACACCACTGAACCAGCGCTGCTCTGACTCACCGAGGCCGGCCGTCCCCAGGTGAAAATTAAAGTCCTCACATCACCGCCCTTCAGCTCCGACAGCGCCATGGGCCATGGCGATCCGACGAACTGCTGGCCGAAACTCGGTCGCGGGCGCTGCACTAACCCGAGCGGGAGCTGGCAGCCCAAAGCCCAGCGCCGTCACCGACTTTTTCCACGTCGGTCTCCAGCGAGTGCCGACGGGAATACGGCTGCGCCAGGGTTTCAATATTGCGCTGCTTGTCCACGGCTACTCGGGCTGCGGGCCCCAGCCATTGGACGAGCGGCAGAAGGCTGAAGAGTGAAGCCGCCCGCCCTTCTGCGCGCGTGACCAGGCCCCGATATCGACACGCATTCTCTCCTGTGCAGAGTTAAGAAGACCCCGAAAGAGAAGCTGCAGCGGAGATGCGTGCCCGTCCAGCTGTCGACGAGGAATGGGTTGCCGCCCTCACGTGGCCGATGCCGCCGTAGGCCGCTCCTCGTCCCAAGGCGGCATTGATCTGCCGCCGCTGGCAGCTCCCCTCCACCACACGTCTCACCCGCTCTCGAACCGCACGCTTGACAATCACCCCCTTCTCGCGAGAATGCCCTGGTCTGGTTGCCGACGGAGCGCGAGAGGAACAGGTTCTCGGAAGCCATGGCGTGCACAAGTCGCTTGCTTACGGCAGTGCTTCCTCGTTCCAAGCCGTGGAATGATTCCGTGGCTCGGCCACTGCCATGTTATGTAACCATCTGGCGAGAATCGCCTCTTGAACTACTGTCCCAAACCGGCAATTTTCTACTCCCACTCATCGTCTGCAGAGACGATGGACCAACCAAAGCGTCGAAGACTCTTCTGGACTGTCGTGTACTGGTTGCATGTGCAGACGGCCGTCTGATTTCCCACCACTCCTTGCGTCGTGACTTGCACGCAAACGTCGAGCTGCAGCCGTGGGCCCATGGCTGCAGACACGGGCGTCTTATCTTATCAATCTTGGCCCTTAGACGTCCCGCTCTCGCCAGTACCACCAATCGTGGCACCGCAGGGCTGCACCACCCCAGCCGCATCGAGTGCTAGTATCCACGGCAGTATCTTGCGAACGAGGTCCTGCTGACATACGTGCTTGACCTGCAACGTAAACCACGTCGCCATCGCCGTCCAATCGAAGTTCCGCATGTGCATCCGGGTGAATCGACCACTGCGCGTTCGTCGGGCATTGAACCGGTCGCCATGCACGTCGTAGGCGACATCTCCATCTATGCATCATCTCAGACCTGCTGCCTAACTCAACAAGTCGAATGCTAAGGCACAAAGACATGCATACCGCGACGTTGTCACGCCATTCTTCACATATTCCCCGCCCTTGGTTCTTCGCTTATCGTCCAAGGCGTTCCGCGGCCACCACCGGCCACTTCCTCGACCCACCTCGACCTGTCTATGGGAATTTTATCGTGGACCCAAAATGTGATAGCGTGCGTTATGCCATGGAGATCAGGGTCTCGACAATCTACTGGGCCTCTTGACGCCTGTCAACGTGGCCGCCACTACTGGCTGAGCTGCAGGCATATGCAGACCGGCGACCACATGACCTACAATAACGCGGCGGATATCGCGTTAGAGAGAACAAACATTCTGAATCCGCTGCCAAACGATATCGGAACCATTCGCATTCTCAACACTATGTTCAATAAGGCGGGTGATAATGCATCGGGTACCTAGGGAACGTACTAAGCACATCCTGGCCAGTCGCTTCTTAGGCCAACACTTGTTCTCGGTTACGTCCGAGCAAACGATACTGGACTACTCACTGACTATCACCAATATCCCAACCTGGCTATTGCACTGTCGAAGTCTTAGACACCGAGGCATCTCCCATCAGTCAGCATTCACCATGTCCATGTACACGTCATAAGCTGGGGTCGCGCGAAGCTGCTTAAAGCGCAATCTCACAATCTCAGAAGCAGGACATCTCAACATTTTTGGTGATCTCGGTTGAGGTATATCTGCGCGGTGTCCTGTGCACGCATGAGTGGCCCAAGCGTTCAACGCCGAGTTGCCTCCGAATTGAGCCTCAATCTCACATCTTGCGGGAATAATTCGCTAGCTCTTCCATCTGATCGATGCATGCGGGGGTAATGCAGATTTACGTCACTTCTCACGCTGTGGTTGCACTCGGATTGTTCGGAACGCGCCCCGGAACTTTTCAACTCACCGATTACCGCAGCGAAGGTATCATGCGCGGTCCATGAGCGTTTAAACCCAGCGCAGCTTCGGTATACTCGCCACTCGCACTTCCGAAAGGCGCGAGCTTACGGTGGGCGCTTTGTTCAGCGACTTGTCTTTGCAGACTACGTCCTTCACCATCTCAAAGACACGCTACGTCACCCCGCGTTGCCTACCAGCTTACCAGCTACGCACTGTTCAGCAGCGATACACGGCTTCTACAGCCTTTCAACAATGTGTACGCTACCGTAGATCGGGGTCCTTAGACTCGAGTACACGATACGCGGCTCATGTGGCTCAGCACCCGGACATCCGAATAGCATCAAGTGCAGCCAGTCGGCATCAGCCGAGCTGCTTTGTGTGCCACAGATAATGTGGAGCCATCAGGGGAGGGAAGACAAGTGCGTGAACTAGGTACATGTTGCACAGTCTATGCTCCGATGGAGGCCGGTTTCCCCAGATGAGGTACTTTTCGCCTGTTCGAGGACGGCATGATATTAGCGTCGACGTACGCCAGTATCCTTCAGATCGCGCGTCTCCACTCACATCAACCAAGTTTACATCTGAACTTTGTATACTTAAGATCTGAGTCATTAGGTCCTCGAATGCGAACTCGGTACTCCGGACTATTCTCAACAGCGAACGGATGAGGCTAAGATCACCACCTGCTGACATTCGCAACCTTCCCAAGCACGCAATTGGTCGCAATGCTTTTCTTTCAGATATAAGGCCGCCCGCACTCTCTTTAGTGTAGGAATTGGAAAACCTTGCTCCGCTATTCGGAAGCTTGTATCAGGATGCTTACTTCGGATCAAGTCTTGGTTATCCGGACCTAGGTACTAGTCGCTCGCCAAATGTAATTCGGGATACGCCGTCGGTCCCCCCGTCCGATCCCAACGGAAGGATTTCCGCCTTGTGCGCAACGAGCCATGTTGCGCAGCGGCGCAATTGCTCTGACGATCGCGTTATGCGGCAAACTCTGTCACCATAGCCGAGACGAGTCCTGGATATGGACAGGACTAACTACATACCTGCAGAAGGAAGGAACAGATGAGACAGCCCCACACTGATCTTTATAATTAGAAACAATCCCAGGAACGGAGATCAGGTGGCATGGCTCTGTATGCGGAGCGCGTATGTGTCTTGACGGCTCTAATGCCGCTTCAAAATCTTACACGAAATTTCGAATGATACGGGATAGACATGTATCTGGCGGCAAAGTTTCTTGAAAGGAGAAAAGCTTGCAGCCGTAATGCTTCGACTACTCCACCATGGCATCAGGGTCGGTTGGCCGGTCTTGGCTAATGAGGATTCGATACTTGAACATGTCTTGGTAAACGTCTGTCGAATCATGTCGCTCAGGATTCACACGAAAGGCGTGTTCAAGAATGGCTGCATGGTCGCCCGTCTTGAGTACAGGGAATAGCATGTTTCCCTCCTCCTATCTTCATCCCAGCTTGCGGTAGGCGGTTCAAGTTTCATCTTCCTTCAGGTCAACCCTACCCAGGAAATGCAGGAACGACTCGTCCAGCGCCAAGTCGATGTCATATGCGAAGATCAGCTTTCGCGATTGTTGGTGAGCGGTCTTTGCGGCGGCCAATTGATTGTCCAGAATCCGAATCCCGATTGTGGTTTAGATAACTGCGATCATTTTGGACATATCTGGCCGTCTCGACCACATGGTCGACTGTAACGGTCGGTTCTTGGAAATAATGCCAACCACGCTTCCCGGCTTGGTAATTGGGGTTTCTCAATAAGTTCTGTCCTTGTAAGCTTTTTATCAACCCCCAAGTTCTCCTCTTTGGCGCTGCCCTATGTATAGGCTTGAATAGGAACTAGGACATTGTATCAGTTGGGTGCCATGGCTTCGACTTTGGTTCGAACTGCGGATTCGATAGTATTATAGCACAGGTCGTTTCAACTTGCCGTAGATTTTGCTTGTGTGTGATTGCTTTCACTTGTTGATGCTTATTATCCTGGTCGTGAAAAGTTCTACTAAGAGTGTGGGTGTACGTGTGTCAAAGGTATCTTTTTATAGCCCGGTTGTCAGTGATTCCCTTGGATGGATCAACTTGACGATCCAGGCCATGGACGTTGGATGCTTGAATGGTGGATCGGTCCGTGGATCAAGGCGCCTTACCTATATAGGCAACCGCATAGCCGAAACAGGTAAGGCTTATGTAGGTGGTCAACGTTTGGGAGGTGTGTAGTGGTCCGAGCTGTTACACACAACCTTGATAATATCACACAACTAACCTCACTAAAGGATGAACAATATAGTACAGATCACCACTCCTATCAACTCTCTCAACATACTTGATACCTGTTCAAACCATAGCCCATAAGCTTAGGAGCCAACGTTCAGCCCTTACCAACTATCAGTGAGAGTTCCTGCTCCTCAACGCCACTGCCACCGACAGGCAATCAGGGAAGGGGTTTCTTCGCTTGCGAAAGTACGTAAGACTATTCATAGGCAGTATCTATTAGTTGGCAATTAGAATCTCTACATTCGCGACCACGGTCCACTTTCATCGATATCACTCCATGGTTAGGATCCGTCCATAAGAATCACTACCGGTTATTGTCCTACGACTCTTCCGATCTGTGGGTCGTCAAGGTGCATCGTCATGGTAGTGAGGCACGAATTCCGCACCTGCAGTGTTCTACTTGGGTAGGTAACTATGGCCATGGATTGTAGCCCATGGGCATTGGGCATACCCATGGATATCAAGCGCCCTGCTACAACAGGTGATAGAATGGCCTACAGGGTAAGGCTCATGCAGATGATCAACGTTTGGGACAGGTTCCATAGAACCGAGCGCAGAACGAGAATTGAGTAAACAGTGCACGCACCGCTTCTGTCGCGCGCGCCCTTTTTGTAAGACTTGATCGGGTATCGCCCTCTATTATTCTATACCTATGAGTATACGCAAGGATTACCTACCCATGCGAAACACTGCGTACTTTCAAGGTCTTGGTTAATTGGAAAGCCTATCGGTACGTAAACCAGAATGGTTGCAGTGAACATTCTTATCCGAACCTGTTCTTTCGTTAGGGGATGGTGGTATGCGTTGTCTCGAGGTGACTCTAACGTTGGTTTTCCGTGTAGGTAATTCCTGTATCTTTCCCCCTAGCTAGCCTAATATGCGCCCAATCATTGCGCATGGTCATGGACATGCTTAGAACCAAGGTGTACTAAGCTAGTTCGCAGCTTAGACAGACCCGCTAGCTACGGAGTGTACGCAGATCGGATACAGGAAAAGCTACGTGAAGTGTGGGAAATCTCCAAGCAATTAGCTAAAGTATTGCTGCGTCGCTAGGATGGGATCACATGCAGTTATATTTTGGGTTACAAACGACTGTGTATGCTATACTACGAAAAATGTGCATGATGATAGGAGAGAGTGAATATACTTAACAGCCAAACGCGCAGTGATGCAATGTGTATGCAATGCAAGATTATTGTCGTTGACAAGGCTTACACATACCCCTTGACTGTACTCCAATCACGCGAATAGGTACTCCTAGATAGGGGGTGCAAATTGCTTGTGATGTAGGCTTCTGTCCTGGACGACAAGTTATCAGACACCTCCAGATAAGCTTTACCGGCTTCGATCTCCAGAATCCATGACTTGAGCAGCTATTGCACTGCACATGCGAATGTAAGAGGGGGCTTACTTTGGATATAAACATAGCGATGGTATTTTGTATACTAAGGGAGGGAAAGAGGGTATATACTCGGACCGCGCGACAAGGAAAACTATACAGATGCCGCGTAGCTCCAATCCAACACGTTCGACTTCTCACGTGAACGTCTTCTTGTTTCCTGCATAATCAAGACTTTTTAACCACCACCCACTCTCCTTAGGCCACCTTCACACCGCCCGCTTCCACACCCTCCTCCCCACTCATCTTCCCTCCCCTGATCCTCTTCCATTCCTCCTCATCCTGGACCTCGTCAGCGTCATTGGCAGTAAGCTCCGGTGTCTCTTCATCCTCAATCTCCTCGGGGAGGACTAGGTTGAGGATGACGGTGACGAGGGCGACGAGGGCGAAGCCCGTTTCCATGATGAGCTTGATCGCGTTGTAGAAACCGAGGAGGGCGCGGTTGTCGCCGCTGTAGGTGAAGACGTAGTTGAACCAGCTGTGATTGGTGTTAGTGGGTTGGGTCAGGAAAAGAGGAGGTGAACGGGAACTTACGTAGGGACCATGGTAGCGCCGAAGCCCAGGGCGAAACCGGCGGTCAGGATGAACCTGTTGCGGCGGGTGAACGGCATGGTGCTGATGATTCGGATACCGGACACGGTGACAGCTGAGAAGAGGAAAGTCGTCATGCCTCCCAGCACCGCCGACGGAATAGCCACCAGCGCAGCCGCAAACTTGGCAAAGATACCCATGATGATGAGCCAGAAGCAGCATGCATATCCCGCCTTGCGATTTGCACAGCGGGTAAGGGCAATAACGCCGTTGTTCTGGGCAAACGTCGACATGGGTGTGATGGTGCAGAGACCGGCGATGATGCCGTTGAGCCCGTCTGCAAGCACACCACCCTGAATCCGGCTATCGAACATCTCGCCGTCAACATCGAGTCGGGAGACGTCGCATGTTGCTGTGATGTCGCCGATGGCTTCCATGGCGAGCACCATGTACACCGCTAATAGTGGTAATACTATCGGCCCGTAGATGCTGAGCTTGAAGGTGTGCACCCAGATGAAGGATACAGCGGGAGACGAATCAATTGATCTGCGGTCAAAGTAGCCCGTTGCGCCCGCGATGATGCAGCCAACCAACAGGCCGATGACAACGGCGGTAGACTTCATGATGGGAGCTCCGAACCGCTCACAGATGATGATAGTGATGAAGACAGAGAAACCCAGACCAATAAACTCAGCGCTACCCCAAGGAAGAGGCCGCGGAGCGTTGATGTTGGGGCAGAGCTGGAAGAGACCAGTGGTGGGTCTTGTGCTGCAGTCGCCCGAACCTCCCGCCCAGTTCTTGAACCCGGATGAGATAAGGTTGACGCCGATGAGCATAACCGTCGGACCTGTGACTAGAGGCGGGAAGATACGCTTCAAAATCTTGGGGGGCGTGAAGGACATGAGGATTTCGAGCAGAGCGCAGATACATGCGGTGCCGATAATAGCGCCGTAGCCGTCCGGGCAAGGGAGGGGAGTGCCGTCCTCTGCTGAAGGACAGAATCCAGTCTCATACATCTGGGCGAGAGCTCCAGTCGCCACGGGGATAGTCGCAAACGATGTTCCGACGACGGAGATCAAGCCGGTGCCAATGTAGTAAGGCGTCTTGTAGATGTGGAATCTCGTGATCTGCACCGACGAGAGGATACCGCAAACGATTAGCGAAGTCGACACGAGATATTGCTGTACATTCGGGGTTAGATGAGCCGCGTTCGCGAGAATGATTGGTGGGGTGATGACTCCAGCCAACATGGAAAGAGCGTGTTGGAACCCAAGGAGTAGGGCGAGGAAGACGGGCATCTTGTCGTGGAGTCCAAAGAAGGGTGCTGCGCGTCGTTCCTTCTTCATGAAGGGTAGGTTTGGCTTGAAGAGGAAAGCATAGTCGTACTGTCCGATGAGGCCCTCCCTGAGCGATGTTAATGGAAAGCTACTGGAAGACAGTCATACAGTTTCTTACCTCGTGGTCAGAGCCTTCACGGTGCGACGGGCCTTGTCTCCAAAGCTGCGTTTCGGGCCATGGTCGGGGCCAATGCGGTCTTGAGCCATTGCGTCTGACGATGGAAAGAAATCACTTTTGACCAGGGTTTGGTGGAACCTGTCGCGGTATTTCAACCCCTCATGCGCCGAAAGCTACCGCAGGCCGTCGGATGATCGTCGGGCGCCTGATAAGAAAACGAGCCTGAATCGCCAATATGAAGTAGATGGCTGTCCGGATCTCGATATGTGGATGAACACACGTCGCGAATCTGTCAGAGAGATCGTCGGGTGCACTAGCAGAGACTAGAGGCGGTAATGCTTTTTGTATGGTCGAAATGCGGGGGGGATCTGTCGCGGAGAGCCAATTGAAGACGGCTCCAAAAGACACAGGTAGATAGGAGGCGATGTTGCTTGACAATTGCCGGCTGGAAGAGCTTTATACTGGCGTACTGATAGAGGCTTTATCTTTGCCAACCGTGCCTGCGATGCGGATTCGCATCTGGTACGGGCTAGGTCCATGTTCCAAGCGCCACCCGTCCATGCCACGGCCAGCCATCTGGTGGGAGCGACCGACCCGTCGTTGGCCTCCGGGAGTTTCGTCACGTCTCCACGGCACCGGGTAGATGCAGTGGGAGATGGGTGGCTGGCCGGGGCGGCAACACATGCTTTTGCTAACAGGTTCACGATAGGGTTGCTGATAAGGTGGCGAGCTGGTGTGTGATTGGTCGGTCGTGGGCTCGAGGCACGTGAGGCCGGTCGCCTCCGACGTGCCTCTCGACTTCCGCGGCGACATCCCACACTCGAGCACGACCCGAAAGTGATTTGGCATGGTGCTGGAAAACTTCATGAGAATACGGGCGCCGGGTTCCGATGGTCTTTCCAGCGAGACTGCACGGCAGTGCGCGACACCGTCGAGTGAAGAAACTGTTGCTGCCCGATGCTTGCTAATCCCGCAACTTCTTCGCGCGAATGGCCTCGCTCGTGGAGCTGACCCTTACCGTTCTTCGGCGCTCCTTCATACTTGTCGTTAAATGCCGCTTCGGATCGATGCATGTTCGACCATGAATGGAACCATGCCACAGCTGCTCGTTGCCCATCACCGGATGATTGTTGGGGTCCGCTTCAGTGTCGATGGGATGAGATGTCTAGATTCGATCCGAACATGGACGGGACTGAGCAAGTATCATGTTCTGGTCTCCAGGCGAAGTGGCTGATATGTAGGAGCACTAGATGCAATGACCGAAGAGCTCAGCAACGCCATCCCGCCAGAGAGCGACACCAGCCCTATAAGGACCGGATGTCGTCACCAAGAACCAAGCTTGTTTTCATCTAAAGAACCTCGAGACTCGACTCAACCGTCCGGACTCGGTACGACGGTGCGATGGCGCGACCATCCTCTAGGATCAAGGCAGATGATAAGCAGCAGCAGCAGCAACGCGCAATGACGATACGAACAGACATTCAACCCATCAGCGTTCAGCGGATGCATCTGTCTACTGATGCAGCGCGATAGCGATAGCTGTAGGGCTGGTGTTGAGGGTCTATACTATCCGGAAGGAGACAAGCGCACAAAAGCACAAAGGACAATGGGTCTGATGTCGTAGCGGTGGCGTATCTTGCAGTTATCCAGCACAGTAGCTCGCACGCACCTTCGCGCTCATTCGAAGCTGCAGGCGATGGCCTAGCAGTACAATAGGCTTCGGATCGCGCAAGCGGTACCTGTGAGGACGAAATCCTCCAACCCGCAGTCCGTCCAGGCGAGACCCCTTCCTTGTCGCAGCCGGTTAGTCTCGTCGTGCGGGTAAGAGGACGATGCAGATTGTGATTTGTGCAATGGCCGTTTCGCACGGCAGGGCTCGCTGGAGTTACTGCTTTCTGCCCCAGACGGTGTGAAGATGGTCCGAGGTTCGGCGAGGCGTCTCGGCAGACGGCAAACGGCACTCGCAAAGACATCCAAGGCACCGATCATGACGGCTGGCCTGAGGCTGTCATGAGTGATGCACAGCGCTCCCAGCTTCCCCACAGTGAAGACATGTCTGGGCAGCGGGCGCATTTCTGCAGCAGCTTGGTTCACGGCCACGGCGCACCGCCACTTCTGGTGCCTGGGTAGCAGAGAGGCAATGGGCTCGCAACACAGCGACCCGCCTGCCGCTCAAACCCGGCACGAATTCTTTTCGCTCTGTTACCGCCTAAGCCTTTGGCCGGCCGTGCGGGATGCTCGACCGGCGAATCAGCGGCGGCACTATCCCGCAAGTGACATAATATACAGCGATTAGGGGTCTGGACGCGCGCTCTGCAGGTCCCGACGCATTCGCTTGGCCCAAAAACCGAGGTGCACTGTTGGGGTTCAACAGTTTCCACAAATCATCCCGGTCGATTCCACGCCGCCGTTCCACCGCCTTTATAACGAAGCCTCGCTTGCTTTCCCGCCTTCCACTCCTCATTCACTTTCTCCCTCCCTCGCTCCTCCCCCACACTGCCACCAACTCGTTCACTCGAGCGTGGTCCATCTTTCCCGCCACTGCTGAAGCTTGAAGCCTCAGCCGCCGGCACGTCATTGTACAAGCCAGCGCCCTCTGACCCTACCCGCCACACTCAGTCACCGCTCAGCATGCCTTCGCACCAACCCGTCGCTGGCATGTCTGCCATCGACCCCGAGTTCCTGGACTCGCAGCCGTCTCCCATGGCCAGCAAGAACGAGCCGAACCGCAACCCGCAATACGACCCCAAGAAGCCGCACATCACAGACTCGCCCATCACACGACAAAATTGGTACAAGCACGTCAATTGGCTCAATGTAAGTTCCGACTCACTACGCCCTTTTGAAATCACCGACTGACGATATGACAGGTTTTCTTCATCATTGGGATCCCTCTCCTCGGATGCGTCGCTGCCTTCTGGACCCCGCTACAATGGAAGACGGCCGTGTGGTCTGTCGTATACTACTTCTGGACTGGGCTGGGCATCACAGCGGGCTACCATCGTCTTTGGGCACACAAGTCGTACTCGGCTGGCGTCCCGTTGAGGGTCTTCCTCGCCGCCGTCGGTGGCGGTGCCGTCGAGGGCTCCATCCGCTGGTGGAGCCGTGACCACCGCGCCCACCACCGCTACACCGACACCTCCAAGGACCCCTACAGCGTCCGCAAGGGTCTGCTCTACAGCCATCTCGGATGGATGGTGATGAAGCAGAACCCCAAGCGCATCGGCCGCACCGACATCACCGACTTGAACGAGGACCCCGTTGTTGTTTGGCAGCACCGTCACTACATCAAGGTCGTTTTGTTCATGGGACTCATCTTCCCTACTCTCGTGGCCGGTATCGGCTGGGGCGACTGGATGGGTGGCTACATCTATGCCGGTATCCTCCGCATCTTCTTCGTCCAGCAGGCCACCTTCTGCGTCAACTCGCTTGCCCACTGGCTCGGCGACCAGCCCTTTGACGACCGCAACAGCCCTCGCGACCACGTCATCACTGCGCTCGTTACCCTCGGCGAGGGTTACCACAACTTCCACCACGAGTTCCCCTCCGACTACCGCAACGCCATCGAGTGGCACCAGTACGACCCCACCAAGTGGAGCATCTGGCTGTGGAGCAAGCTCGGCCTCGCCACCAACCTCAAGCAATTCCGCTCCAACGAGATCGAGAAGGGTCGCGTTCAGCAGCTCCAGAAGAAGCTTGACCAGAAGCGCTCCAAGCTGGACTGGGGTGTTCCTCTCGAGCAGCTCCCGGTCATCGAGTGGGACGATTACGTTGAGCAAGCCAAGAATGGCCGCGGCCTCATCGCTGTCGCTGGTGTTGTGCACGACGTTACCGACTTTATCAACGAGCACCCTGGAGGCAAATCTTTGATCAGAAGTGGTGTTGGCAAGGACGCCACTGCCATGTTCAACGGCGGTGTCTACCTACACTCCAACGGCGCACACAACCTGCTCTCTACCATGAGGGTGGGCGTCATCCGTGGTGGCTGCGAAGTGGAGATCTGGAAGCGTGCCCAGAGTGAGAACAAGGACGTTCAGGTCGCCAAGGACAGCTCGGGTAACCCCATCATCCGGTCAGGAAACCAGGTGACCAAGGTCCAGCAACCTATCGTCAGCGCGACTGCGGCATAGCCGTCTCCTAATCTTTGCTTTATTTCCATCATGAGCGACTCCGGCGTTTGGGCAGCTCCCACCACGGAGGTGACGTAATTCCGTTTCAAGCATTCGTTGGAGGGCACTGTAACCTCGACACGATTAGACGGCGTATGATTGCAGGTTTCGGAGCAGCGATTGGCATCAATCCCGAAAGTGGGCGCTTTAGACCTAGTTTTGATAGCCTAGAGATGAACGATATCATTCACGACTTCCCCCATCTTAGACATGTTTCAAATGTGTGACATCATTCATTCCAATGCTGCAAACTTGTTATCTGCGTATGACTTTTGACTTTCGTGTTGGTAGGCGGGCGACCTCGACCTCGACATCGGCGTTGCCTTGTTCGACACTCGCTTAGCTCTTGAATAGCTAACCTTCTTCACCTCCACCTCCAGCCCCAAACACTCACCCTAGCCTAGTGACCCAACCCGCTGAACACCTCCCTCGCAGCCTCTACGAACAATGGTCGAGCGAGAACATGGCGGGAGCCCCACCGCCAAACGGCGTAAATTGGACCGCGATGCTGCTGGAAACATGACAGACTCAACACCACCATCTTCGCAAGAAGCTGGCAAAGGCCTGAACAGACCAATCAGCCCGCCACCCGCCAGGCGTCTGAGATCCCGCACACCCACACCTTCGACTCCTCGAATCGAGGCAGATGCGCACGGGCCTCATCCCAAACCAACACCAGGACCCTCAGCGGCAGCATCGACGTCATCGAGAATTTGCCTGGACGACAGCAAAACCACCAAGTATATCAGCTCGCCTTTTAAGCTTACGAAAATCCAAGACCTGGCGGCGCACCAGAATGTGGATGCGGTGGGATTGGGGGATATACTCGGGGATCCGATGATTAGGGAGTGCTGGAATTTCAACTTTTTGTTTGATGTTGATTTTGTTATGTGAGTGTTACATCAAAGGGAGAGGTAAAGAAGAGAAGAGGTGGTGCTGACGAAGGTAGGAAGCATTTTGATAAGGACGTCAGGGATTTGGTGAAGGTCAAGATTGTGCACGGGTTTTGGAAGCGGGATGATGAGAGGAGGACTAACTTGTTGGTAAGCACTGCTCTGTCTAACCATGTTCTTAGGTTGCTTTGTACTTGCAGCTTGCAATGCTCCCTCCAGTGAATTCTGACATCCTACAGGAAGCAGCAGAGCCATACACGAACGTTGAGCTCAAGACGGCTTACATACCAGATTCTTTCGGGACACACCACTCCAAGATGCTCATACTGTTCCGACACGACGACCTTGCTCAAGTAGTCATCCACACTGCAAACATGATCGAGCGAGACTGGAGAAACATGACGCAAGCAGTGTGGCGATCTCCACTACTGCCACTCAAGGCTACCACCCCTCCAGCCAGTCGTTCAAATATACGGCCGTTTCGGATTGGTAGCGGGGAACGCTTCAAGGTGGACCTTCTCCGGTACTTGGCCAAGTACGAGAACAAACTGAAGGGACTGATGCAGCAACTTGTCGACTACGACTTCTCCAGTATACGAGCCGCTTTTATAGGAAGCGCACCGTCTCGTCAAAAACCATTGGCAGTGAAATCTGCGGTCGAGACCTCATTCGGCTGGCTTGGACTTCGAGAAGTGCTCTCAACGATTCCTACAATTCCTACCCAGGATTCAACGGCCTTCAGTCCACCTAGCATCGTAGCCCAAATTTCTTCAATAGCGACATTGGGTCAGAATTCTGCCTGGCTCACGCACTTCCAATCAGTACTCAGCTGCCATGATATTACATCCAACCTACGAGCTTCAGACGACACCAGCTTCTTCGATGGTCCTCCAAAGTCTAGAACCAAGGGCAAGTCAAAGGCACCCGAGCCAACGCTAAACATCATCTTCCCCACAGCGCACGAGATCCGCACCTCTCTCGACGGCTACGTCTCTGGCAACTCGATACACACCAAGATCCAATCACCCGCCCAGCAGAAGCAGCTAGAATACCTCCGTCCCATCCTCTGCCACTGGAAGCACTCAGACGAGGCTCCACCGATACGAACAAGGAGGGAAGCATATCGCGGCCCAGCAGCCCCACACATCAAGACCTACATCCGCTTCAGCGATGCCGAAAAGACGAGAATCGACTGGGCCATGGTGACGAGCGCCAATCTGAGCAAGCAGGCTTGGGGCGAGATGGAGAATAAAAAGGGCGAGGTGTGGATTCAGAGCTATGAAACGGGTGTCGTTGTTTGGCCTGCTCTCTTCGGTGAGGCGGACAGTACGGCTATGGTGCCTGTGTTCGGGAGGGATATTCCTACTGCGGAGGATGAGTCTGGGGGACCTGGAAAAGAGGGGGGGTTGAAGCAAGAGACTGTTGTCGGGTTTCGCATGCCGTATGACCTGCCGCTCACTCCGTACAAGGCGGATGAAGTGCCTTGGTGTGCCACGCTTCCTCAGATCGAACCGGATTGGATGGGCAGAACTTGGGAAGGGTATTAATCTTTCCTTCTAGAGGCAGGCCGAGCAGAGAGAGTGTGTGTGTACGTGTGTGTAAGTGTGAGAGAGAGCGAGAGAGAGTCTTCAAAGGAACTTCGATAATGCATCACATCGCTTTTTGGAACCTGACCAGCCATCGAAAATCTCATGAGTAGGCATAAATTGGGCACCATCGCAATGATGTATATTCAAAGCGTTCGTGAATTCCGCATATATGCCATAACATCAACGTATGTCTTCACGACGAGCCATCCATGCAAATGCAGTATCATCATCCCATCTATCCGTGCTTGCTGATAAGCTCCTCGCCCAACTCAATGTACTTCTTCTCGGCGTCGGCCTGCGAGGTGCCGGCGTCGACGACCTCCTGCCAACGCTTGCGCTTGGCCTTGCCCTGTACACAGTATCCGCATTAGCACAGTCCCTTTCCTATGTATCCTCGAATCCAGATGTTGGAGCGAATGAGGAGCGGGGCCTCGGGATAGGAGGGGGGAGCGTACGGTGAAATCCATCATGCCTGGCTTAGCCGCCTTCTCGATGTCCTCGCCTTGGGCTACCTTGGCATAGGCATAGAGCTGTACACGAAGCGTCAGTATTTCTTCTCCCATTTCTAGCTCCCATGCCTGCTGCCGCATGCATGGTCATGGCGAACGTACGTTGAGCAGGTCGTCGTTTGACGGACCGGTCTTGATCTCGCGCGTCTTTTGGTAGACTGTGTTGAATTGGGCGGACGGCATGGTGGCGGGCGGGTGTGGTGTGGGGTAGTGGAGAGGGTGTGGGAGTGTAGGAGGGGTGGAGGGGAGGGCGAGGTGTGGCTGGCGTGGGCTGTTGAGGATTGAGCAGCTGATGCTTATGGCGGGGCGGACAGGGGAGCACCAGAAGCGGGGCAAGGGATGACGCAGGTCCGACGGGTTGATTAGTATCTCGGTATCAGAGTGCAGGTGCGACGGGTTGATTAGTATGTAGGTACCTGAATCACCGAGGTAGAGGCTTTGTTGTTTGTACAACAGAGTTGAGTTGTGGCTTGGATGTTCACTTGACTGCACGCTGGTGATAGATGCAGGATGCGCACGACTAGAACCACTAGTGCCCACACAGTACACATAGGTGCAACTGCTATGTAAATACGGCTATGCTCATACGATCCTGTATACCACTGCTGACGTGCGGGTATCTGCTACATTCTCTCCTAGTTGAAGGATGTGTTCGCTTAGAACGACGTCGTTCCTGTCCAATCCATAGACAAGAGCGGGTCCAAGAGCGCTGTACTAGAGGGAACATGCGCCTTCCCGCTTCCGCCTTTCGCTCTTACGCAAAGCCCTACAGCTCTTAGATTGCCATGAGAGGGTGCTTTTGCTAGATAATGCGCCATTGTTCGTGCTTCGCGCATTCCCAACGGCACGGCTCAGCTACTGCAGTTGAGTCGCTGCACCGCGGCTCATTCCCCCAGATCAAGAGGATCTTTCTTCAATGTATGCAATCAGTAGACTCATTTCAATACCACCCTGTCCGAGCTCTTCTCCACCACTGGGATAACTTCCGCCAGACGGTTCGGGTCGCGCATGATGGCGAGCGCGTCCTCCTTGGTGCCAGCAAGCAGCTTACGAACTGTTTCGTACTTCTCCTCGCGCGCAGTGTACTCCCGAATCACCTCTCCGGTCGCAAACTCGACAAACACCCTGGTATCTCGTATCCTCAACATGACATCGTCCAGTCTCATGAAGAAGCGGGCTAAAAGCAGGAGCCTCGCGGGCATGACGCGCACCTTGACTGAAAGCATCGCGATGCCGTTGTCTGCTAGCTCATCCTCGTAGAGGATGACGTCGTCGAAGAACTGTATTGGGTCGGGTCGCTTGAGTAGGGCGAGTGGTATCGGCTTTTCTGTGGGTTCGAACGGGGGGGCTTCTGCGGTAGAGCCCTTGTAATCGGTGCTATAGGACCAGTCGAAGGGCTTGATCACTTCCTTGATGTCCTCGAATTGCTTCTGGCTGATAGATGGTCAGCAGCGATCCTGCAGGCCACTATGCGCGCAGACGCAGACGTATGGCATGCACAATAGGCAGTCTTACCGGTTCTGCTGCCACTCCTTGGAGTAGGACACCTTCAACATGGAGTCGCCGGTCTTGTCCACGCGGTCCAGCGCATCGAACGTGTTGAACTCAATGTGCCAGCCGCTGGGCGCATGCTCTACGCGCACAAAGTTGTCGCCAAAGATCATCTCTGGCGGCGTGATGCCCAAGTTCTTTGTCATGTCCTCTATTGGGCCGGCCTTGAGGATCGGTAGCTTGCGCGTGGTAATCTTGAAGCCATCTTTGCTGAACGATGTGTCGGCATGGCCGGGGGCGGGAGTATCGGCCGGCGTACCGTTGAGCGACGACATCATGGTCGTTGATCGCGTCGCAGGGTGCACTATAGGGCGTGTACGTGGACTAATGGAGGGTGCAGGCCGCGAAAAGTCGCGGGCGGCGCTTTGCGGGGACGTGGGGGAAGATTGTCGGGCCGGCACCGTCACTCTGGCAACGGCGATTGTATGGGTCCAAACACGGATCCGCCGCCGCTCAACCACCTAACCTTGAACACCCCACAGGTCGACGCAGGACATCGTCCACACACAATTGCAGCTCTTGGTGCTTGGTTCTTTCTTGCGTGCTGCATTGAAGCCCTTCGTTAGCCCACCTCCCATCCATTCTCATCCCAGCCGCCAGCATGGACAACCTCGAGGCCGCCTTTGAGCGCATCGTCGTGACAGACGAGAACGACGACCAGCTGGTTACAACTACTACCTATCAAAAATCAAAAGTACGTGATACACCACTACCTTCTCTTTCTGTAGACGCCCATCTAACGCCGCCAAAGGCCTCCCTCGCCACGGCAGCATCATTAGCCGGCCTCTCGTCGTCCAGCTCGGCTGCCAACCGCATGAAAATGCCTCCCCTCCAGAAGCTGGCTACTGCAAACGCGAGCAAGCTCGTCAACGCCAACATTGCAAAAGTTACAGTCACCCAGAGCAACGCTGCGGGAGGCTCATCGCATCGCCGTACCCTCACCGAGTCCGCCGTCTACACCGCACCTTCTGCCCCCAAGCAATGGCACCTCGGCATGTTCGAAGTCGGCAAGCCGCTCGGAAAGGGAAAGTTCGGTCGCGTGTACCTAGCGAAGGAGCGCTCCACTGGCTTTGTGTGCGCACTCAAGGTTCTGCACAAGTCTGAAATACAACAAGGCAAGGTGGAGAAGCAAGTCCGCCGAGAGATCGAAATCCAGTCGCATCTCGCACACCCCAACGTCCTACGCTTGTACGGTCACTTTCACGACGCCAAACGCATCTTCCTCATCCTAGAATTCGCCGGCAAGGGAGAGCTTTACAAGCACCTGCGCCGCGAACAGCGCTTCCCCGAATGGAAGGCCGCACAGTACATTGCCCAGATGGCGGCAGCGCTCAAATATCTCCATAAGAAGCACGTCATGCACCGTGACATCAAGCCCGAGAACATCCTTGTCGGCATGCACGGCGAGATCAAGATATCCGACTTTGGCTGGTCGGTGCATGCGCCCAACAACCGGCGCAACACCATGTGCGGAACGCTCGACTACCTTCCGCCAGAGATGCTTGCCCGTGCTGGTGGCAAGGACAACTTCTACTCTGAAAAGGTCGACCTGTGGAGTCTTGGTGTATTGGCATATGAGTTCCTGGTCGGAGAGGCTCCGTTCGAGGACACACAGGTTATGACGCACAGGAAGATTGTAAGGGGAGAGTACACCGTGCCAAATTTTGTCAGCCCGGAAGCCAAGGATCTGATCAAGGGGGTGAGTCTGGGGTCCACGATACTGCAAGAGCACATACTGACAAGCGTTTAGCTACTGGTCCTTGACCCCGAGAAGCGGATTGCCCTAGAAGACGTCGAGCGACACCCTTGGATCATCAAGCACTGCAAAGGCAGCGAGCGGGCGTATAATCGCGCTTCAGGTGGAAAGTTCCGACCCAGCTCGGAGCAAGAAAGCTAGCGAAGCATTGTCAAGGATGAAACCTTTCGATGTTGTCATGTTTTCGGCGTTGATTTGGGTAATGTGTGAGGAGATCTACGATTGGGGGCGTTTACAGGTGGAGTTTGTTTTCACAACAGCAGCATGGCCGGCGTTTTTGGATACGAACTTTCTCGGCGCATTTCCGAGTGATGAATGCAACAACACATCAATCTTCAGCTGTGAGCTTTTGCAGTGCTTTGGAGTGAGGAGTACATTTCCGGTTCCGGACATACCAACGCCATCGCTATGCTATGCTACACTTCTATTCCTACCTCTTGCCATATTACTCGGTACTGTACAGATAATATACACATGCTCAAAGCCTCTCCGGCTATGGTGCTAACGATATATCTCATCAAAGGGCCGGTTATCGTTGAAACAGCTATCCCATACCTCGTTCACTATCTTTGTAGCCTGTACATCGTCTTTGACGCCTGGCCGTGCCATCATGCTTAATGTGGCGCGCCGACGCACGCAGTGTTGGAGTTGTTCGGTGATGCGCCATTGGTTCTTCGTGAAGAACTCGCGGGCGAAACGGCATTCGCCGGAGAGGGTTGATGCTCGGATCTATGAGATGTCAGCGACGACTTCTCTGCACAGAAGAAATATCTGCCGTATGCATACCTCCAAGCAAGCCTGATGTTTCAAATTCCCATCCTCTACCTTGAACTTCAAATGATCCCACGCATGCACCATCTCGTGCGCCAATGTATCCTCTAAATGGCCCCTGTTCCGGAACTTATTCGCACACAGCATGATGCCATGGTCTACATGGAACCCGCCACTCTGCTCCGCCGTGCACATCCTACAATGCACATTGCGCGCGTTCAGGTCGCCGCCGAGCTTGCCTACTTCGTCGCGTAGGAAGGTTATGATGGGGGAGTATTGGAGGAGGTAGTCGCGGTTTGTTTCGCAGCGCTTGCAGAAACTCTCGGCTATAATGTCGATGTACCAAGTCAGTGTATGTCCTCACATGCAGTTCGGGCATGTGCATGTACCTTTTATGCTGTCTTGGGCGGCGAAGTAGGAGGTTTCGAGGGGAACGTTGCGCGTGCCGGTCATGCGGGCGAGGAGTATTGTGAACGTGTTACTCCACGTGTAAAAGGTGGGGTCGGCTTGGGGGTCGAGGGGTGGTGTTGAGGGGGATGCGGGTGTACTAGGGGTGTTGGCGGTGGTGGGGATTGGGGCGCCGTCGGGCGCTTGGGAGGGTTTAGACATGGCTGGTGTGTATGGGCGTGCGGTCTGAGTGGTTTGAACGTCGTAGGAGAGATGGCGGTGAGGCGTGGATTGTGGGGACGAAGTTGGCGCAGATCGCGTCTCTTGACCGCGAAAAGATGGCAGACGCGGATATGCGGAGAGGAGCGGGATTTCTGATTGGCTAGGCATTTAAAGGCGGATCACTTCTATCCTTGTCTCCGAGTCGCAAGTATATACAGTCATGCACCCACCCCAATGAATGCCTGTCAACAATTCAACCGCACCGCACTCCAAAGCCACTGGGACCTCTCTCCCTCCCATGAGCAGCCCAACATGTTTCACCTCAAGAAGCATCCGAGCCAGCTCACCGTCGTCATAAAACTCGGTAACACACCACTGCGGCTTGTACCAGCGCCCCGCCAGCAGCAGAACATGGGAATAACTAATGATGACCTTGTACAGGCACATCCTCCATAGTCGACGAAATCACCCATCAACCCCTCCTCTCCATCCTCTCCGTCATCGTCGAAACGGCCGTCAAATTGCACCATGAGGGGCACCGCGTGGTCCTGGTGTCCTCGGGCGCCATTGGCGTAGGCATGCGTCGCATGGACCTGGACAAACGACCGAAACACTTGCCGCAAGTACAGGCACTCGCTGCTATCGGACAAAGTAGACTCATGAGCCTGTGGGATCAGCTTTTTGGACATGTGGGGCAGCCGATTGCCCAGGTTTTGCTTACCCGAAACGATATTGCCGATCGGACGCAGTATCAAAACGCTCAGAATACGTTCAATGAGCTGTTGAATATGGGTGTAATACCGGTTGTGAATGAGAACGACACTTTGGCGGTTACCGAAATCAAGTTTGGAGACAACGACACGTTGAGTGCCATCACCTCGGCTATGGTTCAGGCAGACTATTTGTTCCTGATGACGGATGTGGATTGTCTGTACGATACAAACCCGCGGACGAACCCAGATGCGAAGCCTATCGAGGTGGTAGAGGATATAGCGGACCTGGCCGTGGATGTGAGCAGCGCTGGATCTGCGCTTGGAACCGGGGGCATGAGCACAAAGATTGTGGCCGCGAGATTGGCGACGAGCGCAGGCGTTACGACAGTCATTACCAAGTCTTCGAAACCTGGAAACATCGGTGCCATCATCAAACACGCCGAGGCGCAAAAGGCAGCACGGGAGTCAAGTCGAAACAGCGTATCCAACTACCAAGATGACGATGTGCCTCTCGCGCAGACATCTTCGCTGAACCTGCATCACGACCTCACTCCCGCTACGACACCACAAGATACCCCAGCGCGAACACCATCTCCACCACTCAATGCGGTAAACCCACCGCTACACACGCGCTTCCTCCCCATTGCGCACCCGATCCGTGACCGTTACTTCTGGATCCTGTACGGTCTCGCGCCCCATGGCAGCGTCTACATCGACGAGGGTGCCTGGAAAGCCCTCTCCACCAAAGCGGGGCTCCTTCCCGCAGGTATTGTAGACGTAGATGGACACTTTGCCCAGCAAGAAGCCGTCCGTATCGTCGTCGTGAAACGCCTGCACAACACATCCAGCACTTCAAACGGCCAGTCTCCACTCTCACCACAACCCCACACCCAACCCCAATCTCAATCTCACCCCGAGCCCCATCACACCCCCACCAACCCCCTGATCCCCAACCGGACAGCCCACTACACACCCGCATCACTCCTGCACTCACACTCGTACTCGCTGTCGTCCTCCGCGACCCTGCAACCCCCTCAATACGAACTGCATGACCCTGCTCCGCTTGAAGTCGGTCGCGCGGTTATCAATTACTCTGCCAGCGAGATACGGCGGATTATGGGATTGCATAGTACGCAGATTCATGACGCGCTGGGTTATGCCGATAGCGAGTATGTGGCCCTAAGGGAGAACATTGCGTTCTTTGGGATCGAGAAGAGTAGGCCTAACACGCCGAGTTTTGGGAGGAGTTCGAGTGCGAGTTTGAGTTTGAGTGGGCAGGAGGGAAGTGGAGTGGGGGTTGACGGGCATTGAGAGATGTCTGGGCGAGTTCACGAGGATATTGGGATTCAAAGGAAAAGAGCCGCTGGATGGTTTCGCTGGTCTCAAAAAAACAAAACTAAAAGATAGAATAGGTTGGGTAAGCGACGGTGTTCGCAAACGGCGGGAAAAGCCCTTCATCGAGCTTTCCCTCGAATCGGAATATTTCGGGTGGTCAGGGTGCTCAACCTCTCTGATCTATCCCAAGAGCTAAAAGCTGCTACCACATACATGTTTTCCCTTATGCTTTTGTGCTTCATTCACCTTGCATCACGAATGATGTTGATTCTAGAAAATTGATGGGAGAAGCGGTTGTGCATTATCCAATACGGACATGGAGGTCAAGTCGTCTAATGGAGGGAAAGAGCTTTTGATAGAGTCAAGGAATGAAGAAAAATAGGGCGGAAGATCATCGGAGCAAGAAGGTAAGTTGTAGAATGAAGAAGGTAAGAAGTACCGAGAAGACACTACGAGAAGTAAAGACCAGAGCCAGGTCAGGTCACTGATCCTTTGCTTGGACGGCACGAGCTGGTATGTGCCAGGGTAGAAATTCTGCGACGAAAGCAGCAACCCCTCACCATCCAATCAAACTTGCAGCGTTCTGTGTGGAGGGGAACAATTCTCCTGCTGGTCGCATGAAATCGGTTGACGAGTCAGCTTGGAACCAGGGAAAAGGCCTCAGATCACTGTGCGAAAAGGGCAAGAAGATCAGTGGATTCTCTAGTGGAACGGTACTAGCCGATGCCACCTCTCCATAAGTTCCGGCCGCCGGCTCGCTCCGTTCGAGGGGCCGGTCGAGATGAGATCGACGTGTTGAGCGGCTTCAAAAGGAACAAGGGTCTTTGTGGTTCCGCTGCAGGTCTCGGATAAGCATGGCGCAGTCATGACGGCTTGGTGTTTCGATTAAAGGCTGGAAAGGAGTTGCTCTTCCCTTGGTTTACGGAAGGGGCGGAGAGCACCGTGACACAACGTGTGGCCTTTGCTTGATGAGCCTTGCACGGCCTTTTCGAGATTGCGCCAAACAATCTCTCTGGTCAAGACGATCCATCATCCATACAAAAGCCCGTGCAGGGTGAAACTTCTCGACATGCTCCAAGTACCCGTCTCATCTAAGAAGTCGTAGGATTCTACCTGTCGCCCGAGAAGGCCATTGGGTACATCGGTCGCCGTTCGTTTGACCGAACGTTAGGAGGCTGTAACAAACTAGAGTACAAATATTCCTTTTTCGACCGGTGAATGCCATTCCACTTTGTCACAGTCGCGATAGCCGCGTGCAGCTTCCGTCTAGAGGTGCCGGTCAGGCAGCCAAAGTTAAACAGGTGCTGCGCAGGGGCTAAGTAGCACTTCTCGTACGTAGGTATACGAGATGCCGTTGGGGCGCAGCTTGCAGATGTTTCGACGAGTAGGTGGGGATCGAACAACGACGGTCGTCATCGTCAGTAGCGGATTGTTTGTAGCCACGATCCATGTAGGGAATAGTAGATAGTGGAGCCGCCGGTGAACACGAACTCGGAATATGCTGTTGTTGACTTGCCGTCACCGGTCCCAGCTTACACTTGGATACGATTGTGGGGCATCGTTGAACGCATCGTGGAGATTGCCGGATTCCTTCGCCAGATTCACTCGAGGATTGCTAAGGCAAGCCAGATAGTCCGTGGTCTCTGTCACTTGACCGTCTGCTTCAAATTCCTACCGTAGTAGTTCAAGGCCTACCACGACAGTACACAAGGGTACTAGCCGGCAGGAGTGTCAGCTGGGGTAAGCGAGCTAACCGTGTCGGACTTCCTACAAGATGATGCGTGGATTCCACAGTCGATCATGTCTAACCCCTCACCCGAAAGTTCGACGTCCAGCTCAACCACAGGTGAGAGGAAACACGATTCTGATCTTTACGTGTTAGTTCGCAATACATTCCCATAAAGTTTTAGCCTGCGCGCGAGGTGGCTTTTGAGACGGGCTAGACTAGTTGGCTTTCTGAACGGGACGGCGTTTTTAGAAGTCCTTCATTGGGACTGCTGCACGGCGATCGCTAAATTTTCTTTATGGGGTAACTAGAGTTTGGTAGTCGCCGTTCTGCTAGGCTTGGGATGGAGTTATGGTGCTGCAGCGTGCTAGCGGGTGACCTCGTGGGGCACGGGTTCGACGTTTTTGTGCACCACTGCACCTCATGTTGCTTGGAGTTTGGGTCGGTGACCCTACCCCCTGTTGCATCCGAGGTCTGCGCTTCATGGTTGCTTTTCTTGATTGGGACTATCTTGGGTTTGCGGCCGAACTACCGAGGTGTTTCGGCGAGTGAGGTTGACTTTGATACTGCGTCGACATGGCCAGCGACTTGAGATGCAAGCAGCGGGGGCGCTGGCTCCGTCCCAGCCAGCAGGTCACTCGGAAGGAACCGAACAGGCTGAATTTCTCGACAGCTTATGCTTTTTCGTGACTTCCAAAGCGAGAATCAGGCGTCGGCGAGGCTCCCGATGGTCGGACCTTGAAAGCTTGGTTGCAATGCTTGGCACGCTGCCACTACTGCGGCTGTCCTTATGACGCTTGCTCGTGCCTAGTCGACTCTCGATGCGATACGAGCGCTGCTGTGCCTGTAGGTGCTGCGCCATAGACACGATGTCATACGAAATGCAGCCTGAACATCAGGTCTGAGTCTCCGTGGGGGCATCTGGAGATACGGCTGCTGCGTGGAGGGCTCTCCGCGGGTGCGATTCTGACATGCTGCTGGGATGAGATTGGACGTGCCTCGTGGGCCGATGCGCGCGTAGAGTTGCCTCTTCTCAGTGAGTGGAGATTGGGCACGGTTTCGGTGGGATAATCTCGCCTTAGCCTCGTGGCGGCAGGGTGGGCGATGGGTGAGGCTGTCTATGGTTCTGTGGCGTCCGTAATCACTGCACTCGACGACAAATTGGGGCGCGCGGCTTGCAGGGGTCAGCAACGGAATGAAGGGTTGGGGGCCCTGGAGTGATGAAAGAGGCACGGCGGACCAGGGATATTCGGGCGATCGACGTCGCTTGGGATCCCTTGGACGCAGGCTGGTACTCGCGCGCTGCAGCAGTTTGCAAAAATAACGACGTCGTCTCGTAAGGGACGGGCAGGTGGACGGCAGGCGGCAGTATCTTGCTGCAGGTCCAGATATGCAAGCCGACGGCCGTCTTGTTATGGGTTTGAGCATGTCATAGTTATCGGAGAGGCTGATGGGCCCCAGCTACCGGGTCCACGCACGGCTAGCGCACATGGTGGCCACCATGGCACTATAGGTGCCAAGGAGTGCGAGGCTCGGTGGGGAGAGGAGAGTGGCATGATGATGAATGGATGGATAGATGGCCGATCATGATAGTCACATCTTCTGCGGCGCTTGCCGGTGCTGGCCAATCGATCGGGCGGCGGCAGTGCTGTGTGCTGTGTGCTGCGTGCCGTGTACTGTGGACTGTGTACTGTGTACGGTGTACTGTGTCCAGCTGCGCTCGCCATGGGCCAGCACAAAGCATCACGGCGTCTGGGGAGCTGCATCGACCGAGCTGTGCGCAAACAAGGTTTCCCGGGACGGTGGGTAGAGGCCTGAATCGAGTGCAGCATGGTTGAGCTTGTTGGCTAGCAGCAGCTGCAGCCATGCCCTTTCGGGCCGCACATTATTGGGATGGGAGCTACGTTATCAGGCGCACGTCGAATGGCAGCGCAGACACGGTGGCGGGTGTCGTGAGTCGTCACAGAGACTCATGGTGTTGCGTTGCCGTTGTCGTTGTTGTCGTTGTCGTCCCATCCCAGTTCAGCTCAGCTCGCGCCGCACAGCCGCCCCTGTCCCTGTGCAGCTCACGCCCTCAGGCCCATGCACTGGCGGCCATGGGTGCGGCGGAAGCACCAATATACATGAGAACGGCACTTGAGAGAGAGCGAGAGAGAGAGAGTGTGTGTGCCTGTTACGGGTTGGTGTGTGGGTTGGACTGCCTCGGTCTGCGCTTTTCTGCTAGTGGCGCCGACGCTGGAGTGGGCCGGCCCTTGCTGTACTCCCGGCACAATACCGGTACCGGTACATGGTTGCGTGCCAATTTTCGCGGTGCCCTTGGACCCCCCCGACATCGACATCAGACGTCGACATTGCTGCCATGCTCCCGCTACTATTCTGGGCCCCGTGTTGACCCCCCCTGGCCAAACCCGCCGGCGATCCCAGTCTTCACACAGACCACACCCGCCAACCTCACCTCTGTTCTCTGCCACCACCTACACAGGAACCCCGTCTTGCGCCCATCTCTGTCCAGTCCCCACTCGTCCGAGCTTCCGGCTCTGCCCAGCCCCCATCCAATGGTAGCCAACTCAATTGCTTTCTGCACCATCATCGCCCTATGAGAGCATGTTTCTTCTGCCTGCAGCATCGTCCTCATTCCGGCCTGCTCCTCTGCTGCCGCACGCCCACAGGGTCCAATTGCCTGTCGTGATTCCCCACCCCCCATCTCCCTGCTCCTCCCAAGAGCAGCATAGTCCTCCTAATTAGTCTAGGCCCATTAACCTCCGCCAGCCGTCTGCTCGCCCTTTGGAGTGTGCCATCCATCTCCGCCGCAGCCTGCTACGTGCTGCGGGTCGACGCCGCCGTGTCGCTGCTCCTTTCGAGCACTCAGCTATCACGCACGCTTGGTGCGTGCCCAGCCACTCTGTATATCTTGCTTCGTGGCCCGTCTCCACATGGTCGTTGCATGCTTTGAGCACCGTCGTCTTCTTTGGTCTCCGCCCTGTCCCACTTGAGACTACAGCGACACCCGCTCGGAAGCGTCGCAGTCGCTCATTATCTTCCCATCGGGGCCGCCGCCGAATCTGACAGTTGACCGTTGGCGCCGCCCCGCTACACATACACCTACCGATCGACATTCTCTAGCGGGCACTTACCCCTCCGGGCACCGTACTATCCACTCACAGACCAACCTCTTCGCTCTTGGCCCGTCTAGTGTGCCGTCTCCGCAAGCACGCCGTCTGCCTAGGTACGACTCTTGCTATATACTCCGAGGAGCCCCAACCGCCTAGTCCACGTTGGCCTTTTGACACCTTCTTGCTCTCCGGACACCCGCGCTAACGTCTGCCCCAAGACGTCGACCCTCTCCGAACCACCTAGCGTCGAGCCATGGCATCTGTAAACAGCCCGGCGGCAGGGACCAGCGCTGGCGACGTGTCACCAACCGCCGCTTCTGGCTCCGGTTCCACGACGAACCCCAAGATGAGGAAGAGGACCAAAACAGGCTGTCTCACCTGTCGCAAGAGGAGGATCAAGTGTGGAGAGGAGCGACCGACCTGCGCAAACTGCCTCAAGTCGAAGCGCATGTGCGAGGGCTACAACCAGCGCGTCGTCTTCAAGACGCCGCTCGAGGGCTGGCCGAACCATCCTGGGGTCGTGAGCACTCTACAATATCACAACTCCATGCTCCCTGGTAGCCGCAATACTGGCTTTCGTCCATTACAGTCGCCTACACAACCACAGGAGACCACCTTGACGACCATCCAGCCCCGACCCCTAACTCACTTCGATTACAACGAGACTGGCCCTGCCCTGGGACCCATGACCCCCCAGCACGGCTTCGCAGGCGGCATGCAACCGTACGGACAGGACGCGAGCTTCCAGCAGCCACTTCCTTCGCCTCGTCATCAACAACCGCTACCATCACCGCATCACCAAGTTCCGACACCGACGAGCGCAATCTCTTACTTTCCTCAGCCTTCACCAGTGCAGACCAGCTTCCACAACCAGTACAGCCAAGAGCCGAGTAGTGGCTATGAAGAGCAGCATCAATACTCTCAAGCGCCGTACCAGAACGTCCCAGCTCCGTACGATACCCACATCGATCAAAAGCCTGCGATCCCTCCAGCCTCACAAGAGCAAGCATACTATCCACCACGCCACGGAACTACAAACCGCCTTGTCGAGCAGAACCCCTACGCGTCACGATCTAGCATATCGCCACAGGCTGGCGAGTTTCCGTCCCAGATGTTGGATAACAAATCATCACTACACCGCTACGGTAGCCAGTCCCAGGCGCCGACACGACAGCCACCTGTCACTACAGCAGACTTTAGCCAAGCGGGTGCATATAACCCGCCGCTATCAGTTTCTCTTACGAATTCCTCACACTCCAATTTCTCGCCTGTTCAGATACCCCAACATGATGTGACTTCAGATGTAAAGTATATGCACCAGCATGCTGTTTACGGTATGTCCCGTGTTTAGTCTTCATTGTCATATATCTTAGCCTGTTCTGTTGTTATCATCGCACCCGTCATGCCCTGTTGCATTGCAGCTGGGGGCTGTAAGTGTGGTTACCAAATATTATTATTGATACCTCTCCTGTCTATTTCCCCCCATTTTGCCACAAGCTACCCCTTTGCCCCACCGATCGGTGGCAAAATGCCCCCCGCGCCTCCTATATGCACACAAGAACAAGGCTGATGATTGCTTCTTACTTCCAGAACAACCTGTCGCCATCTCGCATGCGCAGGAAAACCAACCGCAGATCCAGTTGAGCGGATTTGGTGGCGAGGACCACATCAGCCCGACGCAGGTGCTCGACGAAGCTGCAGTAGAGGAGGTGGACGATGACTACTGGGATGTGCGCTCAGACGAGGAAATGCCGGACAAGGTGGATGAAAGGGATGAAGATGCCATCATTCTTAGTCGAGACTTTAGTCTCATTCGGCGCATACATTTCGAAAACACGAGCGAACTTGCGATTCGGCGATACGACTCCTTCATCTACGAAGGAATTCTCAGTCAGTACAAGGCAGAGCAGGTGGCGAACCCTCTCAAGAATCCCAAGACTGCACGGGTATTCGCGCATTACATTCATGTAACGGGGCCGGTACGTACTTGACGCCATGGTGTTTACGGCTTCTGCTGACACTGCAACTCAATTTAGTCATTGTCCATATATGAACGAAACCCACGGAACCCAACCTCCATCTTCGAAGGACCGACGCCTTACTCTCAACAGAGTCTACACACATACATATTGCCTCTCAAGGCATTGAACAACCAGGGTCTTTTACATTCCCAGCTGGCGCTCGCCAGTCTGCATATAGCGAGACTCCAGCGAGCGTCAGTCACGCCCTCATACAAGCACTATGGTAGGCTCGCCCTTTTCAACGCACCTCGAATTGTTGGTCGCTGACTACGCACTGTAGCTTATGCTCTGAAGCGCCTGGGAAGGAGTCTCGGGAACCCTAAAAAGCGTCATTCGATTGCGACTCTCGCGACAAGTCTCCTCCTCGCCTACTACGAAGGTTCGCTCTCCAATCCCTCTTGTCAAGATGACGCTAACGACACTAGTTATGTCGGCGGAACATGTGAAATGGGGCACGCACCTTGTCGGTTCCGCGCAACTCATCGCCGAGCTCGACTTCCCATCGCTCACGCAAGAAGCACGTCGATTGAAAGCTGCTCAGACCGCACGGGAGAGCAACTTTCCTTACCAAAACCCGAGCATGCTCATCGACCAAAAGCAACTGGATCAGAGGTTGAAGGAAAGCATCACGATGCCAGACGAGAATCTTGTCAGTACTATTGTGGGACAAACGGTCAGATATGACCACTATGGAAAAGTTTTCGAAGACGTGGACATGAACAAAGATCGGAGACACGGCTTCCACGGCAAACTCGACGCGCGAACATTCGAGACGCTGGAGGATTTGTACTGGTTCTATTTGAGGCAAGACGCTTTCCAGAGCATGGTGAGCGGTAATCCGCTGATGTGAGCGAAACCAATCCACAGATCGTACTCGGCAGGCTTACAATCGATAGTACCCCGTATCGCAAATGGGCAGACTGTCCCCCACGCGCTCCTCTTGGCCGAAATGATGCATTGTATGGAACTCACGACCACATCATCCTACTCATTGGCCGAATCTCCGATTTCGCAGTGCGAGACCGTGAACGAAAGATCAGACAAGTTGATGCAAATGGCGGGCAATGGAGACCGAGACCTGGTATGCCTGGCATGCCCACGGGTCCACCACCTGCGTCGGGAGGGCAGCCTCCAACACCCACCACCCCGATGGGTCCACCACCACATATGAGAAGCATGGGAGGTCACAACGTCGATCCTCCAGCAGGTCAGACACAAGCACCAGGACAAAGACCTCCACAAGGAGCACCCCCGGCAAATGCAGGACCTGGCTTCTACGGCATGGCACCTGCCCGACCTCCGGTCCCGCTCTCCGCCAGCTATGCAAACCCCGACTACCTTTCCAAACATCCCTCCCCCAAAACACCAGGCTCTCCTCACTCGAAGTTCGCCGACCTCCCCGCCGCCTACGAAGCCGCACTGAGCGAGTGGAACAATATATCGCATGCTCACACCACAATAGCCCACCACCTCGCCAACACAGACTCCTTTGCACCACTAACACCAGATCTCTACCCCGTAGCACCAGGCGGTAATATGACACCCTTCGGACCAGCTTTAGTGCATAGAAGCTACGACATCAGCACCCTCTGGACCCTTCTCCATCTCTCCAACATCCTCCTTCTCCGCTCGCACCCCGCCATGCCGCCCGCCGCTATGATCGCCGCCGGCGTGTGCGCTCCGGCAACAAAACCTTACGCCACACTTATCGGCCGCATAGCAGCAGGAATGCAAGTTCCAGCAAGCGACAACACACCACTAAGTCCCTTCCTCGGCGCCGCCCTCGTCGAAGTCACCATGGCGCTGTTCTTCGCAGGCGTCCAGTACCAAGCCCCCGACCAACGCGCCTGGCTGATCAAACACCTGCTCAACATCGATCGGCGGACTGGGTGGGCGACCGCAGCTGTTATCGCAAGATCGTGCGAGACTTCTTGGGAGAAGGCGGCAGAGTTGGGTAGAGGGCCGCCTTATGATCGGCGCTTGACGAGGAGGTTTGGAGAAGAGGGACCGGTTGCGTTTGATGATGAGCGGCCGGGAGTGGGGAGGGGAACGACACGAGACGATACCGAGCCAATGGAGATGGGAGGTGTGGGTGGTGAAGAGGGAGATGGGGAGAGGGGTTTTGTGGTTGGGAGGAAGGCGATTCGGGCCCCCCCGCCTTGGGCGAAGAATCTGCTGGCTACGGATGAGGATTTGAGGGTAGACATGGAGAGGGTGGGGCTGGGACAGTGGTGATTGGTTAAGTGGGGAGAGGGATGATTGGAAAGAGAAGGACCATTCTTGAAGATGGGTTCGTTCATAAATACGAAGGTAGGGATGGTGCCTAATGATGGAGCGAGCTGATTGACAGGTGCGGAGAGGGAAAAGAGTTGAACCGGTCGACAAGGCACCAACGCAACGCAACGCAACGCACCCTGAGACTAGGCTTCAAAATTGCTAGAACTCAATACCGTCTCGCTTTTACGACGCGACACAGTTTGTCCCGACGACACCTTTAGCACACCACCAACGCACCTCTACCTCCCACACGGCGCCAACATACACGAAAAGTGCGCCTTGAGACGATCTCTTATATTACCACGAATATCCGAAACCCCTTAACGCAACTTCACGAAAAGCAAAAAGTTTTAACGAAAAAGAAGAATTGCCCGACGCGAGGCGTTCTACGAATCCCAAGAAAAGATTTGATGATGACATATTTATGTACTGTATCATTAGCATAGTTGTCAAAGAGATGACATTCGGTCGCAAAGCGCAAGATCCCTGCGCTCTCGTAGCTTCCACCGTAGACTCGACGTGTACCTGTGTGTGTTGGAGATGCATCTTTTCTAATTTGCTGACTGCTGGGAAGTAAGAGATGTGAAGGTCATTCGAGAAAGACAGGAATATGCGTGAACAAACAGAGAAGCAAGAAAACAAACGAACAAACAAACGGTGAAAAGAGTAAGAAGAAGTGAGGAAACAGACCGACCTGTCATCCGTCATGCCTGTCACCAACCCGCCATCGCCCCCATAGCCGTCTATAAGATCCCAATCCTATACCACCCTTTACCGTCAAAATCATGTCAGAGACTCCTTCCGTCTACCTCGCGGCGCTGGAGTGTGCGGACATCGACGTTTTGGAACATGCGAACCTAGTATTATCGAATCAGCGATGAAGGCATTGTGAGAATCTGATGTTGTTTATGATGTAAGGTAGAGAGGGAAGGGAAGGGGGAGACGTACATTCAAAGCCTTGACTCCCTCATAGAACCCGGGCTCAATACTCTCAGCCATCAGGCTACTTCCACAGCGGCTGCAGAAGTAGTGCTGTACGCGTTCTTTGCCGAACCTGTACTTCTGTTCGCAGCATCAGCATCCTCATAGCACACCCACAAACGCCGTTCTTCCTGCTCCAAGGATGCGATGCGGACGGGAATCATAACGACATACCTCCACAAGCTCACTCTCCAATCCCACCGTCTCGAACTGTATGCACGAGTTCTGCACGTAGACGTTCAGATAGCCATTGCGCGCGCAGATGCTGCAATTGCATTCTACGACCCAGCTTTCGACGTCGTGGAGCGGCGGGGAGAGGGTTACGGTGTAGCGGATGAGTTGGCAGTGGCAGGAGGCTTGGTACTGGGGCAGAAGTTAGTGGTGCGGTTTGAAGGTGTATTCCATCTTGAGCCAGCATAGAGTGTGATGCAAACGATTGTGAAAAGAGTCAAAGCTGTAATGATCACTGAAACATACCTTCTGCACCTCCTGCGTAGTCGCCATGCCATGCACGGTCGGATACTGTATACTCGTCGTTCTGCGGTCGTAATTGATGGCGAGGGAGAAGGGGTGCAGCGGGAGGAAGTAGATGGGATACAGTTTGGCGGTATTGTGTCGTTCAAGAGCTTGGCTCCTTTTTAGAAGTTTCTTAGTCGGACAACGTAGTGGTTACTGGTGTCGGGTACTGAAGGTCGAATAGCTCGAAAGTCTTGATTGTAGTGATTCAAGGCGAGTGGCGAGGAGTGTGAAAGAGGGATCCGAGAAGAGATGCGGCGGGAAGCGGTGTATTAGGGTTGGTCGACGGGAGCGTTCGAATGAGCCAATTGTTGCTTTTCTGTTCGATGATTGGAAAGCGGATGTCGAATTGCTTTTAGAATTCAAAATGGCGTAAAGCCATACTTATACTCACATGTCAAAGTTCATTCAAGCACCGAGCGTAGGCAAGCCTAAACATCAGCAGTGTTCGCCGATCCGCTCAGAGAAGCTCTGCTCTACTCCGTCCCACACAGCTCAGTCCTAACAAGAGCTCTCCCCTTCTATTTTCATCACGATACCCCGTCGCAAACAAACTCGCATCACTCTAAGACACTCCCTCCAACCGCCTAGAACAGTGTCGTGCCATGAAACCGACGCCACCCGCTTGCACATCACTCGGGACTTTTCAGCTTGACCGGGCACACCGAAGTGCGGCTCCATGGCCTGGCTGCTGTTGCGGCTCGTAAACGGCGATCGACGGCCGAATCGGTCGGTATAGCTCTTCCTGGGACGTATCAACTTTGGGGGCGTGCATGAGAGGGGTTCAAAGTCTTCGTATCTGCGCGAAGACAGCGCGTGGGGCGTGGACTTTGCTTGAAGCGGTTAGGTAGACGGCTCTCTTCGCTGGCTGGTGGCTAGACTCGCAACGGGCGGGACTAGCTTTGCTGGAGGGCTGTGGGATTCAGATGCGGTGTGTGAATCGTCCATCACATCAGATACGAAAGCTCGGACGAACGGTTTCTCTTCGCATACTTCGGTATGGAGAAGAAAATCAGCGTCTGTCGATGGACTCCACGCCCGTTTCGTTTTCATTGCTTCTTTGGGATCCAACAGAAGTGAGAGCTTGGGGCCAGAGCATATCTATATCTAGACACCGGCAGACTGGGCCGGGACTTTGCGGCTCAAGGCATCTGCACCCATGGACCCGGGGTCGGACATGGAGGGTAAGCTTAATGCAAGCCCCGGCGTCGGAAACTTTTTTTCGACGTATATTTAGAGGCGGGGCGTGAGGCGGGGGCGTTGTTGCACAGGTTGTCACGCTCGATGGGGGAACTTGCCAGGTTGTTTTCTTGGTCTTTCGGTTCGGATTGCTCGAATTAGTCGTGGGCTGGCTTGTTCTGTTCGTATCCACCGGGATGGACGGTGTTGGGTTGTAAGGCGAGGCGCAAAGCCACAAGACATGTTCCAGTCTATCAGTGCAACAGGATTAGCGATGCTTGACATAACGAACTAAGACCAAAAACAAGGCTTCTGTAGTTTAATAAAGACATGGTTGCTTCTGATCAACCATACAGAGTTCCTAGCGGATGAGGCGTGACTGCCGTAAGGCGATACATCGGATCGTATATCGCAACGTCATCCTGCAGCTCTACCACACCTATCGTAAGAACAAAAGCTCAACTTTACGACGACGCCGCGAGACGAGCCGATCTGATCGGAGGCGCCGCGCAGTAATCCCCAGACGGGTTTGTACAAAGTCCGCAAGTGCGACGCAGTTCGTACGTTCGAAGTAGGAATTGATGCAAATCTTCTGATTCAAACATGAAAATCACTACATGCTAACAAAGGCAGGCACCTCCAAATCTCCGTTGCCTTGCCTCACCAGGTTGCCTGACCTTGCCTAACCAGGTCTAGCGAAGCGACAATCTGTACCCTTCAGCTGGACTACATCTCGTATTTCCATGTCCCTACTCGTATTCCTCGCGGAAGCGGGATCCTTGGTGTCAGGTAATTATAGCCCACACCATTGGTCTTTTTATGGCCGATTTTCCTCTGGCGAAACAGAAAATTATTACTCGCTAGGCGCGCCTTTTGGTGCCAGCCGCTCTTTCCGTCTATGAAAATCGGGGTCATGTTCTGGACTGACGTTGAGACAATGCGGCTGTGTTAGTGCGGTGGTCTGGCAAAGTGAACATTTCAATGATAGATGTTTCGATTAACAGCTAAGGAGATATTTTATGCCTTTTCGTCCCTTTCTTTTCGCAAGACCATATAACTCCTAGCTAGGTACAAGATGGTGCAGATAATATATCACGTTAACACTGTATCCGGATTCCAGTCGACAGTGACAGAGGTGACTTGGGTTTAGGAAGAGACAGTTGTGAAGCGAACATCCCTCTGGACGGAAGGGAGAAAGGAGTATCACGTTACCATGCTTGTGGCCTAGCATGGCAGAGGTGACTGTCGTCGATGGAAATGTAAGGTCGGGGTAAGCTACTGAAGCGTCGCCTCGGTAGCGGTCGGGAGAGCATCCGAGGTGCTAGACGGAGACGTAGCTCCAAGGGCTCGGAACCCATCTGGCGTAATATTGACAGCACCTGCTTGCACCAACTGTCCGACTATTAGCAGTTATCCATACCAAGCACCATCGTGTCAACTTACAGCGCGGCTCAAGTCATCAAGTAGATCCTCCGGATCCTCAATGCCGACACAAAGCCTGATAATATCCTCAGGCATGTTCCTCTCACGTCGCGTCTTCTCATCAATGCTAGCATGGCTCATGCGACACGGCATGCTAATCAAGCTGTTCACACAACCAAAGCTCACACTAATCGCCCACAGACGAGCACTCTCAACAATACGTTCGCTCACAAGCACGTCACCCGTTTCGAAAGAGAGGACAGCGCCAGCGCCGCGTGCCATGCTCCAGTGGAGATCGTACTGTGGGTGCGACTTCAAGCCTGGGTAGCGAACTTTGAAGCCGTGATTTTCGAGGTATTCAGCGATGCGTTGCGCGTTGGCTTGTTGCTTTTCCATGCGTACACCTAGCGTTTTGACACCGCGGAGCAGGAGCCACGAGTCGAAAGGTGAGAGACCGCATCCTGAGGCGTTGATTGTGAAGAAGAGTCGTTCCCCGAGTGCGTTGTCATTGATGGCAATCACGCCAGCCATGAGATCGTGGTGCCCCGAAAGATACTTTGTGCCGGACTCGTAGACGACGTCTGCGCCGAGGTCGAGGGGATTCTGGAGAAGTGGGGAGAGCATGGTGTTGTCGACTGCGACGATGGCAGTTGGGTTTGCGTAGTGGGCCATACTGGCCACAGAGGGGATGTCACAGATTTTGATGAGAGGGTTCGTCGGCGTTTCGAGAAGGACCATGGCGGTCTTCTTGTTGACGGCCTTACGGACGGCCTCGGGGTCTGTGGTATCGACATGGTGCACCACAATACCGCCATGTGTGGAGAGATACTTCAACAGCCTGTTTGTTCCACCGTATAGATCGTCGCCCGTAACTACTTCGTCGCCTGGACGTAGCAACCGCGTGATGACGTCGAGGGCTCCCATGCCGGACGATACAACGAGTGCGCGGCTTGCATTCATGATCTTGGCGAGGTGTCGCTCGAGGTGTGTTCGCGTAGGGTTGCCGGAGCGTGTGTAGTCATATTCCTCGCCACCACCGGTGGCCGAGCTCTGCTTGAAGGTTGCGGACTGCGACTGTGAGCTGTTGTCTTGAAAGAGGGAAGCATGTACATACCTGGTAGATGGGCACGGAGCTCGCATTGTACTGGTCAGTGCTCTCGGTGTACACCAGCTCCGTCATGAGCGCATACTTCCTCCCATTGAGCGGCGTGCTCGGCGCGGGCGAAGGTGGAAGATCGTGGCCGTCGATGTCGTGCGTCGTAAGCTTCCCAGTAGCATTGGCCTTGCCCTTGGAGCTACCGGGTACCGGAGACTCAGACATGACCGTGGAAGGTGTAGTTCGCCTTCGGCGTCGATTTGGTCGCTTCCGAGGTGAAGCGGGGTGTCACGAATTTGCACGTTGAGGCAAATCCAGGTCCAGTGGGCTGTTGAATGCAGTCGACGTGGTCAAAGTGGAGAGAATGGGTGTAGGAGGGCAAGAGAGAAAGCAGATGTTGCGTGTTGCTCAGACGCGACAACTGCAAGGTACATTCGCGGCTTTTGCAGAGTCACCGCTGGTATTACGCCATCGATCGAGTCCGTGATAGGCTCGGCTGTTGCACCTCGACGACTATGCCCGATTTCGGCCCGCTCGCCCTTCCCCATATTGAGGCATGCCACCCGCAATTCCAACACCACGTCTCCGCATCAGCACTTTGAGAGGCATGCAAAAAAGGTGCTTTTAGCTGCCTAGTGTACCAGGGTATCCAAACTGTGCCCATCCAACAAAAGACCCGCCCGTGTATTGCGCCATTGCTTGCTGCCTTGCCCCGAACTCCCCCTCAACTGCCGTGTCGTTCGTAGATTGTCAGCACCAAAGATCATGTGAAAACAAAGTACATAGCAAAGAGTAGCCAAGGAAATCGCTGCGTTGAAACTGGACGCCTGGTTTATCACCGCGGTGTGACGGCGGGAAGTCCCTTTCGTTGGTGCAGATTGAACTTGAATTCGAAAATGCCCTCTTCGGTGCCGCAATATAGCGTGCGGCCATCGGGGCTCATGGCAAGGCCTGCAGTCCGCACGCCTAGAGCGGGATCATGATAGCTACGGCTTTGTCGGCGCAGGTTCATCCCAAGACCATAATGGTTCTCGAGCGGGCCTTGGGCCTCTCGTGCCACACGAAGGCGTTCCCGCATCTGCGTGAGCTGTCGTAGGCGCCGCAGTTCGTTGCGGAGTTCTGGCCCGGTAGAGCTGCGCGCACTGTCTGTGGCTCGAGCGTTGCGTGCAAGAGCTTCTTCGATAGTGCGCCATGCGTCGTCCGTCGACGATATAAGCTCGCTGTTATCACGGCGGGTGACAGCTGGAACTGGATTCGGCGAGCGCGTCATCGCACCGCCTGTGATGTTGGTGTGGGTTATGCCGGAGCTGATGGGTTCATCAAGGGTGCCCATCACCGAGGCCTGCCGACGGGGTATTGCCCTGTCGTGAATTTGGCTGAGCTGGCGAGAGCTCTCTGAAATGAACTCAGTAAAGGTATCTGTTATATTGCTACGCCGAGTCGCGGCTTCCCGTTCCCTGGTCAGCTGGTTAGTGCGCTGGCCGAGGGGAAAGACGTTCGCACGGGCATCGTACCGTCTGGCTTGTGTAGACGCCGAGGTGTTGTAGTTGATACTCCGTGGGATTACCGACGGCTCACGCGCTTCCTCCCGTTGTCTTGTTGTGCGCAAAGCCTCAAGGACCTGTCTCTCGTGGGCTGTCAAGCCATGTGGATCGTCGTCCGACTCTACTACTCCGAGCGACCGGTGGAGTCTCCTACGCTCCGTCGAAGCATCAATGTATTCGTTTGCGTAATTCACGGCCGCAGCTGTCGATTCCGAGTCCAGAGCACGACGATATCTCCGAATGAAGTCGGCTTCTCGCCGCAAATCGCCCACTTCTGGACTCAGCGCCAACTCGAATTCCGCAATCTGAACCTGCTCCAAACCTTCTTCCTTAGGATCAAGAGAGAGAATTTGCTTCACCTTTAACCCAGACCGGATATCCGCAACGCAGATTCGTGCCTGGTCCTCGCTCCAGACCAGAAAATCCCACGGTGCAGGCGAGAATTGCATCGTCCGTACTGCTCCAGGGCCGATACTTAGGTCTGGTCTGGTGGAGCTGAGAAGCTGAATGATGGCATCTTCTCCGTACTCGCAGCGCCTGAGGAGCTCCACATCGAAGACGGTGATGTAACCGCACTCGGAACCGACCGCACACAGTCGGCCAGAGGGCGACCATGCTGTAGTGAAGTAGCCCTTGATGCACGAGCCTGTGGGCACGTACAGAGTCACTTCTTGCAACATGGTCCACCCCGGCGTGCTAGACTCCACGCGGTCTTGTGTGTTCTTGCCGAAGCTTTGCTTCTCGGGCTTGGTTCGCTCAAAGAAGAAGGCGTTCTGCTCGTCGCCCACCGCCACCAAGAGCTGTCCGTCTGGAGATATAGTTGCATGGTTCATAGGGAACGGAAGGTGCAGAGCAGTCAACTCCCGATGCTTGACGAGGGAGAATATGCGCACCGTCTTATCGTTGTTGGTGAGCACCGCCACCACGTCGCCAGGCCCATGGCCGTCGGCCGGCAGCTTGTGTATGGATATCGAGTTGACAATGTCGTCGCCAATCTTCTCGTATTTGGGCTGCCTCGCGAGGCCGAGAACAGGCGGTCGTGGCACCGTGGTGCGGCGCGGGAGGTCCAGAGGCAGCACAGCATCCACGTCGTCGGGGTCGGCGGGCGGGAAGCCAGCTACCTTGATGGCAGCAAAGTCCCCCCCCTTTTCGCCGCCGACACACACGTAGCCATGTCCCGACGCGGTGCAGCGGGCCTCGAAGGGGAGCGGGGCGACATGGACCTGGGTGCGCGTGGCGGCATTGAGGCAGTAGACGTCGCTGCCGCTGGCGTAGTAGATGAGGTCCTGCTCGGGCGAGCTGATGAAGTGGCGCAATTGGTAGTGCCTGCCCCTATCAGCTGGGGTTCGACGCCTCGAGTTACCAACCCTCCGGGCTGTGCTCACGCGATGGGGATTTTGAGTGGATAGTAGGACCTGTTCGAAGGCAGCACAAAGGCGTCCGTGTCTCGACTCCTGGCCGTGTTAGCGGTGCGCAGACGGGCGTGTCGCGGGTGGGACGCACACGAAGTCATCAACGGCCATGCTTCAGTTGCAGATGGGCGATGGCTGCATGGCCCGGCGGTGGGTGGAGGCGCGGTGTGATGCAACTCGAGCGGCCGACTTGTAGGCGCAATACGTCAGACGACCAGCCAACGCGACTGGACCGACATGTGCAGGTCCAGGCAGGACGGGCCGCACAGCAAAGAGTCCTGGTGGGCAGTGGTTCCCGTCTGTCTCTATCGAGCACTGTATGGACCTGCATGTATCTGGAGCATGTGCAGAGCAGAGGGAGAAGGTTGTGTCACATTCGTTGCGAGGTCCGCCGTCCAACCGCCTTGGACTTTGGGTCGGTCCGCAGCTTCTCCCCACGCGTAGCTTCAGGCTGCCCAAGTGCGTGCATGCGTGCATCAAGACGTCTACATGGTGTATCGCGCCTGTGCTCCCAAGCAACAGGCGCACTCAACACTGCGGAGCCTCTCGATGGCATCGGAGGACCTGTATCGCATCCATCTGAGCCGAGCGCTGGCCCGCGCGGAGCCTCGGAGAGAGGTTTTGCTTGGCGCGCTACCAATAGAAATTTCTGGACGCGGCGACTCCTGTCAAAGCTTCATCGTGCCATCATAAAAACATCCACCACCCCATCAATTCCCCGTTCCTTCCATCCTCCATCGCTCGTTGTTTGCATCATCTTGTAGCGACACATCTCCCACACATCCGCAGCCATGCTTTCCTCGAGAATATCACGGACTGTAAGTTTGCGCGCCACTCCCTGAGCCCCCTCCCCGAACAACTGTCCCTGACTTGCACATCTAGCTTCTGCCGCGGGCGACTTCTGCCGTCCGATCTGCGCAGCCTGTCATCAGATCTCCCTTCAGCTCAACCTTCCGACGAGGATATGCCGAGGGTTCAAATGAGAAGGTCAAGGGCGCCGTTATCGGTATCGATCTCGGCACCACCAACTCGGCCGTGGCCGTCATGGAGGGCAAGGTCCCGCGCATCATCGAGAACTCGGAAGGTACGTCACCATCAACATCGTCGCATCTGCCATTGCATCGACTAATCCATCCCTAGGTACACGGACAACGCCGTCCGTCGTCGGCTTCACCAAGGAGGGCGAGCGCCTCGTCGGTATCGCCGCGAAGCGCCAGGCCGTTGTCAACCCCGAGAACACCCTCTTCGCCACGAAGCGTCTCATCGGTCGCAAGTTCACCGACGCCGAGGTCCAGCGCGACATCAAGGAGGTGCCCTACAAGATCGTCCAGCACTCCAATGGCGACGCGTGGCTCGAGGCCCAGGGCCAGAAGTACTCGCCCTCCCAGGTCGGAGGTTTCGTGCTCGGCAAGATGAAGGAGACGGCTGAGGCATACATGGGCAAGAACATCAAGAACGCCGTCGTCACGGTGCCCGCCTACTTCAACGACTCCCAGCGTCAAGCTACCAAGGACGCTGGAATGATCGCTGGACTCAACGTCCTCCGTGTCGTCAACGAGCCCACCGCTGCCGCTCTTGCGTACGGTCTCGACAAGACTGGCGATGGTACCGACAACGTCGTGGCCGTCTACGATCTTGGCGGTGGTACCTTCGATATCTCCATCCTCGAGATCCAGAACGGAGTGTTCGAGGTCAAGTCTACCAACGGTGACACCCATCTCGGTGGCGAGGACTTCGATATTCTCCTGGTCCGCCACCTCGTCCAGCAGTTCAAGAAGGAGCAGAACATTGATCTGAACAACGACCGCATGGCCATTCAGCGCATCCGCGAGGCCGCAGAGAAGGCCAAGATTGAGCTGTCCTCATCTACGCAGACCGACATCAACCTGCCCTTCATCACTGCCGACGCCTCCGGACCCAAGCACATCAACTCCAAGATGACTCGCGCTCAGCTTGAGAAGTTGGTCGACCCGCTCATCTCGCGCACTGTCGATCCGGTGCGCAAGGCCCTGAAGGACGCCAACCTTTCGGCCAAGCAGATCAAGGAGGTCATCCTCGTTGGCGGCATGACCCGTATGCCCAAGGTCGCCGAGTCCGTCAAGAGCATTTTCGGCCGTGACCCGGCCAAGTCGGTCAACCCCGATGAGGCTGTCGCCATTGGTGCCGCCATTCAGGGCGCCGTGCTCGCTGGTGACGTCACTGACATTCTTCTCCTCGATGTCACTCCTCTCTCCATGGGTATCGAGACTCTGGGTGGTGTCTTCACCCGTTTGATCAGCCGCAACACCACTATCCCGACCAAGAAGTCCCAAGTCTTCTCCACGGCTGCCGACTTCCAGAGCGCCGTTGAGATCAAGGTCTTCCAGGGCGAGCGTGAGCTCGTCCGTGACAACAAGCTGTTGGGCAACTTCCAGCTTGTCGGCATTCCCCCGGCTCACCGTGGTGTCCCCCAGATCGAGGTCACCTTCGACATTGATGCCGACTCTATTGTCCACGTGTCCGCCAAGGACAAGTCCACCAACAAGGATCAGTCCATCACCATCGCCTCCGGCTCTGGTCTCTCCGACTCGGAGATTCAGAACATGGTCGACGATGCTGAGCGCTACGGCGAGCAGGACAAGGAGCGCAAGTCTGCCATTGAGGCTGCCAACCGTGCTGACAGCGTCGTCAACGACACCGAGAAGGCCCTGAAGGAATTCGAGGACCGCCTCGACAAGACCGAGGCCGAGAAGATCAAGGAGAAGATCGCCTCCATGCGCGAGTTCATCTCCCAGAGCCAGTCTGGCGAGGGCGTCGCCACTGCCGAGGAGATCAAGGAGAAGACCGACGACCTCCAGAACGCCAGCTTGACGCTTTTCGACCAGATGCACAAGGCCCGCACCGCGAGCCAGAACGAGAACCAATCGAGCGAGCAAAAGCCCGAGGGCGAGAGCGAGGGTGAGAAGAAGCCGTAAACGCTTCTCTTCACTCCGTTTTGTTTCCATCATTTCCTCGTTTTTGGTCATTTGCTCGGCACAAAAAGCAGGCGTCTTGCATTCCCGGGTCTGGGGGTTGGGGGGTTTCCATCTAGATGCGCGTCTGTACATCTCCTCCCGTGTTTGCCATGTCTTTGTACCTATACCTCTTCGCTTCTCTTCTCTTCTCTCGACCGATTTGTTTTACTATCCTGTACTAGCCTTTACTTGACCGCGCTTTTGGGATTGTCTTTCACAGACATGTACTGTATGGGGGTGGTGTGGTGGAGGAAGAGAAGTGAACGCTTGTCATGATTGCGAATCGGAGACTAGGGGATAATTGTGGAGGTGTTTGCTGGTGTGAGCATAAATATGTATTATAGTTGAGATGTGAGATGGTAATGTCAATGTCACTTCTCCCCTCTCTAAATCCATCTAACACAAGTGCAATCATTTCTCCCCAAATCTTTCGTGAAAGCAATGAAGATAGAACCCCTATCATCGTGATCATATTAGATATTCCCACCTTGGTTCTACACCGCTTCATTCCGTACACACGAATTTCCCAATGTACGTGTAACTACGTGTCTACCCTCATGACTACCTACTACGGACAATCTTGCGCAATACGCAGCCAACGCTACTACCTAGCTACGAGGATGGTTGGCGCTTGGGGGCGGGAGGTTAGGATAAATGCAGACGAACGACTCTTCCATTAACGAATCACCTCGTCTTCTGAATGTGCGCAAGGCCGGATTGATATCAACAATAAGACACTACAAGATTGAGGAAATAAATGGATTGCAGAGCGAACTAGGCGCGTGTCTTCGATTCTGACGCACTTCATCACGACAACGGCGCACGCCCACGAATCTTCTGCTCATGCCTACGGTCGGCTGGGGTAGGGAGATCGTCGCAATAACGATGCATCGAAGGGCCTAGCTTGAAACATCCTGTGTCGAGGCCCCTCTAGGAGCTTTGCAGATGGAAACTGTGAACTCCGACGTTAGGACTCTCGCTGGTTTAGGCGAGCAAGGCCTAGACGCAGATTTGTGATTAGCAGCAAGTGCAGGTTGCGGTAAAGTACCGGACAGCTTGTCACAAGTATGAGTAAGGAGCAGGGGAGTGCACCGCCAGGCGCGTTTCGGAGTTGGGTGTAGGATGTGTACATTCCCGAGGGGTCCGAGCTTCGCGCGTAGAAGCGTGCTTTTCAGGTGCATCCCAAGTAGGTATGCGCGAGTCACTCAGCCCAATAGCCAGGAAAGAGAATAGTTGTAATGAATGATTGAGTGATAATTCTACACAGAGCGACCTATTTACAACACCAGATATCAATGCTAATGCTCCCCCATCTCTAAAGCCGAGTGCCACATTTCTAAAACACCTGCGCCCGTCCCTATTATAATATAGAAGAATGTAAAAGCTCCACGGATGGATGGCTGAATGAACGAATGACAAGAAAAGGATGCAAAAAGGAAAGTCAGTGATGATCATGATTCACAAGTCCCAAATCCCGTCCCATGTGCGTCTCTCGATGTGGCAGTTGATACCAGCGGTAAGCTCTCGGCACCGCCAGAACCATGTACTGCGCTCTCTTTTGTTTGTGTAGTCGTAGTGGATCTACTCCTCGACGAGCTTGCCGGTGTAGATCTGGCGCGGGCGCCAGAGGCAAGGCTGCACCTGCATCGACTCGCGCCAGTGGCCGAGGATACCGGCAGAGCGGGCGGTGATGGCGAGAGGAGTGAAGATGCGGACATCGAAGCCACTGAAGAAGTGTTAGCTAATGATCTTGTTTGTCAATGCATGCAGGTGGGACTTACAGAGCAGCGTAGACGAAAGAACCGTACAAGTCAGCGTTGATGCTAAGCTTGCGGGACAGGAAGTAGTCATCAGTGAAGACAGCGGTCTCGATCTCCTTGGCGACCTCGAGGAGCGGGTTGCCGCTGATCTCGTTATCGAACTTAGACATCATGTCGCGAAGGTAGCCGACGCGGGGGTCGATGGTGCGGTAGACACGGTGGCCGACACCCATGAGGCGGCACTTCTTGGCCTTGCAATCATCAATGTGCTGCTTGACACCACCCTCAGTCTCGCGGATCTCGGCGAAGCGCTTGTAGGCAAGGTCGATGGCACCGGCGTGGAGAGGACCGGCACAGGCGGCGACACCGCAGGCCATGGAGGAAAGCGGGTCAGAGAGCGAAGAGGCGGAGTGGAGGAAGGCAGCGGTGGAGTTGGTCATCTCGTGGTCAGCGAAGAGAATCCAGAGCTTGTTGATGGCCTTGCTGAACTTCTGGTCGACGTTGCCGAAGCGGTCAGTCTTGCCCATCATGATGAGCATGTTGTCGATGGGAGAGAGAGCAGGGTCAACCTGAGCGACGAAGGGGATCTTCTGCTGGTGGCAAGCGGTCATGGCGGTGACAACCATCAGAGCAGCGAGCGAACGGTAGACACCAGCATCAACAGCCTCGATCTTGCCAAGGTAGATGCGGTCACCAGCGTGTACGGGGATCTTGGTCGGGTCGGAAGCAGCCCAGGCGGAGAGACCAGCGGAGATGGTAAGGAAAGCAGGGGCTTCGGGAGCGAAGGCACGAACGGTGCGCATCACAGACGGGTCAGGGACCATCTCGCGGGCCATGTTGATGCGGAACCTGCGCTTCTCCTCGGGAGTAGGGAGGTTGCCGAAGACAAGGAGGTGGCAGACTTCCTCATAGTCGTGGTTCTCGAAGCAGTATCCAACGGAAAGACCGCGGTAGGCAAGAGTACCCTTGTTGCCATCGATGTGGGTCATCTGGGACTTGACGACGGCGGTGTTCTTGTAACCCTCATCGAGGACAGTCAGACCAGCAGACATGTGCTCGACGATCGGGGCAGTCATAGGGAGAGGAGAGATCTTGCGGAACTGCGAGGCATCGACGGCGTTGTGCTCGATCTTGAGGGAGTAAGGACGGAAGGTTCGTAGATCCCAGACCCAGAGAGTATCCCACTTGGGAGTCGGGATGGAGCAGATGGCTTGGAAGAGGTAGAGCAGGAAGCTGGTCATCAGCTTGGCGAAGGTGTTGAAGTAGAAGGTGATCTTGTCGACCGCATTGCGGTTGACTCTGAGCCTAGCACTGTGGGTGCTGGAGCCCTTGGTGGATGGAGCGAATGTAACGGAAGGCATTGTTGCTGTTGCTGTTGTTGTTGTTGCTGTCAAAGCGGTGAATGGGTGTGTAGTAAAGAGGGAAGAAGCGAATGAAGATCTATCAAAGAAGACCGAAGGAGAGATGAGAGTGAAGCTGGAAGATGCTGAAGAAAGTTGCTGTGTGATGATCAGTATTGGTGCGGCGAAGCGCAATCCATATATACTGAAGTCGAAACCATGACCAACCTCTTCGGTGAAGCAAACTCATTACTACTTTGGTATAGCTGTAGATGCACCGAAGCATGAAAACACCCACTGTACGGACTTTGTAACCTAGCAAAGCCATGTAAGGGTTAGTCCCCGTCCAGATAGCGGGTATGTAAAGCCATAGTGCAGAAGATGGGGGTGACCAAGCAACCTCGAACGACTGCGATTGGCGAGGACGGCAAGAGTGCCGTCTCAGATGTGCTCCGCCTCGTGTTGTCGATGGCGCAAGAAAGCACTTGTCGAGGGTGGCTAAGAGATGAGGAGAGATGTCAAAAGTCCTGTCCAATAGGGTCGATCGGCTCGGGGTGAGCTGCAGGGGCCCGGGCAGCGAACGGTGATCTATACACCAGCCCCGGACCGTGCGACCTACTCGGCCACCCCAAGAAGGAAATTTGTGGACTCGTAGTGCGGGTACCGGGAATTTCGCAATGATGCAAAAGCCACTGCTGATGCTTCTGCCGGCGTTGCGTCTGCGCGCTGGCGTGAGAGGTTGAGCCGTCTCGCTTGTGCGCAGGCGGGCTTTCACGAGGCCAGGATGGGCAACTGTGCATCCTATTTTTGCAATTGCTTGAACCAGGCAATGGCACTGACAAGGGCAGTATACTATGAAACGGTTTCAGGAATAGCATCCTCTGGCAAGGCTGCTGGATAGCACGGCACGCTGTGCTGGCGGCGAGCGCAATCTGGTGGAGTCTGGTGTAGTCTGGTGTCTAGATGTCGCTATTCTCGCATCGTACGACATCGCCCCCGGTGCTGAATCTGCGAGGACCAGCTCGTCCGGCCTGGACCTGCCTCGACCAGATGGTGAAGGGACAACGATGAGATGGCATGGGGGCGGCGATGGGGCTGAGGATCAAGTCCGAAGGCTGCGACGACGCGAACGGGTGCTATGCAGAAGGCAGATGGGGTGGGGAAGACCAGCATTTCCCCTTTTGATCATACGTGAGATTTGGAACATGGTGTCGGGTCATCGGTCAAGGTGCCTGGTGGCCGTGCTGGTGGCCGTGCTGATCGGGCCTTGTGCGAGTAGACGCCTTGGCGGGCTGACATCTTTTGGGGCCCTTGCACAATGCGCTCCTGCCTGGTCACTCTTCTAAATGCCGTCTTCCTACATCGACTGCCCCTCTGTCCATGCTGGTCGTCGGACTATCGGCAGGGCAGCAGCATGCCTCTATCATGTGAAAAGCGGATGTACAGGCAATGCACGCACCTATGCCCGTCTTCAGTCATCACCAGCCACACTTTGCAGCTACGCCCAACTGTGCTATACCCATTCGACGACGTTTCAGACTACGAGATCCCACTGCTCTTCCAGATTGGCCGTGTACGAACAGTCGTTCGGACAGAGACGGGCAGCGATAGGACGCAGAGACGGCCTCGGCTGGTGCCTCCCCCAGTCCCCAACCAGCCACATGCTGTTGCTCCACCAGGCCTGCCACACGTGCATGTCTAACGGAGTTCACTTCTTGCAATGCTTCGTCCGCTAAGTCCTAGACCTCTTCCTATTTGCTTAGCAGCTTGAGATTCATCGGACCTCCGCACCGCACGTCCCCGTTACGGCCAATTCGGGGAAGATTAACTTCTACATCGCATAGGACATTTTCTTTGCTCTACGGAGAGCACGTCCCTCAAAATCATTCCTATTACGGAAACGATGGCGGACCTCAGGTCGCTTTCCACCTCTATGATGATTCAGACCACGGAGTTCCCATCCTACCCTACGCAACTCGTAACACTAGCCAGCAACTCTCCGTGAGGCGCTGTTTCAGCTCCGTCGTAGTATGGACAATTCACCAAAGATATATGATGTATTGGACCCGTCCAGGATGACGATGGAACACACCACAAGTACAGTACTCATCCCCTAACCAGCGACTCACAGCACATCGATCTTCACTCGTTAGATAGGATGAGCATCGCCCACCAGAAAAACCCAAGTGAAGCACCCTCACAGGCACCTTCACAAGCCACTTTGAAAACATTCACGAGCTATCCCGGCCACGACAAAGAGTCTGCATACGAAGTCTGGACGGGTCCCATATTAGTCGTACGTCCATCTCTACTGTCCTGACAGCCACTTCTGATGCTAACACTTCTCCAGACTTGGAACGACGAGCACGATCAACTAAACCCACTCAACTGGACATCAGGACGGAAATGGCTCAACGTACTCCTCATCGTGATGCAGGCCACGCTGTCGCCGATTGCATCGACCATTCTAGCCATTGGAGCCAGCAAGATTGCCGAAGAGTTCGAACTGAAGAGTGCAAAGGCACCGTCGCTCCCAACAGCCCTCTACGTGCTGGGTATCGGGAGTGGACCGCTAGTCTTGGCTCCATTCTCGGAACTCTACGGCCGACGACTGATCTATTTGGCCGCCTTCGCGTGCTTTACAGTGCTCAACGTTGGATGCGCTCTGTCGCCGAACATTGTCGTACTCTCGGTGCTACGGTTCATGAGCGGGATCGCTGGGTCTGTCGGGCCCAGTCTCAGCGCTGGTAGTGTCGGTGACATGTTTTGCGTCGAGCAGCGAGGAAAGGCTCAGGCTTTGGCGTCCTTTGGCCCGGTCTTTGGTCCTGTACTCGGCGGTGTCATGGGTGGCTTCATCGTCTTCCACACCAATGGTTGGCGATGGCTGCTCTGGACCGTCGCCATTGCGGCTGGAACCGTCACCTTCCTGGGCATCTTCTTTCTCCGCGAGACCTACGCGCCCTACCTTCTCGAGCGGAAGGCTACAATGCTGAGGAAGATGGATCCCAATGGCGACTACCGCACCGAACACGGCCCGTCCGACATCAGCATGGGTCGCATCATGGTTCACTCGCTCGGACGACCGGTCAGGTTGTTGTTCACCTCTCCTATCCTCGCCTTCATGGCCGTATACCAGTCACTGTAAGTCCGCCTCATGCCTTCGCTCCGCTTCCCCAACTAACTTGGCCCAGTATCTACGGCATTCTCTACCTGCACATGATTACCATTCTGCTTCTCTTTGGACCCACGCCCCTCTACGGTCTGCACACCTACGGATTCACGGGCGGTAAAGCCGGTCTGGCATACCTTGGTGCAGGAAGTGGTGCTTTCGTCGGCATGGTCCTAACCGCCAAGTTTATGAACCGCTCGTTTGCCTCCGCGCTCGCACGCCAGATCAAAGAAACAGGCGACACCACACCGCAACCCGAGATGCGCATTCCCTTCCTTCAGATTGGCATGTTGATTGTGCCCTTCGGTCTCATCATCTTCGCTTGGACGGCTGGTCGTACACATTGGATGGCACCCTTGGTCGGCGCTTTCTTCTTCGGCATCGGCATGCTGATGGGCTTCGTCTGCATTCAGTCGTACCTCGTAGATTGCTTCGGCCAGTACTCTGCTAGTGCACTCGCTGCTGTCATCGTAGCGCGCTGTCCCATCACTTTCCTGTTCTGCTTCTTTGGCTTCGAGATGTACAAAGATCTGGGCTATGACTGGTACGTTACTCGATCTTCGAACCACGGTTTTCAATTGCTAATGATCAACAGGGGCTCGATGCTACTCGCCTTCCTCTGCATATCCATGATTCCAATTCCCTTCATTCTCAAGAAGTACGGCCCGCAACTTCGCGCAAAAGCGTTGGAGCGGATGTAATTCTCCACAATCTTTTGCTTTTCAACACTCTTTACCTTTCACGATATCAACTTTAGACTTTCAAAGCTTGCAGGCTTCAAGCATCCACTTGAGGCGTTGTCGGCTAGCATGGCATGGCGCGTGAGCGATACTGGCACCTTTCCTTCTTCTCTTCTCTTCGATGAGCTCCCGTTGAGCGCGCTCCAGCCTCCAGCAGGCATTTATTGGTCTGCCTTTTTTGTAGGAGTACTTTTAGCGAGACATTTTTTCATTGCTCGCCTTAATGGTGTACATTAGACTTATACCCTTTTCTTCTGTAAATACTTTGTATCAAGAACCGATTCATAAATCTATATCTACATCTATATTTAAATCATTCGTTGACGCCTACTGTGATGGTGCGCTTCAATTCCGCGCTGCATCCGCGGTTCCGAGGCAGCGCGATTATTACGTCACCACGATCAGCTTCACGATATGTCGCATTCCACTCGCATCTACAACCGAACTACGGAGCGTTTTTCCACAACGAAAAGCTAACTCGCCTGATTGTCCCATGCATCAAGGGTTGCGTGCACTCCGCCCGTCGATAGCCGTCTCCCCACTACGAAGCATTTGCAAAGCGCGCGGTACCAATTACCGCCCGGGAATCTCACGACTTTTCTGGAAAACATATTTCGGACGATCAACACCATCTCCCTCTTCGAGAGCTTTCACAACATCCTCTATCTGCCAAGTACCAGCCAAACAAATAATGACAGACGCAACCTCCCACCCCCTCAGCGGCCTCTGGCAACCCACCCAGCTTCAGAAACTCCACTACGGCAGCGACACTGTATCAGCGCACCTCGCCTCCTACCTGCCCACCCCCCAGAGCAAAGCCTTCATCATAACGGGCAGCTCGCTCGCCACGAAAACGCCTCTTGTCAAGGAAGTGGAAAAGCTGCTCGGTGACCGACACGCCGGCACGTTTTCAAAAATCGGGGAACACGCGCCCGTCGCCCAACTAGACGAAGCGACCAAACTCGTCGAAAACGACGGCAATGTAGATACAGTAGTGAGTATCGGCGGTGGAAGCCCGATCGACTCGGCCAAAGCGATCAGCTATCGCTTGCATGAGAAGAGTGGGAAGTGGCTGTTCCACATTGCCATTCCGACGACGTTGAGTGCGAGCGAGTGCACGATGATGGCGGGGTTTACGCAAGAGGACGGCGTGAAGACGGGAGTGAGGGCTAAGGAACTCGTGCCTAATGTCGTGCTGTACGATGCGTCCTTCGCACTACACACCCCCGAGCGGCTGTGGCTAAGCACGGGAATGCGCGCCATGGATCACGCTATCGAGCTCCTCTACCATCCCACTGCGACGGAAATGCCGGCGCGATGGATATGTCTCCAGGCCGCAGCCAGTCTATTCGAGAATCTGCCCAAGTATAAATCGGATCCCAAGGACAAGGATGTCATTACCAAACTCCAGCTCGCGGCCTTCGCGTCCCTCGGCTTCCTGGGCACCAACATAAAAGGAGGTCTGGGTCTCTCGCACGGTCTGGGCTACGCTCTCGGTTCTCCGTACAGTATCCCGCATGGCATAACGTCGTGTCTTACCCTCGGCCACGTAGTCAAGCTTAAAGCCGGCGACCCCGCTGCGGCGGAGCAGGTCGCGCGTTTGCTCCCGTTCCTTGGGGAGGCGCGGTCCGGGAATAACGGCAAAGATGCGGAGAAGGTGGGGGAACAGGTGCTGAAACTGGTTAGGGACTTGGGGCTTGACAGTGATCTGGGCAATTATAAAGTAGACAAGGATCAGATTCCGGTTATTACTAAGAGGGCGACTGGCGCGGAGGAGGGCGAGTTGTATCAGAAGGTTGAGGGTTTGGTGAAGGGATTGTTTTGACTGCGTGGAGAGAGTCGGATCTAGCTGGGAGAGGTATGGTGGGAAAATTGATTGGGATTTTGCATAGCTGAGGGAGCATTTGCTAGAGTTCTCGGGCATGATCTCGAAGAGCGTGTTAGCTATGTCGAAATAATGCAAAAGCTTCCCAAACCCGCAGTGCAAACGAGTTGATATCGACGAAACTTTGAAAGGTCTGCCCCAAGCGGGCGACATGGCAATATCGCTACCAAAACTCGTAAAACCAACACGTAGTACAAACCATGTAAAAAGCTGTAATGAAGCGTGAACACCTTTGGAAGAACTATCAAGTTCTTTCATGCTCGAGAATACCTGCCTGAGAATTGGTGATAACAATATAGATACCCTATTACTAAGCAAGGATCGATGCTTGCCCCGGATACTATCTCAGTCGCACATGGACCGTTCTTCCGTCTCAGACTTCTCCCCTTTCACGCCATCACCGAGAACTCCCCGAGAGGAGCGTCACACGGTCACCCCAGCCACTCCTAGACAAGCCTTAAACAGCCTTATCAGCATCCCTCTCACTACCCCCCTTGACCAGCCTCGAAAGATCACCAACTACGCACAACAAATTAGCTTCTATCCTTACAAATCGACATATGCGTAGTGTACTTACCAGGCAATGAAAACGGAAAGTCCAAACTAGCCAGCATGATGGCGGCAAAAATCCACCACCCAAACAAACACGTCACAAAACTAAAGCCGCCGGCAACGATCTGAAGCCGGCCGGCAAGCTCGACGTTGCCGTTGTTAGCCTCCAGGTATGAGCCCGTGAGGCAGCCAAAGGCGATAGTGAGGGTGAGGAAGATCATGAAGAAGCAGGCGTTTGTGCGGATAGAGCAGACGAGATAGATGAGACACATTATGCCCATGGAGATAAAGAAGAATGCTGGTTGTATGTTAGTTTTTTGCGGCTGCGGCGTAACCTGGTAGGAGACGGTATAAGTGAGGTTGCAGTGTCCACGTACCGAAGCCAGAGCGGAAGCCAACAGTAGCTATTCCCTCAGCCGGGTTGCTCGGGTCCGTCGAATATGCGCCGTAAGCGTTGAATGCGGGTGTCAAGGTTGCCGCGAAGCCGAGCCAGAAAGCACCAAAGGAGCCAAAGACTACGAAGGGGAAGGTGTTTCCGATTATCCACTGGATTGGGGTGTTAGTATAGGGTAATTGTCATGTAAGATGAGAGCAAACTCACCTCGCCAAAAGATCCAGCGAGCATTAGAACACCACCGAAGAAGAAGTACGTGCCAGTACCAGACGCACCGTTGTTGCCCGCGCCTCTCCAGCCCATGAGTGCAAAGCTCAAAGGGAAGAGGGAGAGGAGGAAACCAATAAGGGCTCTAACCGGATTAGCAGATGAACAGCCACATTGAGATAGCAGATGTAGCGAACGTACATAGGGGTGGGATTGCCAAATGTCTTGCGTAGGTCGCCATGCACCTTAGTCTGAGGACTAAGGTAGAGCTTCTCGAAGAGTTCCGGGCTAATGGAGATGCTGCCTGCAGTTCGGATCTTCCTCAGAGCGGTATCGGAATCATGAGTATTGTCTAGATGTTGGTTGTAGTCACTGTAAGGGTTGCCTATTTCGTGTTAGTCTTGGTGTGTGATGCTCCAGAACGATCAAACTTGCCGTTGTTGCTGAAATCCTTCTCCAACGGAGCGTCACCCATGCGGGGACCAGGCGCGGTCATGTTCTCATTGTGCTGGGTTGCGTTGCGGGACATGACGACGGTCAAAATATGGAAGGAAAGTCGCACAGACAGTCAGCGCAGGTAAAGGTGCTTGGATCTAGAAAGGGATTTTGCTGGTGGTATATAAACTGAGTAACGGGTGCTGCGAGATCCGACTGAGGAAAGAGGAGTCGGTATGAGCTTAAGATCCCAGCAGACGGGCAGGCCTACGCATATAGCTTTCTCGAATGGTGAGAAACAAACGGCGCAGCGGCTCCGCACGGAGACGAGTCCATACCACCCATGAGCATCGACTGCCATTGGCAAGCCTGTCTTGCACGGACGATCGGCCAAGATCAATCCTCTCCTAGGGGAGGGCAGCTAGACTGGGCCGTCGATCTGTGCTCTAGTGCACTCCGGGCAGGAGCAAAGCATGGTACCACTTGATCAAAAGCAGTATGGCACAGAGCAGGTTTAGTGTTTCAGCTCCATCAGTCTCCAGGAACTTCCATGATCCGTATCCGTATCCTTTGACAAAGGAACGGATGATGCGTAGGAGGGGAACATGCGTTGTCTGCCGAGGCTGCGTGCCAGCAGTCCACGTGAGATGAAGCCATAAACCGCAGACAATGGACACCCACGTGAGGCACAGTAGCTCACCCCAGCAAATCGAGAGTCAATCAGTATGACCAGTGGACTCTTCGTGACAGTCGTGCGATGTGGTAATTGGTGGCTAAAGTACTAGAGCCGGCTTTGCGGAGGAAGAGTGGAGATGGGATAACGCGGGGGGCGCTGGGGACTTTGTGCGGAGTAGGACTAGAACGTGTGGCTGCATGCAGTAATCAGTTGAGCTAGGGATCGATTCGTCCCGGTCGAACATGGGTGATTTTGCGGGGAAGTTGGTGCGTCTGTTACTTCCGCTATGCTCGAAGGTGTGCAAGCTTTATTCCCAGACGTCATGGCAAAGTTGTTGGGCGGCGAAGCCGCGATCCCCACATTGCGTGAGCCTTGCGAGACGCATCGAGGTAAGTTGATCGACTACCGTTTCCACACTTTTGCAGACGGCGCTCGAAGGCATGGGATGCTTCTGTACGGAATGCAGCAGAGTGCTCTTGGAGCAGTCTGAACGCGATCCTCGCTATTTCGGTGCTGGATGTCTAAGCGTCGTCAGCTTCGGACCAAGGGTGGTTGTGGCGCCATGATGGGGTTAGACGTTGTTGCGAGTCGTTATTTGGCGGTCATCCGATGGCGTTCGGATGAGGGTGGAAGGAAGGTCGGAGCCGTTCCGTGCGATCGACCTTACCTCATTTGGCACGCTATTGACAACCCCTCAAACATCCGTTGATGGACTTCTGGTGTGAATCGACCAGCGCCCAAAAGCGTATGTGGAAGGCCGAAATACGCCGGCCGAGTGCAGTAGGACCAACATTGCCTCGGTGGAGCGCAAATGAGGCCTACGGAGAAGGGTGGGTGGTGCGCAAGAAACTTTGGAGGATCACAGTAGAGTTCTTCCAAACCGCTTCGCCGGGCCAGTCCCCCGGCGTCACTACTCACTCTCCGTGCAATGTGTGCTCTGGTAGCAGCTTTGGAGCGTTGCCTCTTGAGGACATGCCTGCAGGTAAATCGTTGCAAAGGCCACGGGCGCTCCTCGTATGGAGCAGTTTTGACAAGCTTCTGGCTATCGGTTTGACGCAGTGCCCACATGGCCTTGATGGAACATGTTGTTGTGACGGGCGTTGTCGTATGTCCAGCCAGTGTTTTCAAGACTCAATTGGTCACAATGCGCAGAGGACCGTTTGGCGTGCATTGTTGGTTAATGACCACAAGTGCTGAACGAGTCAAGCCAAATGCTCGAAACGACTGTTTTGGGTCGGTGGTGTTCGGGTCGGTGGTATTGTGGTCGACTGGCTCCGCTCGCCCTCGACATCGGTCCGGAGTCTGAACGTGAAGGTCTGCAACAGCAACCGTCATAGCATGATGGAAACTTCGCAGAAAGACCGCCAGAGCATCAACAAGGAACGAGTGCAATGTACGCTCAGCAAGACTAACTCGGCAACACCATGACCTCGCACTTCTCCCTTCTGTTCTCCTCATGAGCCCCACCAATATTGTATGATCAGCACTTCCTCCTGTATAGCTTCGACGGGTCCAGAAGCGAATGGTTATCCTCAAGATTGGATCGAAAGGTAGTCGAGACGCATTCAAACATCGGGGAATGTTGGGAGCACAGTGGTGACTAAGGGATACGAACCCAAAGCAAAGAACAACTGCGGAAGCCTTTCAACGTCGTGCGCCAAGGGCCATGCAGAGTTCAAAAATATGATTACGCGATCGGTGTATGTATGTCTCGGCGAGTAGATGCAGGCCTTTAGGCACCGCCAACCTCGGCGATGACCTTCTTGAGGTTGTGGATGTCGTGCGCAAAGCGTCCGAGGAACAGTCCGTCAACGCCTTCTGCTATTTTGGTAAAAGTACCTGGTCCCGCACTGCCGCCGTACAGGATTCTCGTCACGCCCGTCCGGTTGGCTGTCAGTTTTCTCAGCTCTTTTGTTACGTTCACGACGTGATCCGGATCCGCAGGCTCGGCGGCGCCGATAGCCCATACGGGCTCGTAGGCGAGGATGACTTCGGCATCGTCGGGCACGGCAGCGAGCACCGATGTGACCTGCGGCTTGCACTCTTGTATGGCGGCACCGACAGCTGCCGAAGCAACACTGTGATGTGTCTTCTCGCCGATGCAGACGAGCGGTATGAGCCCATTGCGTGCAGCGGCGCCCGCCTTCTTCGCAACCCACTCGTCTGTCTCCCCAAACGTGGCTCTCCGCTCGGCATGGCCAATCTCCACGATCCTCGCGCCAGCTTGTTGCAGCATCAGCGGCGACACCTCGCCGGTATATGCGCCCTTGTCCTCCCAGAAGGTATCCTGTGCGCCGACCCAGATGGAGGAAGACTCCAGGATGCGGGCCGACTCCATGAGCGTGACGAAGTCGGGTATGACGAAGAGGTCTAGGCGTGCGTTCCAGGCGTCGCCGTCGAGCTGGAGGACGCCGCGTACGTAGGAGAGGGTGCTCTGCAGGTCGAAGTACATCTTCAGGCTAACGCCGACGATGCGGCGGGGGCGGGGGAGGGGCGGCATGGCAGGCAGGCGGGGGCGACAGTTGGCGGGAATGCGCCTGGAGAGGGTGACGTTACGGTTAGAGAGTGGGAGAGAGGTGCGCATGCACGCAGTTAAGACATTGATTGAATCAATCCGACAGGGTTACCGCATGGGGTATGCCGGGGAACGAGGGGACGACAGACGACGGCCAGCGGGATCGGAGCAGGGGCAGGAACACAGCTAGCGGCGATTTTCGTACATGTCGAAAGCCCCGCGCCTCGACGCCTGCTCGTCCCAATGCGACTATGGGGGAGAGCGTTGCTATGTCGCAAAGGGTAGGCTGCGCAGAATGTATGGGATTTCATGATATGCGATCAAACAAGGTGTATCGCGCAACTGCACGTGGCGCCCAAACGCACGCCTTGGCACGATGCTTGCGATTGTGCTCCGACCCACCAAACATGCACTAACCTTTCTTCTCCTCCTCCTTCTCCTCCGCCACATAATCCCCCGTTTTTGCTATCCCCATACCTCGAATACCAGAAGAATAGCGATTGATGCCGCGCGTGCTCGCTGATCGCTGGGCCCGCGTTCGATACATAGGATAGCTCGGGGAGCTTTGTAAAAAAGTGCGGGGGTTGCGGTGAGGACTAAAAAGATCCTGGTATGCGACATATGCCCCCACCAGTCTGGCGTGACGACGATGCCTTCGAGTCCAGCAAGCTAACACGGCCTGACAGGACCTGCAGAGTCGACGTTTCCTTTATTGTATTTTCTTTACGACTTCGCCACCATGCACATCTCACAGATGCTTGCCCAGTCCAAGGCCGAGGGCAAGCCGACCTTCTCCTTCGAATTCTTCCCACCAAAAACCGCCCAGGGCGTCCAGAACCTTTACGACCGCATGGACCGCATGCACAACTTCGGCCCCACCTTCATCGACGTGACATGGGGTGCTGGCGGTCGGCTCTCTTCGCTGACCTGCGAGATGGTCAAGGTCGCCCAAACCGTATACGGCCTTGAGACGTGCATGCACCTTACATGCACCGATATGGAGCGGTCCAAGTTGGACGACGCGCTCAAGGAAGCGCACCAAGCGGGCTGCACAAACATTCTGGCTCTGCGGGGAGACCCCCCGCGTGAAAAGGAGAAGTGGGAGGCCACCTCAGGCGGCTTCCGCTATGCCAAAGACCTAGTCAAATACATTCGCGACCGCTATGGAAACCACTTCGACATCGGCGTTGCGGCATACTCGGAAGGGTGCGATGACAACGACGACGTGGACGAACTCATCGATCACTTGAAGGAAAAGGTCGACGCCGGGGCCACCTTCATTGTCACGCAGATGTTTTACGACACCGATATTTTCATAGACTGGGTGCACAAGGTCCGCGCAAAGGGCATCGACATCCCAATCATCCCAGGCATCATGCCCATCCACACCCACGCTGCGTTTCTACGTCGCGCCCATTGGACGAGGTGCAATATCCCGAAGCACTGGACTGAGGCTCTCGAGCCCGTCAAAAACGACGATGCCGAAGTTCGAGAGGTCGGTAAAGGCCTTGTAGCAGAGATGTGTCGCAAACTGATCGATGCGGGTATCCTGCACTTGCACTTGTAAGTTCACATCTCATTACACTAGAGAGCGAAGGCTGACCGTCAGCTACACGATGAATCTCGCTCAAACGACGCGCATGGTCCTTGAAGAGCTAGAGCTTCTTCCAGACGTAGAGAGCCCTCTGCAGAAGCCTTTGCCTTGGAGGCCGTCTCTTGGACTCAATCGGCGCGACGAGAACGTGCGACCCATCTTTTGGCGGAACCGGAATCGATCTTACGTCGCTCGCACTCAAGACTGGGACGAGTTTCCCAACGGTCGCTGGGGTGATGCTCGCTCCCCCGCCTTTGGTGAATTGGACTCGTACGGCATCGGCTTGAAAGGCACCAATGAGCAGAACATCAAAATTTGGGGCACGCCCACGTCGATCAAAGATATCTCGGACCTCTTCGGTCGCTACATAGGAGGTACGCTCGACACCTTGCCCTGGAGTGAAGCGCCCATTTCCAAAGAGGCCGATTCGATCCAACAGGATCTAATCGATCTCAACCGACGAGGGTTTCTCACTATCAATTCTCAGCCAGCCGTAAACGGTGCCAAGTCCAACGACCCGGTGTTTGGATGGGGTCCACGTAACGGTTACGTCTACCAAAAAGCATATCTGGAGGTACTCGTCTCGCCCGAGTACATTGCCGAATTGATCACCAGGATTGAGCGTGACCTTGAGCTGACATATTACGCCGTGAACAAGGACGGCGACTTGAAGACAAATGCACCCGGCGACGGTCCCAACGCGGTCACCTGGGGCGTCTTCCCTGGTAAGGAGATTGTGCAGCCAACTATCGTCGAGACAGTGAGCTTCCTCGCTTGGAAAGACGAGTTCTACAGGCTGGGACAAGACTGGGCGAACTGCCACTCCTCCGTCAGCCCTTCCCGCTATGTCATTGAGGATGTCATGGACACATGGTATCTGGTCAACATTGGTAAGCTTACCCTGAAAACAATGCATCACTGCCACTAACAACATTACACAGTTCATAATGATTTCCATCAGCAGCATGCCATCTTCCCTCTCTTCGAAGGCCTGCAAGTAGCCGACATGGACAAGCAGCTCCACAGCACCGGCACCCCGAACGGTGACTCTTCAAGTAACAAGCCCACCACCAACGGCACAAAACCACTTTTGGAGAACATGGTCGAAGCTGCAAAGTCCGCCGCAGCCATGGTGACCAATGGCGCCAGCGGCCTTACGGTTTCGAACTAACCGATCATCACATCACAACTCTATCGCTTCAACACACAGGCTCGGCCTCACCAACCAGGCTCAGTATCAACTGTACATCTCAACTCTCAGTAGCAACATGCTGCTCTACATTCAACACATATTCTCTGCTTTTTCTTTTCCATGGCGTTTGGGGCTTGGGGCAAGACAATACATGGTGCATACCTTTGAAGCACCTAGACATGCATCTGGAAGGCGTCTATTCAACCTGACGACCCATTTACGACTTCAACGAACGGAGGATGCATTACAAAAAGGCGAAACACCCAAAAACTTGTGCTGCATATTTTTGCAAAGATACCCGACTAGCTTGCCCTCAACGGCGCTGGTCAAAAATTCAACATTGTCTGTCTATCGAGATGGCACTCTTCACAGTAGATGGAAACCTGCAATCATGCCCTAACCAAGTGGTATATACACAATTACACACTTTCCGTGCTATTCCACATGTGAGGATGTTGCTTAAGAGCCGCGTCGCTGACATCCACTGCGCGTTACCTAATGCGGCTCCTATTGCGCCTCGGAAGCCTAACCGTGTTGGTACCTAATGGTCCAAGATACTACGTTAAGGGTCGCGACCGCCGTAGGGCTCTGCGTTCCCGTGGTGGGTTTTGGCGGGTGCTTGGCGCATATGCCCATCCTTGACCCGTTCAGTTGAGACGCATCGACTGTGCGATATGTAGGCACCTTTTGCCAGATTCAAACGGTTCTTGGCCTACGTGAGATAAAATGCTGTGCGGTGGCCGAGGGGACCGCATGTCTATACATAGATCGGTAAAACTGACGCCAGCAACCGCAGGGCTGGACGCTTAGGCTAGGCAGAGGTTAGCGTGTTGCGGGAGATGAGTCTGCCATCTGGATTGTGAAGCATGGGCGCGCTCGGGTCTCTTATTTCAAAATTCCCTTTTCACGCTCAAAGCTGTAGAGCGCACCGGCGCCGTGAGGTTCGCAGGAACTCATCAGCGTCGCGAGTGTGTACTGCTCAACAAAGTTGCCTTTGTTGCAGGGTGCGGTTGTGGTAAGCTAGATTGAACTGACCGCTCATTCCCCGTACGTTTGTAATTCATGGCGTCGGCGCTATACGAAGTGAGAGGCTCGTTGCTAACGGCCGTACACACATCGAAGACACGCAACGATCAAACGTGTTGCATTGGCAACACTGCTAGCGTCGTATCTTAATCGAGCTAGAGTAGCGAGAGAACGAAGCCTTTCTACGAGTAGCAAGGCACAAAATTCGACAGAGCACAGCGATAAGCTTTTGCCGCCAGCATTGCGGTGCGCCAGAGCATAGTGCGACGAGCCAGGAACGCCGAGGCCGCGTCATTCCGCTCCGCTGCCCTTCTCACTACCCTTCCTGGAGAGAGGTTGGCGGAGGCTGAGCAACTCGTGCGATACCCCGTCGTTGGCGCTAAACTTATTCGGGCTGACCTTGCGAGCATGAGGCAGCCAGCAAAGCAAGAGCATATGCGCATCGTTAGGCTTGGAACATCCCGAAATGAAGGCCTCATTGCGAGGCCTCAGGCTGTGTATCTTGGGATATTGAGAAAGACAGAATATAAGGATGTTACATTTCCTGCTACTTTGGGGTTATCAGTTCATATCAACAGTCTACAGCATCGCTTCTACCCTACTACCATACCATCTCTTCTTCCTTCTTTGCATATCTTAGCACCCATCTCGATAGTTGCGATCTATCACTTACCATCTCCTCCTTCGAGGACCGCAAACATCTCACATCTTCGCCCACCCTCTTCAACACACCAGCCATGTCTCCCCCACCCCAAGTCACAGTCCCCGACACCTGCCAAGCAGTCAGTTTCGAGTGTCCCGTCGAAGGCACAATCTACGGCTACTACCCATCGCTGGGCTGGAACGCCTTCTTCGCCGCCTTCTTCGGCTTCTGCTGCCTCGTCCAAGTCGGCCTCGGTATCCGCTATAAAACATGGACCTACATGATCGGTGTCGGTCTCGGCTGCGCTGCTGAATGCGGTGGCTACGTTGGCCGTATCATGATGCACAACAACCCTTACGATGAGCTGGGTTTCCAGCTTCAAATTGTATTGTTGATCTTCGCGCCGGCCTTCTTGGCTGCCGGTATCTATTTGATCCTGAAGCATGTTGTTCTTCAGTTTGGCAAAGAGTGGAGTCGCATCAGGCCCGCGTGGTACACATACATCTTCATCACTTGTGATGTGATTTCTCTCTTACTCCAGAGCGCTGGTGGAGCTTTGGCGGCCACTTCGGACGATGTCAAGACCATCGACTTGGGCACCGATATCATGATTGCAGGAATCGTATGGCAGGTCGTCGGTAAGTCATTCCCCACCCATCCTTCTCTTTTACACCAACTGATAAAACCCCCTTAGTCCTCGTCATCTTTGGCGTCCTCGTCGGCGAATATGCTTACCGCACCTACAATCGTCGAAACGCACTCTCTCACTCGGGCAGCTCCATCTGGCAATCTCGCCGCTTCCGCTACTTCGCCGGCGCCGTCGTCGTCGCCTACGTCACCATCTTCGTGCGCTGTGTCTACCGTATTCCCGAGCTACTTGGTGGCTGGGGCAACTCGCTCATGCGCGTCGAGTCTGAGTTCATTGGCTTCGAGAGCTGGATGATAGTGCTGTGTGTGGCTGCGCAGACTATCTGTCACCCGGGCATCTTCTTCCCCGTTATGGGTAACGGGTCGTCTAAGCAGCATGCGGCAAGCAAGTTGGATAGTGAGACAGGGGATGGTGTGGAGATGATGAGGAGGGAGAGAAGGGGTTGAGTGGTGGATGGAATGAGTCGAGAGACGGGGATGCTGAGCTCCCCAAGTTGGAGGTTACGGCTTCTGAGTATACCAGGCACTCATGCTTCGTTTGCATGTCTAGAGGATGAGGGATTGGTTTACTGGCATTTGGGCGGAGTCTAGCGAGGTTATGGGTGGTGTCTTTCTTTCCTTTTTGTTTGATTTTTTTTTCCAACTGCATATGAAGTAGAGCAGTGGCAGACCCAAACACATGGTCTAGCGGTAAACATCCAGAATAACAATCAATTCTCTCCATGACAGTAGCCACAAAGGAGACGCACAATGAGTCGCACCCAGAAAAGTCGTCCTACGAATTGTCTTAGACCAGTCTTCAACGAGGTCCTTTACGACGCACTTTATACAAAGTAACCTTTAGTATATCAAATTAAAATTTCCGTGTCAAAGCGCAGGAGTGGAGAAGCATCAACGAGTTATGATAACATTCTAGTTGTATTGATGATATTGTAATGAGCTTTTGAAAGACTGGACGCAGCCAGATGGTGGTAAACTAAAAAGATAGACCCATAAGAGGTGTCCGATATGGCCGTAGAGAAAGGGAGTTGTCGAATCCGAGCGCTTGAAAATCAACCTCGCTATGCAAAAACGTTCAACGCGAGAAAACAGGGATATCCAGAAACTCCTTCGCAAAGTCCCCGTGAGGCGGAATATGAGCTCAATCTAGTAAAACATGCCGCGACTTGCTACTCTTTTTGATGTCGGTGAGAACGTGCAACGAACCAACAGCAATGATTATAGATCACGCATCCTGTTGTTGCAGAACGGCATGATGTTTCTCCACCTCGCCGTCGGCATCAACACGCGCCATCGCGAAGCTGCTCCTCACCTTCATATCCGCCTTCGTCTTGGTCATCAGCGCATCCCTGATATCCTGCTTACTCCTCGCCATCCACCCCTCGAAGCTCTTATGACTCAGCGGATACATGGGCATATTCATACCGGTCCTGAAGAACTCGTCCGGCTTCGCTATCGGATTGCTCATGATATAATCAATGTCGCATTCGAGCTCCTCGCAGTAGGCTTCGAGCGGGAGATCGTTGACGTCCATGCCGAAGGGGTTTTCGATTTCGCGGCCGATGGCGGCAATGCCGAGGATGATGTAGGCGGCGAAGATGCAGCCGGGGATTGTTACCCAGCGGAGATCTTTCCAGAGCTGGAATGGCAACATCATTACGTAGACCCAGGTAATTTGGGAGATGGCGATGGAGTAGGCGATTGGGAGGGGGGTTTGGAGGACACGTTCTACGCCGACGAGGACTTCGTTTAGTTGGACGACCGAGGTGACTGGGTGCGTATGTTAGATGTCTGTGCACAGGGTTGAGGGGACCCAACTTGTGGGACGGAAGAGCTTACTGGCTTGGTTCTGGTAGAGACCGACCTTGAGCGTGTCGTTGTCAATGGTGCTCTGGACGTAGGAAGACAAGTGGCTCAAGATTTCAAGTGGCAGGTTACCGAGCGGCTTCTTGGATTGCTTGATCCTCTTGCGCGGGTTGGACTCGGCAAATGTGACGCCTAGGTATTCACCGGCTGCTTTGAGCTTTCCGTGTTCGCGGACCTTGGGAATCTCGGCTTCGGCGGCTTTGGCGAAGGTGTCGAGGTATTCGACACGTGCTTTGAGATCGAGATATTCAATGCCGGGCTCGAAGCGTAGCTTGTGCAGGACAGCGCGGGAAAAGGCGACGATCAAGTTCAGTGCTGAGCTGTGTAGGGTATTAGCATCGACGTTGGCACAAGTGTGAAACTTTGGGATCCGTACATCTTGTTGAGCAGGTCCTCCTTGCCCAGCTCGCCGGGTCTCTCTATAGCATGCACCCAGATGGTCCTCGCCAGGTTCTGGCCCACAAACTGCAATTGCGACCAGTACTTACGACCCTCGGTGTACCGCTCATACGCAGATGAGGTACGGAACGAGATGGCGAGACCGACGACGAAACCGAGGACGGTGAGCAGGAGCGTGCTCACACCGAGATTGTGCCACTTCTCGCAGATGACAGTAATGATGGTAGACCAAGCTGCAACCACGAACAAGGGAATCAACATCTTGGGGAGCACTGAGCCGTGCATGCGGAGGAAGAAGGGCCATTTGGAGTGTTTGGCCATGTCGCGGGGACCAACCTAGAGGGACCCGGGTTAGTATGCCTGCTAGCATTTGTAATTATCTGAGGATCGTACAAAGTAGTCTTCGGCGTCGAGGGACGCGGCTGTGTGCTTTCGCGAGGGCTGCTGGAACGTCTGCCTCGCTCGCCATGAACGGGGCGACATGGGTGCGTCATGGCTAACTCTACCGCTGCTCGTCGAAGGGACCTCGATAGCTCTCGGCTGAAGCGACGTCTTGCGGCCATTGGTGTAGGTCTCGTCGGTTCCGCTGGTGGAAGGGGCGGGCGCCATTTTTGCACTCTCTCTCATAGATGTCAATCGGTCGAAGGTAGGAAGAACTGCCCAGCAGTCGTGAAACCACTCTCTCTACAGGACGCGAATACCAAATCTGGAGAGGAGAAAGAGGGAGAAAGCACGAGATGGAGGTCGCTGCTCGGACTTATTAAGTAAGGGAAGAAGGGTAGCAACGAGGGAGGGGACAGCGAAACGCTCAAGGGGTCGAGAAAGCGAGCAATGGAAGAGACAGACGGGGAGGCAAAGCAAAGTATATATCGGGGACAGATTTTCAGAAATGCATACGAATGTTGGCCCCCGATGCGCGCCACGGGCCCCGTGTTGTCAGAGGGCGGGACCCAACCCGCACATGGGACGCCCAAACGGCCCCTGCGTCCTGCGTGCCCCTGAGGGCGGAGTCGCACGCAGCCAATTGCGGATGGGCTCATTGGATCCCTGATGCAGCAAGGGCAAAGGAGAGTTGTTTCATAAACATATTGGTGCGCCAAGCCCGAGCGTTGTGCCGCTGTGCTGCCTTTCTCAGTCAGCCTGTCTGTCACCGTTTATCAGCCCAAGAACCCATGCATGTCTAGTAAGCTCTTTGGGACAGTGGGCTCTCACTACTGCACGACTGTATCGACGGGGCATGCACCTTGTGCAAAGTAGACGTGGGCGACGTGTCTAGTGGCAGGGAGGGTAGGGGGGGCCACAACATGGGGACTTTCAGAAATGCAAACTGCGCATGAAAGATGACCGCGCTCAGAAAAGTGGGTGGAATGCCCGATCGTCAGGTCTGGAATCGCGAATCCTGAAGCAAAAAAGAAGAGGCGCGCCGAGCCGGGCCCAAGCGAGACGAGACCAACCAGCATGTTCTCACGGAGAATGGTCAAGGGCTGCCGCCAACACTGTCTCCTTTCATCAAAGCGACAGGGGTGCACAATCGGCGAATCGCACGCGTGGCTATTTCTCCCCGTATGCATCGTCGGCGTGTGTCAGTGTCAGCTCGGGGATGCCTGTCGTCCTGTCAATTGGTCTGACGAGAGCCTACAAGAGCGGTGCCACGCGGTTAAAGGCGCGAATTCGCCGGTGAGCGGTACAGTAGAGCAGCCGGGGAATTATGGGGATTACGTGCAGGGTGAGAAAGGTAGGTATTTTTACCTCTCAAGCTGGCCTGATCGAGAGGACAGATGGGCTGTGCTGAAGTCCATCTACCCGTATGAGGAAGGGAGGTGGGACTATGTACAATATTTCGCTGGCCAGGCTGTGGAGATTGTGGAGTACCAACTCCGCCCTTCTGGAACAATCAATCGAAGATGTTATAGCGTTGTTCCCAGGTCCCACCAGCCAGCGGAGAAGCGCCCTGGCGGTTTACATCACAGGTCGCACGAGATGACGCACAACAGCGCCAAACCCGCACACTTCCTTCTTGTCAGACCGAAAACCTTTATCGAATAGAGCGGAAAGACAAAGGTAAAAGTCGTTCTATAGGAGAAGGCGATAAAATTTGTGTTGCCTTCTGAATGTTTCGATCTCCCTGGGACTATATGGGCCAGTGCTGTCCTTTGGGAGAAGACTGTAGGTGCTAGTTGAGAGGGACCTCGCTGAATCAACTCGTCTTGTGGAAATTGGCCTTGCAATGTATGGCAATGACGAGTTCCTTTTCAGCTTGTCGTCGTCGAACCAGCCGCAGGGCAGAAACGTAGCACCAGTGACAAAAAGCAACCTTCGAAGAATCAAAACCTAAGTGTTTGCTAAGAGACGATTACTTCCACTCAGCAGCAACTCGCTGAATACTGAGCGAAAGGTACAGTCAGCCAAGACGTGTACGTCAGCTCTCGTCGACTCTACGCATCGTGAGGCGAACATCCCATCTATTCCCGAGGTTACCGAACGGCCCGAAACGCGCATTTCGACAAGACGCAATCTACCGCATCCTGAGACGACCAATCTGCACATGTGAAACGCAAACACGGACTGCGCGCGCGCACGACGGCTGTCGTTTGACGTTACGAGTGCGGGGGTGGTACGTACCTGCAGAAGCCCCGAACGGATTGAGAAAGAGCAGGGGAAGGACTTCAGACGATTTGACCCGCTGCGGTTGATTTGGTCGATTTGATCGCGGTCGTGTTACTGCAGAACGGCTAATAGGTTGGGGAGGATAACATATGGCCAGCTTCCTACAGCTCCCCCGCGAACTGCGGGATCTGGTGTACTTGGAGGTGCTATTATGGGAACGGCGTCTTCCTACGCTAGGCGAGGCACAGTGGTTGTTCCGGTTTCGCCGCATTTCCTCGCCGCAGAGCAGCATCGCAGGAGAGTATGGGTGCGCGTACGCGCATTCCGGGATGCCGCGGACATGCGCGAATTTCCTGTGTTGTAACCGGCAGATCTATAAGGAGATGGGGGAAACGGCTGAAAGGGTAGAAAGGAGGGGTGGACTGATGGTCAAGATGGATTGTATTGCCGAGGATGAGAGTTTCCATTATTTCACCTGGATGGGGGCAGCAGGGGTGCGGACGACGTATGGCCTGACGGGAAGGAAAGAGGAGCAGCATATGTCGGGCTGGATGGCGAGGTTGCTCCAGTGGCAACTGTGGGGCATGTCTCCCGGTGCAGGCGTGGCATATCGCACATCCCTGACCCAGTTGTCCAAACTATGGATCGATGTTCGAATTGCGGGGGACCGGTCTTCGAAATGGCTACGCAACACCACGTCGCCGGATCGAACATCCTGGGCCGTTTGCGCAGCGTTGAAAAGACTCGTTGAAAACGGGCCAGATCCATCCGACCCCAACCCCAGCCTCCGTCCCACAAACTCTGCCACTGCCACCACAACTCGTACCATCAAAATCAGCGAGCTCATCCTCAACGTTGTTCCACCGCCCGGTATCCCGCCATCACAGTACCTCGACGAGGACTTCCCACCTAACGCGACGGGAGCGGGAGTCGTGCATCCCCACAGCGTCGCGAGCGAGTTGGTAGAAGTGTGGAATAAGATCTGGAGGGGGGAGAGCTATAAGGCTACGCTGTATCAGGTTTTGTTGGAAAGAATTGAGAGGGTAGTGGTCCGTGTGGATGGCGAGATGTGGAGGGTGAGGGAGTTAGGGGCGGAATTGGAGAGAGGCAGGAAGGAGAGGAGGAGGTTGGCTGCAAGGGGGAGGTAGCTCATCCAATTTCGGAGGCACGTCCACGTGTCTGCTGAGGGCAGTTGCAGGCTTAGTGAATATGGTAGAAACTCGATGAAGAAAAGAAGCACATCGGTATCTAAGAAAGCGCTCATCCTGCACCATCCCCACTCTATGCTATCCATCCACCCAGATATCCACCATGCAAATGCCAAAACCACATTTCTCCGTTATCGCTCATGCTACCAAATTTCAGGTATATCTACATCGAGCACAAGAGGCGCATCGTCGCCCATTTTGCCTCGCTTCCTCAAACATACTCCAACCCATGTACCCATCAACGCAATACCATCATACCCACATTCATTCCCCATTCCAATTATTTGCCACATACCATCATTCCTCCGCTCGAAAGTAAGGGGACCTATCCTGAGAACCTGAAACGACTCGCCTCCAGCCTACCCAACCCTTCCCGCGGTGCCACGTTCCTCCTCCGATAACTCGTTGTGAAATCCTGTAACACGGTCCTGATCATGCGGATATCCCCAGATTGAATTCTCTGGCGAATGTTGTTGAAGAAGCGCTCGCTCTCTTGCGGCGTAATGCTACCCTGTGGCAGCATGCCCACCGTTTGCTGAACCCAGCCAGCGATCTGTTCAGGCATCAATTCGAAAAGATCGAGCAACACACCAGACGCGTCGGCGAAACAGCCTTCGGGGAAGCTGTACATCATGCCTGTCATAATGCGCTGAACGAGCTGTACGCCTGATGACACGATGAGTTCTTTGACACGGGCCTGAATCTGCGGAGGAACTTCGTGGCGTGTGTTGTCGAATGAGGATGATGGGGACAGGTTGCGACCGTAACCGAGAAGATCGCGGAGGAAGTGCAAAATGGCGATGATCGGTTCTTCTTTGAGGAGGGTGAGCGAGGTGGAGGCGGCGAGAAGAATCGTCTCCATGAGTGGCGACATGATGGATTCGGACGGGAAGTAGAGGGTCATGTCGGCGGCGAGACGGAAGAAGTCTTCGATAAGGTCTGGGAGCTCTTCCGGCGGTAGGTCGTTGAGGATCCGGAGGAAGTTCTTCGCTTGCTGCTCATAAAATTGGAACACGTCGTTTGCTAAGCTTGCATCGATATCTTCGATTCCTGCAGAGAACTCGCGGACGATAGAAGCTGTTGCCCATAGGAAGCAGCCCTGTCTTGACGTTTCGAATCCTTGGACGAGGTGAGTTGCAAGCTGGGGCAGGAGTGGTCGCATGGCTGTCCTGTAGGAAAGGACCATGTATCGCCAGCACCGGCACACACGTTCCAGGATGGGTATGCTTGTTGAAAAGTGTTCAATGAGCTTTGCGAGCATAGGGAAGATCTCTTCACAGTACTTCACTGCTGGATTTTCCTGCCCGTTTGGAACCTGCGGCTTGACTAGCTCGATGAAAATGGTCAACAGATTTATCCTATCTGCGAGGACCTTTTGGATCGCCTCGTCCTTGGCTTGGTTCGCAATAGTGGCAAGGTTCTGCATAATCGGATCGCAATAGAGCTTCAATGTCGGGTAAATTTGCTCGAGAGGCATCTTGGCGACGACTGAAGCTACTCCATCTGTAATCTCTTCTTGGCTCGACACCGGTAGGTTGTTCAAGTGCTTTGCGTAGAATTGCTGGAGAGGCTCTATGAAAGCGACAAGCAAGCTCGCGCAGTCGTTGCAGAAGAACTTGAATGAGAGGGCGGCTGCCCGGATTACATCCTTGGTCGAGTGCTCGAAAGCCGCCATGATGAAGTCCAATTGAGGTTGCAGTGTATCCGGATGCTGCGCTGTCCATTCGGTGTATCGTCCAAGGGCCATGACAGCTTGGAAGCGGAGCTTGTTATGATCTGGTATTGAGACGATTAGTGGGATGAGCCGAGGAAGCATCATGCTTTCGTCCGGTGGCACCATGCGTCCCATTGCCCGTACAGCAAACAGGGGCGCTTCTAGCTTCTGCCATCCTGGAACGTGATTTGGGCCTGCCTGGGATCCATACGTCTGCACCCAAGCCTGAATCAGATTGTATGGTTTCTGGAGGCATTCTGCAACGCCCATGACCTCACAAGAATCCTTTAAGACATCTCCCATCTGGTGCCGGAATTCTCGGAACTTTTCCTCTTGCTCGCGGTCGCCCTCGAACAAATCTTTCTCATCCCCGCTTTCTGGGATCGGATACTCCAGGTGGCCAATCATGATGTCGACCAGCTTGGAATACACATTGACACACTGCGCTCTCGCGGGCGCATACTTCTCGAGCGTGAGGTACTGCTTAAGGTCGTACCAGAATTTGAAGGAATGGGATATCGCATCGCGCTCCTTGTCTAGGGCCGCTGTCTCGAGAATAGCCTCGACTAGGTCCCTGAAGTCGGTCGGCAGTCGCGCAATGAGCAGCACCCAGGACTCTCCGGCTTCGGCAAACACCCGAGCGATGCCTTTGTACTTTTCCGAATCATCCTCTTGCGCAGCCTCCGCTATCATTGGACGCAGCGCTATCACCCTGGGGTATAGCGCCAGGATGGTATTCATCGTCTCGTCTACGTCGCGTGTCTCGCCGATCAGGGCACATACACATTCAACGGCGGCTTCGAAGGGTTCCACGGCGGAGAGAGCGTCGAAGATGATGCCGATTAGCGGGGAGTTTACGATGTGATCCATCTGAATCTCGCGCAGCCACGATGTTATACAATTTAGTAATTGCGGGTTTTGAGCGGCGGCGGCTGTGCACATTAGCTGGGAGCGCTTTGCATAGAAGGTGTAGCGTACGTGATGACTGCGCATATGAGACGAGCATGGTGAGGGCCTGCTGCGCATTGTCCTCTATCAACTCGACCGTCCTCATTTGCAACTCGGTTTCCTGACAAGACCACGCATTAGACTGTGACTCCAACTAAACCGCGATACCACAAGAAGGTGCCGGTAAGCTGATGGTGGATGGTGGTTCGACCGAACGTACTGTGAGAGCGATTTTTCGTCCATGAATGACTTCTTCTGGGAGGACGCGGAGGAAGTCCAAGACGCACGGCAGCGTCGAAGGATCTGTGCCCAGGGAGGAAACAATGAGAGAAAGCACGTCCTTCCACTCGGTCATCTGGATAGCCAGGTTCGCCAGGCACACGCAGAGCTGCAGCCGGATGGGCTTCGGACCTGCATGAAAGGTCGCCAGATTTCTCATGATGGTCTCGCGCAAGTTGGGGAGCGACTCGCGGGGTAGCTGGTGGAGGTCGTAGACGATCTACGAACGTTAGGCACGGTGCATACGGCGCGCAGGCTTGATTACCTTGCCCTTGAGCGTCGTGGCCGCGAACAGCTTCGCAGCGGCGTCTACATTGTTCGCCTCGAGCATGGCTAGCGTCATTGTCCATGCCTCTTCCTGTGCATCGCCGTCAGCCCACCACTCTCCACTGGTCCGCCATGTCAAGCAAGCCGTACCGACTTCTGGAACTGCTCCAGATACTGATGCGCCTGCTCTTTCTGTGTGCGGTCCGCCCCCGAAGACATGGTGCTGTGCGCGGCCAGTACAGGCGCAAAGACCTGCTGGGCGCCGTTGGTCGCCATGCTTTGAGATTTCCGAACGGCGGAACGGGTGCGCTGCGAAGGGGGGGGGGGGCGATGGTGGGGTGTGCAGCCTATCGTGCGCTCATGAACTGGCGAGGGAGTGCACTTCGAGTGTGGGCGGCGCCGGCCAGGAAAAGCGGAGGGCGAGGATGTGAGGGCGTGAGGGCGTGTGTTCGGTGTTTGTTTGTCAGGTCGTTGAAGTTACGTCGTTAAAGTCCTGTCAACGGTCCCGCGCCTGCCAAGGCTGCTTGTCTGCTTGCTGCTCGCTTCTGATTTTGTCGGAGCTTCGCTGCCTCGTCCCTCCACTACACCACAGCTACGTCGACCCTGCGCTACCCAAGTCACGACTCTGCGCCCTCACTTACACTCAAATCTTTCACCATGACTGGACGTGGAGGTGAGTGTGCCGCCCTCGACCTTTCGGAATGAACGCTGACCAGAACATATAGGCCGCGGCGGCGGGAAAGGTACCTCGACCCTAGATGAGCGCGCATTCTCGGTCCTAACGTGCTGCAGTACTCCTTCCCCCGATCAACTTCATCTTCAAGCTCCTACAAGCGCGCGCGAACGTGTCAATATGGCTATACGAGAACCTGGGCCTGCGGATCGAGGGCAAGCTGAGGGTATGCACGGATATACTGCTTTGCTTTGGTCGAATGGGATTGCTGACGGCTACAGGGTTTCGACGAGTTCATGAACCTCGTCATTGACGACGCGGTCGAGGTCAAACTAGCAAAGAAGGACGCGCCAGAAGAACGACGGAAACTTGGTGAGCAGAGAACCCTTTCATTGAAGCCTCTGTATACTGACGCGCATCCAGGCCAAGTCCTCCTCAAAGGCGACAACATCTCGCTCATTCAACAGATCTAGAACTAGCTACACTCGACCGTTTGTGAAGCGACACGGGAGCGACCGAAAGTTTGCGCGCGGTTGGATTTGGATTGGAATTGGAAGCGAGGAGCGCAATCAAGCAGCTCCGCACAATGAGTCTTTTCAAGGGCACGGCGACCGTTCATGTATGAGCTCGTCGAAGCTCGCCATCCCCGGTTATGAGGGCATCTAGGCGGAAATCGGAAGTGTCCATGGGTACGCTTTCGTTCGATGGCAGTAGCTGCTCCGTCAAAGCGAGACCGACTTTCGTGGTTAGTTAGCACGCCCACCCAAATGAATATCAGTGTTTCTTACCGCGAAAAGGCATCCGCGACGAATCTTGACTGCGCCGCAGAAAGTAGTCGTAGAAGCCTTTGCCGTGGCCGAGACGGCCAAAGCCCGAGTCGAATGCCATACCGGGCATGACGATCAAGTCCAAACCAGCGTTGTCTTCAGCAGCCTTGATTTGTGCTCCGTCGGTGGTCCCCTTCCCGCCGAAGGAATTGGCGCGTGATGATATCGAAGCCTCGCTAGGGGTAGGAATGTTCCATCTGTCAGATTCTAGCGACTCAAAGTCCTTGATAGAGAGTAGCTCAACCATATCCATGATCGATTTAGGTTGTCCGTCCTTTGGCTCGCTGAGCTGATATGTGTATGGGATGAACACACGTTTCCCTTGTGCAAGCGCGTCCTTAACTATGCCCGATGTCGAAATTTCGCCAGAGGGCATTGACAGGTACACGCTTATCCGCTTGGCTGCTTTGTATTCCGGTAGGGATAGCAATGTTCTTGTAGCATTGGAAGCTAGCACACTTAGCATCATGGAACAAGGTTGGGCCAGCGCATCCTGCAAATGATAATGATGCAAATACTCACTTTGGGTGGATGCTGCACCGTCGGAAACATCAGCCAGGACCTTCTTGATCTTCTTTCTGAAATCTTTTTTCAAGGCAGCCATTGAAGCCATGACGGTGGAGTCGACCGTGTCCAGGAAGAGTACCTTGCAATGCAGATAGAGTGCGCTTGCTCTCTTTTCTCAAGACTGAGAGAAAGTCTTCGGGGACGGGATGAGTCGATGCGAGTGAAGTGAAGGTCGGCAACACTCCCCACGTAATCGGAAGCGTTGAACAATAGCCCTTGAGATCCTTCGTATCCCGTTGGAAGCAAAAAGTTCCAGTCGATGTCGCGGAGTGGCTTGCGGCTGGATCTGCCACTAGCCGCGTCAGACCCCTGCCGACGGCGGCTCCTTCCCTCATTCTTGCCTCCTTGCCAAACTTGGCTGGCGGGTCCATCAACATTGCGAGATTGAACACCACCACTCCCTCCTCCTGAACACCACACCACACCACATCTTACGTTACGCCCCCGCATTGCGCACCTCCGACCATCTACACTCGCTTCAGTCGCATACGTTCTCCGTCATGGTGTCCTCCACACTCGGACTGGTCTTGGGCTTGTTCAGCGCAGGTCTCGCGACGGCGCAGGCCACCGATTCATTGCCGGTCACGGATCTCGTCGGGACGTGGAGCAGCAAGTCGAACTCGACGCTGACGGGGCCGGTACGACCTTGCAACTACGAAGAGTCCGGTTCGTACACTGACAGCAGCACAGGGATTCTACGACCCAGTCAAGGAGCAGTTCACGGAGCCGAAACACACCGGGATATCCTACTCTTTCACCGCGGACGGACACTACGAGGAGGCCTACTACCGCGCTATTGCGAACCGTACGTCTACGCTTCCATACACACTTAAGCATCTGGGGAACATGAACACGAGATATGGAAGATGTGCAGGCTAACGGTATGACGCAGCAACAAACCCAAAATGCCCGAAAGGCATAATACAGTGGCAACACGGCACCTTCACGAAGCTCGCAAATGGATCGCTCAGCCTAAAGCCTATCGCCGTGGACGGGCGGCAACTGTACTCGGATCCTTGCTCGTACAAGAACTCGGTATATACACGGTACAATGCGTCCGAAATGCTCAAGGTACGTTCTCGACGTTTTGGAACCCGCGACTATGGGAATCGCAACGCGAGTATGCAGCTAACAAGCTCTGTTGAAGCAATATGACATCGCCAAAGATCCCGTCCATTTGATCCCCCGCCTTACACTGTACAAGCATGACGGCTCCCCCATCATGCCACTATACCTCGCTATGTCGTTGCCTGAGATGCTTCCCACGTCGACACTGAATCCGCTCACGACCGCGACACCTGGCGGCGCGAAAGCAACCGGCAAGGTCAAGCGCGCCGAATTGCCGCTAAACCACAACGTACTCGTAACGCGGACGCCTCAACAACAACAGGCAGATCGATGGTGGTGGGTTGGAGTAGTTCTTACTGCCTCTGGTGGTGCGCTGTACTGCATCTTATAAAGGAGCTGGGGAGCTGTTGGACGTGCCAATTAAACGATGAGCTGCCGAGGACGGCGAACACGAGGTTACAGTGCAGGCTGAAGAATCACGGAACCACATCAAAGAAAAGCTTGGTAATATACCTGAGAGCATACTCTCAAAGGCATTGAGAGTGGAGTTATGCACCTCCGGGTGAGGCGTTGGTTTGGGCGGTTGTTTTGTACAAGAGAAGGAGTCACAAAGGCGAAGCACGGGCAGGAGATGGGATGTTCTATTTTTTATTACCACGGACCGTTAGATTTCATCTTACAGAATACCAAGCATGAATGGCTACTCGTATTGAGCTTGAGGAAGGATAACATGCACTTCGAGTGTTGAAGAACATACGGTTGATACGTAATACGAATGACTAGAAAAGATATCAAAGGAGGGTAGGCCATATATGGGGAAGACCGATTTCTCTTTACATCTAAGACACGTCCACCTCCCGAATACGAACTAACAGGTAGGTCGCACTCGTGATGCCCCTCGGAGCGAATGTCGCCTTGTATACCCCGAGTATACAACGCCTAACGCCCGTTCATCGTTTCTAGAAGGTGGACATGTAATTATGTCTTTGCCCTTTCACCATTTGCGGAAGGTACCCATTGCGTTCTACGCCCACATTTACCCCTTGGATTGGCAAGTTGGCCCAGGTCTACCACCTGCCCTTTGTTTTCTTTTTTGAGCTCGATGCATACGAACGCCTCTCTCGCTCAGACAAACACCAAGCCCGCGATCCCTACATGCCAGATGCACGTATAGAGGCCAAGTCCGGTGATGCGATGCGTGCGCGGTTACGGACGCCCGCCATATCGAATGACTCTGCGGCTGGATCAGACTTCGTTTTCAGACCAACTTTAGCATCGCAATGCGGCGTGGTATACGAGCGCTTGAACGATGCTGAGACGGATCTCAATAGTCGACGGGCTGCCACGCTGGCGTGGATGTGGCTGTGCACCGCCACACTAGGCATCACGTATCGCACAAGTCCGAAGGTCGATCCACCGGTCCAGTCGCCCGTCAGCCAGCACCCTCCCTCGTACCACACCATGCAAGAAATGGCGCGGCAAACTCTACCGCCTAAGCACGAACGACACCTCTGCACATTACACTGGCAACATGCGCCCTCGAAACGACGGTCCTAAGCCCGCCAGCCTGAATAAACCACCATGTCGCCATCTCATGTCTCACCGAAGTGCATCCTTCGTTCGTCTGGCTGATAGGTGGCAATTAGGCGCCGCATTCTGTGCATGTGGGGTGCAGCGGAGAGCTATCGATAGGCATCCGATACGACGCGCTCGCGCTGGGAATAGCCACCCGCTTGTATATTACAGTACGCACAGCAGGACGTGAGATCCGCGAATAACACGTTGATGCTTGCTGCAATTGCCCGATCGATGATTGGTTGACCTCAGGTCCTTGGTCTGGGATACAGTAACGTCTTCTGCGCCGCACTCATCTTGAACCCGATTCACAATTTGAACGTGCATGCCATGCAGGGAGGAAAGGAAGAAGCGGGGGTGAGTCAACTGCACGAACTAAAGGCGAGGGCGCGAAGCTGGAATGTATGACCGGCAAAAGATGCACATACACATGCATATCCCGCAGCACATATGCAGCGAAGAAGACGACTAGAGAGAAAAATGACACAGTGGCCTTCTATATGTAGATGTGCGTCCGATGAAGCACATACTTATTGCGGAGTAATAACCACCTGCACAAGCGCATTTGCAGTAAGTGGTCTAGATGAACCATCTGCGTTTGGACAATCTGCATACGTGTATTCCAGGGAAGTAGGCGGTGTGTCTAAATCAATCGTAAACCTCCCAGAATACCCTCCGTCCGACGCCTGTTAGATGCGTATGCGCGCACACGTAATGGTGGGGTAACGGACAAATTACCAACATCGTGAGCACGAGAAAGTGAACGAGAGAGTGCGGAAAAACGCCCTTTACGAAACGCCGTGTCTTACCATGCGGACACCCCCCAAGCCGCCCCACCCCATCCTGCAAACCCATCCGCCCTTCTAGGTGGCAGCCAACCTTCTGAGCTGAAAGCACGTACTTTGGCGCGTGCATCGGATCCACCCCTCCATTCACGAACAGATGAAACGTTATTCCTAGATGGTGGTGCCCAAAATTACTTGCGCATCGTAACCCTGCCCGCGTAATCGATAGGCCGAAGGTGTGGAACTCGCCAGTAGCGAGGATCTCTGCCCCTGTCGCCTCGCCCTCGCCTCATCATCTGTCAGTGACCGGCAAGCCCGACGGAGAGGCGAGAGGAGCCGCACAGATCACTCTTCCAAACCGGTTGCGGATGTCAGCTCGGAACATCACTTCGTCGTCGTTGTCATCGTCACATCGCATTCTATGCATGAATCAATAATCCAAAAGACGCTTTTCCATTTCCTGATTGAGAAGAAGCCGAGTCTATGTGGAGAAAAAAAGAGCTGGCTGACATGCAAGACCGACGAAGAAGGCTCATCGCTGCATTGCCCTTCCCGTTCCATGCCAGTCCGTTCCACTCGCCTTCGTAAATGCAAAAGGTGTGAAAGACAGTAAAGAAAATGGTATAAGTAGACTGAGAAAAAATGGATATGAACAAGAAAGTGAAAGAAAGTGAAAAGGAATGAAGAAAATGGGAAGAATGGTCCTGAGTAGAAGAGAATATGATACAACCATCAAGGCCACCAAGATACGCATCGCTGGGCTCATGTATCCGCTGTCAGAGAAGAAGATGTCGTGAAGTCGCTGCATTGTTGTACGTCTATGCCGCGACGCAGTAAGCCGAACCAGCCACAAGGTTGCTGCAGTCCGACTTGAGGCTGGTATTGAGCTTGGTCAACTCAGCGACATCAACGCCAGCGGAGGCGCAAGTGTCACCCGCCTTGACACTGTACCACTTGGTGCAGCCGGTGGCGGCGCCCTCAGCCTTGGTACCAGAAGGACTGGAGTCGCCACCAGTGGCAGCAGGAGTTTCGGTAGGAGCTTGGGTGGGCGTCTCGGTAGAAGGACCCTCGGCTGTAGTCTCGTCCTTCTTGTAATCGGAGGTCCCGGCAGCATTGGGAGCACCGCCACCGATGCTGCCAATGGAGGCCTCTTCGCATCCGCTTGCACCGTCGCTAGCCCAACCAAGAAGACGGTTGGCGATATCGGTAGAATAGCAATGGGTAGCAATGCCGTCACCGAGGTTGCCGGAGGAGGCGACAGAGCCAGAGTTGTAAATGCGAGCGGCCTTGTAGTACTTGCTGACATCGCTCGCGCCGGACTGTTCGATAGCTTGACCCAAGCCAAACTCGAGGCCAATACCAGCACCTTCGCTGATCATTCCCTTGATCATGTCGTCAGGGCAGGGAACGACGCCATTGCCATCCGGGTTGCAGGAAGATTTGCCGTTGAAAGACTGCATCAAACCGGGGTTGTTGACGCCATAGTTGGTCGTCGGGGCGCGGACACAGCCCTTGGACTCTTGCATCATGAAGGTGAGAAGGAAGTGCTCTGCGATACCCGACGTTCCGGCGACTTCCATGATAGCTTTCTTAATAGCAGAAGTCTCCTCTGGGCTATTGTTCTCCTGGCCCCACTGACTGCAAGACTTGCCCATTGTTGCCTCGTTGGCAGCCCTAAGGTTGATTAGCGTCCCGTTCCATACTTCTTCGAGGTATCTACTCACCAGATCTCTTCAAACGAAGCCCAGTCGGACTCGGCAGGCCATCCTTGCGCCGTCGTGCCGTCACCGCCAAAGACCTTGTAAGCAACGCGCGCCACCAAGGAACGAGCAGACAAGGCATCAGCCTTGTAGAGGGGAGCACCGAAGGCCACGGCGAAGAGCTGGCTAGCAGCGATGATGTAGGAGCTGGAGAGCTTCATTTTGAAAGTGGATATGTAGTGTCGGTTCTGGTTGATCGTTTCGAAAAGGAGTGAGATGAAGCTGCAAGTGCGTTGAGAACAAAGTAAGAACAGAAGTAAGAAAGAGGGAATGTTAGTCCGGCTAGCGGATCTGAAAGTGCAAAGAGGTGGAGGCAAGCCTCTGTAGAAAGGACAGTGAAGCTGGTGGTGGTGATACTGTGATGATGAATGTATAGCAGCGGGCCAGCCCAGCTATTAAACAAAGTGGACTTCCGGCGGCGGGGCGCATTTCAAAGACCATCTAAGACGCACCTACCCCAAAGTGATGGGCATCCGGGAGGGCGTCGGCCGCGTGCCTAGATCTGGCAGCCATGTTCACTCGCGAACGGCACCGAAGATCCCTGTAGGGTGTAGGGAAGCGGACACTAGCGAACCAGGTGCATGCGCCATCTGTGTGTTCCTGGCGGCTGTCCGTAGCGGCTAGAAAAGCTTAGGTGAATGGTGCAGCGGTGAAACGGAACTAGTCTGTAGTTAGTCAAATGTGCTCATCAGAGAAACGGATCTTACATGCACGTTAATACTTTGCTCAACCTAGACACAGGCGCTTTTAACCGGCGTTACCAAGAGCGGTCAATCTCCAAAGCAGCGGCTGCTCGGTGCGTTAATCGATAAGCAATTCTCGGGATAGTAACACCTCTGCCGTAGCAATCTGTCACGGGATGGACGGGAACTGAGCTCGAAGAATGCCCGCCCCGCTGCAGCTACGCCGCCACCTAGCGATTTTGTGAATCCCCCTTCATACGGGAGTGGTCAGTCAATCAGCCGTGTGATGGCGAAAGACGCAGGTACCAGGTGCGAGACACGACCTACAGCGCAGGAATCTCCTGGGCGGCCTGACAGTCCGAACCCCACGTTCTTTTTCGTGCCAGCGCCACAGCTGATGGCGGAAAAAGCGAAGAGCCGGGGTGAGACCAAGACCCGCTGCACGCTCTGGTAGGTCCGCTCTGGTGGTAGAGTAATATCGCTAGTACTGCTCGCTCGACAAGCTCTGCCGTCACGGCCGAGGCGCGTCTGTTCGTCGTAACCGTGCTCCTGAGTGGCAGCACGGCGAGGCCGCCACTGGCAAGGAGTGTGGCTGGGGTAACTTCGCCGAGATGGTCGGACTCTCCACGAACTAACACCAAGGGAGGCTGAGACCACCGTGTACTCAGAGGAAGGCTCTGGACTACTGTGGGCTCCGCATCCTCGACTGCATATAGAGAAACACAGACTGCTCGCTTGATGGCTGTTGAGAGGCGCGGAGATCCGCTCCTAAAGCGGAAGGCGAGTGACAAGAAGCCAGATGTTGGGAAGTGAGACACGCCAGAATCTGGCTATTCTTCTGAGCACATGCGTTCCCAGGACATGTCTCAACATTGGTCGAGGTTCGGTGGAGCTCGCACTGCGCTTCCTGCCGGAGTGATGATGGCGGAAAGGGGTGCGATGGAAGGTAGCGTTGCTGATGCGTTATTGGCGGACGCGTCCGTTTCACCCTCTGCCGGCGGGAATGCGAGTGCGCAAGCATTTCATGCTGGCGTCAAGCCTTTCCTGAACGGAATCAAGAAGGTGCATCCGCCGGGCGAAACGTGAAACAACTCTATTGGAGCCGTCAAACCCTCCGCGATAGAGTGGTGATGTGTGGGGTGTTGGGATGGCGTTCGCAAGGGTCCCAGGGAAGTGGCTCCCCAATCGCACGTGACGTCGGTGTCTTGAAGTCCGACCGTCACACCAACTTCTGGCATTGACAACCAGAGTCGCAATGCATGAGCAACAACCGTCTACGTCTTCTCGTTTGCCATCCTCTGGGAACAAGCCTGCGGTCCTTCTGGAAACGTTCCTCGCGCTGCAGTATCTTCGCTCGCGGACTCTTACATGAGCGCCGGTCATCTCAATTGTCCGTCGGAAACGTTCCACTTTGCACCCGAAATCAGGAAGGACAACGTAGTCACGTACCCTTTTCAGTGTTAGAGCGTCATGCCCCACCCACGATGACGAGTTCTTCCGAGAACCAGCACGGTTTGTGCTTGTACGACTCAATGTCTCTGCGCAGCTCGACAACGACATACGCACCGCCACAGGACTTGCAAAGCAACGCATTGCGGAGAGAGCATCCTCGCAATCAAGCATAGACCGCTCAGACCTCTTTCATATCGACCCCAGAGCAGTGTTTCGCGACGACGCATCAACGTATGCATTCGCTTTAAGCAATCACCGTGTCGTGCGAGGAACGCAAGGCTGACATCGCAGTACCCCACGAACCACTGATACATGGATTCATCGTGTGGGACGTTATTTCCGTGCCGCGCTTTGCTAGATTAGGTATGGAACTCCCGATTCAGGGCTGATAATCATGCTCATCTGGAGTCCGACGGCCGTTGATACCGTAGTGTGCGTTCCCGTTCAGACATGCCAAGCGATGTCCGATTAGCAAAATGACGTGCATATCCGTATAGCTTTGAATCAATCCTAGCAAAGTCCAGAAATACTTCTATGCTGAGGATAACCGCGCCTCGTAGTTGACTGTGCGGTATCCACCAAAGTCATCCATCTCCACTTTTCCGCAGCTTCCTCTCCTGGCCCCGCAAAACAGCATCATGGGTTACCACAGGAGCTTTCCCGCCGTAAAAGCTCCTATGCCGCAGGTTCCAAATAATCCCGAACGCCCAATCGAATCGACAGGCATATGTCCTGCCAGTCAGTCTTACGTCTTTCTCCGGCATGGTATTCTCCGCAATCTAGACCTAGATTGGGAATTGGGCCATGCGGCCTCGAACAACACCTGTTCAAACGATGAAGAAGGCAATTCTACACTGATACCGTTCAGTATGGCTTTCCTTTTGATTAGCAAAGACTCAGCTGGTCCTACGCACGAGTATCTTACTCTGGCAATTACGACATCATCCTTCAACACTATGACTCGTCTAGCTGGGTCTAGGTCAATTGAGCGACATGGCTTAGTATGTCATGGCATCCTCGAAGCTAATGTCGCCGTTCTTCTGGTTTCTATTCACAGACCCTTTAAGCTGTGCTCAGGGACCAGCAAGCGTCAATCATGGGTCAGCTCGATCGTGAGTTCAATTCCTAGATTCAAGTGTTAAGTCTTTCGAGTAAAATCACAGTTGGATCTCAACCTCATGGAGTTGGCTTTTACGGTAGAAAATTCTTATGAGCAGCCAGGTCAATGATTAGCAATTCCAGAATCTATCCGTAAACCGTCGATGGAGTGTGGTCGGAATCAGTGCTCTGACGAAGAACTGTGCTCCACATCCGTGTCGTCACAGATACTTGCCAATTCTTCTTTGATCCTTTGGTCACGCTAAATCGCAGCGATCAGTCGGCCGCTCTATGAGTTTTCGTATGTTGTGCAAATCAATGTGTAGGGGTCATGCTTACTGGGTCCAAGGAGTGTGCATAAGTAAGGCTTTTGACAGCATTCCTCAGATCATGCTTCATGCGGTAGGCTTTTCCAAATAAGAAATGCAATCCGGCATGGCGGTTGTCTGTGATCCCCTTCAAAACTTCTAGCTCTTCTAAAGCTCCATCAGGGTTCTTAAGCTGAAGTAGTGCTTCCACCTTTTTCTGGCGAGCAAAGGCCAAACCCGGGGATTTATTGCAAGCCTTCGAAAAGTATCGCAAAGCTGTAGTGAGGTCATGCCTCTTCTCAAAAGTCTAATTCGATGTTATTAGAAAACGAAGGAGGACTGGAGATGAAACTTACAATTCCTCCATGTGTCAGAAGAACAGAATGGTTTGGATTGATCTTCAGCGCAGAATTAAAATAATGCCATGCTTGATCATACTTTTCCCTTGCGAAATGAACCAGACCCAGACCGTACCACGCATTGTAATGCATTTTGTTCGCTGCAATAGCGCGTGAGTATGCATGTGATGCTCTTTCAAAATCGTTCATGCTTCGATGCTCGTGGCCCTGCAGGGTGAAGCCATATGCAAACTGTTCATCAATTTCGGTTGACTTTTCGAAACACTCCAGCGCATTCACATGGTCCAGCTGAAGCGAGAATGCATTTCCGGTAGCACACCACGTCTCGGGAGACAGGGGGTTGGCTTCGAAAAGTGAGCGAGCGAGCATCGACAAATCTACCTCGCGCTTCTGGTGCCATAATACAGTCGAATAAAGGTCCATGTCCTTCACAACGGTGGGGGCTTTGGAGCGCGCATGTTCAAAATACGTCGCCGATTCCGAGTACGCGCCCAGCTCAAGATAAGCTCGCGCAATTTGCCGAAGAATCCAAGGCGAATCTTGCTGGGACAGTGGAGTCGATGAATATGCTCGAATAGTTTCAGTGCATTGGAAAAGCGAGGAATGGTAATATCCAGTCGCGATCGATTTCATCAGCTCCAGAATCCACAGAAGCGCTTCGGTACGATTTTGGACTTCCAAGATTGAGCGACGGCTCGGTGTGTTCGTCTTGGACGGTGCTGGTAGTGAATTATCACACTCATTAGTCCGTGGTTGTAGGGCGCCTTGTGCGGGGCGTGTAGCAGCCTTTAGAGTCAAAGCAGCGGATTTTGGTTTCTTGAGCCCTCGTGATGATTTCGATGTCGAGACTTCAGGCGTCTTGGTTCTTGAGTCACGAGACTGGTTCATGAGACGTGCACTTCTCCTCTCAGCGACAGGAGCAACAGGACGGGTATTTAGTCCAGAGGCGGTCTTTTGGCGACCAAGTCTCGTTCCTGTAGGAATAGTCGAGGGTATTTCGCAGTATTTCCCGGAATTCTCTGGTTTTCGAGGTTTGGTAAGCGAATCTGCAGCCACCTGCCCGGTGATAGCGCCAGGATCAGATGGAAGTTTATCTTTTAGCCCTTTCTTTTTGGTTGGAGCCGGAGCCACATTATCCTGGTCCAAGTTCCCTAAGTGAGACCTATAGTGGGTGTTTATCTGAACTGAGGACTGTCCCTATTTTCCTTGATCGTCCGGGCTTCTAGGGTCAGAGTGTGCCCAAGGATCGGACAATGAAGCTGAAGCTGGTGACGAATTAACCAGGCGAGTAGATGGTGACATTTGAGTAGAAGCGAGCATCTCTGCTGTTGGCTGGTAGATTTCAGACGATTGTATACTTAAGGTTCCTGTATTTGTTAGTGACGAAAGATTAATGCCTCTAGAAGCTGTATTACTGGTATCACAGAAGCCTACAAGTGCACTCCATAGAAACGGATTTAGTCGCAAAGCTTCCATGAAAGCCTCGGCGGCACGCTGCCTACGATCAGAGCGATGCAGCAATTTCCCAAGTAAGCAGTTGACAGCAGCAGCATCTGGAAGGTGTTGACGACAGCTGTCTGTGTGCTTGTCTAAGCCATTCCCACGTTAGTACGAACTAGAGCTCTCCAGAAATGACTGACTCCAGTGGTTTGTGCCCTTCCATTGATGTTCACAATTCTCTAAAGCTTCGATCCCCTCGACATATCCCTCTTGCTCGAGACTTGCTTGCGCAAATATGTATGCACATCCCAAGTGATTCCCATCCAGAGCATGAGCTCTGCTACACTCAAGAGCGGACTGGAATTGATGTGCCCGTAGGTGGCAGAGGGAGAGCAAGAACGCTGAGTCCGCAGAATCTGGGTCTTGGTAGTGCAGGCGCTCGGCAAAGAACAGCGATTCGGCAAGCAGGTTGTTGTCTAGAGCATAGTTGATGTGATTTCGCAGGTAGCCCAACACGCTAGGCATTGTCGAAGAGGCCATAATCGATCCATAGTTGGGGAGAGTGTTTGCGTCAGCCAAAACAACAGCCTGGGGACCACCGCGCCAAGGCGCTACTGGGCCAGGCTTCCATGTCCTACAGTCCGCGATCCATCGATATATACCTCGCCTAAGCTAACAAGATCTACCTCCCCCTCGAGCTTACCTCTGACCTCTCCATCTACAGCAATGTTAGTCGCAACTATACAGACCCTGCGCTGGACATCGACCCGAAAGAGGTGCAGTTGATCTTCGACGCGAACGTGTATCTAGTCATGAAGCTCTGCAAAGCCTTCGCGCCCGCGGCACAATCGTGCAAACGGGTAGCCTAGCTGTAATCATGCCCTACGTCTTCGGCAGCATGTACAATGCGAACAAGGCTGCGTTGCACACGTACTCAGATACCCTACGCGTCGAGCTCGCCCCGCTAGGCGTACGTGTGGTCACCGTCGTTACACGGGCCGTGAAATCCAACATCACGCGCACCCATCGCACATTGCCTGACGATAGTTACTATTGCCCCCTCGCGGATCACGAGGGGCGGTTGACACACAGCTAGATTCTGGGCAAGAAATACTACTTCAAAGTTTTCTACTCTAGGGTGGTAGCTCCTTACATATAGCTTATCTAGCTAAGTTTTAAGTTAAATCAGTAGTATATTTAGTACATGATAGCACCCTTGAGGCTAATGTCGCTGTCTTCTACTTTCCCCTCACAGTCCCTCCAAGCTGTGCTCCATCTCAGGATAGTCCCGATACAAATTCACAAGAGGCAGAAACATCTGTTTCTTGACCTCCGCACCTCGCGCCTCAGCTTCCGCCTGCTCCTTCGCCCACTGCCACATCCGACTCCACGGAATCCAATCCCACCGCGCACACTTCTCCGGCTCGAGCGGCTTCGGCTACCATCAGCAAAATGCAATGCAACAATACGCATAGCGAGACGACGCGTGACCACATACCTGAGGAACTTTGTTTTCCCCCACAATTACGGCCGTCACAAACACAGTCACGTAGTGCTTTCCCTCTCCAAACACATCGTTCGTCGCGACCAAGAACTTGATATTGCCCACTTCGAGGCCCGTCTCTTCGAGCACTTCGCGCTTGGCACACTCGGCGAACGATTCGCCGTATTCGAGATGCCCGCCGGGACATTGCATGGTACCTATACCGCACAGTCAACGCCCGTCTTTACGTTTGTGCACGCTTGCAATACAAGTGCGCAGTTTACATACCCGCGCCGTGTGAGCCTGCTCGCTCGCCCATGACTATATTCCCTGCTTGATCGTGAATCACGACGCCGACGCCGATTTTGGGTCGTTGAGCTTCCGCCATTATGTTCTGATGTTGAGGATGAGCGTAAGAGGTCGAATGTATATGCTTTATTTCAAAGGTTCGAGGATGTGGAGCTCGAGATATAGCTGGACAAAGGCCTGGTGACTGTTCTACATTGTTGTGGCTCATTCACCGGCTAGGCGCTCTGTCTTCCTGAGGGTTCTCGCGCTAACGATGAATCAGGCTAGAGGCATGACTGTCTGCGCCCGCACTAGCCTCAACCTCATGTCTCGGGTTAACCAATCGTTACGGGAAATGGGTTTCGGATGGCAAACACATTTTCTTTCGTTCTTCCATACTAGTTTCGACACCTGAGGCGGCCATAAGGGACGGATGTCGCCTCCGGCAATCGAGGCCAGCAAACAAAGCACGCCGGCATGGAAAAAGACAAAGGGCTTTCATAATGGCGGGCTCGCCAGCAGACTCCTCGGTGGTATGGTGGACAGCGTAGAGGGAGTGAGCTTCGAAGCTTGTCACAGGGTGAGTAATTCAATAAAATTGACACGAGCACACACTCCAGCACAAAGAAGGCACGCTCCAAGAACAAGTCGTGGCGATGAAGCAACTTCGGTAGGCCCATCATCTCAAACCCATTCATGTGATGTTCGTGGACGTGCAACATGCCGTTGCTCGTATTCTCAGCTACATCATAACTTCTTATACATCGTCGTCTTCCATTTTACTTTGTGCTTTTAATATCAAACGCCGCCACCTGCGAGCCTAATATTCGTCGTCGTCGAAACTCTTGTCGAATTCCATGACCATATCGATCCAACCGCCACCGCCATACTGGCACTTACTGGGTCCCACCTTCTCAAAGCCAGCCTTCTCGTACCAGGGCACCAAATGCTCTCTGCAAATCAGCGCAATCCTCTTCGCCACGCCAGAGTCCTTGATCCTCTGCGTCCAGCCCCGGAGTAGCACAGCACCAATACCTTTGGCGTGGAGGTCCGGGTGCACACATAGGGAGTGGAGGCAGACGGTCTCGCCATCCTCGCTGTGGCCTACAGTTGGGGTGAGCTGGTACTTGGTGCGCCAGTCGGAGGGGAAGTCCATGGAGTCGTCGGTGACGATGGGTGAACTGTGCTTGGTCGCGATGATGTGCCCCAGCAGCAGCTTCTTCCGATCCGAGTCTGAAGAGTCGACGGATGGGAATTTGCGCGCCTTCATCAGCGTGGCCAGAGGGCCGGGCGAGGTGGCATACGCCGACGCGAAGAGGCCACTGCACAGCTCACCGCATGTCTTTAGGCGATACTCGAGCTGTCCGTTTGTTAGTCTCGGAGGGAGGGGGTTCCGGGCAGGGCTGGTGAGGAAAGGGGGAGCCATGGGCATCGAACGACGAGTGCGACGGTGTGACGCCTGACAGCCGCCCAATGGTTGCACACACAACAGGGAAGACATGGAAATAAAGTGTGGCAAGACGACGATGAATAGGCGAACCTCACCTTTTCCCGCGACGCGGCCTCGTGCGGAGCGAAAGCGGCGTGCTCGAGCCAGTCACAGTCGTCAAGGTCGTCGGAACTGAGCAGCAGGGGAAACGGACGCAGGTCCTTGATCCGCTTGAAGCGATCCTCGATCAGCATCGAGGGGACTCTATAGAAGGGCGTGGGCTCTTCGGGCGGCGGGCTGCTTGCGGCGGGCTCCTTGGACAGTGGCGGCATGGCGTCGAGCGTGTTTCTATCAGCCAGGAGGTCTCGAGGCATGTCGGCGGTGGAGCACCTGCGAGGTGAGGTGCAAGAGCGTCGACCTGGCGTCGGCCTGGTATGGAGAGCGGCCGTGCTCGCCGGGCACGACAGGGAAAGCGCCCAACGGTGTGGCTTGGCGGCGGGGCGATCCTCCACGGTGGCGGGGGGCTAGACCGGACGGGCGATGCTCAGGCGAGCGGCTCTGTGTAGACGACCACGGTCCGGCGAGTCTCCTGGGCATACAAGAGTACGTCTGATGGCCGGCCTGGCGCCCGTGGTCTGTGGACGGTGGTTTGCAGGTGCAGGTGCAGGCGTAGGCGCAGGTGCATCCAACGGCAGTCAATCAATGCCATGGCATCGCCTCGTGCAGATCGGGCCGCCGCAAGGCGCTGGGGACGGCTTCGGACGTTCTACTGTACATACATGTCGACACTTAGGCTGGGCTGGGCAGGGCAGGGCAGGGCAGGCAGGGCAGGACTGGGCAGGGCAGGGCATATAGCACTCGTTGCGCTGCATGGTCGTCGCCCTGGGGCTTGACCTGAGGCTTGACCACGTCCATGCGTCTACATGTGCCATCAATCCCCTCGCTCCATCGTTCCCCTGCGCGCACACGGCATATGGCAGAGACGGCCGTTTCATGCCTTGCCAACCCTCGTGCCGCTGCCTGCACGCGCAGCCTGCCTGCCCGCCTGCCTGCCTACCGTCCGGCCAAACCTCCAGCGGCCCGCCGGACACAGTCGCTATAAGAGACGCCGCCGCCGCCGCCGCCCGCCGCCGCGCTCCGTGACCGTGACGCCCCACGCTCCCCGTTCCCCGTTCCCCGAGTGCCCGTCTCGTCCCCTCCATGAGCTGCAATATGCCTTCACCGCGAGCCCACGCCCGCCGCTGATTATTAACGCGCCCGCCCGGTCCACGCCCTTCCATCGCCTTCGGGAGCAGCAAAGCACTTCCGCGAGACAGTCCCAGCGGCGTGTTCCCTCGTCCTCTGGATACCACCACCGGCGTACCGCCGCCGCTTTGGGACAGCTTGCACGGCCGCCAACCGCTCAGACACTGCCGCCTCAACCACCCAGAGTGACTCCTCCAGCTGCTCAGCACACGGGTACCACATTTCTTGCCTCTTTGCAGACACGCCTGCATCGCACGCAAGGAGCTGCCCCAGGCCCACCGCAACCATGTGAGCCTCCCCGAAACCGTTTCTGTGCTACGCGCTCGAGCAAACGGCTAACCAACGCTCAAAATAGGCCACGCGTTACAATATCCATCAGCGGGAACAGTGAGCCGTCCGACGCCGACCTGCTGACGCTCGACCTGCCCCCGGGCCTCACCGTGCAGGACCTCAAGGCCTTCGTCGAGCACGAGACCCGCTTCCCCGCCGACACCCAAAACTTCTTCCTCAACGGCCGCCCGCTGACGACCGCCACCCAGACGCTCGAGGAGGCCGGAATCAACGATGGGGAGATGCTTGCTGTGCTCATCCGCCGCCGTGCCGACCCGGCCCCGGCCCGCCGGTCACAGCCAAATGCGTCTGGTAGCGCTCCTGCCCAAGGAGCACCCGACCCAGAGGCCGTACGACAGCACGTCTTGGGCAACCCCCAGGCACAGGAGGACCTAAGGGGGGCCAGGCCCGAGTTGTTCGCCGCCATCAACGACTCGGCCCGTTGGAGACAAGCCTTTGAAATGGGGCGTCGCCAGGAACAGGAAGCCGACCGCGAGCGCCAACAGCAGATTGCGCTGCTGAACGAAGACCCCTTCAACATTGAGGCCCAAAAGAAGATCGAGGAGATCATTCGCCAGGACCGTGTCATCGAGAATCTCCAGCACGCGTACGAGCACAACCCCGAAGGCACGTATATATACCCCTCACCCCCACCTTCATACTAACAGACCCAGTCTTTGCCCGCGTCCACATGCTCTACGTCAACACAGAGGTCAACGACACGCCTGTCAAGGCCTTTGTCGACTCCGGCGCCCAGGCCACCATCATGTCCCCCGACTGCGCTGAGCGCTGCGGCATCATGCGCCTCATGGACACGCGCTACTCCGGAATGGCGCGGGGCGTCGGTACCGCTCGCATCCTTGGCCGCGTTCACCACGCTGAAATTAAGATTGGTGGCGCTGTCATGCCCTGCGCCTTCACCGTCATGGAGGGCAAGGACGTGGACCTGCTGTTCGGCTTGGACATGCTCAAGCGCTACAAGGCGAAGATCGACCTCGAGAAGAACGCTCTGTGCTTTGCCGGTCTCGAAGTGCCGTTCCTGCCCGAGGCGGAGATACCCAAGGGCTTCGACGAAGGCGACCCAACTGTTCCCGGACCCAACAATACTGAGATCAGCGCCACGAGCGGTGCCGTGAAACCGGCGGGTGCGAAGTCTTCAGGCGAAGTGGCCGTCGGACCCTCCTCTTCACAACCTGCACAACCTGCCCAGGCGGCAGCACGGCCGCCGCCATCAGTTGACGCTGATGGCTTCCCTTCGGAGGACATTGACCAGCTTGTAAATCTGGGCTTCTCGCGATCAGACGCAGTCCAGGCATTACAGGCGACTGGCGGCAATGTTGACTTCGCTGCCAGCCTGTTGTTCGCCCGACAGTAATGGATGCACCCTTACCTCGGACCTGCACACAAAAGCGACAGCACTCTCTCTTTCTCGCATATTCTGCATAGATGGCATGGCGAAAACGGTTACTTCTGGGCCTGAGCCCCTTTAAGAGCTTCGGACGGATTTCTTTCTTTCAATCTCAGCGTCTTTAGAGACATGCGACGACGAGACATGACGTTCACGAAAATACATGTGCTATCCTCGGTCGACTACTCGCATGGAATCAACGTGTATTATCTAGCAATTGAAGCTGTTACTTTGAGTCGGTTCTCTTTGGGTGCCTGATCAGGGCAATCGCATTTTGATAGACAGATGCGAATTGAACACGATAACACGATTGACGAGCAAAACCGTTGGGAGTGCGGGTGACTAAGACATGTCTTAGGGTCAGACCATCTCTTCACACGGTGTACATGCTAGGGAGTACAGGAGTGCATGACCGAAAAGGAGCACCCAGGCGAGAGAAACTGTGCACAAGGGAGGGGCTAGACTAGTGGTACATTTCAGATGGACGGTGAGTCCTAAATGTATCGTCTACTTCCAGACTGTAACGTGATGGGGAGGCAAGGTACAATTGAGTGGACCATTCCACAATTCCCCTTGATCCCTTCCATCCCCTAGTTCCACACGCCTCTCCACCAAGACATCTCTCTCCCGCTTATCTAAGCTTATACAAACAAGGCTTCAACACTTTACCATCATTCCCACCATCATCCACGTCCACATCGGCAACAGCAGTATACTTCTTCCCCTTCATCCCCATCTTCAGCCCGCCCCTCCCAGCGTTGAACCCCGCCGCCGCTCTAGCACCGTATCCACCCGCTCCCGCACCGCTCCTCCCCCCCGCAGCATCGTCCTTCCTCACGTTCTTGCCTACGGACGGCTGCGCACCCTTGACGAACTGCAGTTTGACAAACATTTTGTTGGAGAGATCGATAGCGTCGGACGGGCGTTCGGGCAGCGCGTCGAGCACAAAGCCGCGTTTGGCGAGTATGGCTACGAAAGCGGATACGTCTGTGGCGTTTTGCGCTTCCACGCCGTCGATGCGGGTAGCTAGTTCGGCTTCATCGTCGCTATCTTGAATGCCCTCTTCTGACTCCTTCAGCTCCGCCTCGCCCTTCTTCTTCGCCTTGCCGCCTTTCTTGTCCGCCTTCTTCAGACTGCCGACGGAATTGATAGGGCCCTGTCCAGCCTTCCGCCTCTCCACTCGCCCGAACCGTGATTTTATTTCGGATATCCAGAGCTCGCCGCGCCAGCGCAGCACGCGATACGCTTCGTCGATGAAGTCGAGCCAATTCGTGCCCATGAGGGCGAGGCAGAAGACGGCGATGTCGACGGAGCCGTGGGGGAGTGGGAGCGCGGATATGTCGGCGATGGTGACGAGGGGGCCAGAGGGGCCTGTGGGTTTGGAGAGGTCGAAGGAGTGGAGGGTTAGGTTTAATGGCGTGAGGTGGGGTTGGAGGCGGTAGGAGAGGGAGGCGGTGCCGCAGCCTAGGTCGGCGATTACGGTGTGGTTCTTCATGTTGCGGGGTAGGGGTTTGATCTCGGGTGGTCCAGCTAAAGGCGTGGAATCATCGTCGTCTCCTGGAGCGCTTTTGCGCCGTTGCTCCTGTCGTTTCTTGTCTTTATATGAGTCTTTGCTTTTGACTTGGCCGCGCACGAGGATCGTGTCTACGTATTTGTCGACCGGATTCTCAGGCCATACTTCGACCTGCTGCGCGAAGCCGCGGTGGTAGTCTTCAAACATGGAAGGGTCGTCCTTGAATAGGGTGAGCGATTCGGCCGAGGGCTTCGTGTAGAGGGCTTCGTTTAGGTGGCGGAAGCGGGCGCCGGCGAGCTTTTGCCGCATCGACTTCTGGAGGGGTGTGAGGCCTTTGGGCTCGGGGAGGAGGGAGACGCTTTCGAGGGATTGGGGGGGAGCGGTGGAGGTGGACTTTGGCGTGGCCTTGGCGTGGGATCTGAGATCTGGTTTCGGTTCTTTCTTGCGCTTTTTGATGTCGCGCTTGAATTCGTCGTCTTGTTCTGCCAGTGCTGCTCGCTCTGGTGCTTTCGTGTTTGGGACTGCCTTCTCCGCATTCGGTACCTCCGCTACGGGCCCCGCATCTTGCTTCTGAGCGGCGATCGTCTCAGCACCTTCCACGCCCTCTTTCTTAGGCTTCCTGGGCCCCCTCTTCCTCTTCTTGCCCCTCTTTTCTTGCCCGCCTTCTCCTTCTTGTCCACTTGCCTGAGCCACCGCCGCTCCAGCCTCTACCACAGGCGCCACGGGCGCCACGGGTGCCACGGGTGCCACGGGTGCCGCAGCCACCGCAGCTCCACCCTTCGTCACGGGCGTACTCCTGAAACCCTTCTTTGCAACAATCTTGTCCCAGTACTCTCCCACATTGTCGGCGTCCACTAATCCCTCCTTCCTTTGTTTCTTCTTTTGCGCTTTCTTGCCTTCTCCAGGCCAAGGATCTTTAGGCTTCGGTTTCTCGATCTGTGTTGCGACGCGCGCGGAGACGTTCCAGCCGGGTACTGAGAACATGACGGCGACTTCGATTGTGGAGTATAGAGGTTTGTGAGAGTGGGGATATGCTGTATTCGAAAATGTCGAGAAACGAATCTAGAAATTTTTGGATGATGCAGCGGGGCCGGAGGAATGTTTTGCCGAACAGTAGGGCCGATCTTTTAACATGTGGCACTGTCACTACGATCAGTTGCTGTGCTCAGATTCGTCACGATAAAGTTGTAATTAAACAGAATGCCTTCTATTCCATATCTCCCATTGCGCAATTGTTAATTCCCCACTTCCTTACTGTCGTGACACTGACAGAGCTCTATCCTTCCAGTGAGCTTTCCCTCCTCCCTTTTCGCCATATAGCTCTGGGCTTCATGCAACAAATAGACACTATCGAGACTTGTCACCCCGCCCAGCTCCCAATTCCCCACAATGATCTCTTCTTTAAGGTAACAATCATCGACTAACTTCCGTTCTTTAATCAACATGATGATCTCTCCCTCGCTGCGACATCTCTGCGCGAGGTCTAATGCGGCAACGTTCGCGTTGTGCGGATTATAGAATCTCATGCTCATCATAACGGTCTTGCTTTTTACTTCGCGGGTCTTGTCAATGGCAAATTGCGTCAGTCGGAGTTGCCAGTATGGGAAGCCGTAAAGCTTGGCTGGGCTTGTAGCGATAGATGGCGGTGGGAGTAAGATGCTTGTAATGTGGGATTGTGTTGAGAGCTTGGAGCTCAGGGGAGGTATGTACGGAGAGGGAGGCAGGAAGTACAAGGTTTCAACCCTCGGAGACGTCGTGGGAGTGGGAGGGTAAGAATCTTCTCGAGGATTCATCTGCGAAATCATCATTTTGGCTATCGGGAACCGGTAGATAGCTCCGCTACCCGAAAGGCCACTCTTATCGATGCACAGAAAGCACTAAAGAGAACTAATTTTATGGAGCTTGCAGTCTTTCCTGTGAACATTGCCGGAGCCCTACTTCATGTCCAAGTCCTGTTCAATGCATTGCTACGCCTGCTGACTACGTGTAGATTCTCCCTTCACTCTCGTATACAGCTCGGCATACTCATAATCTACAAATGTCCTCGTTCCAGCTGCTCGTTGCCGATTGATCACTTATCCCACGACGTCCCACGTCACACCTCACCAGACGACAATATGACTAGCTTACGATGGAGATAGCTCGCACTTCTGGCTATCCAGAATACTCTATCTTCACTTTCTTGGTGGCCATCTTGCTCCTAGAATAGCAGCGGTGTGCTAGGTGGCTCCTCATTCAAGGAGTGCGCAATGACGACTTCAGCTTGCGATTGAAGCGGTTCGATCGATGTTTCGAAGTAGACGTGACTTCGTGATACAGTATTCTGGTGCAGCACGTACTTCTGAAAAAGTGAAGGCGGTGTTGGGATGGATAATAGGTGAATTTGGCAAATTGACAGCGAACACTATTGGTTTGACATACGAAGTTGTAAACCACTGCTTTTGAACGCCTGCACATAGATCGTTTCACCCTGTCCTGCAATGAAGCTCTTCTAGTGTGTGAACGTTCCACTGAACGAACGGTGGGTCCAACGCAGAGAGATACTCGATGACAGAAAACGCCCACCAAGATTGCTCCTAAACTATCAACTTGCAGAGAAATCAATTTTAGGAGCAAAGGAAAGCGAGTCCCTACTCTGCTAATTCAGATATCCACACTATACCAAAAAGCTAACCCTAGCAACAATTTGCTACGAAGTTAGCTACATGTACCTCTACCGATGCACCCAATTCGCCTATGTGAGGCCATGTCAAAATGTCTTCGGTCGTCAGAACTGCCAAATGGGTGTGTGTACCCTCAAAGAGCGCGTACAGTCGCCTTGTGGTACCAAAGGTGTGAATTGGTGTTTAGTCCTCAGTGGCGTAGGCATTGAAGGGCGTGCGTGGTTTGGACGGAAATGCAGAATGGCCTTGGGTGAGACAAGGCTGGTGATACTACCAATGTTGATGGCGCGCTAGCACACAGATTAGGTTAAGCCGTAGGCTGCACTTTCTGATTGCGTGAAAGTAATGTGGTTGCCTCAACCGTGTCTCGACACTTATCGCGACCAGAATTCTTCAAAGCCACGTGGTCTCACTATGCCTGGAGAAACTATTTATCGTCCCTAGCACCGCACCCGCGGTCACATCTGAACGTCTGTAGCTCTTCATATCTTCACCAGACGCCCCAAATTGAAGAAGAGAACAACGACAGTAACTCTCAACGTTCAAACAAGATGCCCTGGGACGGAAACAATCTCTTCTATCCCACTCACCCAAGAATCTGGCATCGTTTGCCCCGCAATCCGGTTCTCTTTCTTGTGCGGTGGCTCTACACTCACCAGCCCCCCATTGAGGGACCTTTACTACCTCCGCATGCTACGCCCATCAAAGTTGTGTGCCTCTCCGACACACACAACGAGACGCCTGAAGTACCGGACGGCGACATACTTATCCACGCAGGCGATCTTACGCAAAACGGTACCTTCGCCGAGCTTCAAGCGCAATTATCCTGGCTAGCAAAGCTACCACATCAGCATAAGATCGTGATTGCTGGAAACCACGACCTTCTTCTCGACGCGACCTTTTCGGTGAAGAACGGCCCCAGCCACGGCATTGAACCTGGAACCCATCATACCAAGGACGAGCTAAGCTGGGGAGATATCATATATCTCAGCTCGGAATTCACAACCCTCCGCATCCGAGAACGAACACTCAAAGTCTTCGGTTGTCCCTTGACACATAAATACGGGAACTGGGCCTTCCAGCACCCTCCTACCAAAGATATCTGGGCAAACATAATCCCTAGCGGAACTGACATCGTCGTCACCCACGGTCCCGCAAAAGGCCACCTTGACAACGACGCAGCAGGCTGTCCGCATCTTATCCGTGAGCTCTGGCGTGTGAAGCCACGGCTCGCTGTCTGGGGCCATATGCATCATGGGAGGGGAAAAGAGACTGTTCTCTGGGATGCGGTGCAAAACATGTATGATACTGCTGTTGGGACGAAGGCCGGGGGTATTGCTGTGTTTGAGTTTGGCGTGTTGGTTTGGATTTGGCGGTGGTTGATGTGGTTAGTGTTTGGGTGGAAGATGATGGGAAGGGGAGTGTTTGTTAATGCGGCTATCGTGGGGCATTGGGGTGTTGAAGTGGGAACGGTGGTGGAGATATAGGGACAAACTCCGCAAGCATGAAGATTCGGACTATCTAAAGTGGAGATCCTTCATACTAATCGAAAGACCTGTTCTTTGAACTCATCTCCGGAGCCGAATACCTCTCCATCCATAAGCCCATGAACATAAGCCCCACCAATAGGACGATATAGCACATTTCCCCCAGGATCCTCTCCCACCGGCCTCAACACCATCGGTGTTTTCGCACCGTTCAAAATCGCAACTACATCTCCCTTTAGCGTAAGCGGATGCGTAAGTACATAAAGGCCATCAACCGAGGTTTGAAATCGCCAGCCCTTCAAGATAAGTTTTGAAAGTATTTCAAGACTTCGAAGCCGGGGAAATCCATTGTCACCGACCTCCTGGGCAACGGCTTTCTGGATTATGATGTGATCGTGAGCGATATCTTCCGCAGTGAGTCGCTCTGTTGGATACCCTTTGCAGTCTGCCGCTAATGTTCGCCAAAACGCTTGTAATTGGTCTTCGCCTGTGCGATATGGAAGCGCTGTGTTGTGATCCGACTTGTTCATCTTTAAGTTCTGTTGGTACCAGTCTAGTACTAACGCTTGCAAACTGGGTTCGGGTGCGACACTAGCAAACCCCTTAGAAACGTTGAGATGTCCAAGAAGGAAGCCGTTCAGTAGAAGTGTGCCAGGCTCTTCTACAACACAAGGTACTGCGCAGGTCGCTTGTCCAGGCGCGTAAATCTCCCGCTGGGCAAAGAGGAAATCTGCTTTCAACGGATTGCTAAAATCAGGCACCCACTCTGGCAGCCCCTCTAGATGTCTTACAGTCCTTGCACTCGGGCGTAGCCAGGGACTTTGGCATATAATATCGAGATTGGCGGAGGAGTTGATGAGAGCCAGCGCGACTTCAGTGTAAGTCTCTCCCACACTCTTCGTATAATCTGCCTTCACACCGAGCGTATCCGACATCAAACCCAGTAGGCCATAAACCTTATCTCGCGGATCCGTTGAAACAGCTTCTTGAAACCGTGCCAGAACGTCAAGCATGGTGACTCTCTCGCCTCTGGACACGGCTTCACGTTGGTTCGTTATAACTTTAGCCGAGCCGAAAAGGTACGTCCATGATTTGTAAGACGTATGGCTGAAAGGCAAATGGAAAGCATCCGTGTAGTACCGCCCGCCGCGCAATATACCTTCCACCAAATCCCAGTCCAGTGTCTCTTTTCCGCATGTGAGGATTACTTTCGGCGCGCAGGCCACTTCCTGCTTGATCCAGATACGCTTCCAGACGGTGTCTTGCATCAGCAGACCCGAGATTGCTCTTTTATCGGAATAATTGAGATACCATCTTTTTTGCGGGGCTACCATCTGGTGATCCAGGCGACCTCCGCTGCTAGTCTTGTTCCCAAGCTGGCTCTGTATGCTTAACGCATCTTCCTCCAATTTACCGCTCCTCCACCCCAAACTCTCGATCTGCTCTAACTTGAAACCCTCGAGCCTCTTGATAATATCCATCCCCCGGGTATACCGCCGATTCTCCGCCCCAAGCCACACAACATCCGATTCGCAATTACCATAAATCTCCCTCATATGCCCGACTTGCTCCCTTCTCTCCGCCAGATCCCGCTGATTTATACATACGGAATCAACCCACAATGTACGTTCTTTCTCGGGCAGACGAAGATGTCGCAATGCGCTCTCCAGGTTGGGTGTGATCATGAACTGTTCGCCGTCCAGCACAATCTGCTTGTTGAAAACCGGCTCACCCCATACGTATGAAAGGGCTTCGTATGGCTTGCATGATCCAATAATGGCATTTTCTAGGCGGCATTCGATCTCGGAGTCTAAGGTGGGAGATGATAGTAGTATCATAAGCCGAAATTCGGAGTCGATTGTGAGACGACGGTGGGCCTGTGAAAGAGGTATGGGCTCTGGCTGTATCGTGATCTGGGGCATGGTTATGGCGATGCAGTATCTCCTGAGCTGTTAGTGAAATATAGAGTGAATGTATTAAGGTGTAAGACTGGCGAGTCCTCAGATTGGGAGGTGCCAAGCAGGCAACATCTAGCGGATATTAATAGATCTAGGCGCTTAGACCTACTTCCTTCCTGAGCTTCTCCGTGAGTAGGTAAGAGAATGCCATAACGCCGTAATTGTAAGACCGTCAAGATACTACATCCCTCTTTGCCCCATCATGTGTTGGTTTTCACGGCCGAAAAGAAAAATTTCGAAATGAACACTACTCTTCACTGTCGTCTAGTAAAGTGCTTTGATGCATCCGCTCCATATGTCTCATGTAGTGATCCTTCCTGGAGAACCCTTGCTGACTTCTCTTGCACCATAAGTATTTGCATCTAAAACGATTGGCGCGCTCGGAGCTATCGACGTCCTTGCGGTGTTGACGAGTTGCGAGATGTCGTTCTAGGTCGTTCCGTGAACCGAATACACGCGTACAGGGATGATACGGACAGCGGAAGCGGCGTTTACGTGGCTGTGTATATGCAAGCGGGTGGTCCTTTCTAAACACCTTTAGAATCTGCGGACGGTAACGAAGGTGCATGTTATGACACCACTCACTCTTTCCGTGTGTTTATGTTTTGCGTGGTGCTTGGCCCTTGATCCAAAGATAGAGCCGGTGAATCTAAGACGCTGGAGCTTTCTAACCGGACATTCATACCACTGCTGGGAGAAGACGCATTTGGCGAAGCGTGGTCAGAGTTAAGATGGAAAGCGAAATCGGTTGTATCGGGCTGAAAGGCAAAAGTGGGATCGACAGGGAAAGCCGCTCCGTGGATGATACTTCCAGTCCAGTTCTCGTCAATAACAGAGAGCCGTGGCAGTTCCCTACTCATGGTAGATAGAAGAGGGTCCTGTAGCTCCAAATGGTCGAAAGGTGGTGTGCTTGACTGCCAGGGATATAGAGGGTACGCGGGATGGTGACCAACCCCGCTGGAGCTGAGAGATAGGCGTGTCTGTCATCATTAGACCTAGTTTATCTCATGATGTGGCAAACTAGAGTACCGTATCGACTACCATTGGACTTCCTGTATCATATGATGAGAGAGATGCTGCTGACATGTTGAAGGACAGCGGAATGGTTGGTTGGTAAGGTAGAGCATGTAAGATGCCATGTCGGTATGCACAATCACAATGCGGCACTGTGGAGATGTATTGAGGCTGAGCCTTTTGGTCGTCCTAGAGTTTCTAGGATTCAGCCTATGGTCCAAGGAAGCCGGAGATTAATTGCGGAAGATGCGATCGTGGCAATGGGGAATGTATCGTGGGTATGGATTCTATATCCAACCGTCCGGATAGTCCAGTGGGATGGTCGCTTATTCGCCTACACCTTTCAAGCTGGAGGAATATATAAAAAGGACTTACTAAGAGTTTGTGTACCAGAGTCTTGACCTAGCGTGCAATGCTCGGCAAGTTCTAGAAGGTTCATTGCGCAGCTAAGAACGAGGAGTCAGCAATAGAGACAATAAAACTCTATGGTATCTGAGGGCGTGTTTAATGGAAAGAATTAATACCAATTCACAACCTCACCCGCAGGGAGGCGTTCTAGTTTCGGGAGATTCTGTGTGAGGACCATCTGCCAAGACTGTGTCGCAGTCAAATAGCAAAATGCGAGTGCACTAATTGTAAATTGCGAGGCGGCACTTTTCAAAGGGCAGAAAATTTCCGCGAAAGGTCCGATGTATGAAGACCTTCAATCCACGAAAAGATCCGATCAAGGGGCCGGTCAACGAAAGGATCCAGTCCGCGAGAAGTTGTAGTCCATAAGTGCCCGGTCCAGTCATATTATACTTACCGAAAGTTTCACAGATTCGATGAACTGCGCAGACCTCGCAAGCGGCCAAGACGCCGTGCTTGGGCCGAAAGATGGTTGGATTTCCTCCGCGCTTGCAATCCACCCTATTCCTACGTCGCCGGTGATGTCTGACCAAAGGCTTCGTAATTCCGAATTCGTTTCCAAGGTGGTGTGCCCGAGTACTTCCGCTGCAGGGGTCCCGTCCATATCGAGGCAGTATACCGAGGTGTACTTGCACTTGGCACTGGAGGTATTTTGGCAAGCAGTCCGTTTCCATAAGTCAACACACGCTAAGGGTCGGGTCGGCGTTGCTCACTTGCTCAACTTAGGCTAGCTCCCGTGACTAAAACGTGTGGGGTATGTACCAGAAGTAGGAGGCTATGATGCACCTAAATGTGACCGTTGATCGCGTAGAGAGGATAGCGACGAAAGTAAACGACGAGAGACTGAAGATAAAGATTGGTTGCTGTTGATCGGAATCATGCCATGAGGGATTTGCGAAAAGGGCGGCCTAAGATATACCTGTTTGGCCAACATCAGCCTTGTGCCAAGCGATTTCAGGGCACAAAAGGCATACGATAAGCGCTCCAATAGCAATCAGTTCCACGCACACCACGGCACATATCGCCACTTGTCAGTATCAAGAGAACAGTCGCATAGACGCGTGGGGCATAGGAGCTTGGTTCCTCGCATTAAGGGCGAATTTGCCCCGCCGATTGACCTCGCAGAAGGTTTCGCCGTAGCGGGCAAGGCAGTCATGACCTGGCCTTGGAACGATAGCAAGCTAACCGAGTTACTGGAGCGCGGCACGATAGAATTCGTGGGGTGCGCATTAAACCTACGGTCCGAAGCTATAGAAATCAGAGCTTGCCAGCGCGTTCCTCTCCCTCCGGGACAATGGTAGACTCACGCTGCACTCATGGCCATCAACCATCCCGCAGTCCGCGTCCTTTTTCGCGTGCATCGTTCAATTTATTCTGTTGTGCGAAATCTTCGGAGCAAGATAAGTGTAAAGCCACTGCGGGATATGAAATCTAGAGTAACTCCGATTCGCAATGTGATGGATCGGACATAAAGGTCAGCGTGTGAGTAGTGAGGACATGGAACGACTGGGTGCAGAAGCGCTGTGCGGGGTTACTGATAAAAAGAAGGTCCATGGAACGATGCTGTTGGAATATGATTGATACCAGGATCATTTACCATTCCCCACCTTTCCCTTCTCCCTCACTGTCCTCGCAATCTCATTTCCCACATCGTGCTCAAGCGCCTCGAACCCAGCTATTACGCCTTCCTGATCACCAACACCCATCTCCTGACTCATCTTGAACTTGCCCCCAATATCCGTAATTTCAATCTGCACACCAATGATGGCTTTCTTTAACAACTCCACATACGAGACAGGCGCATCTTCAACCTGCCATGGCTTCTCTTTATACCCCATAATATCGACCTCAGACTGCATCGATAAATCTCGAATCTGTTTATTGAGATAAGTAGCCGTAGCAGTAGACTTGGTGTCATGGAAGATCGTTGCGCGACCGTAGACCTGAACTGCGGAGTAGTTCCACGTAGGCACCACCTTTCCCGTTGCTGGTTTGGTTTCGCGGTAGAATTTGGGTGTGACGTAGTGGTGAACAGGGCCATTGAAGACGATCATGACATCCCGAGATAGTGTTTGTGTGTCGTTTGCTATGAGGTGTTCGATCAAAGCTTTGGCTTGCGGATTGGCTCGGGCAACGTGGCCGCGGAGCACACCGAGATCATCTTTGTCGCTCGTTTCGTCGACGTCGAGGACCCATGGGATATGACTGGATTGAAGGAAGGGGAATGCCTTCGAGTCGATAGCTGTCGTGAAGATACCTAGCGGATTGGCCCGAATGAAATGCTGCAGGGCGGCAATGTTCTGCTCCGCATGGGCGGCTCGGAGATACATTGTAACAGAAGATGGTAGAATTCGAAACACAAAGATTGCGACAGAAGTGTGAAGTGTCGATGCTAGAAGAACTCGAAAGACTCCTGTAGAGATATCTGGTGCTGTGGGCTAGACGTGTCCGGCGTGTCCAGCGTGTCTACGAAGCCGCTAATGTAGTCAATGGATGCTCCTGACCCAACCGGGACTAGCCGCCCGCCCTTTGTCAAAGAATGAAAATATCATCTTTAGCCAAACGTATAGCTTGAGATACACAAATCCGAGTATAAGTAAAGTATCGTATGTCAGCTTGATCATATATCCTAAGCAACACTCACTTGCATACCCACCTGCCACCCTTTCACCATGTCTACATCTTCAGAGGCATACTTAGACGGCGCAACAATCTCCCCTGAAATCTTCAAGCTGAGACCGGACTACCGCGCACTATTGATGATTGTCGAAGGCATTCCGCCAGGCCCAAGTGATGAAACCAGCGAGAACTTCCTGAAGGAAGCCGAATCGACCGCGCAGGAAGCGCTGTCAAAACAATCTGTCAACGACATTCCACACGTCGCCGCATGGCGCGAAACATATAAAGCTTTCGGCGCAAAACCAAAAAAGGAGCGCAACAGCTTGGAGGCGTTGATGCGCCGCGTGGAGGGCGGCCTACCACGAGTCAATCGATTGACCGACATCTACAACGCCATTTCGATCAAGCATCAAATCCCACTGGGCGGCGAGGACCTGGACAAGTACAGCGGGTTTCCGCGGTTAATTCGATCCACTGGCCAGGAGAAATTTGACACTACTGCAGCTGGAGAAACGGTGACGGAGCTCCCGCCTGCAGGAGAGGTTGTTTGGTGCGATGATGCGGGCGTGACCTGTCGGAGATGGAACTGGCGCCAGTGCACTCGGACTGCACTTTCTGAAAAGACGACTCGTGTGTTCATCGTTATGGACGCACTGGAGCCTTGTTCGGATGATGCACTGCGAGCAGCGGCTGATGAGCTTGCCAAGGTTTTGGGTGGTTTGTCTTCGGACGTGAGCACGACGAGGAGGATCATTCGTGGACCTTAGCCTGGTTGGCTCTGGTTCGTGAGTTGTGGATTCGACCGTATATGTAGTATAGCAGTGTTGTTAAAAATTGATGTGTTGCTGCCGTTGCTGCACTTAACATGAAGTTCATCCAAGTCAAAGTTTATCTTGTACGCATTTCGCCTTGTCCGTTCATGTTCAAATGATACTATGTACGAAATCGACCTGGGAGCAATCGATAGATTGGGCCTTGTGTTCGAGAGAAGGTAAAGAAGAGTAAACGAGATTTTGCGTGATGGACTTTAGGATGCACAGACCCCCTCAACTGCTTGCAATTTCCGGCGTGGCGGGTGATCGACTCCCCACGTTTTCTCCGCCCACTAACCCTCCCTTATTCCATCAGCTTCATCTTAACCACATGCTCTAAACTCAACAGGGGTTCACCAAACAAACCCACCGCTATGCCTGCGTGTGCCCTTGATAGCCACAGCCGTGCCTGATATTGAGAAGTATAAATCGCAACTGTTCCACCAACCGGCTTCAGCTGCGCTTCCTATCCATGTGTCCACTTTCCGTTGCATGGCGGAAAATCTTCCGAGTGTAATTGTTTCATCGATCTCTGAACATTTCCCCCCTTTGCAGCACCCTAATCTCGCCGTTGCAACGCTAAAAGGTGTAATGTAGGGCATAGACGGAAAAATCCCGAAATCTTTCCATATTGCCCCTGCCGGTATATATCCGATGATGCATACAACCCAAATACTAGGGTTCATTAATTATTCGCTACCCACACAGTGCTTTCTCCATTGCTTTCCTTCATATCACAATGCGCTTCGAGCTTGCTCTCTACTCTTTGGCGGCCACCAGTTGGGCAGCGCCGCTTGACAAGCGCGCGGGTCGCACGTCTGCACCTGCTGGCTGTCTCGAAGTTGGCGGTTCGGGGAACTACTCCACTGTTCAGAAAGCTGTCGATGCTCTCTCCAAAAACTCAACAACTTCCCAATGCATTTTCATCAACTCGGGCACATACAAGGAGCAAGTCACCATTAAAGCCCTCACGAGCCCGCTCACCCTTTACGGATACACCGCAGACACATCAAGCTACTCCGCCAACAAGGTGACCATCACCCAGAGCAAGAGCCAATCCGACGGTATTTCCAACGACGAGACGGCTACCCTCCGGGCCGCATCGCCAAATTTCAAAGTCTACAACATCAACCTCGTCAACACCCGCGGCAAAGGATCACAGGCTGTAGCCGCCAGCGCGCAGGCCGACAAGCAAGGATACTACGGCGTGCAATTCAAAGGCTTCCAAGACACTGTTCTCGCCAATAAGGGTGCCCAGGTCTACGCAAAGTGCTACATTGAAGGCGCTACGGACTTTATCTTCGGCCAGCAAGCCGCCGCCTGGTTTGATGGCGTAACTATCGGCGTGCTCGCTGCCAGCACGGGATACATCACTGCCAACGGCCGCGATTCTGCAACCAACCCTTCCTACTACGTAATCAATAAATCCCAGATCGCTGCCGCCCCTGGAAACAATGTCTCCGCTGGCGCATACACGCTGGGCCGCCCATGGCGCAACTTTGCGCGCGTTGTGGTCCAGAACACGGCAATTAGCAATGTTGTTAAGCCTGCTGGCTGGAGTGTCTGGCAAACGGGGGACGAGAGGACCGATAAAGTTGAGTTCGGGGAGTATAACAATTCTGGGCCTGGGGCTAGTGGGAATAGGGCGAGTTTTGTGAAGAAGTTGTCGAGTGCAGTTAGTATCAGTACGGTGTTGGGGAGCGAGTATGCCAAGTGGGTTGATACGAGCTATTTGTCGTAAGCCTTGAGCACTTGAGTTCGACTTCAGCTGTATACATTACTAGGCACGTCTATATGTATTGTCCAGCATGCAACTATCTACGTGATCTTCGGGCGGAACTCCACCGAGCATTCCCACTAACCCGCAACGGCACCATCGCCAAGTTCAGCGATCCCAGTTACCCCAGCTTTTCCTACCCAGCTTCCTGACTCGACTGGTGCGATCCATGGTAATTTGAAGACATCCGGGGGATCAGCATCGGCTGCTTCCGCCGGCTTTTGTAGCTGGTGTGACCTCTAAGCTTATAGTCGCACAGCGGGGAACAGGTGTCCCCACTACTCTTTCGACGGACACTCTGTGAGCTTCATCGTACCACGATATTCAGTCTGTCTACGTGCTTTTGTAAGATCGATAACAATTAACGCGGTCGCATTTGTCCCACAATGGGCTTCTTCAAGAAACCCACGCTGAAAGTCAGAGACGACAAGCGCACGAACGCCGCTGAACTAACGCTCCGACAATCGATCTATCCCCTCTGTCTCGTCACTATCCTGTTCTTCCTCTGGGTACACTCCTTTCGTCGTCCTCATACCCTGTCCTCCCATCAAAAGGCAACATCCTAACTCACGAACCAGGGCTTCTCCTACGGTCTCATCGACACACTAAACAAGCACTTCCAAGAAGTCCTCGGCATAACCCGCAGCCGCTCCTCGGGCCTGCAAGCGGCCTACTTCGGCGCCTACCCGCTCGCCTCCCTTGGCCACGCAAACTGGATTCTGCGGCACTATGGCTACAAAATGGTCTTCATCTGGGGCCTGTTCCTATATGGCGTCGGCTCCTTGGTTGCCTGGCCTTGCCTGTTGTATCGATCTTTCGGGGGGTTCTGCGCCGCTATATTCATTATTGGGAATGGACTTGGGAGCTTGGAGACGGCTGCGAATCCGTACCTAACCGTCTGCGGACCGCCCAGATACAGTGAAATAAGGATCAATATCGCGCAGGCTTTCAACGGGATCGGCACCATGATAGCACCAGTTCTAGGGAGTTATGTGTTCTTCAAGAATGTGGGAGAGGATCAGGCGGCGTTGCAGAATGTGCAGTGGACGTATTTGGCTATTGCCATCTTCGTTTTCCTGCTAGCGGTTGTATTTGCTTTTTCGCCGATTCCGGAGATCACGGTGAGTGCATGATAAATTGGAGAGAGAGGTGTTGGTGGTGGTGGGGGAAGGGTGTGAAGGGGTTCGGCCACCAGACCATGCTGATCATGAATAGGATGCCGATATGGCCTTTCAAGCGGAGGAAACGCATGCGGGCACGGATGTCCAACCATTTCGGAAACAGTACCGACTGTTCCACGCAGCATTCGCGCAGTTCTGCTATACAGGCGCACAGGTAGCCATCGCCGGCGCATGTAAGTCACCCCACCACTACCCATAACAACCACACGCATCGAACACACACACTAACCAACAACCCCTAAACAGTCATCAACTACGTGACCGAAACCCGCCCGGGCACCGACTCCCCAGGAGCCGCACGCTTCTTAGCAGGTGCCCAAGGCGTCTTCGCACTCGGCCGCTTCGTCGGCTCCTTCATCATGAACTACGTCCGCCCACGCACAGTCTTCCTCATATTCATGACCATGTGCATCGTCTTCGTCGCGCCATCCATCACCCAACGCGGAAACACTGGCATGTCCATGCTCTACCTAACCCTCTTCTTCGAATCCATAATCTTTCCGACGATCGTCGCACTCGGCATGCGAGGTCTCGGCCGCTACAGCAAAAGGGGCAGCGGGTACATCGTCGGCGGCGTCTGTGGCGGTGCCATTGTCCCACCACTATTGTTTGTAGCGAGTGATGCGCAGGCCGCTAAAGGTAGGGCCGCGCCGACGGCTATTGCGATGGTGGTTCCGCTTTGTTTCTTTGTGGCGGCTTGGAGTTATGCGCTTGCTGTTAATTTTGTGCCGTATTATCGGGATGTGGCGGACAAGTTTTCGACGACGCAGATTGGAGTTGTTGGGGCTGGGGCTCATGCGGGTGCGGACGAGGAGAGTGAGGGGGTTGTTGGGGGCGAAGGGGGAAAGAGTGGGCTTGGGATGGAGGAGAGAAGGGAGACTGTTGCTGAGCCTAACATCTAACTGGGTTGCAGCTTGGAGATGATAAAGGTGGACTGGATAGGAGCAGAGATGGAAAATTGATCCCTAAGTGAAGCAGTTCGTTGACGACCAGATGTAGCTGGGACTAGCGAGTCCAATTAATCCATACGTAGAGCATTTGGCTTTACATGGTATCATGTCACGAACACGGCGTTCGACGCTGTAGCGCATCGTTCACCGACGAGGTGAACTTTCTATATTGCCTCTCTGACATGCATAGTTGATTCAATAAGAAATGCAGTATCGATACCGTTTGCTGCAGTGCACTTTACACCGAATCTACGCCCTGCATGCATTGTCAGCGTCCCCGCCTATCGCAGTCTCCGTCATCCATCCAAGACAGGCGCACACAAGCTTCAGCCTTACCCGCACCAACCGCTTCTCCAAACCACATCGCAACCCGTACACTTCAACCAAATATCCCATAATGTAGAGAAATCTCACAATCGAGAGATAGGAATGATCAACGCCCCCGTGTTCCGCGGCTCTCAATCAACGTGGGGCCTTTCACCTCGGGACCCCGGATTCTGTGAAGGTGGAGAAAGCGCGGATTGGCCCCACCCCCGCAATGACAACGTCAATCCACGCGACATGCAATCGAGATGGACATCCTGGGTGTTAGTCCGGGGCAGCTAACTGCAAGTCTGCAAGTGTTGCGGGCATAGCGCGAATCAGGGCTTCGGCAATTCCGCTTGGCTAAATGCCGTGGATCGGCATGACAAGGTGAGCTGCAGATGTTGGAGCATGATAAATGCTGGGATGGGTCTGTGGAATGTAGCTCCATCGTCGAGAATCTTCTTTTGAACGAAGCCTCGCGTGTGTGTTCTTATTTTCGTTGGAAACTAGCTTTAGCTGAGCAAGTGTTGGTAAAAATGGGTCTCGGTGTGCTCGACGATCACCACTTGCAGCACGTCCCGGGGACAGCGCTCCTCGCCGACATTGTACAAGCAGAGCAGCATCGCTACCATGGCCGCGATACCTCAGCACTGAAGCACGGGACCGGCCGCAACGCCGACATCGTGCTCGTCCCGCAACCCTCCGAATCACCGCGCGATCCGCTCAATTGGCCGCAATGGAAGAAAGAATTGCTCCTCCTCATCATCTCGGTCGACACAGCGGTCGTCGGCGCCTGGGGTCCCATGATCTCGCCGGGCTTCGGCGAAATGGCAAAGCAATTCAACATGTCGTATAACTCGCTCAACGGAGGGCTTGGATGGGCCATCTTTGCGATTGGCATCAGTTGTTTTGTGACGAATGCGTTAAGCGTCAAGTATGGACGGAGACCGGTGATGATTTTGGGGAACTTGATGCTGTTTATTTCTAGTGTGTGGGCGTATCATGCTCATACGTATGAGAGTCTGTTGGCAAGTCGGATTTTCGGCGCGATTGGGATGAGTCCGTTTGAGGTGTTGACTACGGTAAGGGAATCTTGTTTGTCTTCTGAACACTTGCTGACTCTGAGCCGTAGGCTGTGATTGGCGATATTTACTTTGTCCACGAGCGTGGTTTGAGGCTAGCGTTCTGGGGCTTGTGCCTCAGCGTTGGTGTTGGCGGAGGGAGCTGTATCAGTGGGTACATCATCGAGGTAGGTTTGCCCCCGGAATCTTTGGGCATCGTGCTGATGAATACAGAATCTCGGTTGGAATTGGACATACGGCATCTGCGCAATTTTCTACGGCGTCTTCATCGTGCTCATCTTCTTCTTCGTGCCGGAAACCGTATACCACCGCGATCCAGCGTACAACCTCGACTTGGGCACTACCGACCACACGGAGGAGATCCTGGACGCAAAGGGCGGAGGCCGCTCCATGTCGATGGACGTTGTTGGCGAAGAGCCCAAGGATACTACGGTGCAGACTGAACGCACGGTCCGCGTGGAGCCGATACACACGGGGGCGGACGACAAGCCATGGACCTGGTGGGAGGAGATGCGCCCTGTTCGCGGTGTCGAGAGCGACGAGAACCTGTTGGAGATCATGGTGCGGCCATTTGGTATGCTGTTGTTCCCACAGGTCTTCTACGCCTTTGTGACGTACGGCATGTCGACCAGTTGGCTAGTTGTCATGGGCGGTGTGATGGCGCAGCTCTTCAGCGCGCCGCCGTACAATTTCAGCGTCTCAGCGGTCGGCCTGGTGAGCATCTCGCCGCTCGTGGCGGCCTTGCTCAGCATTGTCGCGGGCCCGGCGAACGACTGGATGGTCAAGTATCTGGCGAGAAAGAACGGCGGAATCTATGAACCCGAGTTCAGACTCGCGCTCAACATCCTCACTCTCATCTTCGGCGTGATCGGCTTCTTCGGATTCGGTGCCACTTTGGAGAATGGGCTGCCGTGGGGCGGTCCGGTGTTCCTGTATGGCCTGATCTACTTTGCGATGGCCTTTCTCAACGTCGGGTACGTCCGTCGCTGCGCGTGCGCATGCGCGTTTGTTTACTGACATGAACAGGGTCTTCGGGTACATTACCGAGTGCCATCGGTCCAAGGCGCCAGAGGCGTTTGCGGCGTTGAATCTGCGAAACGTTTACTCGTTTGGAATGAATTATTTCATCTCGGACTGGATCAGCAGCATGGGCCCGCTGCAGGTGTTTTCGACGATTGGCGGGCTGCACATCTTCATCATGCTCATGACGATTCCCATGTGGATCTTTGGGAAGAAGTGTCGCAGCCTGACGGCGAGGAAGGGATTCTACAAGACGCTGCAGGGGCATTAGGATTTGGCGGGGCTTGGGGGGTGGAAGGGTTCGGAGCTGGACAGGGCCCGTCTAGGAAAGGTGCCTGTCGATCGGGGTGGGCACGCCGCCTGTATGTTACTTGGGGTGTCCGGTGTTGTTACGTGTCGCCGTGCAAGCCAGACTTGGCCACCTAATAGGTGTTAATCACATGCTGGCGCGACTGCGGGTGCCCGCGATGCCACACGTGACGTGCGACGAGCGACGAGCAATGAAGCATGCCGCAAGCGGTAGGCACAGGTGTGCAGACGAGCGAAGGGTGTAATAAAGGAATACAGGTATTGTCACCCATGGTCCGATGGTGGTCCGGGGTGTTATGGCGGTCGTGGTGGTGGTGGTGGTGGTTGCGAGGCCGAGACGGGCCAGAGGGATCATTGGCCCGATTCGTGCCTAGCGTGGGCCCTGGGACTGCGCCCCCAGGCACCGCGACACCAAGGGAAGGCTGCTGCTGCTGCCCGCTGTGCTGTTCCACTCGCATCCTCCGTCGTCAAATTTTGGGCCGGCCATGACCCCCAGCTGCTCCTCGCAGCTCTAATCGCCACGACGAAGCATGCCGCGAATATGGACAGGAAGGCGCTCCTCGTTCCGTGGTGAGTCGGCCGCCCGCCCCGCTGACCCCAGATCCACACGCAGACGCAGACGCAGACGACACCATGTCGACCGCGTCGTCTCTTCGGTTGCGCGCTTGCTGACGACGGGCACCAGCGGCCTCGTGCTAGGATCCAGCTACCTGTCCACGAGCCTGCACACGAGCTTCGCCTTGGACCGCCCGCTGCACACCGTCGCCGTGGTGCTGCTGCTCTCGGGGCTCGCCGTCGTCGCCTACGAGACGTGGGCTGCGAAGAACCGCCGCCCGAATGCGAGCGACCGCGGCTACGTCGCCATCCCGCTCGCCGAGGGCAACGGACGCCCATCGTCCGAGGAAACATGGCCGCTGGAGCAGCGTGCCGGCGGCCGTCGCCGACTCTCCAAGCGCGCCATCGCCGGCCTGCTCGGCCTGCTCCTCTTCGTGCTCAGCGGTCGCATCGGCCTGTTCTACGCCGTCATCAAGGACGTCGAGTGCACCGGGCCTACGCTCATAGCATTCCTCCCGCTCGTCCTCGCCCTCTTCCATGGCTTTCGCGACACCAGCAATCCCCGTCAGTCCCCAGCCTGGAGCGCCGACTCCCCGCGCCCCTCCCACCGCGACCGCTTCGTCCACTTCTTCCTGCACGGCCCGACACGCTACATCCTGCCCTCGCTCCTGCTGTCCATCAGCAGCTTCCTCGTAACGCTGCGCACCAGCGCCCTTCGCTCCACCTACATCTGCCCCACGGCCACCTCGGCCGCTTCCCTCATACCCAAACTGCAGTTCCTGGGCTTTCTCGTCGATTGCATCGTAGTCCTGCTCCTATACCGCCTGATCGATGAGGGCCGTTCCCAGTCCGACCATCCTCCAGCCGACGCCCGAGATACCACCTCCATCAACGGCCTCATCGGTCTCACTTTTACTGCATCCGCTCTGGTCATTGGCGTAGCCGGCGTCACCGTCTACTCCGCAATGCCCGAACACCGCGAATGGATGCTCTCTGCGCCCCGCGAATACTTGCTTGGCCTGCTTCGTTTGTCTTTGATGATACCCCTTATGACTTTATGTTTTCTTATTTCGGTAAGTCGAATTATCCAAAGCCTTCTGGCATCTGCTAACAGCACAGGCTCGAATGTATGGCGTCCTGGGCGCAGTTCTCATAGCGGCATTTTCATCTGCATATATCGGCGTTTTACGGGCTCTTGCAACGAGCGTTTCTTATTCCTTTCCACCAAAGTCCACCGTCAGCCTCAGTCTCTGCCTCACTCTTCTCACCATCGCCCTCGCGCTCCAACTAGCAGCCGATGCCATTGACGAAAGCCGAAACCGTCCAAAGATGCCCATGCGGCTGGGCCGCAGTCAGACCGTCTCCATCGTTGCCGTTCTTTTCGTGTTCTCCGTGGGCGTGGCCGTCTACCGCTACCAATCTCCTATCCCTGGACATCCTATCCTAGCCTTGATCGAGAGCGCCGACGGACAACACCAACGCTGGGCATCCCAAGCATATCGAAGCAAGACCCTCTCCCAGGCCGTGTTAACCTACCAGCAACGTTATTCTCGAGATCCACCCCCACATTTTGACAAATGGTACGAATACGCAACTACACGTGACTCGATTGTCATAGACGATTTCGACAATATCGAAGAAGATCTTGCACCTTTCTCCGCCCTCAGTCCTTCCGAGCTGCGGGAACGCACTGCCGAGGTGCTGGCGCACAATGAAAGGATGGGAGGCGTACGAATTCGCGACGGCAAGGCCGAAATTTTCGGCGAAGTGCCCGGCTCCCATCGGTGGATGCTGGACGGCGCAATTCACATGATAGACAAGTTTGTCGAATTCGTACCGGATATGGACCTCGCTTTCAACCTCAACGACGAATGCCGTGTTGCAGTACCGTATAAACAACTCCAAGCGGCACGTTCTCACGGCGAACACTTTCGTGAGCACACGTCGGACAACGGTGAATACGACTTCCGTCCCGACCGCGCATCTACATGGCTAGAAGTAACTGAATTTTCCCGTATGCCCTCGTTCTTCGAGAACGCTGGATCGAAGCCCTCTTTTCAAACGTATGGCTCCATATCTTGTCCGATCGACTCGCGCGCACGGAAAGAACGCCGCTGGGATACGGGTGATTTTTGCTCCGCCTGCGCAGCTCCACACTCCCTCGGCGCCTTTGTAGCAAATTGGACGTTGTCCGCCAGCCCATGCCACCAGCCGGACCTTGCCAACCTGCACGGTATGCACCTGAGCCCCGCAGCTCTGATGGGTACACACGCACTAGTACCCGTCTTCAGCCAGAGCCGCGCCCCTGGATACGCGGATATCAGATACCCATCGCCCTGGAATTACATGGACAAGGCAAAGTACGAGTTCGGAGAGAGTTATCCGGACCCGAGCTTTGCAAAGAAGGAAAATGTACTCTTCTGGCGGGGCGCGACTTCAGAAGGCCTTAGTACGACAGGATCTTGGAAAGGCATGCTCCGCCAACGATTTGTGCACCTGTTCCACAACGAAACCTCCCGACAGCCCATCTTCCTGCCCACTGGCAGTGCGAATGGGAAATCCGAATATGTTATGGAAAAGCCTGAAGTCATCAAGGAACTGCTGGGAACCAAAGTGGATGTTGGCTTCATTGATGAAATCGTTCGGTGCAGCGGCTCGGACTGCTCTGACCAAGAAAAAGAGTTCAGCTTCGAAAACAGGATCGACTTCAAACAACACTGGGACTATCGCTATCTCTTTGATGCCGACGGCGCTGGCTTTTCCGGCCGCTTCGTCCCCTTTTTGCAGTCCAACTCGGTCGTCTTCAAGACTGCCCTCTTTCGCGAATGGTACGAAGGCCGCCTCACAGCGTGGAGGCATTTCGTGCCCGTCGATCTCCGATTACACGATGTCTTCTCCTCGCTCGCCTTCTTTGGCGGATACAGCCTGCAAGAACGGGGGAGACGGACAATGGAGCCTAGGGATAAGGAGGCGGAGGCTATCGCGAGGGCGGGCAAGGTGTGGACGGAAAAGGTGCTGAGGAAGGAGGACATGGAGGTCTACATGTTCAGGCTTTTGCTTGAATGGGGGCGGTTGACGGACGACCGGCGGAAGGATGTTGGATTTCGCATGGATCCTAAGAGCAGGAAAGGCAAGGAGAACGGGTAGCGGACTCGGACCCTTTATATCTAAATTTATCTCTTTACCTCAAGTGTTATGCCATGAGGATGAATGAAGCGTGGTGGGCGGGGTTTTTTGTTGTTTGCTGCCTAGTGGCATGATCACAGCTGTGAGCGTTGGCGCACACAAAGAGAAAAGCATCACGAAAATCCGCCAATTGGTTCCTTCTCTTCGCAGAGACACGCATCCGAAGTTCCTCGAATTTTACACTATGAGGACCACCTCGTCGAGCTGGCGATGCTTGCCGAGAGATGACGTAGTCGACGGGCCCCGCGATGCAGATTGGCTCGATACCGCAGCACTTGGCAGTACTTCGCCACTCCCGTGTCCGCAACAGCTCTCGCGCCTCTCTCACATCATCCCATTTTGGCTCGGCTTAAAACTCCGTTACTCGCACCGTGTATTTAGTCAATGGCTCCGCGACCAAATATTGCGGGCCCTGAAGCGGCTCTCCCGACCCCTCAACCTGGCGACGTTTGGACCCACTGGTCGCGCGCACCGCCATCTCTAGTCTGCATGTGCAATTGCCTCGTCGCCGAACAACCGCTCTCTCCGATGAACATGATAAACGTGCGCGAAATTGCACATACACCGCCACGCTCGCGAACCTTTTGCTGATCGCTACGACGGGCCGGCTACTGCTCGTCGGTCGTAATGGAGGCACCAGCCTCGCGACACGCGACAGGCATCTCCGAGGCGAGGCGACAACGAGATGTCCTGGTCCGCTATGGCAACGCTTTCCGTGGGATTCCCCATCTGGAGCTGGATCCGTTTGCAGAGCATGGCTCACCAAAGGACCGTACTCCCCGTCTCTCGAGAGATGCGAGTCTTACGGCGTTTGCGCAACTGGCTTCGTTACGCCTCGGAACGAGTCGTGCGATGATTTCCCTGATCGACGGCGAGAGACAACACATCCTTGCCGAAGCAACCCCGGACATCTTTCTGCGCTCTGGCTCGTACGGCGGCGATGGATCCAGCAGCCTGTGGCTCGGCAACGTCAGCATCCCAAGGACGGCCGGCATCTGTGAGCAGGTGCTGAGCTTGAGTCCCACAGTACCTCTAGCGCCCGAGGATTCAGTAATCATCGTCGATGATCTGTCGCAGAACCATGCGTTTGCCCAGCGAACGTACGTGACTGGCACACCTCGTCTACGCTTCTATGCTGGTGTTGCATTGACCAGCCCCAAAGGCGCGGTTGTGGGCGCCCTCAGTGTTTTTGACGACAAGCCTCGACAGGGCTTGCAGAAACAGGATGTCTTGCACCTGCGAGATCTGAGTGTCACCATCGTAGAATACCTTGAGTCCTACTCGATCAAAGACCAGTACCGTCGCGGAGAGCAATTGACCAGGGCGCTCTTATCTTTCAACGATGGTGCGTCTGCTGTTCGGCCTTTCCAAAGCGAGACCATGCTGCCAGAACTGCCGTCTTTGCAAGTTAGCGGAATCCCGATAGTGCCTTCAAACGCACCAGCCCATGCTCGACACGGAAACGTGAACACGTTGCAGGAAAGCATCTTACCAGCACATTCGCGCTCCATGTTCGCTCGCGCAGCCAGTGTCATACGCGCATCGAGCGAATTGGACGGTGTTCTCATACTAGATGCGTCCGTCGCGGGCATTTCTAGCAGGCGTCAAGGTGCCTACTCCAACCGCGCTTCAGAGGATGACATGGCGACGGCATCGGACGGCGATACCGCTTCCCGCTCGTCTTCCCACGACGAGGACGAAGACGCCATCTTCTCGGGACATCACAGGAGGAACGGCTCTTCCAACTCAGGGAAACGGTGCCATGTGCTCGCATTCGCGACTCCCGAGAATCCCAATTGTGACCAGGCCACCCCGGATGAACGTCGATCGTTCGCCGAAAACGATCTGACTCGACTGCTTCGTGCCTACCCTAAAGGTCGTGTTTTTAACATGACTGTCGACGGGGAATTCATGTCGTCGACTGATGATTCGGAATGGAGTAGGACGGAGCCTGCAGCGCCGGGAGCCGGCCCGAAACGGAAAGCTGTCACTGGTGGACTGGAGAGGATAGCGAAAGCCATTCGAAATCTAGTTCCCGAGGCGAGAAGCACTGCTTTTGTTCCGCTTTGGGACTACGAGAGGTCGAGGTGGTTTGCAGGCTGCCTGTGCTGGAGCAATCGACCGGATCGACAGCTCTCGGCTCGACTTGATTTGGCATATCTTAAAGTGTTTGGTCACTCGATCATGACGGAGCTCTCTCGGCTAGACGCCCTCGCGTCTGATCAGGCCAAGACCTCTTTCGTGGCTTCTATATCTCACGAATTACGATCCCCGCTACACGGCATCCTTGGAACGTTAGAGTTCCTTCGAGACACACCACTTGATTCGTTCCAAGTGTCGATGCTCAATTCGCTCGACGCATGCGGGAATACTCTACTTGATACCATCAATCACGTTCTCGACTACGCAAAGATCACCGGTACCAAGCAGCAGAAGCTCGCATCTAAGAGACTCAAGGGACCAAAAGGCGTACGTCTGTCTTCGAAGCCGCTTAAGACAGGCAAGTTCAACACAGGGCCACCGAAACATGCGGCATTCGATCTTGCGCTGGTAACAGAAGAGGTAATTGAGGCCGTATTCTCTGCCCAGTCATATCTCGTTGGTACTACTACCGATGATGTGGCTGAAGGCACTTCGGATTCTGGCCGTGCATCTTCCATAACTTCATCCGTCGAATCATCCAACGGTGGGGCTGTGATTCGCAAAGATCGCTTTGTTGTTCTCGAAATAGCTGAAGGACAAGATTGGAGCCATCACCTTCCGGTAGGGTCCTGGCGGCGGATCGTTATGAACCTATTCGGAAACGCGCTCAAATACACTGACTCTGGTCACGTACACATCTCGCTTCGCTCCACGCCTTCAGCACAGGGATCCGAGAGCGGCCAGAATGTCGTTTTCAGCGTGACTGATACTGGCCGTGGTATGAGCGCGCAGTTTCTAGCGAACCGAGCGTTTCAACCATTCTCCCAGGAGAACCCTCTAGCACCCGGCACTGGGCTTGGACTCAGTATTGTTCGCCAAATTATCGAAACGATTGGCGGTAAAATCCACGTCAGCAGCGACCCTGGGATCGGAACGGAAGTACAGGTCAAGCTTTCCTTGCCTCCGTTGGACCGTGTACGCCCGCAACCTCAGCGAACGCGGTTCTTCGAGATGCTAGACCGGTTGCGAGATCGACGTGTTTGTATACTTCACCGGACAAAGGCCGCTAGCGTGGGCGCCTCGGACATTCCGTTCAATCGTGAAGGTCTTGAGCGTTTCATAGCGGCTATGACTGGGGCAATGAGGGATCACCTGAAGATGAAAGTCGTCCAGACCGAGGAATGGGAAGGCAATGACGCAGACCTAGTCATCTGCCCGGAGCCTTCGTTTGATTATCTGGCGGCGATCCGAGAACGGCGATTGGTTGGTAAAGTGACCCCAGTGACCATTTTCGTAGCCATGGATCCTTTGGAAGCAGCTACGCTGCGTACCGATGCCCGTGTTGTGAACAGAGAGTCCGTTGTGGAGATTATGACTCAGCCGTAAGTGTTCCGTATCTTCCAAGCCAGCGCTGCTAACAGGTGCTAGTTGCGGACCATACAAGCTAGCCAACATCCTTAATCATTGTCTAAACCGCTTTGAATCGCCGGAGGAGAACGTCTGGTCACCCGGGGCGACTTCCAACTCCCCTCTTCCGAGTCGTCCAAAGAGTTTAGTCGTCCAACGTCCTGTACCTACACGGCCCGTTCAACCAGGATCACCAGAGTCGGAAAATCTATCGAAAGGTGTCAACAAGCCCGGCACTGCTGCTCTCGCGTCGAAAGTGCAATTACCTAGATTCAACCCTCCCGAAAAGATGATTCCGATCGTGTTCGAGGCTATTGGCTCCGTGAACCTAGAGCTGGCACACGCCACGCCTGAACCCGTCGCCGTCAATCCTATAGATTCACTATACACCACAGACGGAACTGCTGACGCCATTTACAGTCCAACACAACTTTCAGACTCTTCTGGCGACGTCACGCCACTGGCTCCAAGCGGAAAGTCTTACCCGTCTCGTGTGCTTATCACGGACGACAACCCCATCAATCGAAAGGTATATAATTGATCGAGTAACCCGTGCTTGATGAAAGCTTACACTTCCAGCTCCTCGTCACATTTGCCCGAAAATACTCCATTGCCTACCAAGAAGCTGAGAACGGACTACAAGCCCTCCTCACCTACCAGCAAGCTGTCGATCATCGCTTTGATGTCATCTTGATGGGTAAGTTGACCGGTTCTCATACTCCTCCCTTCCTTCTCTTGTAGTTCAGAATTGACGAAACGTCGGTTATAGATATATCTATGCCCATCATGGACGGCATGTCAGCCACCCGAGCAATCCGTGAATTTGAACGAGAACACAATTTACCCCGTGCGTACGTCATTGCGCTGACGGGCCTTGCGTCTGCGACTGCACGGTTGGAAGCGTGGAGTTCAGGCGTGGATCACTATGTTACCAAGCCGGTCAACTTCAAAGCGTTGCAGAAGCTCTTTAACAAAACGAATGTGAAGTGAAAGTTCGACGGGCGTTGCGGATGGTGCTTGTTGGAGTCTGGAAAGATGGATAACTGGACATGATCCATCACTCCAAACAGCTGGATTGGCCTTTTCACTCAAGGTCCTCAGCCCGCATCATCGCAGACCGCTGAAGAAAACCCCGCCTTTCACACAGGCTCCTTCTACACGGCCGAACCGACCAACCAACCCACCGATCTCAAAGCACGAAGCACTCCACCGAGGCCCTCTTCCGAACCGCATTCTCCTCTACAGACACTTTCATCTCACGGCATTCAAAGCCGCGCTGGTACGGCTTGAGATATACTTGAGAAAGATGCCTAACACATGCCCTCTGCACAACAAGCTCGTTGCGCGTTCGTTCTAAGCAAAGGGAGGGTTTCTCAAGCATGCTAGTTTCGGTGCTGTGTGGGCGTATCGTTGTGATGGTATTTGATAAGATGATTGAGGACGAGATGGAAAGGCGAAAGGGGAGGCTAGTTGCGCACGGGTTGAGGAGAGGCGGCGAGGGTTTGGAGTGTCCGTTCGCTCCTTCCTCGTTCTAGAGCTATAGCGCATATCAGGAGACATTTTCGTACATAACAGAAAGAACTACATTAAGTCGCTGGATATACCAAGTCGCTGAAGTGCGCTGTACGTGGAACCATGCACTCCAGACACCGACCAGCTGAATGAAATACAGGAAGGAAAGACATGTGAACCTGCTGACCTCTGCTGCATATGTAGTTCCGGCCATGGGTGCCTAGATCACTGAAGCTCCTGGCTGACGTACACCTAGGGCTTCGTCACGGTGATTCGCTTCAGTCCGTTGACTTTGTTGTGAATGGGATACTCATGACACCCAAGAGCCTGCGCCTCAAGCGCACCAACCTGCGAAGCCAAGGCTTTCTGAAAGCCCTCAACATCGTTCCCTTGATGTCCGATAGCGGTCGCGCGATTCGTCGCTCCCCCATAACAGTGAACACCAATCGCATGGAACGTGTGATCCTCGGCGACTTCGAGGACCGGGCCTCCCGAGTTGCCTGGTTTCGTTAGTATCACTCTCTAACACTGCGATATATTGCATTGACGAACCCTTGTAGGTATCGAGAAGGTATCTCAGCTGATACCCGTCGTCTTCCAAATTATATGCTGCTATGCGGCATTGGCTGCGATACATGATGTGGCCTCTTAGCTTCTCGTCATCTTCAGGAAGGTCTCCTGGGTATCCAACAACTCGTAGTTTGGTACTGTGTTGGGTTGCGGAGGGAGTGGCTCTGAACGGAATCGAACGGACATCTTTGAAGGGTGATTTGAGGCGGAGGACGGCGAAGTCGTAGTGTTCTTGGCCTGTGGCATAGTACCCCCAGTGCACCACAGCGGCTTGAGCCTGGCGTCCCTCGCGTCTGACGAGTGCCGTCGTGTTCTCTCCAGTGTATCCAACGAATACGTTTACCTTGATTGCGTGCCTCTTTTCCGACGGATTGTAGAGGTTGTGTGCGGCGGTGATCACAGTGTTGTTGTCAATCAGCCAGCCCGTGCCTCTCGCTACAATCTTCGGGCCGTAATGCTCGAATTTGATGACCAGTTTGCAAACACCTGTAGTTGCGTAGTTAGCATTCAGATCATGAGATGATGGCCTAGCTTGCTTACCTCGATATCTACCTCCAGGACAAAACTCTTGGACGGGTACCTTTTCCCGCGGATATCGACCATGAGCGATCTCGGGTATAGAAGCTTCGAGCTCATTCATAGTTGCAGGATCGACAAATGTGCATTCCGACTCTGGGTAGTCCGGGACATCCTCAGCAGCGGGCTCTGGGGCCAAGAGTAGCCAGGAGGCCACAGTAGTGACCTTGTCGAAATCCGGCAGAGCGGGTTGCAGGTTCGCTACCATGTACTTGATGGGTTCGATCCACTTCTCTATGTCGTCAAGAAGCTCTTCGATTCTATGCTCGCTCATGTTCCATTCCACCTGGACTCGGACCGACTTATCATCGGTTGTTGTGGGGGTAGACTTTTCTTGGATTGTATGGAAGATTGCGTTGACAACTTCGTTCTCCTCGTTGGCTCGTACCTAGGAATCGTTAGACGTGTGCTGAATTCTGCAGTTCATTCTGCTTGCCGCGAAATTGCTGGCTTTCAAAGCCGACAGTGAATGATTGGCGGGTGAACCACCACTCCGAGTCTTCGCGGCTTTATAGAATCGGTCCAGTTTGGTCTTGATTCGAAGCACCGACTTCTTGAGCTTCGCAAAGTCGTCGGTGCCCAAGAGCTTCTCAAGCTGCACATCTCGAGGGTTTCGCTTGAGATCGTCAATGGAGAGTCCGGACTGCTCAGTGAGTTTCGCAAGGAGAAGCTCGAGTTGTGCTTGGTAGTCGGAGTAGAGGGAGCGGAGCCGCAAGGCTGAACAACTCGGTACGTCGAATGCAGCTAGAATGGCCTCGGGTTGCTCAACAACGAAAACACGGGCCCTGAACGATACGAAGAGGCTGAACGCCGTTGCCGCAACACCAACAATGTCTTGCATGTCTGCGAGAGCTTTCCGCGATAGAAAGAATGCGGGTTTTACGCTTTTTGGTCTGGGCTTTGTAACTATGCCCCGAAGCCTTCGGGGCGAAGTGCATCATGTCACACGCTGACAGGCGCTGAAGGCGTCAGGCTGAGGCTCTTATTGGATACCCGTCGGACACACTGTGCAGCGATTGACCGGTGCCCCACTGCTGACTCCCATTGGGTCGACGGAGGCAGGCATGTCGACCACGACGATTTGATAGGGCGACAGCGGAGGTTTGGTCGTAAGATGAGCGGCGGAGGTTGAGTGCGGGGAAGGGTACAAGTTGAATGGCCGGGTAATTCTGCGATCAGCTGAACACATTGAGTGAATTATGTGGACGCAAAACACGCCATGAGACATCTAGTGTTGAAGCAAAAAGCCATCTGTAGATCGTGTACTTGCTTGTGAATTGACCAATCAGAAGAAACGTTTACGTGTTTACCACTCAGTGGCCCAGCCCAAACCCAGCCAAAATGAGTATTTCACCTTTGATATCTCAACAACGCTTTAATAACAAACTCTTAAAGTTAGAGACTAGCTTTCAAAGCATATCTCAAGACTCTACCCTTGTAAAATAAGATATTCCAAAGTACATTTAGTAAAATAGCAATTTTACCATGTTTATTTATAACTAGACGCTAATAACTAGACGCTAAGTTTTAGATTTATTATTGAAGTGTTGTTGAGATATTTAAGGTGAGTTTTACTCATTTTGGGTGGGATTTGGGCTGGGCTGGGCCACTGAGTGGTGCGGACCACTGAATGGTAAAACACTTTTCGCTGTCAGACGGTATATTTGTTGACAGTAGCTTCGTGTGCCCATGTATCACAGAGCTCTACCATCGCTCTTGTTACAAACATCTCCAGCAGCTCAACTTTCAATCCCAACATCATCCGGCACATGCACAGTATCACTTCTCTTTTCACCACAACAAGACACGTTCGTAGAGTATTAAGTTTGATCTATTGTTGCATCAAAGCAAAAGGTCTACCCGCTCGCCGTAAATGCTGCACAAAATCCTCCCGCGACCTAGCACATGAAGCAATCCCTCTAGATTGAACCCACCAAACTTTTCCCCACCATTACACCAGAAGAAAGAAATTACTGAGCAGTTTGTGTGTCCCGATTCGGTGGCGCAGCACCCTCCTGAGCCGACTGCTTCGCCTTCTCCCCAGCCTTCGCCGCCTTCCTCCCCGTCTTCCCCTTTGGCCGAAGCTTACTCGTATCCCACTTCGCGACCCTGAAAGCCCAATAACTCAACACCGCCAACGCAATACTGAACCCGATGAACGCAAACATGATGCCAAAGTTGCGCCACCGCTCGCCGTAGTAAATTTTCGAGCCAGCTAGGAACTGATCTGAGCTGGAAAGCGGGCAGTATTGGCAGTTAGATGTAGACTCGGGGTTCTGTAGAATGCCGGGCGCGGTTTCCAGGTAGTCGGATAGGTACTGGCCGCAGGATTGACTGGACGGCGGGTCGAAGCGCAAGGTCTCGGTGGGACTGCAGTATACAGGGCGATCGTGGAGAAGTGTGGAGACCATGCCGCCAATCCAGTAGGTGAAGGGAGAGACGCGATACATCTACGCATATATGTTAGATAACGGCTCGGTATTCGACAAGATTGCTACTTACGAAGATCCAGAATCCAGGCAGCGCATCGGGAGACTGGAGCACACCACAGAATAACAAAGACATGAAAGTGAAGAGTGTGACGAGTCCTGAAGCAGTCTGCGCATCCGGCAGCGCTGCAATCGTCATCTGCGCGAAAGCCGACGCGTATATGAGCAATTGCATGCTAAAGAGCAGAACGAGCCCCTGTCGCACAGAGCTCTGACCAGTGCCTACGACGGGGTAGTAAAAGCATACCCAGAGGAGTATGCCGGTCATGATCTGAAATGGGATCTCTACAACGATGTTGGCGATGAGAAATGCTTTCCACGAGTATGCTTTGCTTGGTCGTTCGCGAACCTCGTACAACGATCGTTGCGTGATGAAGAGAGGTTGGATCTGCGTTGTGTCAGCGGTAAATCGAAATGGGTTCGGCGAACCTCGGAACTAACCTGTTGTACGAAAGTCGTGAAGATGGTCACCAACATGAAAGCAGCGAACATCACGTTCTGCATGCCTGCTTGCGTCGAGTTTGCGTCGTAGAAAGTGAAACCAATGAACAGGCCAGCCGTAATTCCGAGTATGAATTTCGAAGAAACGTAGCTGGGCATGCGCCAGTACTGCTGGAACACGCGTTTGGTGACTTCAACGAGCTGGGTCGTAAACGACATGGCGAACTCGTCGTGGGCACCCTCTTCGCCTGCGCCGGCTACCTCTTCGTGCTGCTTCTCCTGGTGAAGGCGATCGATGTCTTGATTCACCACATTGAACAGGTTGCTCTTCTTCCAAACGTCGTGCCAGTCCAATCCTTGGTCGTTGTTGCCCTTGTTTACAATTTCCAACATGTACTCGGCTGGATTCTCCTCATCGCCACACTTCCGGGCGCCGCTGCTTTCGAAATATTCCAGGAGCGTCTGTGAGTTCTTTCCGATGTCGCCGAAGTAGACGGTCCTGCCGCCCTTGGCGAGGAATAGCAGGCGGTCGAACTCTTGGAATAAGATGGCCGAAGGTTGATGAATGGTGCAAAGCACGGCCTGTCCGGCGTCCGCGAGTTTCCGGAGGAAGGCGCAGATAGCCCAGGAGCTCTGTTGTCTGTCAGTCAAGTCTCTGCATGGGTAATGATGCGGCAAACCTGAGAGTCAAGGCCACTAGTAGGCTCGTCGAGGAAAAGTAACAATTTTGGTTTAGCCGCGAGTTCAACGCCAATGGTCAGCAGCTTGCGTTGCTCCACATTCAGGCCTTCTCCCGGTACTCCGACGACGGCATTGGCAAAATTGCTCATGTTGAGCATCTTGATAACCTCCTCAACATAGTCCTCCTTTTCCTGCTTCGAAACTGACTTGGGCTGGCGAAGCATTGCGCTGAAGCGAAGACTCTCGCGAACAGTAGCTGTTTCAAGATGAAGATCTAGCCAAAGTCAGTAAAATCCAGAAAAGGGGCAGATGCAACTCACCCTGCTGTTGGACATAGCCAGTAGAGCGCTGGAAACTCGCATCTAGAGGCTTGCCATTGACAAACATGTCGCCCGTGACAACTCCCATGGAGGTTCTTTGAGCTAGAACATCGAGAAGCGTAGTTTTTCCGGCGCCGCTGACGCCCATCAATGCTGTGAGTGTGCCTGGTTTGACGTATCCCGCTACATGGTCGAGCAAGCGTCGGTCCTCGCCCTTGATCTGAATATCATACGTGACATCGCGCCAAGTGAAGATGTCCTTCTGGGGCTGGACAGCTCCAACATCTCCATCATCAGCCCCTTCCTTAGCGTTGGCGGTCCCAGTAGACTCCTCGTCCGACCGAGCTTCCTTGCCGTTTTGTTGCAGATAGGCCGGGACATGGCCACGCTGGAACACCAGCACCTCAGCCGTGCTGGAGGTGGAGGAGTTGTATTCAACTGCCACAAAGTAGATGACCATGAAGAAGATGAGGAAAGCGATCAAGATTCCAAAGTTGCGCCTGTATAGAATATTAGTATGCTTCTCGTAAGCAGCTCGTACGGGAACATTCATACCAGACATGTGAGTAGTAGTATTCATACTGCATAGCGATGAAGTCGTCGCCGCTAACTGTTCGCTGTCCGGGGATTGCTCCGACGGCGTTGCAAATGAACGAGTTGCCTTGTAATGGTAGGTACGACGGTACAAACGATGAGCATTCAAATTCTCGGCCGTGGAACTCGTTGGCCACGAGAATCTCAAAGGCGTAGAAAATGGGATTGATCCAGCGAATCCAGCTAAACCAGGGGTGCATGTTTGGAACAGCAACGACAAAACCGGTATAAATGACAAGAGCAAGAACAAGCACGCCCGAAAGAGCCATTGCTTGAGAGATGGTCTTAGTCAGAGCTGCTAGAGTGCGGAAGACTGCAGACATGACGAAAGTTGCGGTGTAGGTGATGAGAAAGTAGAGAAAGAATTGACCCGGCTCGCGCCTCAGTCCGGCCATGAAGTACAAGATGATGTTGAACATGGTGGCTTGCACGAATTTGACGGGAATGTCCGATACTACTCCCGCCATTGCTTCTGTGAAGGGATGATAAAAGGCGTAGCTGTTGTGTTTCTCGACAATGGGACGTTGAGCGTAGAGGCTGTTGATTTCGGCGATGGCAGTGAGCGCATTGAAAAGGATTGCGAGGAATAGAACGGAGCCTCTGGAGAAGAATGCCGAGGTTGAGTCAGGGGTGCCGTAGAAGATGGATCCGACAATAAGAGCCATGATAACGTTGAGCACGACCTGAGTAGCCGTGGCTGAGATGTCGCCCAAGATGCGCTGGTAAGCCCGTTTTACGTTCAGACGGACCTGCATCGGCACGCTGATCAGGTACGGGGAGCTCGGTCGAAACTTTTTAGCTTGACCGTGATTCTTTTGCTGGCGCAACCGTGCAAGACTTTCGTCTGGCGCATCGGGCGAGTGCTCGCCTTCGTACTCTTGAATTTCCTCCTGGAGCTGCGTGTATTCGGGCGATTCGTGCCAGTAACGCTCGAAGTCGTCCGGCGTCCGTGGAACCTTGTTGTCCATGCCTTCTCGTGCTTGTCGTTCCTGCGGGTTCGTGATACTCGTGAGGAAGTCGCCAGTCGTCTGTCGCTGCGGGCAGAACCAACCCTGCCGCTCGAAGAAGGGCTTAGCGCCGTCGGCAGGGCCAAAGTAGATCTGGCGGCCTTCGTACAGCACTGTGGCCTTATCGAAGATATCGTAGATGCTCTGGCTGGCCTGATAGATGGCTACGGCTGCCGCACTGCCACCAAAATCCGAGGCGACTCTCAAAGACTGCACAAACTTGAATGCAGTTGCTATAGAAGTCAGTCATGGCTACAGTGGTTGCGTGATACTTGGACTTACCTGAATCGAGACCCCTTGTCGAATTGTCCCACGCAGCGAACGGGGAGCCTGCCAGCATCATCTCTGCGATGGAGACGCGCTTGCGCTCGCCGCCTGAAACGCCCCTCACATAATCATCTCCGACCTTGGTATTGTAGGTGTGACTAAGTCCGACGACAGCCATGACCACGCGTGCGACAAAGGTGTAGAACTCTTTCCGGGACATATCTTGTATGCGGTGGGACGGTGTTCGAGTGGCTGCGGCGAATTCCAACGTCTGGCCGACCGTAAGATGCGGAAAGTGCTTGTCCACCTCCTGGTTATATATAGCCTCACCCTTGAACTCCTTCATCATCTGCTTCTGAGGGATGCCGTTGTAGTGTATTACGGAGTCTTCACCCATTTCTAAACCGTGTAGCTCACCACACATAGATTTCAGCAGCGTCGAGCAGCCCGAACCGGGCCGGCCCAACACAATGAGTAGCTCTCCGCTCTTGATGACACCGTCGAATTTCCGTAGGATGTGTTTATGGTCCTGCTTCCCAAAGCTGAACCACTCGCCGGCGCGAAACAAGGACATGACGAAGTCAGACACGGTCTGCTGGAGCTGCAGAGCTGCGCCGGAACCGTATATGTCTAGGTTCTTGTAGACGAGTCCCACCTTTCTCATTGTGTGGCCCTCGGACTCCAACTGATGTCGGAACATTCTTAGAAAACTGGATAGGTTGAACTGCTCGCTTTGTGGGTCGACCTTGGCATCTCCGGGTGCAGCAATGACCGACTGCTGCCGCGACATGGTCGAGTAGAGTTGCTGGAGTTCGCGTCGATCGTCATCTTCAATTACAACCTCGGTTTTCCGCCGGGTGAGAGCTGGATAAATATCGTCTGACGAACTCGAGCCTTCCGCGATGTCCTGAGATGTTTGGGTGCGTGTCGTCTTGAGTGGTGCGTATTCGGTATTCGAGGAGTCGCTTGACGACCGGGACTCTTGTGGCTTCTCTCTCACCTCTTCTTTTTCTTGGTATTCGACGTGCCCATCAGGAGCATGTGTTTCACGCTCCGAGGCGGTTTGAACAACCCCAGTGTGGTTGTACTTCGAATCCGCCATGGTGTGTAGGTCTGTAAGTGGAGTGAACTGACAGCAGCGATATCCTAAGGCTTAAGGGGCTGGTTATAAGCCGGGCGCACAGAGTTTGTTTTCGGGCGCCCCACAAGATGTCAGCGCTCGAAATGAGTCGAACGGAGGGTCACACAGGCGGCTACGTCGTGTTACACTTCGTTCGGGCAAGGAGCGGACGAGCAATGGCAACGCGCGGTGCTTCTTTCGCATGCCCGGAAACGGCGCCCACCTGCATCCGGTCATAGTCCCAATCGGAGTTATTGGCCTCGCGTCCGCCGACTTTGGGACGCTTCGGTCGCGCCCAGCAGCCCGTCGGCGCGATGCGCTCATAGCTCGCACTTTGCAGCCCAGTCGGTTGGCTTGCATAAGCCGCTCCGCGGTGTTCCGACGTTGACCAGCTACTCGCGAAGACAACAGCTGGACACTGCCACGAAGCAAACGATATCTAGAGCGCTCAGGCGTACCGCGGTGGAGGCCAACTCCGTGCTCGCAGTCGTGAAGTCTGCAAACGGAAGCAGATCCCAGTCATCCGGTCCATCGCTTATCTTATCTACACGTGACGGCCATCTCGGACGACCACACGCACCTCGGACGACTGCTGCCCCTGGTTTTCTCCACTCTCAACAAATCGGCTGAGAAGGCTGAGCCGCCAGAGAAGGCTGAGCCGCCTAGGTATAAGCCTTCGCCTCATTCATACTTAGTGTAGCCGTCTGATCGCCCCGACCGTCCGTCCGTTGCCCTAATGTCATCTCTGCGGCGGTTCGCGAGATTGCCGGATTCCGGAGCTTGGACTAGCTGCCTACGTCACCGCCAGGACGAAAAACGGTCTGGAGCTGTTTTGATGCCACTTCTCCACATGTGCCAACCCGTGTCTCTCAGGCAGGCTCATAGTCATACAGCATGGTTGCGATCTCAAGTGATTGGCTCCGTTCTAGTATTGGTATGGTATGGCTTGTCGATCACTTTAGCAGACGCACCCTATGCAATCGGACATTATCTGCCGTGCAGGAGGAGTCGTGCAGATGTAATTGTAATGCCGTGGTATCGTCGCTTACCAGGATGCCATCTTTCCGCACTTAACCACAGCTAATCGAAGATAAGGAGATCCTCTATCACGAACGACTGATAGGCCATGGAAGTTGACGAAGCATGAATCATCAAGACGCGAAGTCTTGGCCGCAGCAAATAGCCAAAGTAGGAGTCAGTGTTGGCCCAGTCTTCACTAGGGCGACGATGACTTATGTCCGGAATGAGTGGTGTATCAAGGCGTTATGCGGGAGATGGACTTGCGCAATAATCTCCCCATACGGCCCGTTTTACAGGGTTGATCGTTTAGCTCGCACATGCCTCAGGCGAACCGTACCTCCGATTCCAGTAAGCTGCTGTCCTTCTTCCACACACCAGCATTGCGACATTTACAGGTTGAGGTAAGCGCCTATCAATTGTCAGAACCTCCATATCGCAGAATTGAAATGGAAACGTACCTGTGACATTTGTGTTGTACAGCGCACGACCAATAGTCGACTTGAGGTAGCACGTATTCGTGATCGTCACATACGAGGCGCCTACACAAGCCCCATTGACAGCGCAGGCTTTCAAACAAGTGCCCACGTCCGCGGCGAACAGTGACTTGAGGTCAACCCCGTAGAAGTCGCGCTCACACGGTAGCAGTGGACAGCTTGGCGCACGAGGCTCGACTGTTCGTGCGGCCAGCTCAGCCGCGGTGATAAGTACGAAATTGACCATATTGCTTGATGTATAGATGGGCGGGCTCAAGCGATGTGATGATGCACGAAGATGTGGAGCGGAGAAAGAGCTGCTGTCATATATGCTCACTGGAGAACCGACACTGTTGCTTGTCGAACTGTCGGGCATTGTTACGTACCGAACCCTAGAAATATCAACAATGTCAATCCTCAACGCGCTGATGACTTGACAATACCCCGTTCACTGCCGTCCCATATCCACGAGCCACCCTCGCGAATACGTTTAGGGTACCTCATCCTGCAGCATGTTCCAGGTTCCATTCCGGAAGAGCGTCCCGGCCTTCGTGTAATCCAAAGCGCGACCGCCCACCACAAATGCGAAACGAATGTACTCATTCAACTCAATGCCGACTGGTCGCGCCCACTCAAAGCTGCTGACGTTCGGCTTGACTCCATCATTGAGAAAGATGCGGGCGCGCTCGACATCATTGACGATCACACTGATGCCGTCCATCCCTGTGGGTGGCTCGGTCCACGAGAAGACAGCGATAAGCTGGTCCGCAGTGCGCGATATTGCAGGGGACAGAAGCCTCGGTATAGCAGATTCGAACTTTCCGTCTGCGCGAAGAGCATCAGTCGTTTGCAGGACTGAGTCGAAATCCCAGCGCGCAATGCCGTTGACAAACAAGCCGAGTAGAATACCTTGGTACAGCAAAGAGGGACGCGTTTGCAAGCTCGTACCAGGAAGAAGGACCAATCCGAGAATGTAGTGGTGTAGGCGCAGCGAGACACCGGGAATCGCGAGACAAAACAAGATGCCCAACAAGAACAGCCCATACAAAGAGAGAAATCGAATCAGGCGTCCTTCAGTCCAGAAGAAGTACACCTGCCCTGTAATAATCATGACAAGAATAACCAGTATGACAGCGAGAGCCAATATAGCACCGGGTTGTTGCTTAAGGTCGTGAGCCGTCAGCCGTGAGATAGGTATCCAGTCGAATGTGTAGTTGGACAAAGCGCCAATGAAGAAGCCTCCCAGCCACAAAACGGTTTTCTCGATGTGCGCTGTTACACCCGAAAGAGTGGGCTTTACGGTAGTGCGATAGATGGCAATTGCGCAGAAAAAAGCTGGAAGGAGCCTCTTCGCGAACATGGAAGTATGGTCGGGGAGCACAGTCGTATTGCGATAGGAAGCCGAAGGTGGGTCCGAGACGAAGCTCACATGGGCGAAGATGAGCACAAAGATCGGAAAGAATACGTTCGCAGAGGTGGCGAAGAGTGACAGGATGCTCGTGAAGAATAAAGACACGGTCAAGAGTGTTGCGCGAGGGTCGGAAGGACAGTGGAAGCTCGCATCTGACGACAAGGAGAACGCGAGAGGGAAGTACGAGTCGAATGCGATTGATTCGATGCCGTGCCTTTTTGTGCTTGCGTAGTGTTCGCTCTCTCCGAGGAGACTGACACGGCCACAGCCACCTTGACTATCAGTGATGATACCGGCATGTAGCGCTGAGCCACAGAGGAAGCTATCACCGCGATATACCCCATCTCCAATCACCAGCGGCCGGTAGTTAACATCGAGCGGACCGACCGCCCGAGGGTTCAACACCTTCACACCGGCACAGTTGGCGGGACAACGAAATGAGAAGGAGGTGTTCTCAAAAGGCCGGCAGTCGATTCCGTCCACCCCGCATTCGTTCTTCGGTCTCCACAGAGTATCCGTGCAGTCCACGTTGACCACATATTTACCCTTGCCATCAAGGATAGGAAGTTGCGAGCCCAAGAAGGTGGTAAAGATGAGGAGCCATAAGAATAATGTGGCGCCTAGGAGGGCGAGCTGATGTTGTTTTCGAGGAAATTTTCGATTGAGCCAATTCGGTAGCGCTTGTTGAAGGTTGGGGAAAAATGGCCGGATGCTCTGGATTCGCGGCGGTTTTGGTCCTCTCAGAAGCGTCAATGTTTTGTCTCCCCGTCTAACCAGATCCGGGTATGCTTTCGCGTTGTCTTCAAACCCCAGCTCTTCCCTCAATAGCAGCTGGGCCTCATCGTCTGTGTCAGGTTCAGCGTCGGCTGTTATGCCGTGATGGTGCCGGCGTGCCGCACGAATCACATCAGAAACCATCAGGCCTGATGCTCCATGAAATAATTAGGACTGTAGAGATGCCATAAATGTCAACCCGATATATTAGGGCAGTTTGTAGATGGCTGACAATGCCGAGGTGGAGGATGAGACAGGGGCAGCGCACGGCCACGATGTTCCCACTAATCCCAAATCAGCTTGGCCTTGACCAATCTTCCTCGTGGCATCGCTGCGACATAGAGCTGGCACCATAATCATGTTTCGATTCAAATCATTAGTTCACGCATCACTCACAGTACTCTCGATCAAATTTAGTCATATCGGTGTAATTATAGTCGGGTCTCGGTAAGCCATGTCCGGTGGAGAGTTTGAACGCCCGAGGCTGTGCTTGATTATGAGCCGCAGCCCCCATGAACCAGGACTTTTATATCAGCGAACGTGTACCCGTCCCTAGCAGTCTATGTACCAACACTGTGACCAATGTTATCATACACCCTCTTTCAGAACCAGGCCTCGGAAAATGGGACTTTTCTCACCCTACCACTCCCCATCCGACAGAAAATCTACACACACGTTATCCAATCGTTGCCGGAAGACGAGCGGTACAGCTGGCCACCTCTTCTATTCGCATGTCGCCAAATCCAAGCCGAATTTGCAGAAACCCAAGAATACATTACCAACGAGCGCTTCCGCTGCTGTCTGGGTCGCTCATGGGCCGATCGGGATACGACCAAATTTTATACTTGGAACTACCACACTGCGCCGTGGGGTGCTAGTATTGAGCTAACTCCACGATTCCTGGAAAAGCTGAAGACATGCGTAGTCCGCTGTACGATTGAAGAAATGGTTGAATGGGAACGCAGATCCGAGGCTGGAAGCGATTGCTTCAAAGACTGCATCAGGATGCTGGTGCGCACATTCAAAAGTTGCGCTCGCATGCGCGAGATGAAGATTTCGTTTGATCATTTTGTACTATCGCACAGGAAAGGTTTGCTGGGCCCGGATGAGATATGGAGCAGGCTGAAGGCGCTCACGGCGATTCCCGGGCTGGAAGTCATACTGTACGAGACACCCGGACTGGAAGAGAGTTTTGTATGGGTAAAGGAGAAGAAGGGGAAGGGGTCGGTGGAATGGGTCAAGAAGTTTGACGAGAAGAGTGGTGCGCGGAGGAGTACGAAGTCCCAGTATGCGCCTCGAGTGCATTGCGGCGCCAGTGCACCGAATGGATACGGATTCCGAAGAGGAATTACTTGAAATACACGAAGTGTGGTCTAAGATTATGTATTGCGAATTGTCTAGAAAGATGCGTCCTTTCGTGGCTTAGCTTTGCACATACTGCTCCGAAAGCAGAGAGCTTGACGCTTACCGTTCCCTGCTCCTAGGTCTGCTAGTTCCTCGTTTGATACCACACAATACAGCACCATAGTTCTTCTGGGGAGGGCTTGCTCGGAATCCTCCAATCGTTGTGATCGAACTCGATGAGGACCAGCACCCATATATGAGGAGCGAGTCTCACATCACATACATACCATTTACCTACCAACCTAGGTGATCTCCTAACAGAGATTGAACAATTCGGTCCTTGTGGAAGGTTTCCCACTGCTTGAGTGGGCAGTATGAGGATATATGGATGTCTCCGTGGCCGGACCCAGGGAAGGGTTAGAAAGAAGACCGGTGCAGCTTTCTAGTTGTAAAAGTTGCTATGGTGCGACCTGGAGGAGAGCTGGAGAGAGTATTGGAGTAGCTTACCCCTTGTCAACATCCCTACACCATGACATATTCCCCAAACCATTCGTCAAACTTCCTCCCCGTTCAGTTTCACCTCCCCCTACTCCCTCCACATCCCCATCTCCATCTCCATCTCCCCGCCATCCCCGCCAGATATACACCGCAATAACCGCAGTAAATACCATGCCCAGATATGCCAGCGCAACTGCCCCTTGCGACGCCACCTCCACGAAGCAAACCATCTGGTCACGAGTGTGAAGACAGCGAAGTAGTTTCCCAGACGGCCTCGCCAGCGAGGATCACGGTGGACATTTAGAAGATTCATATTGAATCGGGGGCTCGACACTGGTGTCGGTGATTGGTGTATGTGTGGATCGTTGAGAATGGATCAACAGATTGGTGGGCTCGAGGATCACAAACCTGTCGGTGGCTAGTGAGAGATAAAAGGAAGGCTGTGCTGCGGTGACCTGTATCAATACGCTGTTGGCTCTACTTCTGGGTTTGCTGGGCTGGTCCTGACGGGTGAGTGTGAGTGTGAGTATGAGTATGAGTGCAAGTGCGTGCATACAACAACGTCGTGTATAGTTGATAGCTTAAGTCATTACTCCAAGTCCCAGTCTACGACCCCATTTACACCTCCCCCTCTCCCTCCCGCTTCCCCCCTCCCTTCCTCCACCGACTCACAGCCACCCCCGCAAACCACGCCATCCCCACATACGCAACCGCCATCGCAACCTGCAACCCAACCTCTGCATAACAAAGCCGGTACCACTCCTCCACACGATCAAACTCCACCTCATCACGCGCCGCAAACAACGCATTCCACGTCGCGCACAACGTCCACAATCCACACCACACGATCGATGTCGAGAGCGCCGCGATAGGATGCCAGTTGCCTTTGAAAATGCATATGCTGGTGAGAATGGTAAGGATGGAGTCCGAGAGGAGGGCGATGCCGATGCGGAGCCAGAAATTGTGTCTGTGGGAGGTGTTAGATTGGTTTTGCTGGTTAGGAGGGGGTGGGGATGGGAGCGAGAGCTTACGGTCTAGAGTCCCATGTTCCGGTGCTTGTTCCACGCCGTTTTTTGTAGAATTGTGATTCCACTAGGACAATAATCGAAAAGGCGAAGAGTAGGAAGTTCCTCAGCGTGAAGACAGTGAGGTAGTGTGCTGGGCGACCTTGCCAGCGGGGATCGCGGTTTGCGTTCATCCAGCCCATTATGAAGGCTCGTTTGGTGGTATAGGGCTTTCCGGATGTGAATCTCGTTGCAATTATTTTTGTTTGGATGAAGGACGATAAAATATTTTATGACCTTGTTATGCAGTTGTCTAGTGAGCCGTACGGGCAGCCCGCTATATATTTAAATTACCCACGCAATCAGCCTCACCTGCCTGTCTGCCCCACACCGGTGAACCGTTGCGCAGTGGCACAAGTCTTGGCAAAATCGGTGGCTGAGAAAGGAGCAGCGAGGCTGCGTCTCGAAATTCAACCTTATTAGTCTAGCGTTGTGACAATCCATTGCGGCTGTGGTCCCATGAGAAGCCGTGCGGTATGCTAAGTCATCGTATAGCCTTGTAGATTGTGGCGGAGTGGGAAGGCGCTAGACCCAAATAGGGGAGCATTGGGCTGTGCTTCTGGAAGAACGGAGGTTGTGGCTTGGCCGCAGGCGGTTCGAATATACCTCGCAGGGAGAGCAGAAAACATTGGGCTGTTCTGGTGGTCGATGTAGGCACTGAGCCATGCGGACTGCTCAAGCTATTCCAAGAGAAAGACGTAACTCGTCCAGAATGCTCAGGACCTCAACTAAGAACCACGCTATATACAGTCAACCACCGATCAACACTCCAACATCAAACCCATCATACAATCCACCAATTAATCCTCCCTCTCTCCCCAAACCCCCATCTCCTCCCTAGCAACAGCATCCAAATCCACCAACCCCTCACTACTTAACCTCCCTGCTTCTTCCTCCTCGTCACTATCATCCGCCCTCGTAGCCTCCTCTCTCGACATCTCGCCCCACCCCGCATCCTCATCCTCCCTAGAGAAGGGCTGCGGAGACACCGGCACAAAGTCGTCCATGAGCGTTTGAGGCAGGCCCACCGGGGCAGCGCGCGAGGACGAGGCGGCGGTAGGTGTTAGTGGCATCATGGCCATTTCCGGGTGGGTGGAGAGTTGGGGTGAGGGTGGAGGTGAGGTGTCGACGAGGTTTGGTGGTGTGGAGGGTGGAGAAGAGGCTTTCTTGGTCGAGAGGGATGGGGTTTGGTCTTGTCCGGGTTGTGGACGGTCTTGCTGCTGTCGTGTGGGTTTTGCCTGGTTCTGCGTGTCCTTAGTCGTGGGTAACGTATCGGAAGGTTGAGTAGGCGGAAGGTTTGCATGGTGCTCCGCCTGATGCTGCTGCGAGAAGGGAAAGATCGAAAACAGTGACTGGCTGAGGCTATGCCTGTTTGGTGCCGCGGGTCTCTCCGCCTCCTTCAGCTCCTCCTTTCTTGTACGTTGCGGTACAGATGCCGAGTGCGCATGTCTTGATTTGGGCGTCTTTGGCTGCACCTGCACAGGACTCGGTGGTTTAGCTACCAGCGTATCCGGAAGTTCGCTCTGACACATCTCACAAGTGGTGAGTTCAGGGTGGTTGAAAAAAGTGCAGCGCGGACACTGTTTCTTCTGCTGTGGAGAGGGCGGCCGGTCGTTCTGCGACACATCCTGCGCTTCTGGTTGCGGCGGTGGAGCTTGACTGGGTGCGGCATCGTCGACGCCTGGCATGTTGTATCCGGGACTGTATCTCTGCGCCGTTTTGGATGCATGACGTTTCGACGCCGTGTTGGCAGAGATCGATGTCTTCCGCTCTGCATGGTGTTGAGTCGCAGGCCCCGGTGATGGGTCAATCGAAATGACGACCTTGACATCCCTCTTACTTCCACATTTCAAACACTGACTCTGCCTCATGACGCTCCGTGTATACGTCTCTTCTGTTTCTGCTGGTGCATCAAACCTGACCTCGAACCTATCCGGCTCCCCAAACGTGCCCACACCCACCTCTTTCTTGGCCCTTCTCGCTTTTGCACTCGAGTACCCGGCGCCCATCGCGACGATTGGCAGTATAGGGTCCACAGTGCCGAAGACTAGATGATCGACCAAAGGAACCAGCATGAGAGTGGTGCTACTCTTGATCTTCTGATCAACCTCGGGACGTAGACCAAAGTCATCCACAGCATGAAGATGCCGGAAGTACTTCCCAAACATATCGCCATACCACTTCCGTACCTGCACACCCTGCTGAAGAAGCTCATGCGGCATGTTCCGCGGCGCGGGACTAGGCCACAATCCATCAATCAAGTGTTTCTCTTTCAGCGCCTTCCGCACCATCAAGTCCAGTCTACTACTTTCATACAACTTCTTCTCCAGTCGCTCATGCACCTCATACTTTGCGAACCGAAGCACAATGCCCCTCACAAATCCGGCGTCCAAGTTCCATTTCTTGGTAAAATAGTCCAGACTCTCGAGATCCTTCTGGGCCTGCGCATTTGCGGGGCGGAAACTGAGCGGGGCCAGCTCGTGGCCCATGGATATCCATCGTGGCGGCTGGCGCGGGTCGGCTGTGGCGGTGGACCAGAAGGAGCGGATGGGTGAGTATTCGGCCTTGAAGTAGTTGTAGATGAAGTCTAGAAAGTCGGATTCGATGAGAGGTAGCATGGCGTGGCCACGTGGGATGTCCATATTCCGGATGTTCTTGGTGGGTGGCGAGAATCGCGCGAAGTAGACCTTCAAAGCGTTGTGAGAGCCAAACAGCTCATGCGGAAGAGGAAGTACAAGGAAAAGAGGTCAGTGACCGAGTGAAAGATGGGCTCGGCTTCACCAGTAGACGGCAGGGGAACAAAGCTGCTGCCTGGCACAGGTGAAGCGTCTACGTGTGCGTGTGCGTCTCGCGGTTTGAACAGATGACGAGGCCTGCCGGTTTGTGCGCCACACCTCGTGATAGTGTTCAAGCTGAAGAGAAGTGATCCAATAACGTCGAGTGGTCATCCGCGAGGTATTATAGATCACGAAAGTGCTACGTCATGCGTGGCTGTGCAACGCCACTCTAACCGCTACCATAGAAAGCGTTCCCGACGGCTCGACCGCTGAATAGCGGCCAGACGCCCACTCGTCCACTTCATTTGTCTATTCGATCTATCAAAGCGACAAATGCCAAACGCCGTATGTGTATGCCAGACAATGCTATGCGTCCCAAAACGGTACCGCCAATGCAACAGAAACAGTTCCAAGAGCCTTTGCTCTCGAAGGGGTATCACGCAAAATCAACGCTCGAACCCGTCCTCTCCTCACTTGGACCGCGTTTGCGCCGCCTTCGGCCTTCTGAAAGGATGCGCCTCGGTGTTGAACACCCACTCGTCTAGACTAATCATATCCGGCGGGCTAAAGATGAGATAAAAGTACTTCAACGTCTCACCGAACCAAAAGCTTTCCATCTTGTTCTCAGGTTCAAGCGGTGGATCGAGCGTCACATCGAACACCTGACCGTTCGCAAATTGCGTCTTGGTCGCGCGAACGATGGACGTAAACATGTCCCAAGCGTGATCAAGATACTCTTCATGGCCTGTGATGCGGTACATGATGAAGACGGACTCGATGGCTTCGGGTCGGAGAAGATATCGCTTGTCGCGAATACTGGTGAAGCCTGGTGGCAAGCTTTGGTCAAGAATTGTGTCTTCGAAGTCGGCGTGGCTATGGCCGTAGCTACGGACAAGCACATCCTCTTCGTAAGCGGTGGCGTTCCAAGGGCATTCCGTTCGTGAGGGACAGGCAGCCATATTAAAGATTTCGGGCATGACACCGCTCGGCATCGACTTGTAGGCGTATATGCAGCCTTCTGTCAGCTTAGTACCGAGGCTGACGTGGTGCTCATTCGGCATGAGACGCCCAGCTAATGCGAACATGCCACCGATGAAGCAAGTAAGGTGTTGCATCTCAGGGTCAAGCTTGACGTCGGAGCTGCCGACATGGACGTCTCCGCAAAAGAGCAATTCTTCTCCTGGCTCGCTGTCAGGCAGAAGAGGGCGCCAGAGCATGTGCTTATCGATCATCGCCGAGGACTCTTTCCATAGCTTCTCGTACACTGGATCCAGACCGCCGAGTAGAGCATACATCTTAGGGAAGTACTCGTAAGACGAGTCTTCTAGCGCGCCAACGGTAAACGAAGTACCATGGCTGAAATCCTCCGCATAGGCATTGGCGAAGAGGGGAAACAGGCCTGGGATACGTGTGGTATTCTGAGCACGGTCGAGGAAGAGAGTCACTCTTGCAACGGCGTCGTAGTACTTATCCTGTCGTGTGACTTGGGCCAGGCGCGTAAACTCCATGGTCAGCGAGGCAAGTGCTGCAAAGCAGATGTTGGTCTCCGCCTGGGAGCCGTTCTCGTCAACGAGCTTCGCCTTTTCGGGCAGAAGACGGTCCATGGGAAAGTTGTTCGGTTCCGTGTCAAAGGCGCGGTATAACATCTCGCCGAGCTGTATCGCCTTCTCCAAGAGCACCTTCTCGTGACTCATGTCGTATGCGCTCAGCAGGCCTCCCAGATAGCGGATCGTTGTCTCAAAGACGCTGATGGCGGTGGAGTCGGTCTGTCCGAAGTCGATGTCCGCGATGGCACTTACAGCCTCGTAGAATTCCTTCTTGAAGCCCATGATCCACAGCGTATCTAACGAATCCACAAGTGTTGCCCCCCAGCCGCCAAACGCGGCGGACCCCTCTCCCGTGAGAGGAAGCAGCTCGTCCTGGGCCCATGCCAGCTTCTGGTAGCTCTTCCAGCTGCGGTGGAACTCCTCGCGCACGGCCACCCGACGCGCCTCTCTCTTATTCTTTTGTGACGATGTGTCGGACGGAAAGTCGTACTGCACGCGGGGCAGCGAGCGCGGTTTGCCAGTGGGCAGTTGCAGGTAGGTCTCGATGGTGTTGTAGAAGGGGGCATTGCGCCAGTCATAGGACCCCTTCGATGTGTACGCGTGGGCGTTTGCGCCATCGTTCATATACGACTCGTGCTGGAAGAAAGGAACGGCGAACGGGTCAATGGGTCTGCTCCATAGGTAGTAGAGACCGAAGAGGATGGCCCCGATGAAGGCGTAGGAGAGGTTTCGTTTGTGTCGGCGCGAGATGGGTTGGTTCGCCACATTGCGCGGCACTTTGATCCTAGGGCGCATGGCCGTTAATGAGAGGCGGGAGCTTGAGAAGCTGCGCAAAGGAGGAGCATGCAAAGACCCAGGACTGCTCGCCGAGACTGTCTCGGTGCTTCCCCAATGGAAACGGTGGGCTGGTGATCGCGGGCAGAAAAGAAGTGCCGCATGAGGATTGCGGGGAAAGCAAACTCCTCAGGACGCGATCATGGTGGGGTGTATAGAGAGAGAGAGAGATAGAGAGAGGACACACATTCACTCAGGGATGAGTAGAGCGCTATGGCCTAAGCCGTCTGCCAAGCACTTTGGTCCTAGATCAACCGGAAGGGGAAGGGGGGCATATTGGCCCAATGGCGACGGTACGAGTCGACGGTACGAGTGTGGGGAAGCATAAATGGAGTTGTGACTACAAGCGCGATAATTTGTGGGACGTGGTGGTTCACATGCCGCACCCGGGGCCACTAAAGTGTCGCAGCCCAGATTGGTCGTTTATTTAAGCTGGGGTTTGTGTTGCCGGCAAGGCTTGGCAACTCTACCGGGCGATATATGTATTGCATTGCCGCATGTACAACTAGATGGCTAGGTCCCTTTCCTGTATCCTACACCAGTGTTTCCACTCTAGCATTGCTTGTGTTTTTAATTTCTTCCTCCAGGTCCAATTAACCCCAGTACTTCGCCCACTTGCTTTGCCCACCAAGCACACCCACAAACTCCCTCGCAACAATCCGATCCGTCTGCTCACTCGGATGCAGCTCATCGTACCAGAGGAAGCTGTCCTTGTTCGGCTGCGCAACACAGTTCTTTCCCTGCAAGTCGCATTGATTGATGATTCCCGTCACGTTCGCCGGTGCGGTTCCGTTGAGATAGGACTGTGGGTTGTTCCAGATATCAGTTATCAACGAATTGACGTCCAAGTTCGCAATCTGGATTCCTGGCCAAGTCTTGTTCAGAGAAGCTTCAAAGGGTGTACGATACTCGTAGATTTCGTTGACAGTCGTCACCGTCTCGTACATGCGATAGCTGATCTCCGTGATGTTCGATCCCTTTTCGGGAAAGAATTGCGTTGCAGCAAGGCCACCGTTCTCGGGGGTTGCGTACTGGGGCAAAAGTTGCAATGGTGCGACATTTAGCAAGACGAAATACCGTCCGCCATTGGCGTATAGCTTTCCCACGGTGTCATACACGCAACCCACGTAGTCCTTGAGCGTCTTGCCCCTGATCTGGCTGTCTGTCAAGAAAGCATTGTTGCCGAGGTCGTTGGTTCCGATCCAGATAGCGTAGACCGTGTCGTCTGGTTTTCCTGTGAAGAAGGCGGATCCGTTAGGTCTGCGGTACTCGGAGTCCGCGATGAAAGCTGGGAGCTCGTATCCTTGAATATCCGGGAACGGTGCCTTGATGGCGGAAAAGTAGCGAGGTGTTACTTGGTTGGAGCATACGGCGCCGCTGACAGCGTAGTTGTAGAGAGTGGTATTGGAGTAGATGGAGGCATAGCGTGGCCACGAAAGACCGCCTGTAGAGGTTTTATAGCCCTTGAAAGAAGTCAGCATTGGGCTTACAAGACTTTGGTCAAGGTGTCCCAAGGAGGGCCGGGCTACGACTATCACTGCAGAATAGACGTCCACGACTTCGTAACATCATCCGCGATGCTCACCGACACGATCCAAGCCTAACAAACCCAGCGTATCAGGTGAGACCGAAGAAAGAACTGGAACATACCACTCCCTGCTCCCATCCAACTGGAGGTGCTGACCCGTTGTGATTGATGAAGTATCCTAACCGGTTCTCATCCGTAAAACTGTCGCCGAATGTGACCAGCGTCTTGAAGTTCTTTGTTTGCCATGCTGATGGAGCGTGTCGCGCTTCGGCAAGGGCAAAAGACAAGTTCAGGAGAACAAGAACAGAGGAACAACGCATATTGGCGACTGTTCAAGAATACAACAGCAGCACCGACGAATGTTATAGATCGGCTACGGCTGTTTTGCGTCCGCCGTAAGAGATTTCAACAAGAACAAATGTGGATGACCGGGTTCCCGGTACGCCGAGACGGCGAGGTTTAAGTATCATGTCTACAACCAGTAGCGCGGCTCTAGATCTGCTCCGGATATTGAGCGTCTCCTCTCCGCCGAACTTTTGTGGCGCGGAGCATATATTGAGGTCATAAACTGCAAGCACGGCGAGAGGAGAGGGGAAATAACCGGTCGTAGCTCGTCGGCTACGGGATCTTAACGCGATTCGGCCTGGGCATCCCAGGGATCAGCCTAATGAACAGGATGGAGATCAGCGAGTCGAACAACAGCCTGCCAGCAACGATATAGTCTGGAATTAGCTGAACGGCTTCGGAGATGGCATTCGCGGCGTTGCGGTGTGGTTCAGAGATGGAGTCGTTTTATCGGACCGTGGGTCTCAGTGGAAATGGAACTCGGTAAGCTGGGGTGAGGGCCTTATACAATACCGCGAACCCCTCCATGTCCAATCAATGATAGGGTGGTCGCTGGTTGACTATGATAACGGTCGCTGCGATTATTACTGAGGGATGTTCACAGCCATCGGAGCTTAGACGTCACCTGCCATGGAGTAGACCTGTTCAGTCATGAAACGTTCAACGACAGCTGCAAATTTTATGCCATGTACAACAGTCGGACCGAAGATGTGCTGCGTAGGATGTCACTGGTCTGGAATGCAGTGAAATTGATGAAGGTCCACGTACCCATGCCAATACCCAAATTGCGCCTAGCCAGGGCGAGCGGCAAGAGTGATGGTGCGCTCACGTGGGTGTCGTTGCATGCGCGCTTCCCGTCTCCGCGCTGCATGCACTCTTTAAGAGCTCGCGCATGGTCGCGCTCATCGGGAGTCTCGGGTTGTGGGGCTCTAGGCCGCATGAGTGTGCGTTCATGCGATCCAGTCCGCATTCGATCCAGACGTTCGCGGCCATCACCTTGGATGGAAACCTCGACCTGTGGCGATACGACAGGTGTCATATGGCACGGCCCGAGACGCTCCCGCACACGACGCTGGCAGCCAAGCCATGCTGACCGGGTCAGTCTGGACGAAAGGGCGCTTTCATGATCGGAATCGGCCTGTGTTCACTCCAAGGATTGGGGGTTCGGTTCCGGCGACAAGCCCATTGGTGACTCGCTTCCAGACAGTCGGATCCAATGCTTGCAGGCAGATGAGCGGAACGACTGGGCTGCCAATCAGTGAAGCGGATGCTCTTCCCTGTGCACAATCATATGCGTCTTGGAGGCGTGGTCGTGCAGCCATAGTGGCCCTAAGGTAGCGCCCTCAGCCATCTTTGGTACCCCAAACTAGTGTCAAACATGGAACATTATCTCTTCCTTTTACCTCGACCTTCGCTTACTTTTGATGCCTACCTATCCCTCTTTCCCCTTGGCTCGATACCTGCGTGGTTGTGGCGACTTGTTCTTATCACGCGTGAACACCAGCCATGCCCCCCTGGAACCGCCCACACCTCCAACCTCAGACGGAAGTCGTTTTCCGCTGACCGCTCGTGGCAGATGCACTCGATGCTTCCTACCATCTACTCCATGTGTTGCACGTTGACGTAGATGTGAAGAATCTCTAGGAAGAAGTAAGAGTAGTCCAGTCTATGCTTACTTCCTCAGCTCAACAGCTATGACATCAGGTCGCTCGAACCAGGAAACCTCATCCATGTACTACGATTTTGGACCCTCATCAGAAATCCACGGCCAACACTAAAACACGACATGAGCATCTTTTAGCGTGGCGCCGGCTCCCTCCTAGACCGCCCGACTTCTAGGATTCTACGAGCTCGTGGCTGGCTTTTAAAGCGGCGGGTGGCTATGCTGTTGAGAAGGTGGACACACGTTCATTGTCGCTCTACAGGTACAGGAAGACAATATGGAAGACCCAGGATCCAGAACCGTCGGTGAACAGCACTAAATCGTCCGGCATCCACGCTCGAGAACAGTTAGGTTCAACCTCATAGCAGCACAGGTATCCCGCAGAGCCATTCACGCAGTCCCGGAGCTTCTGGCTGTGTGGCGCACTTGTTCAGCTCCGCCGGCGACCCCAGGCGTAGTAGCTTGCGCAATAGTCAGTCACCATCTCTCGATTTCGAACGCCTCGACTCACACGGGAATATATAATTTCAGACTCGCATCCTGGATCTCGGCCCGCGCAGCTGCAGCAAGTGCCTCCACTTGGGCTGCCGTCCAGCCAAGACGCTCTGTAAATGGCCAGATGGCTAAGGAAGTGAGAAGCTCAGCCACCATCGCTACGTTGTCACGTCCGATGGCAGCTCTTCTGGGATCTGGACATACTATTAGCATTGTCTAGTTGAGCAAGCAGGCTACTGCTCTTCACAGCTGTTTGATGAGCACATGTTTCGGCTTTGGCAGAAGGAACGGACATGAACGCTTCGCTGGCCGAACCTGCAACACACAGCGGCGAATTCGGAGAACTTGAAATAGGCCACGAACCTGAATCCCATCCACCAATGGGAAGGTGGAAAATCGAACCTCCTACATCTCGCAGTCCAGCTTCCGACATGAGTTGTTGCAATCTATGTCCTATGCGCGGATTACGATTCGATCTCTCCATTGCGTTCGCATACGCTTCCCACCATCTGCTCAGGGCCGACTGACTCGAAAGCCGACCATTATCCGACTGGATGTTGGGATAGTATTCCATCATCTGCAACCAACCATTCGGCCTCAGCAACCTCTTGATATCCTGCACGTACGGGCCCCATCTGCTGGCTTTGATGCCCTGTGCGACGAAGCGCGAGTGGATGAGATCGTATGCGTTCCTCTCGAATACGGCTGGGTCGTTGAGCTTATCGTTGAGGTTGTACCCAAAGAGGGTCAAGTTCTCAGGCTGATCTGTGAGTAGAAGTGGGTAGATGTCGACTCCGGTAACCTTTCATGGTCGTTAACCTAAATCTGTTGCGCAGCTGCGAGCACTGTTCACAACGTACCTCGCAATCCTCGAACTCTTCCGCCACTTGGACCACCCAGTCCCCACCCCCATAACCACAGTCGAGAATCTTTCGTGGGCTATCAACTCTTGGAAAATACAACCTGTCTCCGCAAATTCGATACAACACGTCGTGTTGAGTCGTGAGTCGATCCTCTTCGCGCTTTATGCCATCAGCATGGCCACCAAGGCGTGGCATTGACCTGAAAAGGTTGTCGGCATCGACTCACCTCGTCCACTGGCACACAGTATATCCTTCGGTCCACCGAGTACTTTTGGAAGTCACGATCGTGGATATTGACACGAGTCAAGGCTTCGTCGCCGGACATCTCCTTGCGTCAAATCTGACCAACTCAGACGGATTAACTCAATAGACTCAAGCGACTTCGTTCGCGTACTGCCAAGCCTGGGGATCCGGCAAAGCGGAGGGTGGTGCCGTTTATACACTACGATTTGCCTTCTGGAAAAGGCTCATACTCGTAGCGCAGTATGGATGATGTCGAGGCTTGGTGCGCTTAGCCTGGAATACACACGGCCCGAGAGGGAAGTGTGCCGTCAGACGTACAGTATTCCGAACGGGGAAGGGATGAGATTGAATTCGTCTTGCCACGAGAGAACCTGAAACGTCGCGCAATATCTGCAGAAGCGCGCTGCGGGTTCGGCAGAGCAGGGTGCTTCACAGGCCCCCAAGGGGGATGAGGATCAGGTGCCACCTGACGTGGACATTAAGATGCGTTGGTCGCTCTAAGGACACGCTGATATTTACTTGGATTGGAACGACCCCTCACCGGATCACTTCGAGGGGCTATCCCGGTGGCCACGAGTTGCGGTGAATGAGCTGGTGTATAGCCGCGCTAACCTCTGGAGACCGGCGAGGCTCGATTTCATGGATCCCATGACTTTGGCTTTCGGCTGTGGAGCACGATAGCCGTGGAGTACCGTATGTGGCACAGCGAGACGACGGTCACATCAAAGCTCAGCACGATGCCTCGTCATTTGTTATTTTCTTCGGAGTCAATGTTGAACAAAGGCTTGTAGCAATTCGTTCTGATTCCGCCCTCGCCGCAAGGGCAACTGCAGACTCTGCAGACTCTGCAGACTCTGACAAGGTCGCGGCGCTCCACCCTCCAACTGTCGGGTAAATACTACGAATACCAGATGGGGTTCGATGCATCAGCGCCCAAGAGCAGGAAAGGGTGTCCAGCGCCGGACGACAACGCTGGCCAGAACAGGGTTGTCGCGGCGGCATGACATGGCACTCGAGAAAGTACGACAGCATTTCGGCCAAAGCGCAGCATGTCAAGAGGCGTTGGAGTCATCCTGAAGGACCGCCAGCGCCGTCAAATGGGCTCTGTCATACCACAACACCGCAGACATGGCCTTGGAAGCGGGTACTAAAAGCCACCGGAACCACCCAGGGGCAAGGATCTGAATCCATGGGAGCTGCTCAATGGGTGGCAATCGCCACACTAAAGGGCCACGCGAGCGTAGTGGCCAGCCGGAAAACGGCTTGTAGCTTCGCTTACATTACGGGTCGGTCATGGGAGCCTTGCCGCATCGGTCACTTAATTCTTGAAGGATCACGATCGGCTGAGAATGTTGCGAATTCCACGGCTTTCATCGCCAGTCAGTAGAACGTCGGTGGTGGTTTCTAGGGCTTTTGGTCTGGATGTCTGCTGACGTCGCGAAAAGACATTCCAGGTAGTACACCCTCTTTCAGGGTTGTCTGCGACCAGGCTTGGGAGGCGTCAATGGGTAAGCATCCTATGCAGAAGGGCGATAATACACGAGCGAGCGTTGGCTACCTGCATGGCGCCCATTAGAAGAAGATGCAGCCGCCAGGATGTCGTCGCACGATATGCTTTGGCGGCGTCCCACGGTGGCCTACCCAAATGAGTTGCTTCGTTCGCAACTAGCCGGCTTTTCGGCGTATATGCAGAGAACAGTTCAACCCTAGACTCGGCGTTGCGAGAATATGGCACATCAGAGGCGACAAAGATTTGACGTGAGCTATCGCTATGGAGTTGCACTGCAGATACGCAATATGCCCGACTGCCCAAAGGCAACGCCACGACAAGGCCTTTTTGCCTGCAGCTAAGGCCTCAGGTACGCTATGGGTGAATGCTTGCCAGCATACGGCGGAACCGAGCAATCCTCAGCTCCTTTACCTTAATTCGGCCCATGGAACAATTTGGACAATTCCATTCAACGGGCAAATTCATCAAACACACATGACTATTTGGCAGGGTCCCACGTCAAGGGCGCGGCACATACAGTAGCGGGATTGTCCAGGTGGTACTGCATGTGCCAGGGAACTGTTCCGCGAGTCCCCGCTGTACGCATTATCGACATACAGCATGTTCAGCGTCAGTCCCATGCGCGTGGCTGATCAGTGCCCAAGAGAATGTCTATTGCGCCCATTGGTTAGCAGCCGGCACAATGTGTATGCGAAAGCTCGTCACCGATGAGCCTGGATGCTCCAAAAGATCGGCCACGCCCAGATTGGTCCCGCATTGGTTGGGTATTGTCTTGCAATATCCATAAGAGCTTGGTATCAAGGCAATGTGTATATTCCCCTCGCCACTGTTTTCCAGCCGTTGGGAAGCGCCGTATGTGGGGGTGGGGTTGACGAATGCTTGCAGCAGGTTCTAGATGGGCACGTAAAGAGGACTGCCAGTGATTTGACTGACACATGGGCTAGTCGGGATGGTCAAGGACTCCCGTCCTCTGAGAAGAGCAGTGGTGGTTGGGAGACGGTTGAGCCACTTGCCCCCCGGTGAAGTGCTCATCTCCGAGGAGCCTTCAGTTCCACTGCGGTTGCCACAGCCATGGCCTCTGACTTCGCTTCCGACACGGTGGTATCGGAGGTGGACGACAACCCGCTGGACGGTATCGAAACGAGAAACGGCCGTTGTTGCGCCATGCCGAGCCCGGCAGCGTTGTCCTCGTTTGCAACGACTTTGCAAAGTGTCTTCGCTCGGTCCGCATCGAAAGGAGCCTACGAGGCCAGGCTGCGAGGGCTGTCCGTTTGTCGCATGTTGTCTGTCTTCCTCCCGCGCGCGTCGTGGCAGACGTGTCTTCCTAGAGCCACAACTTGGGGCCCAAGCTAGCGCTCGCACATTCCGATCGAGTGTGGCGCATATCTCGAAGCGCGGAGAGGAGCGTGGGAACCGGGCGCTGGCGCGGTCCGCAGGAGGGCACCTATGCGATGAATGAAGGATTCCAGGGCGGGCAATAGTTGTGTGGAGACGCGTCTTGATGGGCGACGCGGTGGATGATGACAATGCCCCACATGCAAAGTTGGCGGCTTTTCTCCGAGCTCCAGCGAGCGAAGACGAAGAAAGCTTGTGAAAGTCCGTCTGGTGTCCATTCAGGGCTAGACCATGGTTCTGGCTGACGGGCGCCGTGCCCGGGACGTGTCCCCGTCATCTGATTCCCCAGAGTTTGACATCTGAATGGGACACGCGCTCTGGTTTGCGCTGGGGGGTTGGCATGTGAAGATGAGCGTCACGTGTTTCCCCACAGCGGGCGCTCCAGGTGCTCCGTTCGGGGCTAACCTCGTGCCTCGGCAAGTCGTCACTTGCCAACCGCTCGGTCCTTTCAGCGGACAACCAAAACAGCCTCTTCCGGGCAGCTGTCCCCCGTGTCTTTCAATTCATACTCGTCCACCTTGTCCACCTTGTCCACCTTGTCCAATTCCTCTGCTGTGTGATCCCTAGCTTGGTCTCTGCGAAACTGTGGTGTTGAGAGCTAGACGGAGCCGCGCACAACTGCCGTCTACAACCGCATTCCTCCACGTAGCTTCCAGTGGAACCTGTGCCGAAGAGCAGCGCAGTCTCTTTTTCCTGTCCTACCATAGGCACCATCCAAACGCACATCATGGCACCTTCAGAGCTGCGGTATGACGGCCAGACGGTCGTGGTGACGGGTGCGGGCGGTGGATTGGGCCGCGAGTACGCCATCTTCTTCGGCAGCCGTGGCGCGAGCGTCGTCGTGAACGATCTCGGCGGAAGCTTCAAGGGCGAGGGCCAGGGCTCCCAGGTATGTCATCTACTGCTTCGTTGCTGTCCGGTCGAGTGAACTTGGCGACTGACTCTCCACGCAGGCCGCAGACAAGGTCGTCGACACGATCCGCGCTGCAGGCGGCAAGGCCGTCGCCAACTACGATTCTGTCGAGAACGGAGAGTCCATCATCAAGACGGCCATCGACAACTTCGGGCGCATCGATGTGCTCATCAACAATGCCGGCATCCTGCGCGATGTCAGCTTCAAGAACATGAAGCAGCAGGACTGGGATCTCATCTACAAGGTCCACGTCAAGGGAGCATACAAGTGCGCGCATGCCGCGTGGCCCTACTTTAGGAAGCAGAAGTACGGACGTCTGATTAGCACGGCGTCTGCTGCTGGTCTGTTTGGGTCGTTTGGGCAGACCAACTACTCTGGTAAGCATCTCGTGTGTCGAGAGACGAGCCATTGCTAATCCCCGGCAGCCGCCAAACTCGCCCTCGTCGGTTTCACCGAGACGCTCGCAAAAGAGGGTCTCAAGTACAACATTCTCTGCAACGTCATCGCGCCCATCGCCGCCAGCCGCATGACCGAGACCGTTATGCCTCCGGACGTGCTCGAGAAGCTCAAGCCCGAGTGGATAGTGCCCCTCGTCGCCGTCCTCACACACAAGCAGTCCACCGAGACGGGCTCGATATACGAGGCCGGCGGAGGCCACATGGCAAAGCTGCGCTGGGAGCGCGCCAAGGGAGCTCTGTTGAAGACGGATGACTCTCTTACACCTGGCGCCATTGCGGCCAAGTGGAACCAGGTCATCAACTTCAAGGAAGCCGAGCACCCACAAGGCCCCGGCAATGCCATGGAGCTGCTAGAGGCTGCTAGTCAGCTACCGTCTAGCCCTCCCGCAGAGAAGCTCGACTTCAAGGACAAGGTCGTCTTGATCACAGGCGGAGGCGCAGGGTACGTCTCAACCATCTTTACAGTATTCGTCAAGCTAACTCGTCCAGTCTCGGTCGCGCGTATGCCCTGCAATTTGCCAAACTCGGCGCGAAGATTGTCATCAACGATCTCGTGAACCCGGAACCCGTCGTCCAGGAGATTCAGAAGCTGGGTGGCCAGGCAGTAGGCAACAAGGCGAACGTTATCGACGGCGAGGCCGTCATCAAAGGCGCCATTGATGCTTATGGCCGTATCGACGTCCTTGTCAACAACGCTGGTATTCTCCGTGACAAGGCCTTTACCAACATGACCGATGAGCAGTGGGACGTTATTTGCCAGGTCCATCTCTTCGGTACCTTTGCCTGCTCCAAGGCCGCATGGCCCTACATGCTGAAGCAAAAGTACGGTCGTATCATCAACACCACTTCTACGAGCGGTATTTACGGCAACTTTGGACAAGCCAACTACGCTGCAGCCAAGTGCGGTATTCTCGGTTTCTCCAAGTCCCTCGCCATCGAAGGCAAGAAGAACAACATCTTCGTCAACACCATTGCCCCCAACGCCGGCACTGCGCTTACACGCACAATCATGCCCGAGGAGATGGTCCAGGCCCTCAAGCCCGACTACGTCGCCCCTCTCGTCGTCCTCCTCTGCTCCGACAAGTCACCCGAGCCGACTGGCGGACTCTACGAGTGTGGCATGGGCTGGTTCGCTGCTACCCGGTGGCAGCGAACCGGCGGCCATGGCTTCCCCATCGACGTCAAGCTTACGCCTGAAGCTGTCGTGGAGAAGTGGCAGAAAATCAACAACTTTGACGACGGCCGTGCTGACAATCCGTTTGACAACGCCAGCGGACTCAAGAGCATCATGGCCAACATGGAGAACACGAGCAAGGGCAGCGACAAGGAAGAAGGCGAGGACTACCTCAAGGCGATCGAGGAAGCCAAGGCCGCTAAGGCTGAGGGTGCGCCATTCGAGTACGACGAGAAGGATGTCATCCTCTATAGTAAGATCACCCCTCCCTCATCGGCAAATTCAAACCTAACAACCAACAGACCTCGGCGTTGGCGCCAAACGCACCGACCTCCCCTTTGTCTACGAAAACCACGATACCTTCCAAGTCCTCCCCACTTTCGGCGTGATCCCGCCCTTCAACGCCCAACCCCCCTTCTCCATGTCCGACATCGTCCCTAACTTCTCCCCCATGATGCTGCTCCACGGCGAGCAGTTCCTCGAGATCCGCAAGTTCCCCATTCCCACGCAAGCCAAGCTGGTCTCGTACCCCAAGCTCATCGAGGTCGTGGACAAGGGCGCCGCGGGCATTATCGTCACGGGGACTACGACTAAAGACGCGAATACAGGTGAGGATATCTTTTACAATGAGTCGACGGTGTTTATCCGTGGAGCCGGAGGATTTGGTGGCGCGAAGAAGGGTGGAGATAGGGGCGCGAGCACGGCGGTGCATAAGCCGCCGAAACGCGCACCGGATGCTGTCGTCGAAGAGAAGACTACGGAAGAACAGGCTGCGGTTTATCGTCTCTCAGGCGACCGCAACCCTTTGCATATCGACCCCGATTTCAGCAAGGTGGGTGGCTTCGACGTGCCTATTCTGCATGGGCTGTGCTTCTTTGGCATTTCGGGGAAGCACGTTCTACAAAGCTTTGGTGCATTCAAGAACGTTAAGGTTCGGTTCGTGGGCACCGTACTGCCTGGACAGACGCTCAAGACGGAGATGTGGAAGGTGAACAACTTGGTCATCTTCCAGACTACGGTCGTGGAGACAGGGAAGCTGTGTATATCTGGGGCAGGCGCGGAGCTGTTGGGTGGAGGGTCGAAGTTGTAGGAAAGTTGGGAAGATAGTGGAGTTGGTGTCCTTGTAGATGTTCTCAATGTATTGTTATCAAATGAGATTTTTATGTTCACTATCAGTGTTCGTATGTGTCCTGGCTGGGATCTCCCCATTTGACTTCCTACTAACTCGCTTCTTCTTCTCCATGCTGAAGAAGAATGATGTGATGCTTTATCTTTTGCTGAAGCAGAAACAGATAGTGGGCCATATGGCTCTACAACCTTGTCTCCTGACGGTAATGCAGAGCCGTTCTAACGCTATCTGATGGATGGGGAACCGAACAGGTCCTAATCGTTCACTTTGACCTTCAGTACTAAGTCAAAAGTCATGTTACATGCCCCGCGCGGGGCAACAAAACCAAGAAACGCAATTTGACTCATGAAGCTGTAAACAATCGCACAAACGTCGTGTATTGATAATTATTGGTGTTTTGGATAGATAGAGGTTCAATACTTCGTTTGGCGTCCTTTTGCAAGCTTTCTGCAGCGGAAGAGTTGCATGCAAGCCGAACCTCCACTCCGTTCAGCAGTGCATTGGTACGCAGGCCAATCACGATTGCCAGAATGAGCGGGCCTCTTGTGACTTAGATTCACTACACGGCACGTCTCACTAACCATGCATGACCGTTCGTGCTCTTCGCACCGCTTACAGCTTTAGCACCTCTCATTGGCAATCCACTCGTACAGTCTTCCGACTAGTGTGCAAATCTGAAGTCTAGCCTCTTACTCCCCTCATCAGTCGTCGTCTCCAAATATTCCACCTTCTGCTCCGAGGTCAAAGCGTCCCACTCTTTGTTCCTCTGGTTGTTGCGCCACGTGTAATAAGCCTTTGCGAAGAGGTATAAGAAGATGTTCAGCACGCAAATCCCCACCAGCACGCGATTACCGCGGCGATCTATAGCAGCAGTCAGCAAGTGGACAGTAGGTTGTCGTACAAAGCGTGGCTACTCACACATTGGTCTGTCGTCTGCTCGGTAGATGTTCGAGAATATAATAGCCTGGAGCTGTACGGCCATATTGTATAGCGCCGCGCTAACAGTCCGTGTCCGTACCGTGTTCGAATTACGGCTGCACCACCCTACCTGCATTGGGTGCGGCGTGGGGTAAGATAGCAGGACAGTGACAAGTGCAAAGCGACCCCACTTCGACACATCATCAGGAAGGACCGACATTGCAATGACGCAAGGTAGGAACCAGAGCTGTACGAAGATGCCGAGATAGGCTCGTTGGTTGATTTTCTCCGATATGTAGGTCATGATGAGCATCTAACGGATATCAGTTCGTCAACCTCTATGGATAGCGAGGATCTCAATACTTACATTTATAGTAGTGGCCACTTGGGCTGGTATACTCAACAGATTGGAGTCAAATGTGTCGAACCCCAATTGTCTTAGTGTCAACGTGAGATACTGATCAGGGGGTCCAGCGGGGATGCCGAATGTCAATCCCAGCGCATAGATGGGCCAGAGGTCGAAATCACACATCGACTTCCAGAGCAGCTTGAACGTGATAGCCTGGCGATTATGCATATCGCCTTTGCTAGGGTCGTCGCGTAGGATGCGATTGACCATGATCTTTTCTTCGCGCTCGGTGAACCAACCTTTGGGTCGCCACCAAGATTTTGTCTGTGTGGGCGAGGGGGCCATCATGAAGACGGACCATATGCCGATCACCAGCGTAAGAATGCCTTCGAGCAGGAATAGCCATCGCCAACCTTCGTAACCGTGGTAGCCTGTGATGGGCGTTAGTGCACTGATAGCGGTTGAGTGGCAAGAGGGGTATCACCTCTGAGTCGAAGAAGTCCGTACGCAAGAAGCGGTGCAACGACATCGGTGAGACGGTTCGCCATCCAAAAGATCGCAAGTCTGAATGGAAGCTCTTTGCTTGTGTAGAAGTATGACTGCATCACGTCAACATCTCGCTGAACGACCGGGGGTGCTTGCAGAGCTACTTACCATGTACAAGATGACATCCGGGATGAATCCGCCCTGAAGGAGCCCAATGAGCGCACGAGTCGCCAGGAATGAAGACCGACCCTTCAGCCAGAATTGTGCGGCCGCAACAATAGACCAAAGTATCATCTGTGCAGGGATCCAGCGGTCGGGACCAATCTTCTTGCTGATGAGCTGCGAGGGCAACTCAGCCAGCAAGAAAGAAAGCTTGGAAACAGTATTCCCAAGATTGAAATCTGCGCCTCGTGTAAGCCGATTTGGACCTTCACAGCCTTCGTGGCAAGTACTCACCATCTGTAGTCAAGCCGAGGTCCTCGAGAAAGTTATCAGTGTTCGCCTGTGAGATGTTGCTGCGGTCCAAGTCCAAAGCAAAGAATGCGATGGCAGCCCAGGCGGCGATCCTCCATTCGATCTTGCTGAGTACTTTCTGCGTACTTGGTCAGTTCTCCCGTGGATCCGCCAATGCCGGCGAAAAACGTACCTTTTCCTCTGCCCATGTCCATCGCTCGCTCGGATCGAAGCGATGCAGGTTTTCATATGTAGACAAAGGCTGGAAAAATTTGGCCCGCTCAGGATCATCGAACACGGATGGCTGCGTGGCAATGGCGTTGGGATCAGGCTTCGGACGGCGGCGCCAAAGCGACGTGATCGCAGAAGGGGGGATTTCGTCTACGAGAGGAGCTATGTGGTGGTCTGCTTCTCGCTTTGCCAACGTACTGCTATCCGTACTCTCTCTCGAAGGGGTTCTAGTCCCCTTCTCGACAGAAACGATGGCATCCTTGTCTGCATGTACCATGTCGGGCAACAAACGGTGTGTGTAAATGACTGCAGTCGCTCAGAACCAATACCAAATGCACGGTAAGATGGAACCGGGTAGCTGGGGTTTTGGCCTTGAGTGTGACAGAGTCCGGGCTATCTTATATCAGGGTCAATGTCGCCTCTGTCTCCGCGTTGATCTTGAGCATCTTCCGGAAATACTTCGCTTCCAAGAGTTGAGTATGTGGCGATATCTCTTGGCCGTATTGCAAATTGCAGGGGATGTATTTGCAACCCTCGGAGCGTTTGGAGATGGGGTAGACCATTGCATGTTGCGAGCACCATTGTGGTATTGATCGACGCTTCGATAACGAAGGCTAAGGATGTGATGTGATTTCAAATTGTAGACCCGGCAGTGGTGACGGCTCTGTTCTCCCGCCAAATCCTGGTTAGAAGCTACATAAGTGGTGATGGTGAACATGTCCGCCTTGCGGATGCTCGTTGAAGCAGCGCAAGCGCGCGATTCGCCCGCGCCAAGATTCGCCAACAGCTGCTTGATGCCATGTTATCTCAACGGAGCGTTTGATGGGCTGTCGGAAGTGTGAGCAACACGCTCCAAAGCCAGCGCGTTGTGGGGGATGCATCGCGTTCATTTACCTCGGGGTTGCGTGCCTGCGGGGTTGCAATGTCGTGCTCAACACCGCGCATTGCATCTGGAGCAAGCCGATCTTGAAGAACGTTGAGAGTCGTACATAAAAGCGGCATATGATTCTCAGCGATGCTCGAATTAGCAGAAAGCATTCATTAGAAATGAAACTTTGAGCTAACATGGCTACCGTTACTCAAGTTCAAGAAGCAACGAACGCGTCCGGCCAGCCTATCGAATTGGCAGTTGCCTACGACGACGAAGTCCACAACCAGGTAGTGACCACCAGTTGTTGCGACACTAGACAGTCCGCTAGAGTCGACCAGCTAACCAGGTAATTAGTCCAAATACTCCGCATACTTGCCAGTCTACGATACCACGACCAAGTTCCCGCCCACCGAGCTTTTCGACTTTGATGACCGCGGCCACCATGCAGACCCTGCAAAGCCGAATCTCTTGAGCAAGGAGAACCCCAACCTCAAGGCCGCCAAGCTTACACCGCGTATCGGCACCGAGATCACCGGATTGCAACTCTCACAGTTGACAGACGCGCAGAAGGACGAGCTTGCCCTACTGATCGCGGAGCGAGGTGTGGTCGTCTTCCGGGACCAAGACTTCAAAGACATTGGTCCCGATAGGCAGAAGGAGTTTGGGAAGTATTTCGGCCGCCTGCACGTCCACGTGAGCAAGCCAATGGGTTCGGTGTGGGAGAATCGATAGCTGACCTTGATACAGCCCGTGGGTGCACATGTCAAAGACCACATCGAGTTCCATTCCATCTATCTTGGAAAAGACAATCTGTACCGCCTCGGCCGGAGCACCAGCAAACTGACTACCACCGGATACCACTCGGACGTCTCGTACGAGCACCAAACTCCGGCCCTCACCATACTCACTCTCGTCGAAGTTCCAGAGACTGGCGGAGACACAGGCTGGACATCGCAGGCTGCCGCCTACGACCGACTTTCCGAACCGCTGAAGGTTTTCCTCGAGGGTTTGCGCGCAGAGCACAGTGGATTCCCGCAGGCGGAGAGAGCAGCGCGCGATGGCCATTTCGTGAGGCGAGACCCCGTGAAAAGCTATCATCCGATCGTAAGGGTGCATCCCGTAACGAAGCAGAAAGTGCTGTTCGTCAACCCAGGCTTCACGAAGCGTATCATTGGGCTGAAGGATGAGGAGTCAGACGCGGTGCTGAAGTTGCTCTTCAAGGTATGTGAACCCTACGGAAGTTTGCTATTGCGGGGCGCGCTGACGACGATGTTGTAGCATATTGCTCAAAGCCAGGATATCCAAGCCCGCGTAAAGTGGGACGACCGTACTGTCGCCCTTTGGGATAATCGTGTGACAGCGCATACTGCCATCTCCGATTACGATGTGGCGGGTGAGGGGCTGAGACAAGGGTTCCGGATTACAACTTTGGGCGAAGTGCCGGTCGGTGTTAATGGCTTGAAGTCTGAGTGGGATTAACTCGGAAGCAAGAGTAGACCGACGCTGGGTCTTGAGGTTCAAGAGAGAGGCACTAGCTATATATCGAGCCTAGCCAAATACATGTATCGGAAGGTGCAGAACAGTACCGTAGGCGGCGTGTATGACGAATAGCCGCAGGTCTCTGATAGTGGCAGCGTGGGAGGATTAGAGAACCGACCACTTGCGACCTTGAGTTACTGGCAGTCAACGTCATGACCCGATTTTCGTACCCAGATGTTCTAGCGTCGCGCTTTCCATGCCATTATGAGCAGAAACTGCTTCTAGGAATAAGTATAGCATCTACTAAAGAAGTCGTTCTGACATCAGTTCGTGTTTTAGAGTATCTTTAATTGCTCGGCTTACTGTGAGGCATTCGCCGACGGTGACGACTGGATGTAGCGCGCGTGGGGCTGCACCGAGAGAACGCATTCTTATTGGCATGCCAGCGTCTTGATGCAACACCGGCGAGACATGGTCCTGCATCTACTCCAGTGCAACTTACTCTGCCAAAGGAAAGACTCTAATTAACAGTAGGAGTTTCAGCTCAATTCGTTTATCAAATAGTACAATTACACCCAGATCTGAGCCTATCCCTAAGCGGCCGTGCTTTTATGCCTAACATATCCCATCGAAAAATATCGACGACACTATCATTTAATGATACCCGAGTAACATTGCTATTCCTCCACTTGAACGCCATAGATCTTCCCAGCGCTCTCGCTAAGATGCTTTTGGATAGCCCACACATTACCACTGCCTCAAAGCAGATCCCAATAGGTCGCTCCCCCACACACGACTTCCCTTACGGACCCCCTCCATGACCATATATTAGCCCATGCGAAAAAGCCTCCGGTCCCTCCCCATTGATCCCAAAGAAATTGAACCTTTTTGACACCATCGTCAGCACACTTCATCGATCGAATCAGGCAAACGCAGCATTCGACCCCAACAAACCCTCAAGAGCCGACATGTCGCCCGCGGAACCGTTCTGGAGAAAGACGTACCAGTCCTCCACATTGAGTGTCGTGGGCACGATAGGCCGCCCGCCACTGCTGTTGCTCCACGTCTCGTCATTGGCGGCCGATTGCTGGTTGTTGTGTGACATCATGTCCATTTGTTGGGCCCATGCTTGCGCGCTGTTCTGCTCGTAGCCTGCCATTGGGAGTCCTGCGTTCTGCGAGGGTTGAACGTGCTGCGGTTGTGACATATCTGCGTTCGCTTGGTGCATGGCGATGGACTGTGGCCGTGAGAGCGCGGGATCCACAAGGCTGTGGGGTTGTACTGGCGATATGTGGGGGATGCTAAGGGCAGATTCGCCTGGGAAGAGTTGGTCAGGCTGGAAGTTCTGCCACAGTTCTTGCGATATGTTTGGAGAGTTCCGTGTGACCAGGAATAGATCAGGAGGTGTACCAGGATACGAGTACGAGGGGTTGAACGGGGTGGTCGGCCTTGTCCCAGATCTTGATGGTCCCATGAATGCGTCGTTGTTCTGCCGCGACAATTGAGGTGAGCCATGTGTCATTTGCGGCATCTGCGATGGTGGGGGCAGTTCACGGGATGGTGTCACTGCCGGCGTCTGCGGTCTCGATCGTTCGTACGAGACCTGTGGAGCTGGGGGGCCGGGGACATTGACATTGGGGAACCCCAAGTCCATGTCTTCGAATTTCCGCTTTGGTGCTTCTTGTGAAGGTCTGGGTGGGGGCGGAGGTGCTGCGGTGGGTTTGTTCTTTTGGTGACGCCTGCCAGCCGCTTTCTGCAGGCGTTCTTCAAGCTGCTTGTTCCCAAGGATCGATTCGAACAGAGTGTGGACCATCTTCGCCACGAGCCAGACCTTGGATACCTCTTTCAAGGCGTCCATGCATATTGCCAGCCGCGTCTCTGTGGCCGATACGATAGCCTTGTTGGACGATCGCATCTGGTAGACGTGCATAATGAGTGCGGAAAACAAGCTGTACACGATGAATGCAGGAGTGTACCGCAGCTCATCATGGGCTCGGAGGTTCTCGATGATGGAGGTGATCATGGCGGCTGCCTGGTAGGCAATTGTCCGCGACGGATAGGCATGCTCCTCAAAGACATTCACATTCGCTTTCGGGGAGGAACCGGCAGGGGGCATGTGTGCGCGATGGAGCAAGCATAGGGTGGTACTATGTGGGTTAGCAGGGCCATTGCACAGGACTGCGGACATACTAGTAGTTGGAATGCAAGAGCGCCGCCCAAAAGTGATGATGAGACTTGTCCCACTGCACGTCTGAAGGACAGTTCTGCAGCCAGTCGGCAAGCGCCATGTCACTATGCGTCAGATCGATTGCGTTTGTCCGCCTGTACTTGGATGCGACCGAATACTGCTGAGACAGCACGAGACCCATGATTTCGCACAGCTTCACGTAGTTGATGAAGAAGTGGACATGCACGGGCTCAGGTGGGTACTCAGCAGGCCGGTCTGGCTCATCCTCGATAAAGTCCTCTTCGGTGAGCATCTCCACGTCTGCGTCCTCGGAGTTGATGGCGACCGGTCTTCCAAGCGCGACGGCTACTGACCGGTCGCGGGAGTAGAGGGTCCACCATATCCGCTTCCACAGGCGCTTGTCGGACTTGGTCAGCTGCGAGCCCTCGACGCTCCGGTGCATGCCTGAGCCCTGGGCCACAACAATGGCCACTCTGCTCCAGTAGAAGACGTTCTTGGTCACATCTTCAGGGCCCTCCCAGTACCAGCCCATCAAGATGAGCGACTGAACGATGGTCACACGGTCGTCTTCGTAATTGGCATCGTACAGCGCCTTGGCCCGCTTGTAAAAGGTCATGGCGGCGGGCGTGGTCGAGCCGCTTGAATCCATAAGCTGTGGGTTGGTGCAGACACGCGATCCAGCCAAAAGCACGGCCTGCAACAGCAGCAACGAGGGCGGGTTCTTGGGGTCCCTGTACTGGCGCATGAACCTGCTCTTGTTGATGACGGGGACCACGGGGGCGACCCATTTGAAAAAGGCGTCGACCAGCTCGTCGCACAAGGCCCGCGGGGGCAGCAGGAACGCGCCGCGCTGGTGCAGTATCTCAATCTCCATGTTGTCCAGCTCGTTCACCCGCGCCTTTGCGCCGCGCACGTTCTCAGGCAGCGGGTAGTGCACCGTGTCGGTGGAGCCATAGCGGTCGTGGACGAGGAGGGAGAGGTTCGACGACTCGCCCAGGTAGGCGACGCGGCCGGCTTCCTTGATGGGGGCGCGGGCAAACTTGGGCTTCATGAACTGCACATAGGTGCCATTGTGGGTCACCTGCTGGGCGGCATAGGCGCTCGAGACGGTCGTCGAGGGCGTGCCATCGGGCGAGTTGTACACGGTCGTCTTGTCGCGCGAGTCGCCGGCGGGTGCGGGCGTGGTGCTGGGCGCAGGCGAGCGGTCGTCGTCGCCGCGGTCGCTGTCGACTGTCAGTTGGGTTCCCCCCAGGGCCGGTGGCGCGTACCTCTGCGAGTCGTGGCCCTTTGTGCCCCCCGTGGTCTTCTTGCGCTTGGGCGCGGGGATGCGGCACTCGATGGAAAAGGCGGTGCAGTTTGTGCACGGCACCCCGAGGCTCGCGGCATCGCAGCGCACCTGGGTAGCGGTTATGCGACGTCCATCCAACTACAGGGTTCGCGATGCGGATTACTCACTTTGCGGGCATGGCACGCTGCAGACGCCGTGGTTAGCACTCGTCTCTTCAGGGCAACCTCGGTGCCGAGGCATGGCGGGATAATCGCTCGACGTGCACCGCGACGGCACCGCGACGGCACCGGGGGGGGGATGGGAATCACTCACTTTCGCAGGCCCTGCTCGCGCGCTGCCGGCGGAAGGACGGGTGCTGCGGGTTCTGCTGGTTCAAGACCTGCTGGTTCGCCGCGTTCCTGGCTGCAGTGAGCCCAGTGCCATTGGGGGGATGGGTGCGTGTGCTGTGCGCGCGCGCGGGCAGGAGACCTACGGCGATGCAATGCTGGGCTGCGCGGCGAGTGGCGGCCCCTGAGGGCCGGAGGCAGCGTTGGCCATGAAGCTGTGTTCGCTGGACATGCTGCTGGCCGCTGAGGGCGGTCGGGAGGAGGTCGGTCTGCTACGCACGCGCAGTGTGTGTGGTAGAGACGGCAGGCCTCGGAGCGGCCAAGGAACTAGTGGCAGATCCCCAGGTTGCGCGCTCGAGATCAAACTTGGGCGCATCTTCTTGAAACCTCGACTGCTTGCCGTTCGCTCGTCCATGCCAGACGCCTGCTGACTGCTGCGAGGTTGCGTGTGCATTCCAGTTGCATTGTCTGTACTGTCGCCTAGTGCGCTTTTGCCTCCGGTCAGCGTCGGTGACCCCAACCTCGAGCTGGGCGCATTCATTCCGTCTACCATCTACCATCTACCATCTGCCATCTACCATTTACCATTTACCCTACCCTCACCCTCACCCTTTGCTCTCTCTGCATTACACACGCTTGCATCAACGTCTTGCTTGTGATTGGTGGACCTCGTTGGCACGTTTGCGAGTTTCACTTCCATCTGCACATCATGCGTCCGATCAACCTCGAGATCCGTCAACATGGCCACTTGCGTTTATTCAGTCTACCCCCCTCCTCTGCCCCATGCAACTACCACCGGTGGTGATCGCATCTCGAACGCTCCTGGCCCACCCACCATCTACGCCCCCGCCGCCTCTTTCCTCAGCCTAAACGCATCCAGCTTATTCACCCTACTATCCTCGGAGATATACTTCAAATCCACCTCCCCCACCCTCCCCTTGACAACCTCCTCCTCCGACGCAAAAACCCACGCCTGATGCTCCATCGGATCCAATACAACCGTCCCCGCATCCTTCACCTCCGCCTCAAAAACATGCTTTACCCACACCGGCACATGGCCATCCGCCCTCTTCTTATCAAGAAACGTGAACTGCCCGACCTTCCGCACGATGCGTGTCGCCTCCAGTCCCGTCTCTTCTTTCAGTTCGCGCAGCGCGCCGTGGAGCATGGTCTCGTCTGTGGAGTCGACTTTGCCCCCGGGAATCTCCTGGACACGGGTTAGTGGTGGTGCTGGTGATGGCGGGGGTGGGTGGGGTCGGTCTTACCCAGAGATTTGGAAAGGCCATTTCATCTTTTGCGCGCTGTACGAGGAGGAGCTTGCCCTCCGAGTTGAAGACGACGATGCCTGTGACTAGGGCTGTGTACTCTGGGTGTTGCTTGAAGTACTCCGTTTCCGAGACCATGTACTCCTGCAACGAGGCTGGGTACTCAAACGGCGGCTTTGGATTCGAAATTTCGGTGGTCATTGTGAATAACGACTTTATTTGTGCAAGTGAATAATTTGGTGAGTCCTGGGCCAGCCTGCTTCGCCTACTTATCAAAATAATAAGCTCGTTGCCTTGTCAGGCTACAGCATATGGCCGGTGAAGCTCAGCCGCGAAAGGCACATTCGAAGTGTAGAATGACTCCTCGACGTACGCGAAATATGCGATCCACTAATGTGTCTTGGCAGACTACCTACATGCAACATCACTTTCCCATTCAAAGCTGCAGCGGTTATAGTGGAGCTTTGTTCAATCTGACGGATGCCTGCACTCATGCGGGTCATACTTAATCCATTGGAATGACCTCCATTTCACCTTGCAACCTCTACGCTCAATGGTCTGGGTCATTCCATGGCCATTTTTGAATTGCGGAGCCTGAATACCTACCTCGAATCGCAGTGCTTTCTCAAAACTTTTCAATTGCGTTCGATAGAGCAGGCCACCTCCAGCCCCCAACAATCTCTCAAGTGTTGCGGTCGCAACAAAGATACACCGGCACACCAAGCGAAATAACACAGTGTTGCAAAATCGATAGTGGAACTGGCTCCAACCGCTCTTGATGAGCCAGCATGCAAGCTTGCATCACGACCCGATAAACTGCAGACAAACAAAGAGCGCCCGGAGCACCCATCCATGCTTCCGACCGCTCGCTCCGCACACAAGAGCCGCCGTATATACGGTGCTAGTCGCTGGCTTCACGATATGACATCACTGCATTTCCTACAAAGTACAGCGTTACGCGCTTCCCCATCAAGACAACAATGAGACACGTCAAAGCCGCCGAAGCTAACATAAGCTCCTTCCCAACTCCCACAGATCAGCGTGTCGGTAATGAGAGCCCTCGAAAGTGTAGTATCACTACGCTTCTAGCTCGTGTTGGAGTCGAGAGCTGTACGTCAATTAAGGGTGCGGTGATTAATTGCAAAAGTGTAGGCACGTGTAGATCGGTGCATGGGGAGTTGAGTTGGTAGATTCTTGTTCTGGAGTCGTGGGTTTGAGATGCATCGATGTGGGGGTTCATCTTAATTCGGGGTTTTAACATGCGTCGCACTCGTCTAAAGTCGAATAGGCAGGATGAAGACGAGCCCTCTGGAGGAGCTTAAAAAGCCGGTCCACGCAGCGTCCTGGACATTTTCAAGGCTTATAGTCAGGACCGAGCAGCGCGTGGCTTCGGGAGTAAGATATATTCGCACTCGGCCGCTGAGCATACGAATGGGTGAATCTCCCTCCTCCACACGTCACAGTACTTCCAACTCCAAGCAAGCAAGCACCCAGTAGAACCAACCTAAGTCTATGCGTATCCTCTCTCCCTCTACGACACTAACACCTGATTGCGCATCGCTAGGTAATCAGGCCCATCCCCGTCTACATGAACCCGACAAAATGACCTTCCACCAACAGCTTTAACGCGGCGATCTCAACTTTGGAATTCCGCCCCGCATTGACCTCGGACTTGGGTGATAGACTTGTTGAAACGAAGTGGCCATGCTAATGCGTTGGTGGGGGCCCATAATCTCCGAGCCAATCACAGCTCGAGTCGGACTACGCGATGAACATGGCGGCCGCGTATGCTTTACGGAAAGCGGAGTACGGCTTTGCGGTGCGGACGTCGATGCGCGATGCCGTGCACAGGATATGCTCGGTTGGTTGGTGGGTGCGGTTTTGCTGGGCGTGCTTGTGTGCTGGGCGTGGTGCTTTTCTGGGTTTGTTTCATGCGTTGCGGCAGGTGGCTGGACGCAGCCGTGAGAGTATGATCTGCTGCCTATCGAGCTTGAGACTAGACAATGTTTGGAAAAAGAGCATTGCAATGAAGTATTTTTTTTCTAAGCGTACATGCATCCACATCTCGGGAGCACTTCCCTGAATGAAGATACTAAACTATAACAACCAAATCCAAAACCAAATAAGACCAGCCCATGCAAAAGCAGAATGTAAATGTACAAAGGAAAACAAAGGAAAGCAAGACCCAAGGTGTACCATCTATCGCAATCTATCCATGCCTATCGCCTACTGTGTGTGTAGTTGTTCGCTCCTCGTCGTCATTCTTGCCCTCACTCTTCGTCCCTTAGAAGTCGCCTTCACGATCGGTCTCAGTGGGAGTCTGGCCAGGTTGCGTCTCCTCAATGGGAAGCTCAGCATCTGGGGAGTCGGGGGAGTCGGGAGAGTCAGGGTTTTCCATGGTGGGCTCCGAGGGCTGGTGGGGCTGCTGGGGCATACCAGTAGGGCGAGGAACGGTTCCAGTACCCCATGCGCCAGTGGGTTGCGCCACACCAGTACCCCATGCGCCAGTGGGTTGTGCCACACCAGTACCCTGGGGACGACCGGTGCCCCATCCGCCAGTGGCGGTGCCCCATCCGCCAGTAGGCTGCGGCATACCAGAACTGTGGGCGCTGCCACCGCCCACGGGAGCAGTAGGAGTAGCCGTGCCAGTCGGGGCCTCTTCAACAACGCTGGTGTACTTCTTCTTCTGCTTCTCAATTTCCTTTTGCTTCTCCTCTTCCAACTTCTCCGCCTTCTTCTGCGCTTTCTCCTGCTCCTTCTCCTGCTTCTTCCGCTCCTTCTCCTGCTCCTTCTCCTGCTTCTTCCTCTCCTTCTCTTCGGCTTTCTGCTTGTCTTCTTCATCGTCCTCGCCGCCGCGGGGGGCGAGGTGGTAGTTGATATCCAGACCCCTGCGGTCAAAGGTGGCCATAGGCTCTACAGGGAGAATGCTCATCATGTCTTCGTCGTCTTCGATTTCCGGGGCAGGCTTTGTCGGAACGTGGGGACGAGTGCCGGTAGGGCGCGGGTGATGAGGACGACCATGGTGAGGACGACCGGTGCCCCATCCGCCGGTGGGACGCGGGCCCCAAGTCTTAGTTGGGTGGAAGCCGCCAGTCTTGGTAGCCCAGCCGCCGCCACCACCGCCGGTCTTGTGCGCCCATCTGCTCCACTGACCATCGTCGGCGGTCTGGGGTGCCTGGGGCTCGTCCATGGTAGGGGGAGTGGGCTCTCTCATAGGCCCGTCATGGGCTCCCGGAATGGGGGCAATGGGAACAACAGCAGGAGGAGGACCCTGAGGAGCGGGCACTATGTGTGTTAGACGGGTTGGATGGTGTAGAAGAGGTTGGACTTACGGGCCGCGGCGGCTCCAAGAATGGCGAGGATAACAGCAGCCTTCATTTTGAAGTGTTTAGTTGGTGATGCTTAGGGAAGATGATTTGTTGTAAAAGTTGAATGAGAGACTGGCACTGCCAATGAATGTGAATGGAGTATCAAGAATGGAGTTGATCGAAGAGACCGGAGAAGAGACTGGCCAGGCAGCTGAGTAGTGAAGAGACTGGTTGATGAGTGGATGATGATTGAGAAACAGCGAGGCAGCCAACAAACTATATACCTCTGCAGTCACGTACAAACAAACGAACAATCCGTCCACATGCACATACCATACTCGTCCCACATTCGGATAGCTCGACGGGGTCCAATCGCACGCATATCGCAGATCGGACGGCGCAGTCCGGAGCTGCGAAGCCGCCTTCCTCATGCGCATGCGATCCACGCGCAATCTGCCATCAGCGTCTGGCAGCAAAACGACGTCACATGATGACTCCGTCGAGCTCAAGCCGACGGTCGAGTGTTTCAGCGCCTCATCCGTTCTGCATGCAGACGAGGGCTGGGTACTCGGGATGGTAGATGCTAGCGTACGGGCAGGAGTGTCACTGCGGATGCGAATGCTTATGCGAGCTTGGATGGCGCGGTCGGTCTTTGCGGTGAAAATGGCTGAATCGCGGAAGGCGCTGGCGCTGTTCCGAGCGGATATTGGAGATGAAGGACGAGTTCATGGGCAGGATGACAACGGAGTTGTGAAACACCGCGATGCCTTCCGCGAAGCGCGATGCTGATTGGCCTGATTTTCCGAAAACGTGATCAGCGTCTTGGCCCGCATGTTTCATGGACCCTCAACCGATCTGCTGGAGTTCGGATGGTGATTTGCTTGAACGCGAACATGCAAGCTTAACCATGGAGTCTAGTTGTTTGGCGCACGAGAGGATCCGTGGCCGATGATTGACGGAGAGCTCTGGAATCAACCGTTCCGAAGATTGCATGTCTTCTCTAGCGACAGCGTACCTGCGTATGTAATCCACACGTCGGGCCCTGACTAGACTGCGCGGAAGTCCGACATGGTGGCGGCGGATTTTGGGGTGGTCCCAAAATACGACCTGCATCAATGCAGGTCGCCGCAGGATTTAGATGCTCAATGCAGTGATCGTGGTCTGGAGCCGAACCATTATAATGTAGAGTTCTTAGCCGCGAGCAAAACGATTCAGTATACCGAACAAAACCCCGCCGACACGCTGAACTTCGAAGGAGAAACATACATCAAGTCTTGCGCCCGCAAAACTTTCTCAAACTGGAGCTCAAAGCCAGCCGAGCCTCTTTGCAGCAAAGCTCCACCCAGAAAGAAGAGCAGTCGCGCCCGTGAAGACGATCAGCGCGCCGTAACCGCTTCCGTAGGCCATACCGGCCTTCCAATTCCCCACATGCAAGAGTGCTTCTGAAATAGGTCCACTTGACAGATTGGACACGCCCTTGCCTGCAGAAAGAAAAGCGAACACCATACCCGAGTCGGCGCCACTCCGCTTTTCTTTCGTATCCCGGATTATTGCACTCCAGGTACTCGCAGTACACCCCGCAAAAGCTCCGTAGGCCAAACAAAAGACATAGAGTGGGGCTAGCGAGGTGGCAAATCCCCACAGCAGGAACACTGAAAGAGCTGAACCCATTGCAGAAACGAAGAGACAGTTCACCACGTTGAATCTGTCGACTGCAGCACCCATGCAGAGTGACCCCACGAAAGCTGCGGCATTTAGTAGCATAATGGTGGCAGTACTCTCCAGTCCTGATGCTCCTAGTGAGCTGGCGTAGGTAGGGAGGTATACGGCCGGTAGGAAGTAGCCTAGACCTTGTATCATGTTTGCGGATTGCAATATCAAAAAGTTGGAGCAGGTCCAGAATGACATATCGAAGCTCCGCGAGTGAGATATCTGTGAGACCGGCAGGCGTGGTTTGAAGAAGAACAGGACCGGGGCGTTTAGTGCCACGAAGGCGAGCGCGTAGACTCGCAAGGTTGTACGGAAACCGTAGTTGGTCAGTAACCATTGGAGGATGACGGGAAGAATGGAGGCAGAGAGGCCGAGACCGGCCATTGTCGCACCGTAAGCAAATCCTCGTCGACGGACCCACCACTCTTCAATGTAGAAGAGGATGGGTGTCCACGCAATTCCTCCTCCGATAGCGTAGAGTATGCCTTGTGTGATAATGAGGTGCGTCACGGTGGTTGAAAATGACCCGAGACCCAGGGACAAGCACATGATGACGAGGCCCGCTGGCGTTGCCCAGGCACGTAGCCTTGGGAAGCACTTAAGCAATGCGAATACGGGAATGATGATCATGTACATGATACCCTGTGACACGTTAGTCACGCTTTGGACATATAACATCAGTGCTCATCGTACCATTGCACAAGCACCAACCACAGCGATATTGCTGGAGCCGGCGAAATCATGTGTAGTGTAGTACTCTTGGAAGACTCCATAAGATGCAGCGAAACCTAGGTAGCATGAGAAGATGTCGTTCAAATTGCAGTGCTGACCTACCCCATATCAGCGCCTCCAACATGAAGGATGCAAAAAGAAACAGCCAGGCGTCCTTTCCGCCGTCAGTCGGTGGCAGCGAGGAGCTAGCATTGGGTTCGTCGATGGACTCATTTCGGTGAGGCTCAATATCAGGCGTCTCCTGCTGTTGAGCATAGCGGGTCAACTCGAGCTCGGTGGTGGTTGCTGAAGCCATAATTTTAGATTGTATATGTCACAAGGAGCGTTCTTGCTTTTAAGCTTCCATTTCAATGCGGGTGAGTCAATGGACGGGCGTGTCAAGCGCAGGGCGTGGTTTTGATTGCGAATCAAACGATTGCGCCGATAGCGGCCCATGGTGCGTTGAGCCCGCATTCAACCAGACTTCCCTCTTGCGGCAAAAGTTCCAGTGCGGAGCATGATGAAGAGGACTGGAGAACGCCGACGGAAAGCGGAAACGGGACGGAAGTGCTAGTCTGTGGCTGGAGGGTCTTAGTCATCAGGTGTGGCGCAAATACGCGACTCAGACATGCAAGATCAACGCGTTAAGCATGTACCGACAACGCCAACCATTGCACCACTACGCCTCAGTATGACGCTGAATCGATAACCGATCCTCACCGCGGTTTCCTACGCTTCCCATTGTCCCGTGCGGCCATGGATGGCTTACCGAGAGCTTCGAAAAGGAGGAAGCTCGACACACCGACCCGCGCCGTATCCAGTCCACTTACGAAGGCCTCGAGCGTAAGAAAGTCGGGTAGAGTCACCAATCGATCTGTTTCGCACGCGGCAGTAGTACCGCACGGCAGCGATGAGAGAGCAACGCCTTTGAGAAGCGCCAGGAAAGCCAACGGGCGAGTGAACGGGGCAGGACGCCTGCGTGAAGACGACGGGGAGAAGGATGTCTGGGATGACATAGAGGGAGCGCTGGGCGAGAGTTCGCCAAAGACCAAACCTCAATCCGTAAGACCAACCCGGACGAGAGACACTGAGAGTACGAGCAACGACACCGACGAGCTTCAACCAGCAAACGTCACACCGAAGAAAAGAAGGGGGAATGGCACAATTGGCAAAGAGACCGCTAGTCGCAAGTCCTTTAGGTCACTTGTGAATGGATATCGACATGACGTTGAGGCCGAAGCCGAGGCCGACATCCCCGATGAGCTGGCGGACAAGGCAACGCCAGTCAAGCCCGCCCCAGGCAGCAAAACAAGAAGCTCTGTGCGGAAAGGGCGAGGACAGAACGCAGCTGCGGCTGCGGCTGCGGCTACACCCCCGAGAAATGGCACTTTGAAGAAGCCCGCTACGAGCACACGGAAACGGGCGACGTCCGAAGCCGGCGACGAACTAGTATTTGGCACACCCTCGCGGCGGTCGAAACGGCAACCACAATTCGACGAACACTCGATTATTCCTGAGACGGACGACGACCTAGATCAGCCAAGTCCGACCGCTCCCAGAACGGCAAGTACACGACGGCGGGCGAACAGAGCGGACAACACGAACAACCAAGACGAGGAGGTCGTCGAGGCATCCGATGATGGCCAAGCCGATGCTGGGGCTGAGATGGACGGTGATGATATGAGCGTTGATGGCAACAGTATAGTCGGCAGTGTGTTGGATCCTACGGAGCCGAGCCCGTTCAATAAGCCGCCGTCTGCGCAAAAAGAGAAGACGGCGCTGCCATTTCTTCACGGACATCTAGAGCCCGGGCAAGAGTTGGATCTGCTAAAAACGGTAGTGCTAGAGCGCATCAATGGCAAACGACCCGCGCCCCTCATCGGGATAGACGAGGAGTACAAATCCGTTTACCAGCTCATCGAGCAAACCATCACGGCTGGCGAAGGCAATTCGATGCTTTTGATTGGAGCTCGTGGGAGTGGCAAAACATCGCTTGTTAACAAAGTCCTCTCTGAGGTGTCCAAAGACAACAGCGGCAACTATCACGTGGTCCGCCTCAACGGCTTTATTCACACCGACGACAAGATCGCCCTTCGCGAGATATGGCGCCAGCTCGGCAAGGAGATGGATCTTGAAGAAGACAGTGGCGGAGTGGGAAAGAATTATGCGGATACACTGACCACTCTGCTCGCGCTGCTATCTCATCCGTCTGAGCAGACTGGTGAAGTTACCGATCAGATCGCAAAGGCCGTCATATTCGTTATGGATGAGTTTGATCTTTTCGCGCAGCATCCTCGCCAAACTTTGCTATACAATCTGTTCGACATTGCGCAGTCACGCAAGGCTCCGATTGCCGTCCTCGGACTTACAACACGCATCGATGTAGCTAACAGCTTGGAAAAGCGTGTCAAGAGCCGGTTCAGTCATCGCTATGTGCATTTGTCGCTTGCCAAGAATTTCACCGCGTTCCAGGAGATGTGCAAAGCCAGTCTGACCGTACAACCGGAGCATCTCAGCATCGAAGAACGCGGTATATTAGGAGCAGTCAAGACACCCGCCAGGAAGGGAAAGAACGAGTCGAAGCAGGACGTTCTGCATGAATGGAACTCCAACATCGACGTATGTGACCACGTCATCTCTCACCAACTCTGCTAACTCAGCTAGTCCCTCTTCGCATCCAAAAATTTCTTGACAAGCCATCTTGCACCACATTTCTACCGCACCAAATCCATCCCCTCAATCCTAACCTCCTTCCTCCTCCCCACCACTGCCCTCTCTTCAACCTTCTCCCTCTCATCCAGTCTACCCGTTCCCTCCGACTCCAAACTCTCCATCATTCCCACCCTTTCCACGCTCGCCCTCTCCCTCCTCATCGCCGCCTGCCGCCTCGACATCATCCACGACAGCGATTCCTGCAACTTCAACATGGCGTACGATGAATACGTCACTCTCGCCTCTAAGGCGCGTATACAGAGCGCGGCTGGTGGACTTAGTGCAGCGGGTGGCGTGTCGAAGGTCTGGGGGAAGGATGTGGCGAGGAGGGAGTGGGAGGGTTTGGTGGGATTGGGACTTGTTATACCGGTTGTTGGGGGTTTGACGGGGGGGTTCGGGATGGTGAGGTGTGATGTTAGTCTTGAGGAGGTTGGGGCTGTTTTGGCGGGGGAGAAGGGAATTGAGAAGGGGTTGGAGAGGTGGTGTAGGCAGATTTGAGGTCTGTTGTAGTATTTTTATGGCGGACTTGTGTCCGACGGTGCTCGGGCAGATCATTGTTTCGCGTTGTGTGGCGTTGCATTGCATTGCATAGCGTTGGTATTGCAGATATTCTGTTGCTCAAATGCATACTCGTGATATCACTGGCCTTGCGCCTTTCAACATCGCGACCAGTCCGAATGAGCTTATCGAGTCAGTGCTTCTCATCATCACCAACCCGAGACTACACTGATTGGCCAGCAACCGACGCTGGCACTTAAGAATTCTTTCCATCTTCTCGCTACAAGCCATACGACAATTCTAGCACTGTCTCTGAGAACAGTAGTCTCATCGACAAGCTCCAGCTCTGCTTCTCATAGCTCTTTCTTGGTGCGAGTCGGGTCAAAATATTGCCATGGAAATTTGGAAGACACTGGAGAGGAGCATCGGAAATTTGGCAAGTCGATTTTTGCAGAGCATAGAGAGCTCACACACATGACGCTGATCGCTGTCATTCTCATTATAGGAATTCTCTGTTTCCCCTTCGCGATCGAAATTCTCTATCCTCCTCGCCATAAAAATAGTCTGTTTCGGTATCTTCAAGGCTCTCACCTTGCCGCCTATCTTCTAAGCCAACCCCCATTTTGCGAGAAGAAATTTATCATCTCCTTCTCTCAAGGCTTCACTTTAGCCAAGTATACGGTCGGCCAAATACTCAAAGAATTGAACTTCGTTGAGAAGCATGTACGGGAAATAACATTAGACGAAGACGAGCTTAGCAGCCTGCAAACGAAACTGTTAAGGTTGTCGTCATAGCTTTTAGTGCATCATTCGCTCACAAACACTATACGCCAATTGTAGGGTTCAAATGGTGACAAGCCCCGTCACAACAGGGTAGAAAAACACCTCAAAGTGGTCTACGGAGGCACAAGATGCGCAAGCTCCAAAAATGATTCTAAGTGGGCGAGCTTGCGCGCCTTAAACTGCGAAACGTTTCTACTTATCGCAGCATCGTATACTCCTCCAGACGTCGCTAAGCTAAACCGAACTGAATTCGACTTCCTCGTCGCAGTCGCTCCCGAGTACCTGGGCGAACTCCCTCCGAAGTGGATGTTTCGGAAGGAAATTCAATTGGCGGTGGTGGCTCATGCAGAACTGGGAGGCATGTCAAAATTCAAGAGAAGTATGCATATACACTCCCTCGAACGCCTACTCAACTCATCCATGACAGAACACCATCAACTAGAGGATAACAATCTGGATGTGCAAGAAGCTCCAAAGTGTCCGCGCACCCATGAACTACAGTACAGCACTCTGGATGTTCAAGAAGCTCGAAAGCGCCCGCGCACAGGTGAGTTGAGAGTCTGTGATCACCTCCTTTCCGTCTAATGCTGTTTCATAGTAAGACAGAATGACGATGACCAGTCTCCGTCTCCGGGTGCGCATGTAGGTGCATTGCGCGGAAAGAACACAAATGATGGGCATTGCCCACATCCAAGCGCAGGACAAGAAGAGATGACTGACGTTCAACACTCCACGGATAAGCGGGGTGTGAATCAAACATGAGGTAATGATGCACTAAATGCGTGACAGATACAGACACGGGTACAGGACTAGAGATGATTGAAACTGCGTTTGAATTGAGTCCCGAAGTGTTTGAAGAGATTGGAAGAAGCTGTCCCACGAACGGATAGCCGGAGAACCCCAGAGTATCATCCTGACTGTTCCAGCGGAGGATCGTGTTGGCTCGATCGTATATTCGATCCCGCGAGGAAAGGCGATCATGTGTGGCCAGGGACACAAACCTGCCGAGACTGGCCCTACTCACTTCGGTGTGATAAGCTTTATGACAACCACCATAGCCTCGAATGGAGATCCCGCCGGCACTCTCCCAATATACGGTCCTTTTTGGCCTTTTTGGCCAACGACATCCCATACAGTCTTCTTTATGTCATCCTTGTCTCGGACTCTAATGCAAACAAGCCTATCATACGATTGGGGTGCCTTGAAAACGACCAAGCGGTCTTTTGGGTGTTTAGGGACTTCTTCCGTGTAGTATTCCGTCCATGAATCAACTTCGAAGGACGACTCGTCAGTGCCAAACTTCTTCTTTTAGCTTCCTAAATATCTGTAAAGAGCACTTATGGGGTTTCAGACCTCCTCTGAAGCTATCATTCTGAGTTTGTTATCGTCGTTCGCGACATCTGAGGAGACTTCGCGAAACGCCATGGTGGCAAGCGCTGATCGCGAACCTTAAGGTGCGATAGATAATCGTGTGCGTTTTCCGTCTAAACGAAGTGTTCGGGAGAAAGAAGATATTTAAGATGGTGTTTGAGCAATAGGCTGCGGGTATCAGGAGAGATGCCTACGGAAGTAGAGAACGTGTCAGACAGACCAGAACCACAGCAACGTATAGGAAGTATTACCTTGTTGCAGGCGGGATTTTGCGGCAACCTCCTTAAAAACGAAGCGACTAGAGATAATATTACTACAGTCACTCATACGGCGGAAGTCGAGCTTGCGTTAGATCGGGGTCATAAGTGCTTTTATGTGTTGGCGTCCAAAGGTCTCGTCAACTTCGAAATGCCGCCGTCACCCCACCATCAGCGCGGTTATCATCACGTGATTGGCTCCCGCCTCTGGAAACGGGGGCTTGCACAGTCTACAGTCATACAGACTGAGCGAAAGAATCTACAACACTAGCAACTCCATCTCATCGACCTATTAGGATGGTACTCTCAAGATGTATTACAGTCACATTACCCCGCCTTCCAGTTCTGGGCTGTCCAAAGTACCGCATGCACCAACTCAAGGGTTGGTATATGTCCTGTAACCCGAAGACATTCCAACGACGGGCCAGAGCATGCAGAAATGCAAGAGGCTAGGTGGAAGCGCAAAGAGATTAACGAATTATGCGAGCTAACGAGATAGCAAACTCTGTAGCGGTTGATGTACCTACTAGCAATCTAGCCGCCAGCCCAGCTTCAAGCTTTGTAACGGCCTGGCTAGGCTTTGTGGAGGTTGCGTTTCGGGGTTGAAGGGGAAGAGTGGACCGACGACACATGTTCGTCTTTCTTCGTTGGGTAAAAGAAATGAGGGGACAAGTTAATTTCGATATGGAAGGCGAGATTTGAAATATATATGCTCGAACGGAAGAAGCGGACTATTTACGCTGGCGAAATGCAGTGCCACAAGAAGCCCAACACCAAACTCCCAAAATGCAAAGATGCCGAAGCAAATATATCCAGCGGCTGCGAAGTGTCGTTACGCATAACACCATATAAACAGAGTTGAATAGAGCCTCACCTCGGCCCTCCCTTCTACAATTCCATCTCTTACACCCCCTAGCCAAGCCTCTCCATCAACCCCCGTCGAACCTTCATATTAACAACCCCACCCACCCCAAACGCCGGAATAATCCTCCCCATCCTCGCGAAACTAGCTTTAGCCCAATCTCTGAGGACTCTCCCGAGCCTCCCATCCTTGCCTCCCAACCGCACTCCCTCCCTATTATACAAGTCCAACCCAAGCAAATGCAATGGCGTGCTAAAGATCTGCACTGCCGCGGGCGTAACAAATTGTGCCACCGTCGCCGCAGTTACATACCGACTCACCTCTTCCCCCATCCTTGCTTCTAGTTTGGGCGCGAGGAGAGGGGGAAGGTTGAATGACGCGAAGATGGTGAGACAGTCGCGGACTGTGAAGAGCGCGAATGTGGGAAGGGGGACGGGACGCTTGGAGGTGCTGGAGCCGAAGAGTTGCGTGAAGCGGTTGTCTTTGTAGAGGCAGAGGGCTAGGTTGGCGGTGCTGGTTGCGACGAACTTGCTGGTGCCGGCCGTAGTTTCTACGAGGGGTTTGTTATGAACGGTAGAGGATGTGGTGTCGATGGTATTGGCGGTGAAGTAGGTACCGAAGTAAAGACTCTGCATTGGAGAACAGCATTAGCACGACGCTTTGGAACTCAGGGTGAAGCTGCGACGTACGAAAATCAACACAAACGGCTTACTCGCCAGGAAGCGATGTGGCTTGAGCAACAACTCCATCGCACTCTTCTTCAAGCTCTCCCCAAGCGTATTCCGCCCGCTAGCATTCTCAATGATGCCCTTATCGATCATCGTGATGATGGGCGCAACGAGAACACCCGCAGAAGCCGCAGCCAATGCATCCGCGCCTATCCGCAGTCCCAAGTTATGTGTATTCCACGTCTTAATCCCATCCTTGTCTTTCAAAGACATTGCCGTCGTGGTCGGCATGCTCGGTTTCCGTAGCGCGGGAATCCCAGACGGCAGCGAAGGTTTCGGAAGCGGCGGCGCACTCCAAGGAACGTCGCCTCCTTCCGCAGCACTCCGTATAATCGAACTGAAATCCTTCTGATCTCCCACCGGAACACTCAAGGTCTTCTCTCCACCTCTTTCCGCCCCCATAGCAGCTTCCTCCTATGATTAACAAATTCCCTCTTTCTGTGCTGCATGTAATCCCCCTTTCCCCTCGACGTGCTCATTCACGGTCGCAAGTCGATGATCTCGTGGCTCTCCGCGCTTGGTGAAGCCTACGAATTTGGTGGAACGCCGGTTTATAAGTGGAAGTCGAGTGAGCGGTGCCGTGAAGAGATAAGTCCAATGACAGTCGCGTCGAAAAGTTAGCGCTTAGGCCAGCTTCGGTTCGGGCTTCGCAAGAGCGCGCGCCGAGATCGGACGAGCCGAGCCGACAGGACCCCCGCAATACGATTGGTCAATGCCTATCTCTATGCTGGACCATCCACACGTACTAAAGGGTAGTTTCGGCTGAACAGAGTGGCACGCAAGGACAAGGACAAGGGACGATGCATGAGCTGGAACTTGATGCTGATGTAGTGGTCCACAGGGGGGGTCGGTTCCCATTGTATTATACTCCACCGGGTTCTGTTTTTCTACATTCGATGCACTTTGGGACATCGCGTGGTAAGGTGATGGAGAAGGCACTCGCCTGTGATATGGAAAGTTTGTTGTACATAGAAGGCCCTGGACCGACCATCGTGGGCACAGGTGTATTCAGTCCGTACTGGGCTGAAGCGGCATCTTGACAAGCCAATTCTCCCAGAACCGCACTCCATCAAGATCTTGCTCACGGCAAAGCGCGCCAGCTTCTTCCGCCATATCAAGTTCCTCTGTCGCAACGCCGACGCTCCAGCCGAAGCGCTCTGCCGTCTGTTGCGCTGTGACACCCATTCCATATTGCTGCCAGTCCCACAACACTTCTACGGCTGGGGACGAATTGTGCTGCTCTTGGAGCCAGGCCAGGAGACTAGCAATGGTCTTCTCATCAGTCCGGTCACGTCCTTGGACTACCAAGAGCCCGCTCTTGAATTGCCTTAGTCGCACCGGCAGTTTGAGCTTGTCCCACAGACGTGCTGCTTTCTCAAAGTCTGATGGACTGACAAGTTCGACCCCGCCTCTCGCACGGTTGAACACAGCCCAAAGATCGACAAGAGTCACGATGCCTCCTTCTCTCCTTAATATGCCACGAGTATCGTCTGTGAGCCATTCCGCCAGGTTCCGTGACAGCTCGGACACGTAGAGAGATTCCGACCCCGATCCAAGCATGTCCTTTGTGGTCACAAGACCAAGTGCCGAGGCTGACTGTGAGGCAAGTGCGCTTGCTTCGGAGCTACCGTTTGTGCCCAGATTCGCTTGACCTGCAAACTGCTCGGCGAGAGCAATAATCTCCTTTGCCGAAGTCATGAGGGCCTCGAGATCTTCAAATGCGCCGCCAATCACGGCTTCGTTGTTCTTCCTCTGTTCAAGCCCTCGGCGCTCCAGACCGGCAATCCCCACGACCTTGTTGCGCTCAAGATCCACCGATGGTTCTGCCGTAGTCGTTGAATAGCCGTCATCGAAAGTGCCAGAAGCTGGACGCGGCTTGGGAATGGGCGGTGCGCTTTGGAGGAGCCATTTGCGCTGCACGAGAGCATTCTTCAACCGCTCATGAAATATCTTCTCCCCGCCGCCCCGAAATGAGAATTTGATACACTCAATGGTCACGTCCTTGAGGGGCTTGTTGAGCGATGGACCTGGTGACTCGGCTCTCCCAACGTCTTGTGCCACCTCGAGTCGTTTATCCGCTGGAGCAAGCGGACCCCCGCACATTTCGCAAGTGGTGAGCGAGGGGTGGTTTTGGAACGTGCACCGGGGGCACTGGAGTGAGTTGGGACCGGAGACTACGCTTCCACCCGTCCCACCTGAAGGCCCGGGCAGGCTGTTGCTACCATCTTTCGGCGGAAGCGCTGGTGCCTGCCGATTCGACATGGCGGATATAGCCGCCTTGACCACATGCACCAGCGGCGGTTTTATGCCACATGCAAGACATGGCGGTAAAGGAGTGCGCGCGTTCGCAGTCGAAGGGTCGAAATTCGACGGGACGGGATTCGAGAAGGAGCATATGGGACACACCCAGGTCGCGCTCAGCGGTGTCGCGGACGCGGGGGCAGGACTACCTCGTCGTTCGGGGGTGGTGGGCGTGTTGCTCGTCCTGGGCGAACCCTGCGAGAGTCGCTTGGACGGCTTTGGGAAGAGGGTGATTTTGGGAGAGGACTTGAGGAAGCCAGCCTGGGAGGGGTCAGATGCTGGCTGTCATAAGCACAGGCGAGGGTATAGAGCCATCCTACGTAGTATTCCGGGCGCTCGACGTCCCTGAGGAAGATGGCTACCGAGTTCTGGCGCGGCTCGTTGTGGTCGACGTAGCAGGCGCGGTGCGAGGTGAGATAGGCCTGGCCATTCTGGTACTGGGGGATCTTGAACTTGCTGCGTGCGGTCAGTCGTGTCGCGGCGGGGCAGGCGGGCAATCAATCGGGCGCGTACCCCTCATACAGGCCCACGGCATCCTGCACGAAGAGCAGCGTTTCTTCCGGCAGGAGCGATGGGCGCAGCGCCGTCGTCAGGTCGAGCTGGTGCAGAAACATTCAGGCCATGCAGGGGAGCGGGCAACGGCACACAGACTGCAGCGCTTTGGATAATGTCATGTGAAGCCTAGCATCCCGCCATTCACCCACGCCAGCCATGGCCGCCGTCATTCGCGTGTCCCGATCGGCCTTAGTCTGTGCTTGGCACGTGCCCGCATGGCCAGTCCCACTCAGATCGCACATCTCCCGTCCGCCTCACCGCATCTCCTCTCCCTTCTCCTCTCCCTCCTCACTCACCCACCCACCCGCTGCCCGCTCTACATAACGCCTCGCGCGCCTTCCAGCCGAGACGGCAGCGCCTTCACCACTTCGTTTCTCAAGGTACGGCACTCTACTCACCATCGGTCCTGTTCTGCCATCGTTTTGCCAAACCTCTCCCAACCTCCACCATGGCCTTTAACGCAGTGTCCGCCCGCACGACCTTGACGCGCCCCGCTCAAGTAAGTGTCTACAACAGGCCCATGTCTCTGGCCCTGGCCCCGTCTCACGTTCATGCGCAGGAGGCACCCGTCGCCGCAAAGCCGCAAAAGGTCGTGTGGCCAACTCCCGTCCGCGAATATGTCTCGCGTGCCTTCGACCAAGACAAAGCCATCAAGGGCATTACACAAGTTGAGATGAAAAAGAAGCTCACCGAGGTCATCGGCTTCTTCGCCGAGCGGAACCAGCTGGGCAGCATCGACTGGCCAAATTACCCGCTCCCGCAAGAGTTATTGAGGGATGAACGCGCTTCCGCCCAAGCCCAGTCGGGCCACGACGCCTTCATGTCTTCCCAAAATGGCCTCGCTAACCTCCAATTCCACACACCCCAATCTAAGAAGCGCAAGTCACAGGACGCCGACCAGCTTCCGTTGCGCGCAGAACCGCCTTGGCGTACAGGTACTAATCTAGAATCCCGCATCACCTACACCGGCCCCACCGAGAAGCGCCACAAGAAGAATGCCATCTCCCGTGAGGGCTTCAGTAAGTCCGATCAAGCTGATATGGAGAGGCGCAACAAGCGTTTCAACAACAACAAGAAGGCCAATCAGACGCCCCCCTGGAGCTCGCCGCGGGTCGACAAGCCCGACAATGACTCAGACATGTCTACAGCGCCCTGCGTCGGAACGAATCAGTCTCTCGAGAAGAGCTACTTCCGCCTGACAGCCCCACCCAACCCAGAAGACGTGCGCCCTCAGTATGTGCTCGAGAAGACGCTGTCGATGCTCACCAAGAAATGGAGAGACGAGAAGAAGTACGGCTACATCTGCAACCAGTTCAAGTCGCTGCGCCAGGATCTTACCGTCCAGCACATCAAGAACGCCTTCACGGTCAAGGTGTACGAGATCCACGCTCGCATTGCACTCGAGACGGGGGATCTGGGTGAGTATAACCAGTGTCAGACGCAGCTCAAGGCGCTGTATTCGCAAAACTTGGGAGGCAACCCGGCCGAGTTCACCGCCTACCGTATTCTTTATTTCGTGTATACGTGCAACAAGACCGACATGAACGACTTGTTGGCCGAATTAACCTCCGCAGACAAAATCCAGCCGTGGATCAAGCATGCCCTTGACGTTCGCTCGTCGCTGGCTCTCGGCAATTACCACAGGTTCTTCAAGCTATACCTCGCCGCTGAGAACATGGGCAGCTACTTGATGGACATGTTCATCGAGCGCGAGCGACTCCATGCTCTCGCTAACATCTCTAGAGCGTAGGTCTTCTCCTCACCACCTATAGCAGATTATCGCTAACGCCTCGCAGATATGTGATTGTTGCGCTCCGCTTCCTCACGGACGAGCTTAGCTTCGATAACGATGACGCCTGCCGTGAATTTCTCGAAACCCATGGTGCCCAGCACACTATCGAAGAGCGGGCCGACGATATGGGCGGACGAACGATTCGCATTAAAGTCAAAGAAGCCGCCGGCGTGTTCGAGGGCCTGCGCCAGGCCGCCTTCAGCAAAGTAGACATCAAGGGCCAGATATGAGCCTTCCCTGGACGTCGATGCGACATGCTCACAGTATTTTGTCTTTCGCGGCTACCGCGTGTTTCTGTCTTTTCGATACCCTGCGCCACTTCTCTACGTCACCCGGCCGCCTGGCCGCCCATGGGCCCGATGCACCTCAAACGGCGATTACCCGGTATCACTTATTCGTTTCTCAAATGTCAACCGAACGGAAGGCGGGGCATCCGCTTTATGCGATGATGCACGAAAGTTCTAGTACAAGGTTCTCAGACACGACACGTCTCAAACACTGTCCCCGAGAAGCTCTCCGCATTCGAGTGCAGCCATTTGGTCCTCTTTAGTGCGTCATGTCAAAAGAAAGTCTACAATCTCGAATGGGAACTGTAGGGCTGGGTGGAGAGTGTGGTGCGACAAGGATGTATGACAGTTTTGGCGCTCGGATACCGTGGGTCTTTCCACTTTGTCTCAAACCTCGGACGCGGCGGCCGAGAAATTGTCCGATAGCACACGTGGGATTACGAAGAGGCCGCCAGCATGGCCCCCGTCTCCCAGAAAGGCAAGTAGACATCGGTCGGGGAGTTTTGCTGGCGTTCCCGGTCCCGACGCGATCCGCGCATAACGCACGAGGTTCCGACTTCACTCGAGGGTTGCTTTGGCTGGGAAATAGGGTCGGAAGTGGGCGGCAATGGACGTTAGTGTTCACGAGGATGTTTTCCTCGAGCTTTGTTTGCAGGCGCCCGGAGGGGCCAATAGGAGGGGCAAAGTAGCATTTTGTGGTCGCGATTCGTTAGGGCTAGATTCCGGAACGGCGCGTCTAGTCCTTTTGGAGTAGGAGGCGCACGCAACGAAGATGATTGATGAATGCACTGGTCCACGAAACTTTGCAAATTGGACGCGCAGCGCGTAGCGAGCGCGACGGGATTCCCGTGTGATGTCCCAAACCGGGCCTCGGCGCCGCGAGGTGCAATCCCTTGCTACCACCCCAGACGGTGGAGCGCCGTGCTGGCGGGCTGCGGGCGATGCAGAGTCGTAGGGACGGTGGCGATGGCCATGCCGATGTATTGTACGTGAAGGTGGCATGCAGCGCGGTGTCCTGGTGCTATTGCATGGTTTGCGGGTGTCGATTGGCTGGGCATGGCATAATTCAGGCTGCAGACGACAGAACTGACAGATGGACCCACCAGGCATCCTGGGCCGAGCCCAAGGAGGGTTCGCGCTGGCGTGCATTTTCTCCATTCCTCTCAGCCTTTCGTTGTCCAGGTTGTGGTGAGGTGTCTCGGAATCCGCGCCAACAAAGCAGACATCTATCCTCCGCAGCCCTTGTCCGATCATTCAGCCACAGCGGCGAGCCCCAGCCGGCAAGGATCAGCCGCCCAGCAGCAGGCAGCGCAGAGCGGAAACCCTATAGACGTGGTCGCCCTCGTCAAGCTGTCGGGCGCCATCGCTACCCGCTGCTCCAGGACCTCGCCCGTGGGCGCCATCACGACGACCAACACGACACTCGACGCCGGCTGCAGCCCTACCTACCTGCACCGAGATTTGCGCATACACGCAACGCCGCCGCACGGCCCTGGACAAGCCGCAGCTCATTTCACCTCGCTCCCCACGCGGCCCAAGCACAAACGCCAACCTGCCGGTTTTCATCCTGGTCGCCCGCACATCGCCGTCGCAGACCAACCTCAGCTTCACCACCCCGAGTCCCTCGTCCGCACCCGCTTCGCTGTCTCGTCGTCGCGATAGCAACGCACGCCGCCCGCTATGAAGGTATGCGCGCCTTTGCGACCCCCTCGGCCCTCCCCTTCCCCGCCGCCTGCCGCGCCGTGTGCTAACCCGCGAGCAGTTCCGACGCTCTATGAAAGGAGAGAAAGACAGCCGGCCGCACCACATCTCCATCCCCCCCAAGGACGCCATCGCCATCGTGCCGCCGAAGAAGGTGAGTCGCGCCTTCCCCAGCGCCTACCCCGCCGCGCAGGCAGCGCCAACATGGCACCACTAACACCACCGCCAGGTCATAAAAGCACTCTACGACTACGCCGCGCCCGACTCGGACCCCAACTCCGGCTACCTCAGCTTCTCGCAGGGCGACTTCCTGCACGTGGTCGGCCGCGAAAACGACACAGACTGGTACGAGGCGTGCAACCCGCTGCACGGCACCCGCGGCCTAGTACCCGTCACATACTTTGAACCCGTGGGCAAGACGGTGCGCGACAGCAGCGGCTCGGCCAAGTCGGCGCCCGCAAACCAGGCCACTGCGCCGCACGATTCAGGCTACCAAGAACGCAGCATGATGAGCCCGGGCACCATGAACAACATGATGGCCGCCGGCCGCATGTCAGCCGCGCTGGGGAAGGGCTCAGGCGCCATGGTCTACGGCATTGTTATATACGACTTCAAGGCAGAAAGACCCGACGAGCTAGAGGCCAAGGAGGGCGAGGCCATCATCGTCATTGCACAGTCGAACCCCGAATGGTTCGTCGCAAAGCCAATCACTCGACTCGGCGGCCCCGGACTCATACCCGTCTCCTTTATTGAGATCCGCGACATGACCACAGGCCAGGCTGTGGGTGATCCGCATGAGGCTGTACGTCGCGCCGGGGTGCCCAAGGTCGAAGAGTGGAAGAAAATGGCGGCCGATTACAAAAACGGCAGCATAGCGCTCGGCAAGCTCGAGTCCAACTCGCATCAGACGCTGCAGCAGGGCATGGACAGAATGAGCCTGGGCGGCAAGAGTCAGTCGAGCGGGGTGCCCAACAATGGCTACGGTCAAACCAATTCGGTGAGTTTTGCCTAATGTAAACCCCCTCCGCATCCTAACTGAGCTGCCTGCAGGTTGCGTCTCATTCGCGAACCACATCCCTCGCGCAGGGCCAGCGACAGCAATACCGATCTTCCGATTCGACACTGCTTGCACCGGTGAAGGCGTGCGTGCCGCGCTATTGCTTCGCCGACGACATATTCTGGTTCATCATCGAGTGCCAGATGGAGGACGGTCGGCATTGGGAACTGCAACGCCTATATCAAGACTTTTACGATCTACAGATCCAGCTTATTGCGACTTACCCTGCGGAGGCTGGCACCAACGGAGGCGAGCGCACGCTACCATTTATGCCCGGGCCTGTCACTTACGTTACCGACAATATTTCGAACGGTCGCCGCGCTAATTTGGATGAATACATCAAGAATCTGCTGAAGCTGGGGTCCCACATCACTACTGGTTCTTTGGTCAAGGGTTTCTTTGCGCCAAGGCAGGGCGACTATGAACAGGACGAGGACGCCATCGCTGCGGAGGAATACCGGCTGTCTCAGCAGTCAGCACAATCCTCCGATCCATCACAAGGGGCCTCGCGCCAGTCATCCGCCGATCACCTGCAGCAGGCCTCCACTCCGGTAACCCCGTTTTCCACCGGTTCGAATTTCCCGAGCCACCAGCGGGGACCGTCCATGGGCGGACTCAACCCACCACCCATGCAGCATCAGCACTCGAGTCTTTCGGCCATGTCCAACGTATCGACCAACACCGGCACGGGATCAGCATTAAAGATCAAAGTGTGGTTTGAGGATGACGAATGCGTCGTCATACGCATGCCGCTGTCGTTGAAGTTTGCTGACTTGTACCAAAAACTTCAAGAGAGGCGAGCAATAGACAAGCCCAATGAACAGAGTGACGAGCTATACGTGGAGTATAGAGATGAAATTGAAGGGAAATTCTACCCTATTGAGAGCGACGAGGACCTGGCGATTGCGGTGGAACGGAACCCCAAGCTGACGCTGCAAGTGACGGTTCCAAGATAGGTCTGGACGTGTCTTGCAATCTGGCAGCTGCCGCTGCTCTCTTCTGCGTTCTGGCACTGGATGGTAGGAACGTGGCATGCATTATTCAGGGACATGGCGGATTCGGCGATTTTCTCCTTTGGAAGGTTGGGCTACGGTCCTTTGCAGGATTCGACAAAGACATGGACGACCGATCTGGCTCGGTCCAACCACCTTTCACTTCTACCTTTTTCGATTTTACGGCTTTTCGTCGACGGCATCTCAATACTTGGACTCTTTCACGACTTTATGGCGTTTCCAAAACGGGACTGGATCGAATCGAAACATGGGGGCGTTCAATATCGGTGCTTGGTGCTCGGTGCATGATGGCGCGAACGGTTCGACTTTTGCGGTACTTTGTTAGCTTATTCCCCGGACATGTTTTTTATCTTCTTCTTTCAAGATTTATGTTGTTGTCTACTTGGCGAGGAGAGGGAGGAGGGGTGTATTGGAATGGCTGGAGGACTGGATCTATTTAATGCCGCATGATCTTGTGGCTCGGCTTGGTTGGACGTCGGAGGCATGGCGCGGTATTGGTGAAGCAATGCGATGGTAGCTGCATGAGTGAACGAAGATGGTGTACTCCCTTGTCCGACCTACTTTTTACTACGTTCTGTTGTGTGCATCAAGCATCACGTCGACTTGTGTGCATAGCTTTGGGGTTCCTTGTTGCACAGGTCAGGTGGTGAGCACTTATGCACAGCGCGTGAAAATCCAAGTCCTGTAACTCGAAAAGTTCTACTTCTCACTAAGTAACTTAATGTGTCCCAATTTCTTAACGAATTCCCTACGTGTAAAGTGATCACTAGGTCTTTCCGAGGCGCTATGTGATAACAGTATTTCCTACGTTTGCATGTCTCCTGCCGTGCTACCTCGGACGTGTTATTCCGCGGAGTCACGTGGGAACGCGCTACGCGACTTGAGGTTGGCGTCTTCACAGCAGGAGCTTTTCGACCATCCACGCTCTTCTCGTCTGACCCTCCATCTTAGCTAACAACCAGTATTATTACTCTTACGGTCTTTTGGGGTGCTTCTTTTAGTACGCTGTAAGGACCTTCCTAGTACTTTTGGCTGCTTTCAATCGTTGTCTGCTTGTCAGGGGTACTGGTCAGATGTTGAACGAGATGGAAGATAAACCTTCCACTTCTCCACCTCCTTTCTTTCCTACCCCTTCCAACCTTCCTTCCACTTTCACTGAGCCCTTCGACGCCTACTTAGTAGTAGCTTAGTCACGTAGTGCGGTTAGAGCTTGGCCTTAGTATATAAGAGGTTCGCCTCTGATACTTTCGACCACTCTATCCGCTATTCTCAACTCAACTAGTCTTCCTACGCTAGCATCCGGTTCATATCTCTCGTGCCGATTCTGCCTGCGTACTGCCTCTTACACTGCTGCCCTTTGGTAGCTACCCCCCTCCTGTAGCAAGCCTTCTTTTGGTGGATTCAACAAACCAGGCGCTTTCTAGTAGCCATGCAAGCGCCACAACATCTAGACCGACTCAACTTCCCCGACTCCTCGCATGCGGATTCGACTTATTACCTCCGCCAGGACGAGCTCCAATGTCCCCGGCCGTGCGACTGTGCCGATTGCGGCAACTCTTTCTTCAGCCTTGAAGAACAACGGCACGACAGATTCGTTTATACTAACCAGGTTTCCGACCCGGATGCACGGACATTTCTTTCCTTGTATGTGGAGCAGATAATGCAGGACCGGGCGTATCTTCTCGAACAGTGCAGGGCGCGAGGCGACCATATCATTACGCGGTGGAAGAAGCGGACGCAGCAAAAGCGGGCGGCGGTCCTCCTCCAAGCCGAGCCCGACCTCTGCCAGGAACAGTTCTTCATTCCGAACTTCATTGCTACGCATCCTTCTTGGCAAGACATTCGTGTGGATAAGCTGCGCAAGATGTTTTTGCATCCATATCTTAGCGTGGATGCATTGGAGAAGAACCCTGCCTTGCTCCTTAGCCTTCTTCACCATCGCAGTCAGTACTCTCCCCAGGATTGGGCGGCATATGATAGTAAAGTACTGACCCTTGGATGGGCGTCTGGTGCCTTTGATGTCGACTTCAATTCTTCTTCTGTCGTCATGTACGGAGACAGATACGGCCAATTGACCCCCTGGAACGCGGACCAGATGCATAGAGCGGTCACTCTTGGATACCCACGCGCTATTTTGGTTCTTGAAGCTCAGTCGACGCTTCTGGGTCTACTTCGTCGGATCGTTGAGATTCTCCTCGAAGCGAGTAACGACACACTAACCGGGTCTTCAAAGTGGAACGAGATGGTTGCAGTCGGCTTCAAGAAAAGCGAAGACAAAGCATACTGGTCACGCTTTGCATACCAACCGTTCTCGCCACCTCCACGACTCGATGTGGACAGCTTGTTAGCTCAGGCAAAGGCTCGCATGGACGCGACTGGCGACCACCTATGGCTACTCCAGACAGAACCTGCATATCTTCGGTACTTCGTTCGATCCGTTAAAGATATGTCAGTTACCAAAGCCATAACTTCTGACACGTACGCTTGGCAATTGATACTAGGGGAGATTATGGGCGACTATAATCACCATATCTTTTGGTCTTTGGTCCACAGTGAGCTCACGCATGCTGCCCAATTGTACCGCCGTTATTGCGGCTCTATTAACCAAGGGAGTCCTCTCCCTAAGCATTACGACGATGTCATTGGAGCCCTCGAGCTACTCGTAGTCAACCGGATACATATTCGCTCCAACCATTTGCAATTGGTCATATACTCCCGCCCAGGCTTCGCTCGCTACTTTGACGTGCGTTACAAGGGCGGTGATACGGTAGGACTAAGTTCAAGCACCAAAACCCCAGCAGGACCGGATGGGTATTTCAGCACAGACCCGCTCTACTGGTGTCTCTTGCAGCTGCAAGGCCCGCCAGACTCACAAACCCGTTACGAGTACGCAATGATGTTCAACTTCCTCGATGAGCATCTTGCCAAAGCCCCGAAAGAAGAGCGCAGCCGACTCGATGGTATGCTCTACGAAAAACTCTCCGACTATTCCGTTCTCATCGAGATGTTGGCTAGCATCCGACTAGGTCGACCACAGAATCGGAATAGGACAAGGACTGAGGCCGAGGGACAGGATAACAGAATGGCATGGAGAGTCTCGCGCGCGGTCCTCTCCATCAACAACACCGTGGATGCGGCCAAGGCCCTGCAGGATTTCTTCAATACACCATTGCCTGGTGGTGGGAAAGACCGTACTTGGATGCAGGGCTTCGACGTCGTTCACGGGAAGCTACAGACCTTTTGGCAGAAAGTGCATCGCGATGTGCAACGGAGCTATGCGATGACGGACCTTCCGGCAGAAGATGTACGAGCTGGCCTCAAACCCGTCCAGATGTGGAACAGCCCCGAGCATCATCGTCTGATCCAGCGGAGAAGAGAGGACGTCCAGTCTAAACTCCACAAGCCCAAATCAGCCCCTGACCTTGACATATTCCTTCCACTTCCTCGCGGGGCCGACGAGACATCCCAGGTATTCGTTTCCGACCCAAAAGAAAAGCCAAAAACAAAAGGCACACCCGCCTTACCCCCCACCCCCGGCCCCAATCCACCGCTCGAAATCCTCCCAGCGACCCCCCTACCCACTCTCCAGGTCCCCCGCAAATCCCTAACAACCCTCCGCACAATGTTCCCCTCTACGCCAGAAGAGCGCACCAGAACAATCGACTGGGATACATTCGTCACAGCCATGAGAGATGCAGGATTTTCTGCACGCAACGCTGGCGGTTCTATGGTGGCATTTGAGAAGGACGATGGCAAGATCGTGTTTCATAAGCCGCATCCCGTGGCGAAGATTGAGCCGCTTATGCTGCAGGCTATGGGCAGGAGAATGAATCGGTGGTTTGGTTGGTGCAGAGAGGCTTTCGTGGGGGAGAAGTAGGGGTTTGGAAGGGGTTGGGCGTGCAATGTTTGTGTATGCCTCTAGGAGGGGTTTAGGGAGCGACTTCAGCTGGGACGAGATATACTTGCTATTGGATGCGCAACGATATTTTGTTTCACAAGTCAGACACTCGCTAGACGTAAGATAGACGTAAGATAGACGTAAGATAGACGTTAGATATACGTTAGATATACGTAGTTGCCTGAACCCCAAGTAGGGATGTCGGATAAAATCTCCTATCCAGTTCGCGACTGGCGCTTAGAGTAAGCGCATGAAGACGAACTGGATAGAGTCAAAAGATGACAAAGTCCTCGCCATCATCCTCGCACAAGTTCTTTCGCCATCGTATCCAGTCCAAGTTGGGGAATCGCAAACAGTCTTCGGTCAATTGCTCGAGGACGAGGGAATCGCGTTGCAACTCATAGTGATCTCGCACCATAAGTTGCTGCAGCGAGGGCGGCAGTAGCTCGCTAATACGATACTCGGGGCTGGTTTCGGCCCAGTACGCCTCCTTGTCAACTTCTAGGTTTTCTGAGATTAGTTGACTTGGCGGTGCAAAGGGAGCACCCAGAAGCAGGATGCTCGGTAGATCGAGCGTGGTGAGAGCGGAGAAGTCTCGGAGACTGTAGAGTTGAGGGTATGTTTGTTGAGCGTCGGTGAACGAGCAGTGGAGGGCGTCGGCCATGAGCGAGAGGCTTTTCAGGCAGTGATGGTGTTTGGAAAGGGCGGCGTGCAGATTTGTAAGCATATGGGCGTGCCCGAGATACATGAGTTCAGTAGAGAAGGCCAGATGCTCCAGGGAATTGATAGGAGTGATGATTTGCGGAAGCTGGATGTACTCTAAGTGCGTGCGGATAAGTCGTAGGCTAGACAGGAATTTGACTTCGACTCTCCCATTTCCCACGGCGTACCAGTTATCCTTCAGTTCCATTTGGCCGTCTAATTGCATATTCCGCAGAGATGGAAACCTGGCACGGGTGATGCCAAAAAGGGGTTGGAAATGGTTGCTGGTAGCTAGGAGCATGCTGGAGAGATTACGAAAGGGGCTACGGTTCTCGCCCGATTCGCGACACCGGCCACACATGGTAAGTTCTATGACCGTGGTCATGTTTTGCGGGCAGGGCGACCATACGAGCTGCCTGATGTTGGATGTGTATGCTAGCATGAGTACCAGACAGGCTTCGGTCTGCGACGTGCCGAGTAGCGATTGCCATTTATCAAAGTCACCATCCTTCACCACGATACGACGTGCTTCCGGGACAATGATGTCAGCGCTTTCGAGATCGCCATACGTGAAATGCCAGTCAGACTTGGTGAGGGCGTGCACAGAGAAGACGGCTTGCCGCAGATCTGGGCAAGCAATCATGGTTCGAAGAAAGCATGCCGGACGATAGCACTGGTCTGGAGACCCGGCATAGATGATAAGAGTCGAGTAGAGAGTGGCCGTTGCAATCCTGTGCAATCGCTTGGAGGCAAGGCACAGTCCTGCGAGAGCTGAGAGACGTTGCTGGTTTTCGGCTTGATCTCGCGTGTAGACTTCGTCGGTCAACCCCTGGGCCAGAAGGGACGGAGAAGGCTGGACGAGTTGAAGGTGGGACACAATGTCCAGAATCAGCTCGTCGGGTAACTGGTTCATGGCGAGGGGTGTTTGCTCGAGGAAAGGAAGAGTGATGCAAGCGGGAGTCTTGTAGGCTGCCGCGTACATTGTACCGCCTTCCTCTTCCGGCACGACTAAACCCCGCTAACTCCGATCGCTACGCCAACCTACCTGCTGCGCCCGCCACACGCCAAACACGACCAGCACACCTCATACACAGCTCTCCCATACATTGTTAACCATCATGAAGTCCTCGCTATTGCTTCCACTGTGCACCGCGGCACTTGCTGCAGCTCTACAAGTCCCGACGAACCCGCAGATTGTGCTGCAGGACCCGCAGGCTACCGTGGGTGAGCCGGAGGAGTATCTCATTGAGCTATCACCGGGCGAGACGAGGTGGATCAAGGAAGATGAGAAATGGGAGCTGCGACGGGTACGTCTCATTCCTACAGATGGCTCGTCACGATAGCTATGTAGCTATGACAGCTGTCGTCAGGTGTCGCTGCCTTAAGCTCCAGGCTGACACGGTTCATAGGAGGGCATCAACTTCTTCGACATCACAGATACCCCGAACTTGGGCGCTCTGAACAGCGAAAAGTATGGCGTTCAGAAAGTCAAGTTCCCCTCGAAAACGGCCTACAATGAGACGGTCGCCCCGCTCCTCAAGCAGCTCCAAAAGAACAACATGCGCAAGCACCTAGAGACCTTCACGGCCTTCCACACTCGCTACTACAAGTCATCGTATGGCGCGCAGTCGTCGGCATGGCTGCTTGGACAGGTCAACGACACGCTGGCCAAGGCTGGAGCATTCCAGCACGGCGCCTCGGTCAAGGCATTCTCCCACCCATGGGGCCAGTCCTCCATCATCGCGACGATCCCCGGCAAGAGCAACAAGACGGTCGTGATTGGCGCGCACCAGGACAGCATCAACCTGTTCCTCCCTTCCATCCTCGCTGCGCCCGGCGCCGACGACGACGGCAGCGGCACCGTCACCATTCTCGAAGCACTCCGCGTGCTCCTCAAATCGGAAGACATTGTCAAAGGAAAGGCGCCCAACACGGTTGAATTCCACTGGTACTCGGCCGAAGAGGGCGGTCTGCTGGGATCTCAGGCCATCTTCCAGGCATACGAGAAGAGCGGCAAGGATGTCAAAGCCATGCTGCAGCAAGATATGACTGGCTACGTCCAAAAGACGATTGACGCAGGCGAGCCAGAGTCTGTCGGAGTCATCACCGACTTTGTTGACCCCGGCCTGACCGAGTTCATCAAGGAGATCATTACCGAGTACTGCGACATTCCCTATATTCTCACAAAGTGCGGCTATGCTTGCTCCGATCACGCCAGTGCGTCCAAGGCTGGATATCCGTCTGCGTTCGTGATTGAGTCAGACTTCAAGTACTCGGATAACAAGATCCACACCACGGAGGATAAGATCGAGTATCTGAGCTTTGATCATATGCTCCAGCATGCGAGGTTGACCCTTGGTCTGGCGTATGAACTGGCATTTGCTGAATTCAAGTGAGCTCACAGGGTTTGGATGTAGTCGTCATTTTCGAGGCTTTGATGGTACGATTGTATACGAGTTGGAGTTGTTTCGGATGGGCATACGCAGCGACGGAATCATCTCCTTGTACAGCGCTTCTACTGTAGAATTAGCCTACCACTGTCTACATGGCTCCTTCAACCGGCAGCAATCACGCTGCACGTCATGTGCCCTCGTTTGCACGCCCAGGAGGTCACAAACACAGTCACCGAGGTGTGACTGTCCTTGTCTGACCCGCAGCTCCCCACGGTGGCGGCTGATTGGCTCACGAGCTAGCTCGAATGACTACATCCCTATCGCGGAGCTTTATCTAAGCTGCCCTCCCCAATCCATCCGGCTCTCCCCCCCGCACTGCACTGCTCTTTACCTACTCCTTTCCTCTTCTCTCCTCTATCAAGACGGTCTCCAACTTGCTGTGCAAGTTGCTCTTATTCCCTCCCTTCCCGTCGACTGCGTATCGCTTCCCCGGTTCCCCGCAATCGCCACCACCCCTGCACCGATCATGGCCATCCACTCCCCCGAGCCCGCAGCTCCGGCGCCCATCGACATTGAAGCCTGGACGGAGCAGGCGACTGCTGCGCTGAGCACCATCACCATCTCTGCGCCCGGTCATGTTCCTCTAGGCACCACGACAGTCACTCTCCAGATCCCACTCGATGACGTGGAGACTCGCGCGGCATCGGCATCGCATCCCGCCTCCGCAGCGGTCGCCAAGGAAGGCGGCCTGTACAAGCGCAAGGAGCCCGTCCGTCGCGACAGCTTGAGGCGCAGAGAGGCACTGCTCAAGGGCAAGGAGGGGAGCAAGCGGAGGATGAGGTGGGAGAATGGTGCGTCTCCCTCACCCTCATCGCACGCGCTCTTTTCGCGCACCGCGAGAGCTGGCTTCCTGACTTGTACTTGATGAATCGATCTAATGTGCCTAGACCGCCTCCTGAACAACCCCTACGCAGAGCCCCCACAGCCAATAGACTGGGAGGTTCACCCTACCCACACCGTCCGCAACGTACCGTACTACCTCGCGCCCCTCTGGGATGCCGGCCTCGCCCGCCAGTCCACCGAGCGTAAGACAGCTGCTCGCAAGGCCGCCGCTGGAACCAAGACTGTCGCGAAGAAACCTACAAGCCCGGGCATCGTACCCAAGGAGCTGCGCGAGAAGCTCAAGCGGTCTCGTGGCGCCAAGGGTCTACTGATGGATCTTGAAGGCGAGGTTCGCAAGTTCGTCGAGGAATGGGAGGACAAGGAGCGCAGGGCCGAAGCCGACGGTCTCCCCGCTGACCCGGACTCCTCCGATGACGAGATCGTCTTTGTCGGCCGCAACGGCCAGATGAGCGATGCGAGGAGTCCGACTTCTAGTGCCGCGATCAAGCGCGAGATCATGCTGTTCGAGACACCCGAAGACGACAACGGCGGCGCGTTTGGTCGTTGGCTCATCCATCACATTGGCGTGTACTATGGGCTGAAGACGTGGTCTGTCACCGTAGGCAGCCCGGCGCGTCGCGAGGCGTACATTGGACTGAAGGAGTCGCGGATGCGGACGGGGAGGATGGTGAGCGGTGGGGCTTTGCCGCGGCCGCTTTGGGTTTTGGTTTGATTGTCGTACATGGTGGTGGTGCTGGGGCTTTACATTCATTTGGAGGTGATTGCTTCGGTTCGCGTACGCGCCATTTACACGGTATATCTAAGACGTGCATGGATCGGTTTGGATTTGTTCGTCTTCGAGCTTGCATATGCATATAGACGCGCATATAAGGCGACGTATCACGAAACTATACGTTCAGAATCTTGACGTTGCTCTAGTCTGCAGCTCTGCTATGCAGTGACATCGTTGCGCGGATCTTGCAACCCGTTCAGGTCGATATTCGGCAACTGGTAGGAGCAGTGAGGAGAGACTGGGGGCGGACTGACTAGTAAACGTTCTGGTTAGAGTGTGGACGATGGGTGGGTAAGGTAATGGGCGGGCGAGGGCTGGGGGGTAGTTTAACCTCGGGGTTGAGACGGTGTGCTTTTTGTGCTTCTTTGTGGGATGGACTGGACTGATTTGTTGCATCGGTGAAAAGTCGTTCATGGAGGATTGGAGAGTGTTGCTATTCTTCCTTGATGTATGTGTTGGTTTCTCCACAGTGGAGTTGCTACGCTAAATATATGGACCTGTTCCGGATTGAACAGCACGATTTCTAGAAGAGCAGAGCACACCATGCAGTGGCAAACGAGCGTTACGGTCTTTACATGTTCTTTTACGCAACCATGACTTTTTGATCCCCGAGACGCCCAACGCCCAAACAAACAAACGCAGTTCCACCCTACGCCAACATGCCCCTCAACTCACTCCCCTCTTTCAACATATCCACGGCCCTCCCGCTCTTAATCAGCCTCCCCTTCCCAAGCACAACGCAGTAATCTGCGCTCTTCACCGCCTCCAATCGATGCGCAATCGTAATCACAGTACTCTCCCTCATTTCCTCCCTCAACACGCGCTGTATCCTCTGCGCCGTCTCAAAATCTATACTCGCCGTCGCCTCGTCCATGATCAGCACCGCAGACCGCCTCAGCATAGCTCGAGCTAGACCAACGAGTTGGCGCTGGCCCTGCGAGAGGCCCTTGCCTCCGCCTTCGATGGGCGTGCTGAGCGTCCAGGCGTGGTTCCCTGCTATCTTAGACAAGACGGCTTCGCAGGCGCCGTCGGAGTATTCGTCGAGCGGGTCGAGGTTCTTCCGCATACTGCCCGAGAATAGAACGGGGTCCTGCGCGAGGAACGTGATGCGGGAGCGGAGTGCTTGTTTGCTCACGGTAGATATGTCTACGCCGTCGATGAGGATGGTGCCGCTTTCGGGGGCGATGGTAGCGAGGAGGGAGAGTGCTAGAGTAGATTTTCCTGAGCCGGTGCGGCCGATTACGGCGGTGTGGGAGCCGGCTGGGATACGCAGGGTGATGTTTTGAAGGGCGGGTTCTAGGGTGGGCGCGTAGCGGGTTATTACGTTTTCGAAGACGATGTCGCCCGCGTAGGTTGGCCAGTGGGCTGGTGGATCGACAACACCCGGTTGCTCTTCCTCTAGGTCTAGAAGCTCGACTACACGCTCTACAGATGTGAAGTCCATTTCCAATTGGCCGTAGATCTTACACAGTGACTCGGTGTGCATGACGAATTTGTTTGCCGTGACAAGCACGAAGGCGGTGAGGCCGGGAGATATGCCTGTGTAGATTGCTATGAGGGTCATGATGAGGGTTGCGGAGGAGGATAGGGCGGAGAAGCGGAGGCCTAGCCAGGCTTGCAAGGACCAGTAGAAGTGGTCGTTCTTTTGGAAATTGTCGACGACTTCGATGACCCGGGATTGGAAGCGGGGTTGGGCGGAGAAGGCGCGGACAGTGGTCAGGCCTTCGACGAGGGCGCCGAAGTTGGACATTAAGGGGGAGAGAGACACCATCTAGGCAGGTCAGTGGTGTTACGAAGAGGGAGAAGTAAGCGAAGATAAGGTGGAAAGGAGACTCACCTCTAGACGACGCAGTGTCTGCGATGTCGGCAGATACATCATGAAAAAATACACAAAACCCGAACTCAACACCACGCCAAATGCAAGGAATGCAGGTGTTGCGGAGAGGATGATGACAATGGTAGACACGAAGCCTACAAGCTCCCATATCACAATAGTAAATATGAAACTCAGATGCCCATCAATCGTGTTCATATCCGATGTCAGCCTGTTCATTAGTCTGCCCACCGGCGTGACATCGTAATAGCGGAACGTGGCATGCGCAACGCGGTCAATCGCCTCTCTGAAAATCGTCTTGGCGGCTTGATATCCGACGCCGAACGTGATGAGGTAAGTCCACCAGTACAATACTGAAGTACCGGTGACGAGGATGAGGAAGGTGATGAGCCAGGGCACTACGTCTCGACCCGGAGGTGGAAGGAAGTCGAAGGTGCCGCGAGGTTCGTCGTATTCGTAGCCTTCGCCCCAGGATTTGATGAACCAGCCTGTAGCTACATCAACGACGCGGAACGCGGCCATGACGAAGATGGCGATAGTCCACCAAAGAAGCGTTCCTGACTTTATGTAGCGCCAGTAGACGCGGAGTTTGACACCCCCTGTGGCGCGGTGCTCATCTTCAATAAACTTGTCTGGTATGGCGGCCGCTTGCTCCTCTTCACGCTTCTTGGCTTCTTCTTCGGATACAGACTCTTGCGTTTGCTGGCGTTTGAGCGCGTTCTCGACTTCTGGTTCCGGTTCATGAATCGTAGCTCTACCTTTCTCGAGTTCAACCCATTGCTTTGCAAGTCCGTGGCAGAGCTCAGTTCGGTGCGTGACGAGAATTGTAGTTCGGCCTTCTAGGAGTGGCCCGTCAAGCAGCTTATGTACGATAAACTCTGCAGTTTGATGGTCCAGCGCTGACAAGGGATCGTCGAGCATGATCACCTTCGCTTTGCTGTACACAGCTCGAGCCAGTGCTACTCTGGCCTTTTGCCCACCGGAAAGACCGATACCATTCTCGCCAATGTTGGATAGATCGCCGTGCTTCAATTCCGCCATATCAGGAAGCAGGGCGCAGACATCGAGCACTTGTTTGTATCGTGCTTCCTCGTAGGGGTAGGAAAACAGGATATTGTCGCGTATACTCATATTTTGCAGCCATGGCGTCTGAGCACAATACCCAATGACGGCGTCGGACCGTGTGAACTCACCTGCCGTTTTATCTAGCTCTCCGAGCAGTGCTTGCAACAAAGCCGTCTTGCCAGAAGCGACCTCGCCGTATACTACCGTGAGGCCGGAAGGAAAGGAGAGCGTAATGTCTTCAAGGACATTCTTCTCCACACCCGGCCATGCAAACGATGCATTTTGCAGATTGAGCTCGGCATCATCTACTGGTACATCATCAGCCAGCTCTTTATCTGGCTCTTTCATGAATGCTTCAATGCGACCCATGGCAACATACGCATTAAGGTATGTCGTTACAAGGTTAGGTAGGTCTCGCAGGTACTTGTCCAGCATGTTGAAGAGGTCGATAGCCGGAAAGATAAGCTCAACGCGCAATGGTTGCCCGGTAAGTTTCGTATACGCATAAAAAGCAACGGCAGGAAACAAGCCGCTTCCAAACTTCAGGATAAACGCCATCGAGGTCTGGAAGACAATCTGTACGACGCGGAGATGCAGTTCCTTTTGCCGGGATTCCATGACTCCCTTGAGCCATGAATCCTGCCATCCGTACCATCGTAGGTGCCGAATGGACTCGATGAATTGGTTGATGCGTTTTAACTTCTCGTCGGTGGCCTTTCTGCGCTTCTTCTCAAAGTAGACTGCCCATCGCGCTATGAGAACGTTGAGTGACTGTGTGACCAGCAACGAGAGAACGCCCACGAGACACGACCAGCCGAGCATCTTCCAGATAAGCAGAGTGGCGAAGATGGCACCGAGGGGTTTAATGATGATGTCTGAGAACTCCCAGAACCGCTGCGAAATCTCATATACATCGTTCCGCATGAGATTCAAGATCTTACCCATGGATGCGGGACCCTCTTTCTTCTCCTCTACTTTTTGCTTTTTGGTAAATAGCAGTTGAAGTCGAAGCCAAATCGTCCACATGACACCTCGGAGGTGCCCATGCCAGCTTTTGCTAAGCGCATGGGAGCCATTCGCGTCGTCGTCTGCTTCGGTATTCGCATGGCCGTTGGTGTGCTCGTCTATTGACTCCTGGTTGGCACCCATGACCTTCCTGTTCAGCGTCTTTTCGTAAAGCATGGTGATCATCTCGCCCCTAGAACGTTCGTATGATCTGCGCTGATACCAAATATTGAGCACGCCGCACTGGGCTGAGATGAGCCGGACGAGCAGCGACAGTGCGGCATAAGTAATGGTAGCTCTAGGGGATCGATATGGGGGCTTCATAGAAGTGAGAAGCTGCTGCAGCAGAATCGGTGTCGAAAGTGCTGTAAATTTTAGTCAGATAAAGAACACGCTACAGTTTGAGATGAGCGAGACATACTTGCAACAAGCTGAACGAAAGCTATGACGGTCGTTCGAATAAGGTCCGTTCCGTTTGCCACCAGCAACCTCTTCGTCACGGATCCTTGCAGGATTCGAAATGCGCTATGAAGCCGGGCGTGCTTGAACTCCCACCCTAGGTCCCATACGTCGTCGTCGTTGACTTTCCTAGTCATGCCCTTGGAAATCAAGGGCGACATCCACGAAACCGACATATACTGCCACGGCGTCAGGTTGTCCTCTGGTGTCCGAAGATTGACCGTTGGGGCAGCAAAGACTGGACTGATGTCATGGTTCGGCAATGTTGGATCACGAAGTTGAGTGTTCAAGATGACAAAAATTCCGAGAAGAGCTGCAACCCCTGCCATAACGGAGGGGATATCTGTGGCCATCGATGGAGGCCGACTGCTGGAAAGTACAATAAGCCGTTCCAGGAGTAACCCAGTGTACAGCGTCAGAAGCGACATTGATGCCGCTCTAGGTCGCTCGATAATGAGAATAGCGATCGCGATCACCTAAATGGGTCAGCATGGGATGGGATGATGCTGGAGCCGGGATACGTACCCATGCGATTGAAGGATATATCGAGCTCAAGCTGACTTGAGGGAGGAAGATGGTGATGATTTGTAACGTGAGGCCAATCATTGACACCACAAGCAATCCCCATGGTCCAGACGAAGGTCTTTGGGCAGACGCTGGGCTTAACTCGTCCGGACTTGCCTTCTTCTCTTCGATGAAGGGCCTCGTCCATCTTGGCCGGTACGCATCAAAGAGCCGAAGTGAGTAAAACAGCAGTATCAGCGCTCCGAGGAGAGCCGGTAATGTCGAGATGACTGGAAGAAAGCATGGCGTGAAGCGTGCAGTCCGATAATCCTTTTTCAACATTAGCCAAAGTATTTTCCGACCGCTCGCGAGGCTCGCCTACCCATATTCTGTCACATGCATCTATTGGCGAAGTGTTCCGGAACGCAGCCCCGGAATCTGCAGACATTGGTGTCTGAGTGGACGCCATCTTGAGGTGGCGGCGCTACTGGTCGTGACAAGACTTCCTTCCACCAGGGCCCCGACTGATCCGATCGCACGTCGATGCTCAGTATCATGCAGGGCTTATAAAGAAACAAAGTTTGCAGCTGTCTGTTAGGCACCGGCTTATGCTAGCAGGACGGTACGAAATAATCGTGAGTCGATATGACGGTTGTCGAATCGGTGACGAGTCTAAACGAAGGATCAGGCTTATCCATTTTTGCCCTAGCGCAGCATCCGGTGCAAATATCACACAGGTGCGCTAACAATCGAGCGCGGATACATCAACGTTTGCTCGCTCATGACTTTAAAGCGTGGCTGGCTCCGCGCTGACTTTGTGATTCCTAAGAAGCGAAGCCAGATTCTTTTGATCGACCGACACTCAGCACAGCGTATCTACGCCGACCCAGCGCCATACCTCCCATAAATCCGTCCGCGCGTACTAAGGGCATCTATTTCTCCTGATTAGACCTCGAATCGCCCTTTGTTCCTGCGAGGATGATCAGTCCACGATGCTTCTACAACGACTATTCATTTTTAGAAGTCCTCAGGCAACGATTGTTAGAACCCCAGTTCCGCGTCTAAATGGTTGGGTGCCGAGCGTCATCCCCTGGCCCCGGCGCTAACACGCACGACTTGATCGAGACTGCAATATTCGCAGAGTATTTTAGGCTCCAGCGCGAACCCAATACCCCCACCATACTACATTGTGGCTAACGCGTTTCAGCGCGCTCGTAGAGGTTGCGCAATTTATGCCATCGGTCTCAATTAGGTAGGTGTGCCTCGCTCTCGGTTGCGGCACAGTAACAGCCTCACGCAAAGCCTCGCGAGGTATCCCACGTTGATAGCTGCGCCACATTCCGCTCCTAGTATATCTCACCCCAATGTCTCGTGCAGTACTCTTCGGCATCTCGAGTCCCAGCTCGAAGCAAGAAGTATGTCCTCCCCTTTACTCTCCCCAAGAGGTACCGTGTCTCCAATGGCACCTGCCCCACCTGCAGCATCTTCCCCGCCTTTTAGAAACATGTTTCCTACGCATTCGAATGTCCTCCAGTCTGGAAGCCCTAGCCAAGGCTCCACAACTACAACCAACCCTTTCACGACCCCCACTACACTGTCCATGTCGGATCGACCAACTGCAACCCGGCGTGTCAGGTCTGATGAGCGCCACAATCGTACCAAAAGGTCGCTTCAGAGCTATGGAAGTCCTGTTCGTCAACCAAAACGTCGAGCAGCCGATGTTGGCCAGTCTACAGCTCGGGCTAGATCTTTCACTGGCGTGCCGTATCCAGCGATTGCAGAGAACCCCAACGAACCATACCCTCTAGGGGTTGATGGGCTGCGCCCGGTGGAGAATCATGACCGACCCACCCCATACACGACAATTTTGCGACCAGTCACTAGGACTGCACAAGCAGTACACGAAGAATTGAAACGGAGAGTACGCAGAGATGTCTCGGTATTGGGCAAGAGTGGATTCGTCTACATCCTCCGTGACCCTGCACGCCCCGGATTTCTAAAGATTGGGTCTAGCATGGATACGGGACAGCGTTGGAAAAAGATCGAGCGCGATTGCGGCCTCGAAGTGGAAGAAGTCTTCGTTTCTGACGAAGTGGACAGCTGTCAAAGAGCTGAGCACCTTGCGCAGGGTGACTTGTGGCATTTGTGTTGCCCGTACAGATGCGCAAGCTGTCGCAGAGAGCATCGGGAATGGCACAAGATCGACGAAAAGCTAGCAACTGATACCGTCAAGCGGTGGGTCAAATTCATGAAGAAGAGACCATACACCCAGGCCGGTAAACTCAAGCCCATCTGGCAAAAGTCCCTAGATCGAGGCAGGCTTTCAAGGCGAGGAGACGGAAGTCTCGACCACGACACTCGGTGGAAGCACTGGCACAGTGTTCTTTTACAGCCTCGGTATTACGACTATTGCGAAGACCACTTCGAATCATACTGGGCGCCGTGGTGGAAATTCTCGTGGCAAATTTCCACCGTCTTCTCTTGGGCCATAATGTATTTGAACTTTCGCGACGTCAAATCTCTTCTCCTTTTAGTCATCTCGATTTTCTGCTCTTTTGCTCATGTTTTTACTTCAAAACTGTCTTCACGGTCAAAGAGATGATTATGAGGTCTATGTCCTAAACGAGTATTGAGGGCTCTAAACGTTCAGACAGTGACTCAACTTGTCTATTAAAGGTACTGAGCACATCACTAGGAAACGCTTCAATGCCACATTTGTATAGAATGCCATGGCCAACCATTGATAGCCAGAACTACTTACATGGACGCTCCGAGCTCGTCGTCTTTCGGTCAGCTCAAGCCCATACACGTCCATCGACGCAGACTCCGATGCAATCAGAGTGGTGGAAATACTGCCTGGAAAATATGATGGCCCTATCGTACGAGACCTACAAACAGCTAGCCTTCGACACTGTCCCAAGAACGATAAATCGTCCTACGTGTGGATGCATACGAATTGATCGGCGTAGTGCACGTAGCTTATCATTGTTGGGGGCACAACCCCGTTGAAAGTGCTCCAGAAGGCACCCATTGGAGGCAATTTGAGAATAATGGGCTTCGCAAGTTCTTTATAGAGTGAATTGGAGCGGGTGTGGAACTGTCGTTAATCATATGAGGTGGAAAGACGCTTCTAACCATCCCTAGGGGGAGATGCATTATTAGACTGAACCGTCAGTCGTGTGCAGATAGATTTTCCAATACTAAGGTATGACAATAGACCCTCCGTTTATCATCAGAAACTGAGCGCCGACTCGGAGTAGTCTTTGGGATAGCTAAGCTAGTCGAGCCGACTATCAGCTTCTAAGTCGGGAACAGAGCCCCCACTGGACACTACTTGCTCTCCATCCAACACAGTCGCATTGCTGCAATACTACACTAGCGAGGTTGAGTGTTTCAGACAGCGAGTTTGCTATTGTGGGGTTCCTTGACGGTCACCAGCAAGCATCATGCAAATAGGGCTTGGTTGAAGCAGCCCGCCTCATCACAGAATTCAGTTCGTGTTTGCAAGAATACATGTATTTGTTCCGGTTGTATCTATTGCGCCGCGACCGCCTGTTCAACTCGGACTTAGGGGCTTTAACGGCATATCGCCGTCTACGATGCAGCCCACTCCTTCCTTGGTATCGATCCTTCTCACGGAAACCGGACATGTAATCATTTTATTCATCCGTTGTAGTTCTCGTTTTTCTGATCACTTTGTTCTTATTCTTCCGGCGAGGAAGTCACATAGCGTGTTAAATAGCCTTTTAGAATTGAGAGCGCAGTCACTTCAAGTATATAAAGCCATCAATCCCACCCACATCTTCCATCCCACTGCACAACCAGATCACTTCATCTCGCAACGCCTTACACAATGTCAGACAAGACCATCGTTCTCATCACGGGTGGAAACACCGGAATCGGCTACGAGAGCGTCAAAGCGCTCTACGCGTCTCCGAAAGTGCACATCATCCTCATGGGCAGTCGTTCGCTCGACAAAGCTCATGCTGCCATCTCGGTTCTTCAATCCGAGATCCCAGAGTCGAAGTCCGAAATCGTGCCCCTGCAAATCGACATCGAAGATGACACTTCTATCGACAATGCTTTCAAAGAGGTGGAATCCAAGTACGGAAAGGTCGACGCCCTCGTGAACAACGCTGGTAAGCTAATCCCGAGCATCTCTGCAAACTCACCTCCATAGCAAAGCATCACGCAACCGCTAACATCCCCGCAGGTGGATCTTTTGAGCCCATAATGCAACAGAAGCCAGGTGCAAAAAGCACCCGCGAAGCCTGGGATCACACCTACTCTCTTAATGTTACATCCACTGAAGTCTTCACCAAGACATTCGCCCCGCTCCTCCTGAAATCTTCACAACCCCGCCTCCTCTTCGTAACATCCGGCCTCTCATCCCTCGAGGGCTGGGACCAAGGCCGATTGGCCAAATTTGTCAAACCCGTTCCAGCGGGTTGGCCCAAACCAGCGGCGTTCGCTACCATTGCGTATCGCAGCTCCAAGGCCGCGCTGAACATGCTGATGTTGGAGTGGGCGCGCATGTTGAAAGAAGACGAGGTCAAGGTGTTTTGTGTCAGTCCTGGGTTTTTGGCGACGGGATTGGCTGGCGTGGGGAAGGAGAAGTTGAAGGAGATGGGTGCTGGAGATGCTAGTTTGGGGGGTGTCATTATCAGGGATGTGGTGGAGGGCAGGAGAGATGGGGACTCGGGGAAGGTGGTGAACAGCGATGGTTTGCAGCCTTGGTGAGGCTGCTTGTGCGTTGTCTGTCATCACACCATAAGTAGCACTTGAGATCTGGTAGGTCAAGCCAAAGCTGAGAAATCTTCTGATGATGAACATCCAAAGGCGCTTGTTCAGGCCATGATGGTGAATTATTTCGTGCTTTTGCGCTCGTGTGTGCGACGGGACACGGAAGGATGGCCCGGTTGCCTACTCCTAATTAGTTGGCACAGGCCGGCGGAATTTGGCCGACAAATTACCCCACACCCAACACCCCACCTTGTACAAAGAAAATCCTTCCATGCACCCCTAATATCGTTGAGGATCTAAGTATGCAGCTCGATTTAGGATCGCATTCTGTTTGTCGATTATATTGATAATACGCCCGATATTTTGCATATTCAACCAACAACATCCGATATGGTCTAGTGGCTAGGATTTGCCGCTCTCATTGCAGAGTAACGACTCACATCGTGCCGGCAAGGCCCGGGTTCGATTCCCGGTGTCGGAAGTAATTCTTTTTGTTTGGGATTCTAGGTGGTGATTCTAGGTGGTGATTCTAGGTGGTGATTCTAGGTGGTGATTCTAGGTGGTGATTCTAGGTGGTGATTCTAGGTGGTGATTCTAGGTGGTGATTCTAGGTGGTGATTCTAGGTGGTCATCCATGGTTGGAACTGGAGTGGGTTCGCAATGTTGAAGCGCGTTCCGGGTTAGGACAGCGGATACGAACAATGCGTCCTCCACTTCTTTTTGGGCTGAAGATGACGCACAAGCGTTAACAGATCCACTATTACATTTATTCTTTGCTGGCCGGCGGCGTTGGTTGTAATGCTCTCCACGCTTGTATTACGACAAGCAGTACTATGCAGAGGCGTCACACTTGGGAAGAGTCGTTTCCATTCAAAGAACCCAAGCAGTGAGACAGACCTCCAAGGATAAACTTCATGATGTTTCCCACAAAAGCATGCTAAAGAAGATACCTACAAGGAAAAACATGATTACCAAGACTTGAAGTCTACAATTGAAGCTTCGCAATCACCACTACACACAAATCAAAGAAAATCAGATGCCTGCCTGCGCGACCACTCTGTACAGCACGACTCCTTCTTCGAACTGTGCGACAATACGGACTCAACAACAGCTTCACAAACACACACCACACGCAGCCTAACTCTTTCTATAGGCGATCGTAACCGCAATGCTCATTCGATTCAACGGGTATTCCGCCGAAGATTAGGAGTACCGCGCGATCGATGATAACACTACAAATTCCTTACGATGATACAGCCATACAAAAGATGTTAGAAACAGCTCCTCTTCCAATGCACCCCCAACGATCGCAACCCCATCACAACCCCATCACAACCTTAAACCCACCCTCCCTGGCGGCCTCGGAATCGGTATCGACACCGACACCAGCACTCCCACCGCACCCTCCTCCTTCTCCCTCATCTGCCTCCCTTCATAAAACGCCCCCCACACCTCCTCATTAACAGGAGTCATCCCCCTAACCATTCCTTCACCAAACCAGTCCTCAAAAACGCGTCGAGCAGCGCGCTGCAGAAGATCATAGTGTCGCTGGCATAGCACGTGTCCACTGTGGTGAGGTGGTCGGAGGACCCGGTGGGGACACCATTCCTGGGCGCAATTTGCATAGGGAGGGGTGTGTTGGGATTTAGGGGGCGAAGGAGGAGCAGGTGGAGGAAACACAGAGTATGAGGCGTCGTGCCCACGACTTGAGGTGGGAGGGCTGACGGAGGTGTCGGAGGGTGTGGAAGTCAAGCCGTCTGTTCCGTTAGCGGGACACGGAATTGATGTTTGGACGCTGATATCGTGGGTAAGTGGGAGGGAGTGCTTTTAGGGCTAGGGAGGAAGGCATGGCAATGTTGGTGGAAATTAGGGCCGGGCGTTGTACTGCGCAAACGCCTGTGGTGGTGTCTATGAATGGTTATGAGAGAGAGTTGCTGGTGATGTGTGAAATTTTCCTTCCATCATCTATGGCTCTTCAATGAAAATAGGCGGATGTGCGATCCACGTACTTGCAACAAACAACACAAGGCCTACTATCTTCCACATCCCCATCCTCACCCTTTTCTATCTCTTTTCTATCCATATGACCATCACGCTACCTCTTCCTGCCCCTTCGCCATCCCAATATCCCCACCTCCATGCCTCATCCTCCTCCTCCACATACCTCCCATACACAACCTCGTTACAACGTGCCTGAACCTAATTTCATGCCTCCAGGAAAGCAGCCCGTGACGACACAATGTTAGAGCAGACGGAATATGGGATTTTTTGTTGCTCTGGGGGTAGATGGCAGGAACGAGCTATTTAGTTGTATGGTTGGTGTAGGAAGGGAGAGTACGAGGGTAGGCCGTGAGTTTGTTAGTGGTAGTTAGGGGTGATGCCGTTGCCATTCAATGGGTAGCGATCAAGTTGTGATGCGTGCTGTGTTGCGCTGTCAAAGTGTAGCAAGCAGTGCGTTGAAGCGAGAAGCGTACCAAATTTCGTCTTTACATACCTCCAAAGGACACGTATCGCTCCGTAAGGACGTCTACAAGCATGTACTGGAGTTTGCATTGACTGCTGACGAAAGAAGAGACGTAGACGTTGCATCGCCGAGTCCCATATCGTTAGAGGTTCCTTTCGATAATGTGGTGCTAACTTCGATATGAGCTAGGCTATTGTTGCAATCAAACCTCATAACTTTATGAGAGCATATCCATCTACTTCTTCTCCTCGCCGAAAAGTTCCTTTTCGACCATTTGCCTGCGCAATGTTAGCCGTTTGGTCCGTCCACCCCAGACAAGATCGTACATACCTGCAAATCGGATGATAGAAATCGCGGTTCTTCTCAAACGTCTTGACCGCAAGATCCCTATCCGCCTTCTCCAACAACCGATACAACGGCCGTACAAACTTCATCCGGCCAATCTTGCCCAGCAACTCCGCCGTAGGCTGGTACGTCTCCTTCACCTTCGCCTGGAGCCCAATGTTCAAGAAGCGAGATAGAACCTCGATGTTTTGCGTCGTCGTGTAGCTGTACGTCGATCCGAGGAGATGGACATCATCCGCCGAGAACGAGGTAGCAAAGGCCTGTGCCTTCTCGAGGAAGACAACCGACTGGTTCGCCATCCAGCCCTCAATGTCGGCCTTCTGGGGCGTAAAGTCGGACTTGCCGCTGCTCTCGACACGCCCTTGCCATTTGTCGGCGAGCTCGTAGCACATCTTGACCAGCGTGTCGTCGAAGTCTGGTTTCTTGGGGAAACCGGGTGCGTAGAAGAGCTCGTCCCAATCAAATTCTTTGAGCTTCTTGTTCGCCTCGGTGTCTTTGGCGAAAAAGTCGATAAGACAGGATTTGAAGTCGTAGCTGTCTACGCTTTTGAACTTGAAGGTCTCAAAGTAATGGGGGATAAACGAGTCCCATTTCTTCTTGCCGAGAAGCAGTTCGAACGCATATAGCGCATGGAAGCCCTTCTCGTACGGTATTGAGCTGAACGCATCATCCGGATCCGCGCCTTTGAGATCCACGATGAGCTTGGTATAGGGATGGTCCTCACCGTACTGTTCAATCGACCCCTCGAGCGCCTTCCAGCCGATGATGGCGGAGAAGTGGCGGTGCGCTTCGCCGTGGATGGCAGCTTGGATGCGGCGCTCGAGATAGGTCGTCCAGCCTTCGTTGAGCCAGAAGTGCTCCCAGCTTGCCGCGGAGACGAGATTGCCAGACCAGGAGTGCGACAATTCGTGGGCGATGACATCGATATTTTGCTTGTCGCCGGAGATGATGGAAGGCGTGGCATACGTCCAGACTGGGTTCTCCATGCCGCCATAGGGAAAGGAAGGCGGCAAGATGAGGCAGTTGTATTGTGTCCATTGGTAGGTTGGCGAAACGATAGATTCGATGGCCGTCATGAAGGGCTCTATCTCACCCTCGAGTTCACGCTGACACTCAAGCAGTTCCTCCGGTCCCGTCCACACGGTGCTCCGCGGTCCAATCGAGGCAGAAGCAAGATCACCACTCGCGAGCGCGAACAGATAGACCGTCATCGGAACCTTTTGCTCAAACGTGTAGAGCAGGGTTCCCGCTTTCCCATCTTTTCCTGCTAGATACTCCTTTGACCCCGTTGGCAGACCAGACGCGAGGACCGGAAGCGGCGATCTCAACTTGAAATCAAACGTAGACTTGACGTCTGGCGTATCCTGGCACGGGAAGATGGAGCGTGCGTGAATGGCTTGACACTGCGAGAACATGTAAGGATGCTTTTTGTTGGATGTCTGCGCAGGCGCCATCCATTGCAGGGCGGTGCATTTCTCGGTCGTGGAGAGCTTGATGCCAACCTCAATTCTCTTGCCGTTGGGGACTCCCGAGGCCAGGGTAATGGTGAGCGGGCTGCCATACGGCTCGATGCGGTCGCCCACCTTCCAATCCGCCTTTTGGCCATCAATCGTGACTTCGGTGATGTCCAGGAAGCTTGCGTCAAGCACGACTTCTTTGCTCTCCCCCTCGGTCAGACTTTCCAGCACCAACTTCACTCCACCCGTCAGGGCCTTCTTCTCAAAGTCAATCTCAAAGTCCGCCTCGATATGTCTGGTCACAAAGTTGTGATAGTTCGACAGCGTGGTTGGGTCCCTTGGCATCCTGATCGTTCCACTTGGGTCTGTCATAGCTGCGGGCGCGCGATGCACTGTTGAGAAGAGGGCTCTGGAATCCAACAGCAATCCTGTTATGCGCGGCTGCCAGACAGAGCGGTTGATTACAAAAGCGGACGAGCGAGTGGGGCAGCGCGATGTTGGTGCGGTTGTGGTGGTGAAGTGGGATCGGGGGTTATGACGAGCCGATGCAGCTCGCGTCGACGAACTTCCTAATCGAATCTTCGCGTGCGGCTGCTTCGTTGACGCATTTCCTAACGATATGTTCGCGTGCGGCTGCTGCGCCGCAACACTGCGTAATTGAGCGCTCAAGCGACCTCTCATCAAGTTTTTGGATGAATTTGATGATTTCTAGACAGGTCGGTCGTCGTTGTAGTAGTCCCCTGAAGCTCTTCTAATGAATGCACGGACATACCCGTTCCTGGAGGGTCACATGACTTTGCCCCATCTAGGTAAACATGGTATGCGTTGCGTATAGCAGAGTTCAATTAAAAAGTTCGAGTAAACTTCGATCTTCTCTACGCAATCTAAACCACACAGATCTGCACCTGTGTCTCGTTTCATCATTAGATTCAACACACCCGTATGATTCACCGAAGTGGGCTCTTGGTATGTTAATACGTCTAGAGGCATTGTCGTGCGGTGTTTGAAACTTGCTTGAGCACTTGAGCGACGGAACAGGAACGCGATGTTATCAGGCATTGTAGTCCGACAAGAGGCCGGCTCCAGTGTCTTGGTTTGAGCACGGTTGACGCGACTTGTCCAACTGCCAGCCTACTACCCGAAATCTTACTAATCTGGTCTGGGAGCCGCGAGCGAGTAATCGGAAATTAATCGTTTCTATTCTAAGTTTGGCGTGACTCGTGAATTAATTTGGTCTGAATGTCTATTCCTAGTGAAACGGGTAGGTACTTGCGATTACCCGACTTACCTCGTACTCGCACAAAATAATGTCAAGTTGGTACACATAATAATGCACACCACAATCGTGTAGCGTCGCATGGGTACATACATCCAATAAAATCAGCTCTACCAGAGAGCCGAAAGTGTTTTCATGCTGCTGCCCAGCATCATGGCATGCAAGTATACCTCACGCGGCGTAAAAAGCTCAGACCGGTCCGTTCACTAGCTTCGTCCAAGCTCAACGTGGGAAAATTCTTCTTCCGGTGAGCTGCTGCGACGCTGCGCCAGCCAAGACGCCAATGCTGCGCCTGCACGCTTTTGCGCTGCACGACATGTCCCGCTTTCGCCGGAGCTCCATATCGCTGATGGTGTGTGGGACTGATCGCGAGTGGGACATGTTAAGCTTAACTGAACGACCTGTTTACGCAAGAGGCCGTGTCGAGTCTGTGTGGAAATGGCACATGAAGCCGACGGGTAGTTCCGAGTATGGGTTATGTGACGCACTTGAGGTGGGCTGCGGGCACGGCGCGTCTGCGAGGCTGGCCTGCACGTTGAGGGTTGGCACACAGTAGGGAACAGGCGGGCGTTCGCTAAAGCATGCTGGCTTGGTGAATGTTGTCGCTGGTCGAGCTGATCGCCGAGCGGCGAGTTGACTGTACCTCTGAGTTGGACGGCATCAGCAGACACGGCCTCATGTGGGCGCTCCACTGGGAATGTTATCTGGCAGTGTGCAGTGCACAGTGCAGCCATCCGCAGCGACCTCTCCAAAGCCCTGTCCGGGTTGGGGAGGTACAGCAGTGGGCGTCCGCGCGCGGCAAGATACGATGCTTGGCATGGTGTTGAGCTACCCGTCGGCTCGCGCGGTCCCGATGTAACGCTGCGGCGACTACGACGTGATGTCACCGGCAAGACGTCCCAAGTTGCGGCGATGCTGTCGACTCGGCTGACGTGAAGTTTGTCATGGCTCGCGTGTGTCACGTTTTGTAATCGGATAGCGTCGGGATGCTGCTTTCGGACGCTGCCTGAAGTGCAGTCGGGCCTATGCAATCGCAACTAGACCAGCCACGGGTAAGCTGACTGGACGGAAGCGCTCGCAGCAGCTTGGGGGATGCGGCGTTGAAACGGCGTGTCCTCTGGCCTGCAGCGCGGCTGGTTTCGATGCACGGCGGGCGCTCAAGGTTCGAGGCGGCCTTCTCGAAGCAGCGTTTCACGCACTGCCAGTCTGCGGTTCGAGAGGGCACATGGAGCCGGGCGATCAGGCCGAAGAAGAAGCGGCTGCCGTTGGGGTGGAGGACCGGGGGCCCTGGTCCGAACGTTGCTCGAGAGCCGGGGCTGCGTCATTTGCGTGTTGGACGGCTTGGTCGCGCTTCACCGCGCTTGGCCGAGACGCTGGCCAACACGGAGGCTGGCCAAAGCCAAATGGTGCTCCTTCGTGGGTCGCAGAGGCTCGTCTGTTAGCACACGTCGCGCGCCGTCCGAGGGTTGCGGCCATCGTCTGGAGGGAGTGAGGCTGGATCGAGGTGCAACCTGGCGTGCTGTCGGCACTCTCTCGTTTCATCGTCGGAAATAACACGCACATCCCTGCCCCTGCACGCCACATCCGCTACCTGCTGCACTTTGGGCCAAAGCCGCGCGCTCTCTCGGCGCCGCTCGGCAGCAGCCTCGGACGACGTGCTGCGACGGAGTAGAAAGAGGACAACGTGCTCGTCGTCAGCCGTCAGCGAGCGTCGGAGAGGTGGTGTTGGCAGCGGCGAGGGCTGACCAAGTTTGCTGGGCGTGGAAGCGTCGAAGCGAATGTGTCGCCGCCGCGGGTTTTCATCTGATTGTGCGCGGGACTACGCCGTGTAGCGCCGGAGCAGAGGTCCTCGTGTCGCCGTGGCGTGAATGAAACGCCATCCGCCTTCCGCCATCCGCCATCGCCGACAGCGCTGTGCACAAAAAAAAACGGCGGCGACGGATCGCAGACCGCTGCCCATTGGCTTGCGCGCAGAGGCCCCAAAGGCGTCACTGGATGGCGAGGGCAGGGCAGGGTGGTGAGGCCTTCATTCTTTAGGAGCGCATACGGCGCTGGGCAGCATTGCGCGGTGACGATTGGATGCAGGAACAGCACATCCTGCATCCGACGAAGCACACGTCACGTGCCGCAGGCCTTTTCTCCCCCCAACAATGAACCCGCCCCAACATTTTGTGCCGCCAGCGCCAGCAAGCACCGAGCTCTGCCCGCGAGCAAGCGTTTCCATCAGCGCGAGCCTCCCGCGTCTGCATCGAGTGCGCCCACATCCGTCTGCACCGAGAGACTTGCCCTGCCCTGCCCTGCCCTGCCCGCCCTGCCCTGCCTC